>ERZ808041.84-NODE-84-length-110346-cov-10.816267_pt1 | contig 110346 bp, 87 predicted proteins | sample MGYA00380192_ERZ808041 | MGnify/ENA primary metagenome ERZ808041 (study PRJEB31490, sample SAMN06133412) | mouse gut metagenome | isolation source: Z1_1 | host: mice | place: China: Chengdu | collected 2015-05 ...
AACCACAATATGTTGAATATAAATGCCAATGAAATCCGTCTTTTAAGCCCGCAAAAAACTATATGGTTATATACAGGATATACATGGAAAGATATATTTTCAGAAACTTATGCTAAAGACTATATTGTAACAATAACCACAAAAAAACACCAATTTTATAAACAACATATCATTAAGCAATGTGATGTGCTTGTAGATGGACAGTATATAGATTCACAACGAGACACCATACTTCCGTGGGTAGGATCTTCTAATCAAAAAGTTATTAACATTAGGAATTCATTACAAAAGGGTGAAATAGTATTATGGCAGACATGATTATAACGAGTGAATGTGAACATGTATTCACTCAACAATCAGTGAAGAAAATAAAGCAAGAATAAAAATATATTGTAGTGTGAAAGATAAAACTTATTATTGGGGACAGTATATTCCCTGTGATTATAAAGAAGTTAAAAAAAATATACAAAAAGGAGATGAAACTGAGACAGGGTAAAATCAATTCATGAAAGCTATATATAGTTTCTCTATCCTAAGATATGATAAAATGACTGTTTTTTGTAGTAAGATGATTACATACTTAGACAAATGAAGTACGAATTGATGTGACAGAAATGGAAAGAAGGAATGTAAAAATGAGAATTAATATTAAAAGATTAACAAAAACAGCAATCATACCAACAAGGCAACATGAGGGTGATGCTGGCTATGATCTGTATGCAGATATACAGGAGCCAGTAGTAATTAAACCACATACTACTGAATTTATACACACAGGAATAGCAATTGAAATACCTGATGGATATTTTGGTGCTATATTTGCTAGAAGTGGTCTTGCATCAAAACAAGGCTTGCGTCCGGCAAATTGTGTAGGTGTATGTGATTCAAGATATCGTGGAGAATATATGGTTGCATTACATAATGATTCTACTGCTGCCAAAGCTGTTAGTTCAGGAGATAGAATTGCACAGCTTGTAGTAATGCCATATTTGAATGTGGAATTTAATGAGGTAAATGAGTTGTCTAATGCTGAGAGAGGAGAGAGTGGATTTGGAAGTACGGGAAGGTAGAAAAGAAAATATAATAATTCCAATAAAGGATAAATTGAACTTGACCATTAAAGAGGCAGTTTTATATTCCAATATTGGCGAAACGACTATAAGAAGATTATTAAGAGAAAAAGGCTGTCCGTTTTTGTTGAAAGTAGGAAATAAAAATTTAGTTAAGCGGCGAGAATTTGAAACATATATTAATGATAAACATTATATGTAATTTACAAAAAAGTCCTTATATGCTATCATATAACAATAATAACATATGAGGACTTTTCCATCTATATTCGGAAAGGAGAAAATTGTGGGTAAGAATTTGAATGGGAAAGAACTTGGGCATGGAATTATTCAGAAGAGGGATGGTCGATATGAAGCTAGATATATAGATAGATTTGGAAAAAGAAAATCTATATCTGGATCTGATTTGAAAGATGTTAAGAGAAGACTAAATGAAGCTGTATATGAAAATGAAAAAGAGATTAATATCAAAGATAACATAAAGCTTGACGATTGGTATTTGAAATGGATGAATGTATATAAATATGATGTAATAAGGGAAAACACAAAGCAATGTTATAATCAATTGTACTATCATCATATATCACCGTATTTAGGGAATATGTATTTGAAAGATATTACACAATTGAATATTCGAGAGCTTATAAAAAAATTGGATAAAGAAGGTTATGGATACCAGATAAAGAATAAGACTAAAGTATTATTGGTGGATATTTTTAATAAGGCTATGATAGATGAATTTGTACACAAAAATCCAGCAAAGGGAATACAAGTTAAACATGATGATATTAAAGAAATAAGGGTACTATCAGAAGAAGAGCAGATCATGTTTTTTGATTGTTGTAAGGGAACTTTTTATGACAATTTTTTCATTACAGCAATTACAACTGGAATGAGAATAGGTGAACTTGCTGCTCTCCGTTGGAAAGATATTGATATAGATAATAAAATTATCCATGTGAGACGTACTCTTGTATATCAAAAATATGAAAATGATGATTGTAAGACATTTCATTTTGAGTTGCCAAAAACGAAAACAAGTATTCGGGATATCCCTATTAATAGACAGTGTGAAATTGCATTAAAAAAACAGTATATACAAAAAAATGTAATTACTGACAAGGCTCCTAGAGAGAAAAAAGTAGAAGAAGATTTTTTAGACTTGCTTTTTACCACAAAATTTAATACCCCGTTAAATGCACAGATTGTCTCAGATGCTATCGATAAGATTATAAAAGAAATCAATCTTATGAGAGATGTTACGAATGAAATAGATACTTTTTCATGTCACTGTTTTAGACATACATTTGCGACTAGATGTTTTGAGGCAGGAATACAACCAAAAACAGTGCAGAATTATTTAGGACATGCAACATTACAGATGACTATGGATTTGTATACACATGTTTTGAAAGAGCATCAGATATCAGAAATGGATAAACTTGAAAATAGTTTGGAAATGTTAAATGAAAAATCGGAAAGTTTCATAGATCAACAGTTTGACAATCGACAGATAAAAAATATAATTCATTTCGCTGGAGATAAAATGGTGGCAAAATAAAAATTAATGGAGATAAAATTGCTAGAATGCTATATAATAAAGGGTTTAATAACATATAAAAATTGTCTCCTTATATACTTACTACGTGTATCAGGCAACGCCATATGAGTGGTAGGAAATCCGCATGATTGTTAGGTTTTATGCGTGTTTGCGAGATTATCAAAACTCACATATTTTGTGGTGTAGTAACTAAAAAAAATGGTGTAGTAAAATACCGAAAAGAGACTTGATAAAATTAAATGTTGTACAAATTAAAAATCCCTCGGTCAAAAGGGATTTTTGTTTCATTCAAAGATATATTGATATATATATAGTGATTACTTGTTGCCAAAACTTTTTATTATTTTTAAAATATGTATAATACTCTTATAGACAGTTTCAGCAGATATTTATACACATGAATACAAAGGGACCTAGTGATTCAATAAAAGATTATTACTATCTTTTTATAATATCCAAAAATGAAAAGAGTGTTAAGCAGAAAAATCGATATGATATTGTACTGTTTTATATGGAAGGATATTCCCAAAAAAAGATCTCCAAAGTCCTCCATATTCCCTTCGGACTGTCAGTTATCACATTTTAAGTTACGAAAAAGATAGTATTGAAACCCCTTTTATAGTAAAACGGCTGGGGCTCAGTTATACCAGACTAACATATACACTGGACAAAGTCGATCCCCAAAAGCAGAAGCAGTTCAAAAAAACGTTTGAAACGTTAAAAAACTGCCGGAAGGGGACATTACCACAATCCTGTTTGAAGATGAATCCAAGATCTGCGATTATCAGGCTATTATGAAAACATAGTTTCCCAAAGGAAATAGAGGATCATACCAACATATGGAAAACATGAAGGTGTAAAACTGGTTGGCTTTCTGGGCTATGAAACCGGACATGTATATGTGGAGGAACACAAGAAATACGATGCAGATGTATTCCTGCAGTTTCTGAAAAACGTGCTTTCTTAGTATCCAAATGGAAAGACTGTCATAATTCTTAACAATACAAAGATCCATCATGCGAAACTTCTGAAAGAGTTTCTTGAAGAAAATAGGAATTGTCTGGAGCTTGTCTATCTTTCGCCATATAGTCCGAATCTGAATAAGATTGAGGAGCTTTGGAGCTGGCTGAAGGATTCCGTAATCAACAACGTATTTTTTCATTCCCGTAAAGAGATTCAGGAAGCTGTGCAAAGTTTATTGATTGGGTAACTACAGTTCCGCAAAGGGTTATTGATTGCCTGTGTTTGTAAGCAATAATTAATTACGTTATATATAATTGTTACTTCCCCATAACGCAAAAATACCGCAGAACCCATGATTCTGCGGTATTTCACACTATTTAGATAAATCGGAGTGACAAGATTCGAACTTGCGGCCTCCACCTCCCTAAGGTGGCGCTCTAGCCAAACTGAGCCACACCCCGATAATGGTATGTACGATTGAACAACAATTATTATATATAAATAAGATTATAATGTCAATATAAAAAATAAAAGAATATAAAATTAAGAAAATTTATGCAAACTATTGACAATTGTCTGACAATTTAGTATATTATCTATAGATTCGTGATAATTTAGTCGCGAATGAGCATTGTAGATACAGCGTTTTGTGGAATGCTGTATTCAAGAGAATGCTTTTCACTTAACTCTTTTTCAATATAGTAATCCTTTAGAGAAAGCTTTTTCATGACAGAATCCTCCCAATTTGCTGCCGGAAAAAGCTTTCTTTATTTTCGTGAGGAAATAAAGAAAAATATGTAAATATTTTCAATAAAGTATTATACTAAAGATATGGACAATATGTCTGGAATTTCGCACCGAATTGCGTTAGGAACTATTGAAAAGTAATTTCTGAACAATTCCTTAGGAATGATTATGGATAGTCTATAAGTGGGAGGTATATATGAATAAAGTATTGATTGTGGGTATGAATCTTGTGACAGGGCAAAAGAAACAGAATTTTGACCTTGCTATGAATGAGATGGTCAGTCTGGTAGAGGCATGTAATATGGAACCAGTGGGGCGTGTGGAGCAGAATATGGAAAGTGCCAACGCTGCCACTTATATTGGCGCAGGCAAGGTGCAGGAAGTGCGTGAGATGGTGAAGGCTCTTGAGGCGGATATGGTGGTGTTTGACAATGGGTTATCTCCAATTCAACTCCGAAATCTCAGCAGAGAATTAGGTTGTGCAGTGATGGATAGAACGACTTTAATTTTAGAAATCTTTTCTGCGCGGGCAAAAACAAGGGAAGCAAAGCTTCAGGTTGAGGTGGCAAGACTACAGTATATGCTGCCAAGATTGGTTGGGCTCCATGATGCTCTGTCAAGACAGGGTGGAGCTAGCGGTGCGATGAGCAACAAGGGAGCTGGTGAGAAAAAGTTGGAATTGGACAGGCGGAAATTGGAGCAGCGTCTTACAACAATGCGTCGAGAGTTGGAGAACATTGCAGAGGAGCGAAAGACACAACGCAAAAAAAGAACCGAATCGGGTATTCCTAGAGTCGCTCTGGTGGGATATACAAATGCTGGAAAATCAACCATCATGAACGCTATGTTATCTGCATATGTTGAGGATGAGGAAAAGAAAGTTTATGAGGCGAATATGCTGTTTGCCACGCTTGATACGACGGTCAGAAAAATTGTGCCGACAGATAAAAATGCTTTTCTGTTGTCAGATACCGTTGGGTTTATCTCTAATTTGCCACATAATTTAGTAAAGGCATTTCGTTCTACTTTGGAAGAAGTTCGAGAGGCAGATTTGCTTGTGCAAGTGATTGATTATTCCGACGAGAATTATATGGAGCATATTCGGGTGACGGAGGACACTTTGAAGGAGCTTGGCGCAGAAAAAATTCCTATGATTTACGCGTTCAACAAGGCGGATTTGTGTGGAATGGGGGAATTTGCGACAATACAAGGTGATAATAAATTGTATCTGTCTGCCAAATCGCGCAGCGGTGTAGAGACATTGATTGCGCTTATTACAGAAAAACTGTCAGCAGGTTATCGGGATTGTTCTTTTATTATTCCATATGAGCGGGGGGATTTGGTGTCTTATTTCAATGACAATGCTGTTGTATATTGCACAGAATATCGCGAGGACGGTGTGTATATGGAGACAAATGTAAGTCGTGTTGACGCGGCGCGATATAAACAATTTTTGGCAAATCAATGATAGAAAGAAGATAAAAATAGAGAAGAAATTCACTTTGGCGAATGTTAACAATTTATTTATATTTTTAACACAATAATATGTTAATATAAATAACAAGTTATGGATAAAGGCATTTGCCGGAGGGAAAAATATGGAAAAAAACGAGAAAAATACAAACCGAAAAGTCAAAATGCACAAAATTATGTTTGCTGTTGGAGTGGGAGGTGTTGCGGGACTCAATATTGCGTCATGGAGAAGTGTGGCATTCAGCGACTGGTATATCAAGAATATTTTTCCTGTCTGGCTGAATACTTATGCGCGTCTCACAAGCAAGATACCGTTTAGTATCGGTGAAATCATGTTGATTTTGGCTGTGGTGATTACCTTGTTCGGCATTGGTTTTGGGATACTAAATCTTAGTTGTAAACGAAAATTTCAGAAAGCAGTTAGACGTTTTGAGAAATTTTATGCATGGACTGTGTTGTGTGTGTGCTATGTGATGACCTTAAACTGTTTTATTCTGTACCACAGCTCTAGCTTTGCCGAAAAATACTTGCTGGATGAGATTGCGTCGGATATGATGGTTGTCAGTACTTCAGACCACGCAGTGACACAGACAACAAAAGAGAAGACTTACACAAAGAGAGAACTGGCAATTCTGAGAGACTATATTGTTGAAAAATGTAATGAGCTGGAAAAGCGAATTGTTCATGATGACAGTGGAGATGCTTATTATGATGGAGATTTGGTTGAGGCTTCGCGACAGGCAATGATAAAACTTGGAGAAGAATATGACCAGTTGGCTGGATTTTATGTCACTCCGAAATATTTGAGTTTTTCGGAATTTTTTAGCCAGCAGTACATAATGGGTTATTATTTTCCATTCTCTATGGAAGCAAACATTAATTCTGTAATGTATATCACGAATGTGGCGCCGACAATTTGTCATGAGCTTGCACATACAAAAGGCTTCATCTATGAAGATGACGCGAATATGATTGGCTTTTTGGCATGTATCCATTCTGATGATCCATTTTTACAATATTGTGGATATCTAAGTGTTCTCAGTTATGTCAATAATGATTTTTATGAGTCGATTGGAAAGAATCAGAATACTTATAGAAGGCATGTGAGAATCAGTGATGGGGTGGCAGATGATAATATTTTTCTGACAAGGGAGGAATGGCAGACAGTAGAGAAAAAGGCAGTTGTAAAGACTTCTGCCGTAAAAAAAGTTTCCAATACATTGATGGATGTGACATTGAAGTTAAATGGTGTGGAGGAAGGAGTGCTTCAATATAATAATGTTGTGGGTTTGCTTTTGACATACTATGATGGAGAATTATATTAAAGGATGTCGGCGCCCTATCTGTGGGCGCCGGTATAGTGGAGGATTGTTATGGGAGATATCATTTCATATGTTTATGAATTTGGTGGTTTTACCTTTACGGAAAAACCTTTTTGTGAGATAGATGGGCTTGTGTTTTCCCATCTTTCTTATTTTATTTTTGATGGAATTGTTCCGAAAATTGATGAGAATATGCCAGCTATTACGCTGTGTGATGTGGCGCAGCGAATGGACTGGCATCATTTTATATCTGTCAAGTGGGAGCTAGAAAAGAATCGGGAACTTTTTTATAAAGTGGCATTTTCGCGTAGATATCGGAACACAAAAGCAAATTTCTTAGTGGAGGAGATGGACGCGAACGAAGGAGTACAGTTTTGCGCAGTAACTTTTTTGCTGGGAAACGGTGATATATTTTTGTCATTTCGCGGAACAGATGATGCACTGATTGGCTGGAAAGAGGATTTTTATATGGCTTATCGCACGCCAGTAGGCGCGCAGTTAAGAAGTACAGAGTATGTGCATCAGGTGGCAAAGCTTTTAGCCAGAAAAAGGAATCTTAGATTTTATCTAGGAGGGCATTCTAAGGGCGGTAATCTTGCAGTGTACGCGGCGATGACTTGCGAGGAAAGTGTCAAGCACAGAATTGGAAAAGTATATAATATGGACGGACCAGGATTTCGACCGGATTTTATGCAGACATTAGACTATGACGGCGTGAAGGACAAGATTCTAAAGATTGTACCAGATGAATCTTTTGTGGGAATGTTAATGGAACAGAAAGAGGATTATGAACTGATTAAGAGCACAGAAATTGGTGTGCAGCAACATATCTGTTTCTCTTGGTGTGTTGAGGGGGACCATTTTGAGCGCTCGGAGGTTTCGCAGCCAAAGCGAAAAGAACTTTATGACCGCATTAACAACTGGATTTTTGCGTTGGGGATAGAGCAAGTTGGCGATTTTATTGAGAGCCTTTTTAAATTAATAGAAATCACAGAGGCAAAGACGCTGACAGATTTGAAGAATGTCAAGGGTGGGGAGTTTGCCAAAAAACTGCATACAATTATGCAAGAGTATTCTGCAATGAATGAGGAAACAAAACGTGTGTTCTGGGAGATTAGTGGATTTATGATAGAAGTTCTTGCAAAAGATCAACAGGAGCGGATTGGACGATGGAAAACTTTTGATAAAATCCGGCAGCGGATAGAGCATTAAGGATTACTGTTTACTACTTTGATGAACTAAATAATACCAAAATCAGATGGGGCATGAACAGTAAGGAGTGAATGTAACTGTTTTCATAAAAATGAAGCATAAAAATGAAAAATAGACCATAAAAGTATACAAAATATAGTTGACTTATTGGCAAAAAGGATTTAAAATGCATATTGTAAGCACTTACAAAAAAGTTGTGCTGTACAGAACAGCCAATAAAAAATAATAGGAGATAATAGTATGGAATTATTAAATGCGGCAAAGACCGGAAAAAAACAAAGACCTATTAAAGTACTTCAGTTTGGCGAGGGAAACTTCTTACGTGCATTTGTTGACTATTTTATTGACATCGCGAATGAAGCTGGAAAGTTTGATGGTGACATTGTATTGGTGAAACCAATTGATGGCGCTGGGATCCTGAACATGTTCCACGATCAGGACTGCCAGTATACGGTATGTCTAAGAGGAATTGTTGACGGGGAACCAAAAGTGATTAAGAGAGTGGTGACAAGTGTCTCTGATGTGGTGGATGCCTATGATGAGTATGAGAAATATAGCGCATATGCCACATTGGATTCCTTGCGATATATTGTATCAAACACCACAGAAGCAGGGATTGTTTTTGATGATTCCGACAAATTTGAATATGAACCGCCAAAAACATATCCGGGTAAACTCTGCAAATTCCTCTATACAAGGTATACATATTTTCACGGTGCAGCAGACAAAGGACTTGTGGTTCTGCCAGTAGAATTAATTGATGACAATGGAATTCATTTAAAAGAGTGTGTTGTCCAGTTTGCAAAGCTTTGGAATCTTGAGGAAGGTTTTCTTACTTGGCTTAATGAAGCATGTGTCTTTACATCAACGCTGGTTGACCGCATTGTTACAGGATATCCGAGAGGGGATGCAGAGACACTCTGGGAAAAATTTGGATATAGAGATAATATTGTGGTGACAGCAGAACCATTTGGTCTGTGGGTAATTGAGAGTGAGAAAGATATCAGCGAGGAATTTCCGCTGCCGGCTGCTGGCTGTCCTGTGATTTTTACAGACAATCAGAAACCTTATAAGCAGAGAAAAGTTCGCATCTTGAACGGTGCACATACTTCTTTTGTACTCGCCTCTTATCTGGCTGGAAACGACTATGTGAAAGAGTCTATGGAGGATGCAATTATTGGTGATTTTATGCACAAAACCATCTATGACGAGGTGATTCCGACGCTCGATTTGCCAAAACAGGATTTACTTGACTTTGCAGAGGCGGTAGATGGAAGATTTAGAAATCCATACATTAAACATGCATTGCTTTCCATCTCATTAAATTCGGTCTCTAAATGGCGTGCTAGATGTATGCCTTCCTTGCTTGGTTATGTGGAGAGAAAAGGAGAACTGCCAAAGCATTTGACATTCTCTATCGCTGCATTGATGGCGTTTTACACTGGAAATGAGATTCGTGAGAAAGCGTTGATTGGTCACAGAGATGGTCAGGAATACAACATTATGGACGATATGGCGGTATTGGAATTTTTTGCTGCAAACAGCGCAAAACCTTCCGCAGAGTTTGTACAAGCATATCTGAGCAATGTAGATTTTCATGGGCAGGATTTGACACAGGTAGCAGGACTTGCAGATGCAGTGACCTCTTATCTGGAAGATATTAGAACACTTGGCATGAGAAAGGCTATCGAGAAGAATTTTTGAGATTTTAAAGATTTTAATTTTAAATTAAAAGGAATAGAACATGGCAAAATTTATAAAAATCAATGAAAATGATAATGTAGCTGTGGCGTTGGAAGTGCTTCCGGCGAACACTACAGTGCGCGTGGGTGACACAGAAGTGACAACAACCGCAGAAATTCCAGCAGGACATAAATTTGCGCTTGTAGATATTGCAGAGGGTACTTCTGTGGTCAAATATGGTTTTCGCATTGGGAATGCGACTGCTGCTATTAAAAAAGGCGACTGGATTCATACACATAATTTAAAGACAGGATTAGGAGATTTGCTTGATTACAGTTATGAGCCAGAACTTGTTGAGGAAAAAGTTACCGAGGATGTCACTTTTATGGGATACAATCGTGAAAACGGCAAAGTTGGCGTAAGAAACGAAATTTGGATTATCCCTACAGTTGGCTGTGTGAACAATGTAGCGAGCAAGATTGCAGAGCTTTCCCAAGGGCTTGTGCGAGAAAATATTGAGGCAGTGTGTGCTTTTCCGCATCCATATGGATGTTCTCAAATGGGAGATGATCAGGAACACACCAGACAAATTCTTGCAAATTTGATTCAACACCCTAATGCTGGCGGTGTGCTGGTACTTGGATTGGGTTGTGAAAACAGCAACATTGATGTATTGAAAGGATATCTGGGAGAGATCAATCCTGACAGGGTAAAGTTTCTTGTAGCGCAGGAGAGCGATGACGAGATTGCTGAGGGTGTCGAGATTGTAAAAGGACTTGCGGAGTATGCTGCATCATTTAAGCGGGAGCCAATCAGTGTCTCTAAACTTGTCATTGGCATGAAATGCGGTGGCAGCGATGGATTTTCAGGGATTACCGCAAATCCTACTGTGGGGCGTTTTTCTGACATTCTTATTAGCAAGAAGGGAACAACGATTCTCACAGAAGTTCCAGAAATGTTTGGCGCGGAGACAATTCTTATGAACCGCTGTGCGAATGAAGAATTGTTCCACAAGACAGTTGATTTGATAAACGATTTTAAGAATTATTTTAAAAGCCACAATCAGACGATTTATGAGAACCCTTCACCAGGAAATAAGAAGGGGGGTATCTCTACATTGGAGGACAAGTCTCTTGGCTGTACACAGAAGTCAGGGACTGCGATTGTAAAGGGTGTGCTTGCCTATGGAGAGACGGTAAAAACTCCAGGGTTAAATCTGCTAAGCGCGCCTGGAAATGACCTGGTGGCGGCGACAGCACTCGCAGCGAGCGGCGCACACATTGTACTGTTTACAACAGGGCGCGGCACACCTTTTGCGTGTCCAGTGCCAACTATGAAAATTTCAAGCAACTCAAACCTTGCAGGCAAAAAGGACAATTGGATTGACTTTAATGCTGGGGTTGTCGCGGAAGGGGAAAGCCTGGATGTGACAGGGCAGCGGCTGTTTGACGAGGTTGTGGCGGTTGCTTCTGGAAAGGAAGTCAAGAGCGAACTTGCGGGATTCCATGATATGGCAATCTTTAAGCAAGGTGTGACACTGTAAATATTGTATTTTCAAGGGCTTTGATTAAGGGGTCTTTGAGGATATCATAAATAAATGGAGGAATGATATCATGGCAAAAAAAGTAGTAACTATGGGCGAGATTATGTTGAGACTCTCTACACCCAACAACGAGAAGTTCATTCAGGCGGATGAGTTTGACATCAACTATGGAGGCGGCGAGGCAAATGTGGCTGTATCGCTGGCAAACTATGGACATGATGCAAGCTTTGTGACAGCAGTTCCTGATAATGAGCTGGGAGAATGTGCGATTGCAGCACTGAGAAAGTATGGCGTGGGGACACAGAACATTGCAAAGTGCGGGGAGCGTCTGGGAATTTATTATCTGGAATCCGGTTCTGCAATGAGACCTTCCAAGGTTGTGTATGACAGAGCACACTCATCTATCTCTACTGCGACAGCGGCTGACTTTGACTTTGACAAAATTTTTGAAGGGGTTGATTGGTTTCATTTTACAGGGATCACACCGGCAGTATCCGACACGGCAGCAGTACTCACAGAGGAAGCTTTAAAGGCGGCTAAGAAACATGGTGTGAAGGTTTCTGTGGATTTGAATTTCAGAAAGAAATTGTGGTCCTCAGAGAAGGCGCAGAAGATTATGAAAAATCTGATGCAGTATGTTGATGTCTGCATTGGAAATGAGGAGGATGCAGAGCTTGTTTTGGGCTATAAGCCAGGCAATACAGATGTGACAAGCGGAGACCTTGAGCTTGCGGGTTATAAGTCTATTTTTGAGCAGATGGTGGCAGATTACAACTTTGAATACTGTATTTCCTCTCTTAGAGTAAGTCATTCTGCATCTGACAATGGCTGGTCTGCATGTATCTATTCCAGAGATACAAAAGAGTTTTACCATTCAAAAGAATATAGTATTCATCCAATTGTAGACCGTGTTGGCGGCGGTGATTCCTTTGCGGGCGGTGTGATTTGCGGACTGCTAGACGGTAAGGATTTCAAGGCTGCACTGGAATTTGGCGTGGCGGCATCTGCGTTGAAGCACACAATTCCAGGAGATTTTAACTTGGTATCAAGAAAAGAAGTGGAGACGCTTGCAGGCGGTGATGCTTCTGGACGTGTACAGCGCTAGAAAATAAATTTTTAAATTAGGAGGAAAAGAATCATGGCAAACACAAATCCGTTTTCACTGGAAGGCAAAATTGCTCTTGTGACAGGTGCATCTTATGGCATTGGCTTTGCTATCGCAAAGGCAATGGCAAATGCAGGTGCGACAATTGTATTTAATGACATTAAGCAGGAACTTGTGGACAAAGGTGTGGCAGCATATAAAGAAGAAGGTATTGACGCACATGGATATGTGTGTGATGTCACAAATGAGGACGCTGTAAATGAAATGGTTGCTGCGATTGAGAAGGAAGTCGGTGTGATTGATGTACTGGTAAACAATGCAGGTATTATCAAAAGAATCCCTATGTGCGAGATGACAGCAGCAGAGTTTAGACAGGTGATTGATGTGGACTTAAATGCACCGTTTATTGTATCTAAGGCAGTAATTCCTTCTATGATTAAGAAGGGACATGGCAAGATTATTAATATTTGTTCTATGATGTCCGAACTTGGCCGTGAGACTGTTTCTGCATATGCGGCTGCAAAGGGCGGATTGAAAATGCTTACAAAGAATATTTGTTCTGAGTATGGCGGATATAATATTCAGTGCAACGGCATTGGACCTGGCTACATAGAGACACCACAGACAGCGCCTTTGCGTGAGCGTCAGCCGGATGGAAGTAGACATCCATTTGACACTTTTATCTGTGCAAAGACACCAGCGAACAGATGGTTGCAGGCAGAGGAACTCGGTGGTCCTGCTGTTTTCCTTGCATCAGAAGCATCAAACGGTGTAAATGGACATATACTGTATGTTGATGGCGGTATTCTTGCTTACATTGGAAAGCAGCCCCAATAATACAAAAATAAATTCTTAGGAACTGTTCAAAAATTACTTGTGACGAGTAATTTATTAACAGTTCCTTAGGCATTCATACATGGAAATGAGGGAAAATATGAACGAAGTATTGGAAAAAATCAGTAAAATAGGCATTGTACCCGTTGTAGTATTGGATGATGCAAAGGACGCAAAACCACTTGCAGAGGCGTTGATCAAGGGTGGACTTCCTTGCGCGGAAGTGACATTCAGAACAGCAGCAGCAGAGGAATCCATTCGCATTATGGCGAGTGAATTTCCAGAGATGTTGGTTGGCGCAGGTACTGTTCTCACGACGGAGCAGGTTGATCGTGCAGTAAATGCAGGTGCGAAATTTATTGTAAGTCCTGGATTAAATCCGAAGGTGGTTCAATATTGTATTGACAAGGGTGTTCCTGTTACACCAGGGACATCGAATCCTTCTGATGTGGAGCAGGCAATTGAACTTGGTCTTGAAGTGGTTAAGTTTTTCCCAGCAGAAGCAGCAGGTGGTTTGAATATGATTAAGTCTATGGCGGCGCCCTACACACAGATGAAATTTATGCCAACAGGCGGCATTTCTGCAAAGAATATCTGTGAATATCTTGCATTTGACAAGATTATCGCATGTGGCGGTTCCTGGATGGTCAAAAAAGATCTTGTGGCCGCTGGAAAATACGATGAGATTCAGGCACTTACAGAGGAAGCAGTTCGGACTATGCTTGGCTTTGAACTCAGACATGTTGGTGTGAATTGTGAGGATGAGGCGGCAGCGGATGCAGTGGCTTCCAGATATGATGAATTGTTTGGATTTACCAAGAAGATAGGAAATAGTTCTATTTTTGCCGGAGTTGAAATTGAGGCGATGAAGAAGGTGGGACGCGGTGCTAATGGACATATTGCGATTGGCACGAACAGCGTAGCGCGTGCAAAGAATTATCTGGAGTCTGTAAAGAATGTTAAGTTTATAGAGGATTCTGCTGTAGTAAAGAACGGAAAACTTACAGCAATCTATATGGAAGAAGAGATTGGCGGTTTTGCAGTTCATCTTGTGCAGAAATAGATAAAATGTAGAAAATCGGGCAGCTTTCGCTGCATATTTCCTTTCCGCGTCCGTGCGCATAAAAACAGGAGGTATCACATATAATGTGATGCCTTTTTGTGCACGCCCAAGAGAATAATAAGGAGGAGTTGAATAATGCTTTATAAGATTAATATGATCACAGAAGAAGATGGTTGGATTGTGATTGATACTAACGGATGGGCATCTGAACCAGTTCGTATGCTTGTGCAGAGTGTTGCTGAGGAGATGGGGAAAGAAGTGTTTCAACCCTATGAGGGAGATGCGCAGTTTATGATTAAAGGCGATCCATACAAACTAATCTATCAGTATGACGATGTATTCGGTACATGTGTTATATTGGATAAGATGGAAGATAAAGATGCGGTTGTGGCGCTCTTGGAGCGGCATTTTCAGAAATTGGCAGCAAACGTTTAGATTTAAAATCTACAAAAAAGAAAGGAAGGTTGTGTATGATAGATAATAATTGCGCATATTGTATGGAAGGTGAACTAGTGGAAAAGTTCGGTATTAAAATTTGTGAGTTGGATGCATCAAAAGTTTATTTATTTAAGGAGCAGAGCCATAAAGGGAGAGTTATTGTGGCAAGCAAACATCATGTGAGCGAGATGACAGAGCTTTCTGAAGCGGAGAGAAATGCATTTTTCCATGATGTAAATCATGTTGCAGAGGCGATTCATAAAGCATTTGCACCGGATAAAGTAAATTATGGCGCATATGGAGATACAGGACATCATCTTCATTTTCATCTGGTTCCAAAGTATCGGGAAGACGAGTTTGAATGGGGCAGCACATTTGCTATGGACCCAAAACGAAAAACTTTGTCTGATGCAGAGTATGAAGTTATCATTGCAGAGTTGAAAAAATATTTGTAAATGATAAGCGGTGTCGAATCAAAAATATTTGATATAAGGAGGCACTTCATGGATTTAATAAAAGATTTGTCAAGTATGCCCGATATTGAAGATTTACGTAGAATTTGTAAGGGCATCGCCGCATTAGAAATTGTAATGTGCAGGGAGCCGGAATATCGTTACTATTTTTATGACCCTAATTGGAGTGATAACGAAGAAGTATTTGAATTGATTAATGGTTGTGGAAGTGTGAGAAGTGGATGCAACAGTAATATGATGATTTTGTTTTGCCCAGATGGGTGTGTAATTAATGGGTTTGATAATCAATCTTACGATAATGAGGTATATTATACAATTGACGATGACGGCGATGTACAATGGCACAAACGAGCTGATAAGGAAAAAGAGAATATTCTTAAAATGAAAGAGATAATACAAGGCTTACCAGATGTATTTCATGAGTTTGTGAAGGAGTCTTTAGAAAGCATAAAAAGTACATTTTGTATCTGGAAAACAAAGGATGGAACATGGAGTAGGTCGGACATGGTTGGAACACAGACAGATGGTTCCGCAGAAATGCTTGATATATTGGATAAAAACCCACAGAAATATGTTGAGTTTTGTCACTGGTATTACCAAAAGAACATACCAGAGGATATAGTAGAAAAAGTATACAATGGAGAGCCTTTAACGGTTGAAATGATTGAAAGACTGAACAACGAAATTGAAGATATAACGGCTGTAAAAGAAGAGTTGAATGAGATGGGGTATCCTCATACTCTTTAAAGTTATTATAGGTGATAGCAAGAATACATAATCATGGTGTCCAAAATAGGTGACATTAAAAAATCGAGCAGGAATATTATATTCCTGCTCGATTTTTTAAACGGTTTGCCAAATAAATTAGCGCGTCTAAATCTTCATTCGGAAGTTTTTTTGCAGAGACGAACAATTTTTTGACGAGGAGACAGAAGTGTTAGAATGGATTCAGAATTACAAAATAGTACAGTACAACGCAATGTTTGATGCCAAGAGAAATAAGAAACATAAGTGTTTAGAGAACCTGCCTAGTGTATAAAAATTAAAATTGCGTTGTCTTCATTATAATAATATAATGGAGACAGGAAAGAAGACAATTTTATATAAATGGAGGTGATATTATGTTGTACGATTTTCATACAGAGTACAGAGATAAGCTCACAACACCAGAAGAAGCGGTAAAGGTGGTAAAAAGTGGTGATTGGATAGACTACACAAGTTGTCTTGGCAAGCCTGTTTTGTTGGACAAGGCATTGGCTGGGCGTAGAGATGAGCTTTATGATGTAAAGATACGTGGCAATTTGATTGCGGGACCAATAGCGGTGGCAGAATGTGATATGTCTCAAGAGCATTTTATATATCACAGTTGGCATTGTTCTTCCTATGAGCGCAAGCTGTGCGATAGGGGACTCTGTTATTACATTCCTATGGTATTTCACAACAATGCAGCATATTACGAGTTCTTTTTAAAAGTGAATGTAGTGATGGTAAGCGTATCTCCTATGGATAAACACGGATATTTTAACTTTTCTGTCAATACGGGAGTAGCGGCGCCGATAACACGTGTGGCAGACATTGTGATTGTTGAGGTAAATGAGCATTTACCAAAAGTGCATGGAGGTTATGATGAGTGCATTCATATTTCTGATGTGGATTATATTGTAGAGGGAGTACATGAGCCATTTGTGGGTAGTAAGGCAATTTTGCCAACGGATACGGATAGGAAAATTGCAGAGAAGATTTTGCCTTATATTGTAGATGGCGCAACTTTGCAACTTGGTATTGGTAGTATGCCTAATGCATTAGGTGAGTTGATTGCAGAGTCCGATCTCAAAGATTTAGGAATGCACACAGAGCTTTGCTCCGATGCGTATTTAAGCATGTATAAGGCGGGAAAACTTACCAATCGTCGGAAAAAGATAGACAGAGGAAAAGGGGTGTTTGGCTGTGCGGTTGGCTCACCAGAACTTTATGAGTGGGTGGACGACAATCATGGTGTTGCGGCATATCCATTGGAATATGTCAACAGACCAGGTGTCATTGCGCAGATTGATAATATGGTGTCTATCAATAGTTGTGTATCTGTTGATTTATATGGGCAGGTGGCAGCAGAAAGTTCTGGTTCCAGACAGATTAGCGGTACAGGAGGACAGCTAGATTTTTTGATAGGTGCTTCCGCTTCACATGGCGGAAAAGCATTTATCTGTATGAGTTCTGTCTATAAGGATAAAGAAGGAGTGTATCACTCTCGTGTTCGCCCGCAGTTTGACGGTGATATTATTACTTCACCGAGAAGTCAGGTTTATTTTCTGGCAACAGAATATGGCGTGATTAACCTTGAAGGGCGTTCTACATGGGAACGCGCGGAGGGGTTAATCTCAATTGCACATCCAGATTTTCGAGAAGAACTGATTCGAGAGGCAGAGAAACGAAAAATTTGGCGGCGGTCAAACAAACATTAGTTTAGGAATAGGAATATGAAAAAAGATTTGATAACAGTGACAATTTATGGCAAGAAATGCCATATTTACAAAAATAAAAATATGGACAAACAGAAAGAGAAATTGCCTGTATTTTACTGGGGTGTTGGCGAGGAAAGCCAGACGTCTGTTATGGTAGTTGCGTCCTATTTGAGAGAACAATTGCCGGAGGCACATTTTATTTTAGCAGCGTATGAATCTCAAAATTGGAATGACGATTTTTCACCCTGGGCAGCAGAGCCAGTTTTTGGGAAGGAAGGGTTTGGCGGAAAAGCAGAGGATACGCGAAGGTGGCTTGTGGAGCATTTGATTCCATATGTCGAGACAGATGAGACTGAAATTGTGCGTTTTCCAGTGGGATATTCGCTTGCAGGACTTTTTAGCCTGTGGATTTACTGTAGAGAAGATATTTTTTCGGGTATGGTTAGCTGTTCTGGCTCTTTTTGGTATGAGGGTGTGTTGGACTATGTTCAGAAAAAGACACAAACAACGCAGAATTATCACACAAAGTATATCTATTTAAGTCTTGGAGACAAGGAGGAGCGAACGAAAAATAAGCGAATGGCAGTGGTGGGGGATAATACAAGAAAAGTGTACGAGCTGCTCTGCGAACGTCAGAAAAAGATGAAAGGAATTCTCGCGTGGAATGTGGGTGGACATTTTTCGGAGCCAGATATAAGGATTGCGAAAGGAATTTATTGGATTTTGAAACACTTTGATGTATAATGGAGTAGGAAAAATAACAAGTAATAAAAGGAGGAACTAAAAATGAATATTCCAAGTATGGAAAGACTGGAAAAAGTGTATGGTGAGAGTGTAAAAAGTGCAGAGCGTCTAAGTGCTTTGGCAGAGAATTTTCAGAAAAAGTATGCTCATGACGAGGCAGAGTTTTTTTCTGCACCTGGCAGAACAGAAATTATTGGCAATCATACAGACCACAATGGTGGTAAAGTCATTGCGGGAAGCATTGATTTGGATACAATTGGTGCCGCCTATCCAAACAACAGCAATGTGATTTACATTACAAGCGAGGGTTATGACAAAGAAATTGTGGTGGACATTGATAGACTGGACAGTGTTGTAAAAGGGGGTGGAACGGTTGCCTTGCTTGCAGGTATGATGGAGGGCGCACAAAAGTTTGGTTTTCAAGTCGGTGGATTTGATGCCTATGTGTCCACAAATGTAATTGCGGCTGCGGGAGTTAGTTCGTCTGCTTCTTTTGAGATGCTTGTGTGTACGATTGTCAACCATTTCTTTAACAATGGTGCAATGAGCTGTGCAGATTACGCTAAAATTGGCAAATATTCTGAGAATGTATATTGGAATAAGGCATCTGGAATGATGGATCAGATGGCATGTGCAGTAGGCGGTCCAGTTCTGTTTGATTTTGCAAATGGCAGTCAGCCAGAGTACAGACCACTGACGTTTTCTTTTGAGAAAAAAGGGTATCGTCTTGTCATTGTAAACACAGGAAAAGGACATGCAGACTTGAGTGAAGAGTATTCTGGGATTCCAAATGAAATGAAGGAAGCGGCGAAAGTTCTTGGTGTGGATCTTTTGTGTGAGACAACTCTTGACAAACTGCTGACACATGCAAATGAGATAGAGAACGACAGAGCATTGCTGCGTGCAATTCATTTCTTTGAGGAAAATCGCAGAGTGGACGCAATGGCGGAAGCAATTGAGAAGGGAGATATTGATACGGTTTTAAAGCTTGTCAAGGAATCGGGTACTTCTTCCTGGGAACTTTTACAGAACTGCTATTCGCTTCAGAACTGTAAAGAACAGAAGATTACACGTACACTTGCGCTCACGGAACTATTTTTACAAGGGATTGGAGATGGCGTATGCCGTGTGCATGGCGGCGGATTTGCAGGGGTAATTATGTGTCTGGTGCCACTTGCAGAGGCAGAGAATTATGTGAAATACATTGCAGGTTATGTGGGAGAGAGCAATGTTTATCCAATGAATATTAGAGCAGTTGGAGCAGTCAGAATTTAAAAAGCTGTAGGAAGAAAGGAAACAGACATGAAAGACAGAGTAAAGTCCAATAAAAGGCTTCTGACGGTTCTTGTTTTGGTACTTTTGATTTGCGGCGTATTGGTAGGAAAGAAGGCTGCGATAGCTCGTGCCCAAGAGGAATTGTTTTCTATTGATGCACAGTTGCGTTCGCAAGATTTTTCCACATATGATATTCAGGTGGTTGTCTCCAATTCGGGAGAGAACTGGGAGGGGACAGCGCGGATTCGCTTAGAAAATACATATTATTCGTTAAGCTGCGTATACGATACGGTACTCTCTCTGCCGCAAGGTAGCACAAAACAGTTTTTGGTTAAAATACCAAAAGAGAGTGTAGAAGACATAGGTGCTTCCGTGTCAGTTTCCTTGCTGGATGGAGAGAATAAACTGGCGGCGTCAAAAGTTTTTTCAAATCTTTTTTTGGAAGGGAGAAGTACGCTTTCCATGGGGGTTTTAAGTGATTCTTATGCGTCTTTGACTTATCTGGATATGGAAGGTGTGAATTTATATTACAATGGTGCAGAACTGCCTATAAAGCTGTATAACTTAAATCAGGACAATCTGATGCAGTCTTTGGAGAACGGTTTGAATTTTTTTGTCATTGATAATTATAATACCAGTATTTTGACGGATTTAGAACAGGAACGTATTCAGCGTTGGGTAGAAGATGGAGGAATGTTAATTGTTGGTACAGGAGAACGCGCCGAAGATGTGTTGAGTGGACTAAAATTTTTAGGGATAGAGTGCTCTAAAGTAAATGCGCCGAACGAGCATCCGTATCAGGATCATTATAACAGTGATCTTACAAAATTGTATATGGCGGAACTAAATGATGTGAATGACCAGTACGATACGAATACGGATATTATTGGTTTCATTGCTTCGCGTGGAGATGGTGCGGTGGAACTTGTGCCATATTCTTTGTCAAAACTTGTGCCACAAGATGTAGAGTCGTATGTATATGATCTTTTAGTTAAGGTCAATTCCTACACAAAGATTTCATATAGCACCCAGAATAAGTATTATGACAATGAATATGTTATTCGCAGGATTTTTAGAACATTTGGAAATGGTGGCAATCGCCTGAATTTTAACATGCTCAAAGTGATTGTAGTTTTGTATGTGATTTTCGTGGGACCTGTACTTTATCTCATTTTGCGTTTTTTAAAGAAACGGGATTTTTATTGGATTGCAGTTCCTATTACAACGCTTATTGGAATCCTTTTGATTTATATTGCAGGAAGAGGCTTTGAGGTGGTAGATACAAGAGTTTATTCTGTGACTGTTGAGGAGTTAGACCCGTCCAACCAAGATGCAGTGACCTATATGCACTGTTATGATGCTGGTCATAAGGAGTGGATGCTGCAATTGGCAGAAGGATATGAGTATTGTGGTCCGCTTTGGTCTGACTATTACAATAGTCAAGACAGTGAGAAATATCACAGTCATATTGTAAAAGAGGGTGAGCGTATTTCCTTTGGCTTGAATCCAAGTGCAGGTTTTGAGGATGCTTATTTTAAGGCAGGAACTGTTGAAAACGAAGCGACAGGAAAAATTTTGCTTGACATACAGCCAGTCGATGGAGTAGAAATTAGTGGCACATTTGTAGATGATATGAGTTTGAATATTTTGGGAATGAATGGAACTGTTACGAATGAGACAGATTGGGATTTTGAATATTTTGCTGTAATTGCATATGATACTTTATTTATATATAACGATCTTTCTGCGGGAGAGACATGTGATCTAAGTAAGGCAATGTACCTTTCTTCAAAAAGTTATGATAATGTGATAGAAGACTACTTACATGGTTATATGAATGAGGTTTACCGTGGTAAGGAAGAGAAAGATGCAGATTTTATCGCTGCACTTGGAATTGGAGTTTCAGTTGCGGTTACAAGTTTACAGGAAGATCCTGATGCGATGATTGTGGTTGGTGTGACAAAGGATTGGAATAAAGCAGTAGATGACAATTGTAGTGAGACTTCTTATGCGTGTCTGTATTCTGTACAGTAGGGGGAGATTTTCGTATGTTATATATCAATGATTTGACAAAAAAATATGGCTCATTTACGGCTGTCAATCATTTGTCACTGCATATTCCAGAGGGCGATTTGTTTGGCTTTGTAGGGCCAAATGGTGCGGGGAAGACGACCACAATTCGGATTGTCTGCGGGCTGTTAAAGGCGAGCAGTGGATCGGTGCAGATTGGAGGGACTGAGGCTGTTGTAGGGACAAAGGAGATGAAACGCCTGATTGGGTATGTGCCAGATTTCTTTGGGGTGTACGATAATTTAAAGGTGCGCGAGTATATGGATTTTTATGGTTCTATGTATGGGATGCGTTCGCGGGATATTGCAAAATTATCGGATGACTTATTAGAGCTGGTCAATCTCTCTGACAAAAAGGAATTTTATGTGGACACGCTTTCTCGCGGAATGAAACAGCGGCTTTGTGTTGCCAGAGCATTGCTTCATAATCCAAAATTGCTGATTTTAGACGAGCCAAGTTCTGGTTTGGACCCTAGAGCGCGTGTGGAGATGAAGGAGTTATTAAAAAATCTTCATTCTATGGGGAAGACAATTGTTATCAGTTCTCATATTCTTTCGGAGCTTTCGGAAATGTGCACCAGCATTGGAATTATGAGTCAAGGACAGTTAATTACAGCGGGGCGCATTGAGGATATTATGCGGCAGGCGGCTGGTGGAAAGCGCATTCATATTCAGACTGCATCCGGTATAGAAACTGCAGTGCGTCTCTTGCAGGAACAGGTTGGAGTGATCGTGGAATCTGTCAGAGAAAATGAGATTATTATATCCAATAACAATACAGATGAACAGATAAGTGCGCTTATTGGACTGTTGATTCAAAATCAAGTGGTTTTGACAGGCTTTTATCGAGAGGAAGGTAATCTGGAAGCATTGTTTATGCAGTTGACAGGAGGTGACTCACAGTGAAAATACGGATAAATCCAATTATAAAAAAGGATTTGCAAGTAACTGCCCGCAGTATGCGGTTGAGTTGGGGACTATTTGCCTATGAGGTTGTGTTGACATTGGCATTTCTGTTAGCGCTTGCAATCATTCAGGCGGACAACAATAGTTATTATAGCAGCCACAATATTTACAGCTATTTGATTTATCTGTTTCCTGTACAGGCAGTAGTACAAGTGTTTATTGTTGCCCTGATTGTGCCAATTATTACAGCACCTAGTATTTCTGGGGAAAAGGAACGACAGACATTTGATATTATGCTGACAACTTGTATGTCACCGTTTTCTATTGTGCTTGGAAAAGTGATATCGGCAGTAATTCGGATTCTTTTTTTTGTCGCTGCCGGAATGCCCATTATGGCGCTGGCGTTTGTGATAGGCGGTTTGGAGTGGAGCAGTTTGTTCTATTTTATCTTGACAATTATCTTATTATCCGTGTTTTCTGGAAGTATTGGGATTTGTTGTTCTGCGTTCTGCCGCAGATCGATAGCAGCGGTTGTCCTATCCTTTGCAATGTATTTTGTGATTTATATTCTAACATTTGTTCCTGTAATATTAAGTTTCCTTTGGAGTAAAGGGGAGCACGCAGGGGAATCAATGCTGTTTTTATTGATTAATCCAGGGGTGTTTTTTGAGGAATTTTTTATGCAGATTATGACAGGGGAATCTTTGTTTGGCGTGGCGGGCTCTAATTTTGACAAAAATGAGGTTGGGTTTCTCACGTATCATTTGTCACAGGGAAAGACTTGGATGTTTTTGTCCGCCGCATGTATATTGAGCTTGGCAGTTCTATTTATGCTTGTTGCTGCATGGAGAGTGAATCCAATGCATTCGTCGTCCAAAAATAATTCTAGAAGTAGGTCGGCACACAATAAAGGGAAAAAGAAAGATGTGCAATAAAAATTGCAATGGAGGAGTCGCATGAGTCAGAAAGAGTTTGTGAAAATAATACAATCCTGCTGTCTTAGATTAAATGTAGCGGAGTTTTTAAAAAAAGCAGTGTTTGTTCTCTGCATTGGCGCAGGTATGGGAATTTTGTTTCAGGCGATTGCTTTTATGATTCCTTTTTATTATGCAGGGTTTTGCACGATAATAACATTGATTCTTGCGCTGTTAACCGCGGCTGTACTTGCTTTTATAAAACGGAAAAATATGGAGCAGACTGCGCTTGTAATAGATCGTTTTGGATTTGAGGAACGGATTGTGACAGCTTTTGAAAATCTGGAAAAAGAGGGAAAGTTCGTTGAACTTCAACGGATAGATGCCATGAGGCAGTTACAGACACAGCGCGATAAAATACGGATTGCAATTCTGCCGTCATGGAAGCGTATAGCGGGCTTAACAGGATTGTTTGTAATACTCATTGTCCTTGTGCTTATGCCTTCTGCAATGAAAGAACGTGCAAGAGAACTTCATCATATTAGGGGAGAGGCGAAGGAAAAGACAGAGGAAATTGAAGAGATTTTGGAGACCCTGGAAAACCTTTCTCAAGAGCAAGATTTGACATTAGCGCAACAGGCAGCGCTACAGGAGATGGCAGAGAGTTTGCAGGCTTCTCAGGAGGAATTTCAACAGGCGTCCAGCATGGAGATGATGAAGGCTGCCTCGCAGAAGTTGGAATATAGATATGAAAATATAGGAAATGAATTAACGGCACTTGCGCAGAGTATACAGAATGGTGCGGCAATATCGCCTGTCACAACAGAGTCTATGCAAGCGTTATCAGAAAAGCTGCAAGAGATGAGTGAAGCCAAACTTGCACAGGGAAATTCTGGTCAAGCTGGCGATCCGAATGGAGATGGACAGAACGGACAGTCTGGAAACCAAAATGGAGATGGACAGAACGGACAGCCTGGAAATCAAAATGGAAATGGACAAGGTGAGCAAACTGTTGGAGACAGTGCAAATGGTTCCAATGGACAAGGCGATCAGGGTGATGGTTCTGGAATTGGCAGAGGAACGGGTACGAGCAGTACCCCACATGATTATGTCAGCATTCCAAACGAAATTGCAGAGAGTGGAAATTTGACTGGAAGTGCAGTAAATCATGATGCATCAGAGTACTTTCATGCACAGAATGGCTTGAGCTGGGAGGGTACACATATGTCCTATGAAGCGGTAATTGGTAGTTATGAGCAAAATGCTTATGAGGGAATTGCAGTAGGAAAGTATCCGAGTGGCATGGAGGAGATTATAAAAGAATACTTTTCAAATTTTAACTAGAGCATTTTTTAAACACGCTCTACGCATGATAAATATATTTTAAGCAAAAGTTTATGGAGGATAGCGGAAAATGGGGGAATTGGGGAACAGCGGACTGCAGGACCCAGCATATATGGCACAGAGGATTGCTGCCTGTGAGCGAGAGATTCAAAAGGGGATTATTGGCCAGAGGGAGATCATTCGTCAGGTTATGCTTGCCATGCTTACAGGGGGCAATGTGCTCTTAGAAGGTATGCCTGGATTGGGGAAGACAAAATTAGTCAGTACAATTAGCAAAGTTTTTGATTTGTCATTTAAGCGGATTCAGTTTACGCCAGATTTAATGCCAAGCGATGTGACAGGAACCAATATTATTATTAAAAATGAGCGTGGCAGTGCTTTTTCTTTTGAGCGTGGGCCAATTTTTGCCAATCTAATTCTGGCAGACGAAATAAATCGTGCAACACCTAAAACGCAGTCGGCATTGCTGGAGGCAATGCAGGAACATACGGTGACTGTAGGAAATGATAGTCATGCGTTAACGGAACCTTTTTTTGTACTTGCCACACAAAATCCTATTGAAAATGAAGGAACCTATCCTTTGCCAGAAGCACAACTGGATCGATTTATGTTTAAGATTTTGGTTTGCTTTCCCTCCAAAGAGGAGTTAAAGGGAATTGTGATGTTGACGGAAGGCAGTCAGGAGCCAAACATTATAAAGCAGATGGATAGTGCAGGGCTGTTGGCCGCCAGAGCGCTGGTGAATCAGATACCAATTGCAGACGCAGTGATGGATTATCTGCTGGATGTTGTTATGCAGACACATGCTGCAAATCCTTACATTAAGGAAGGGGCAAGTCCAAGGGCAGCACAGGCATTGATTCGTGCATCAAGGGCAAAAGCATTTTTAGAAGGACGGTTTAATGTTTCTTTTCAGGATGTAAAAGATACTGCATTTCCGGTGCTTAGACACCGCATTCTCTTAAGTTTTGATGCTGTTAGTGAGGGTGTGAGTGAAGATGATATCATACAAAAAATATTGGAAGGAAATGGAAAGCGATGACAGTAATACCAGATGCTGCATTTTTTGACAGGCTTTCCAGATTGCGGTTGGCAATGGGGCATCGTGCTTCTATGAACCTGACAGGAAATCGCAAGTCCACACAGAAAGGTTCTTCCACAGAATTTTCCGATTTTCGAGAGTATATGCCTGGTGACGATATCCGCCGTATTGACTGGAATGCTTATGGGCGGCTGGACAGGCTCTACATAAAAGAGTATATGGAAGAGAAGGAAGCAGTCGTTTCAATATTGTTGGATACAAGCGCTTCTATGAATTATGGAATCCAGAAAAAGAGTGAATATGCCTGTATGCTGTCGGCGGCATTTGCCTATATGGGACAAAACAATATGGACCGTGTAATACTCTATGATTTGCGACAGATGCATGCGCCTTTTTTGGCAGGTGGCACAAGGAGTGCATTGCCCAGATTGACAGACTGGCTTTCCCAGCGTACTTTTGACGGAAAAGTAGATATCTGTGAATCTGTCAGACAATTGCCAATGAAAGGACCAGGAGTAACAATTATTATCAGTGATTTTTTGCAGGAAGCCTTGATGGAATTAAGTCCGAAAAAGGAACTGACGGCGGTGCGAAAACTTTTGCGCCTGTTGGATTATCGGAGGCAGAGAACTGTTTTTTTACATGTTTTGGCTGGGGAGGAGCTTTTTGCAGGACGCTCTGCGGAGCTTACGGGCACACGAAATTTGATAGACATGGAGGAAAAAAGCACTTTGCGTTTAACATTGGATACGGCAAGTATCCGAGTGTATGAACAGGCATTGCAGGAATATTTGTCAAGTCTGCGACAGGAGTGTGCAAGAATGGGGGCTTTCTATGCGGTGTGCAACACAGAAACAGATATTTACCAACAGATTTTTCAGGAGCTGAGAGCGCTATATGATTTTTGAAAGTTTATGGCCACTGTTTTTTCTGGCAGCGGTTCCGATAATTATCATTTTATATTTGCTAAAACCAAGAGGAACAGACTATCTGATTTCCTCTAATTTGTTGTGGAAAAAGCTGTTAAAAAACGAGCAGTCGCGAACTTTTTTTGAAAAGTTTGTTCACAATATTTTAATGTATTTACAAATTTTGATTATTGTGTTGTTGGTAGTCGCGCTAATGTCTCCATTGATTCAAATAAATGGACATAGCGGTGGCAGAAAAATATTGTTGATGGATACCAGTGCAAGTATGCAGCATGTGGGAGTTTCTGGAAAAAGTCGCTTGCAGGAAGCAGTGGAACAGGCTTGCGATTATGTGCAGACTGCGCAGAATACACGTTTTTCCATTGCGACAGTGGATGCTGCGGGCGCAAAAATTTTGGCGGTGGATATTGCAGATACGAACAGTTTGATGCACACGTTGCAAGGTATTGTGTGCAGTGACAGTGGAGGAAGCTTGACACAGGCGCAAAGTGCATTGGACACGTTGGCTGGCAATGCCAAAGAGGGCGAAAACGCAGCAGATTTGTTGGTTTATACAGATAGCGCTGGAGCGGCGGATTATGAGGCACTGCGCACTGGCGGGGAAAAGGAATTATATGTTTTTGGCAGCGCGACTGCCAATGTCACAAATGAATATACAGCCTTTTCTAGCCGTGATGATGGTTTTTTTGATGTGATGGTAAGCGTTGTAAATTACAGCGACGAGGAAGTGTCTTTTGATGTCAGTTTGTATGATGATGAGACATATAACAAAAAAATGATTGCGCTGTCATCAATGTGCCTTGCACCTTCTGAGAGCAAAATTTGTTTTTTTGAGGAGGTGGATTGGAAAGGAAAGACAATTACTTCCCGAGTGGACAATGTTGTTTTTTCTGGTGGTTCTGCTGACAGCCTTGCGCGGGATAACGATTCGGCAGCAGTTAAAAAACAGAAGAATCTAATGTGTGGATTGTTGGTTGGAGACGGAAATACATTTCTTGAGAAGGCGTATCTAGCTGTCACTGGGGAGAGTATTGTCAAGGCAAAGACAGATGCGGCGGTGCATGAGACATCGGATTCTCTGATTAAGACCCCCTTGAAAGAACAAGGATACAATATTGTAATTTATGATGCTGGACAGACATCACAGGCAGCAGAGACGAACCGATTAATTTTTGGAAATTTGGGAGGAACTGTTGTTGAGACTCTGGAAAATGTAGTGCTTGATATGACAGATTGTGATTTGACTGCGGGACTGTCTGGTTTTTCAATTGGGGTGAATACAGCCTATTGTTTTGCACTTCCAGAGGGAGCAGAAAGCTTTCTGTCATACAAAGGAAAGTGTGTAGGATATTATCAAGAATTGGAAGACAGAAAAGAAGTCGTTGTTGGATTTGATATACGGGAATCCGACTTCCCGCTGCGTGCAGAGTTTCCTGTTTTTTTGGCAAATGCTATGATTTATCTCTCAGATACTTCTTGGCTTGCAACAAATGTTTATTATGCAGGAGAGGAGATTGCCCTACAGCCTTGGGCAGAGATTGACAGAAGCCAGTTTGAGAGTCGGCCGGTTAAGGCGGGGCTTTATACGCTTGGAAATGATGTGTATCAGGAAGACTATGTGGTGCGTTTTCAGACGGTCGGGGAATCTGATGGCAGGTTATCAACAGACCTAGAGGGAATCTCAAACAGTGGGGTTAAGCTTTTGCAGCGCCAAAAAATAAAGCGTACAATCAGAAACTTATTTATGATACTGGCATTCATTGTTTTGGTGGCAGAGTGGATTGTCTATGTGCGTCAGATGCGTTACCACAAGAAATTTTATTGGTTTGTACGCGGTGGGGTACTGTTGTGTGTGGTTCTTGCATTGTTTGGGATACAAATCTATCGAGGAAGCGGCAAGACAGCAACCGTTTTTGTTGTGGACCTTTCCAACAGCAATGAAGAACATCTGGACGAGGCACAACAGTATTTGCAGGAAACGATTTCCAAGATGCCTTCTGGAAATGCTTATGGGATTGTGACGTTTGGAAAAGATACTCTTGTGGAACAATTTTTGACAACGGAAAAGCATTATGGTGGTCTGATGACAATCCCTGAAAAAGCGGCGACAAATTTCGAGGAAGCAGTTTCTAAGGCGCTTACTCTGATTCCAGGAGAATATAAGAAGCGACTTGTTGTACTTACAGACGGAAAGGAAACGCGGGGCGATATACGCAATATGGCACAGGCATTGACAGCGGGGCAGACAGAATTTTTAACCTTGTTGTATGAAAATGAGGAGAGACCAGACGCCTATATTGACAATGTGACGCTTCCATCTTATCTTCACCCGGGCGATAAGTATTCGATTACCGTGTTGGTGGAGAGCAATTATGATACAGATGCAGTGATTACACTTTATCGAGGAAGCAACCAGACAGCAGCAGACAATGTGCATTTGAACAAGGGCAGTAATCGCTTTGTATTTCGTGCGCAGGTTGATGCCAGCACAGACAGCGGTGCAATGGAAAGTTTGCGCGTTCAGGTTCAAGCGCAAGGAGACACTTGTCAGGAGAATGATTATTTTAGCGCTTATTCTGTGGTGGAAACATCGCCCAAAATACTCGTTATTGTAGGGCGTAACGCCAGTACCTCTGCATTTTCTACTGTTCTAAAAGCGGCTGGCTGCGATTTCAGTGTTGTCTCAGCTATCAATGCGCCGGACAGTATGAATGCTATGCTGGAATATAAGACTATAATAGTGGTGGATACTTATATTGATGATTTGCCAACGAAGTTTTTGGGGAACCTTGAAACTTATGTAAAGGATTATGGTTGTGGTTTTATCTGTTGTGGTGGAGAGAATAGCTTTGCGTTGGGCGGATATCGGGATACAGTATTAGAGACAGTATTGCCCGTGGACATGCAGCTTCGAGGAATTAACGAGATGCCTTCTATGGCAATGGTAATGGTAATAGATCGCTCTGGCAGCATGACAGGCAAAGCAGGCGCACTAGGCGTTAGTAATCTGGATATTGCGGTCAGAGCTGCTACAGTGGCAGTTGACAATCTAAATGATACAGATTATGTGGGAATCTTAACATTTGATGACAAGTATGCGTGGCAAGTGGAACTTAGACAGGCAGATGACAAAGCAGAAATCAAAGATGAAATTAAGCAGATTCAAGATGGTGGTGGAACGACAATCAAGCCAGCACTGCAAGAAGCAGTTAAAGTGCTTACTGAGAATGAAGCATCGATAAAACATATAGTACTTCTGACAGATGGCATGGGGGAGACAAACAACTATGATGACATCGTCAATAGCTGTGCAGAGCATGAGATAACGCTTTCCACAGTGGCAGTTGGGAACTCATCTGACAAGAGACTCTTGCGGTATTTGGCAGAGGAGTGTGGTGGCAGATATTATTATTCGGATATCTCAAGTGATATTCCAAAGATTTTTGCGCAAGAGGTATTTTTGGGAGGAGATAGCTATCTTCAAAATGGCGTTTTTTCTCTGTCAGTGCAAGCAGGTCATGAATTGACTGGAAATCTTTTTCCGAATGGTTGGCCATCACTTTATGGATATATTTCTGCGACGCCAAAAACGGCTTCTAATCCAATCATTCAGTCCGCGGAAAAAGGGGATCCAATTCTTACAGTGTGGCAGTATGGACTAGGGAGGACTGTTGCATGGAACAGTGATGTTACTGGAGAGTGGACAGGTGCTTTTGCAGGGCAGGAGGATTATGTACAACTCTGGAAACGAATTGTAGATTATTCTACTGGAAATGCTGGTATGGGTGACGACAATGTAAATATAGTGACAGTAGGGGAACGAACTACAGTCGATTATCAAACCAATGATTATGGAAATGCAACAGAAATTTCGATAACAGTGATTGACCCAAAAGGTATTTCCACAGAGGAAAAACTTCATGCGATTGCGCCAGGAAAATACACGACAGAGCTTTCCACACCACAGACAGGGTTATATCATTTTAATCTACGCCGCGCGGAATCTGGAGAAATTCAAAATTACATGACAACTGCTGCGGCAGTGCAGTTTTCTGACGAATATAAATTTGATGTAAGTACAGATGCCTATTTAAATTTTGTCCAACAGTATGGCAAAGTCATTACAGAGGACGAGTCAATATGGACACGGATTTCCAGCAAAATGAAGGAGGGGTATCCACTGACAAATTGGCTTCTGGCGCTGGCAATCCGTCTGTTTTTGGTTGATGTGGCGCTGCGCCGTTTTCAGTATGTGCCAAAGCAAATACCATTCATTGCAAATCTACGACAAAAGAGCGTACAAAAATCGGATAAAAATAGCGTTTCATCGGCGCAAAATATAAGTTCCACACAGGTATTTCAAACGCCGGAAACGGGGCAGACTTTGTCGCACAGTGAACCGCCATCTGGAAAGTCAACCAAAATTGGCAAGAGACATAAAAATCAGAAAAAATTTGAGGAGACATTGGATACTTCGCAGTTGCTGAAGAAAAAAGATGATCGAAATTTGTAAAATGAAGTAATATTGAATTTAAAAACTGTTGTACTAATGTTGATATTCTCGAATAAAAGTCAGATCATATTATCTCACTAATTAACAAAACAGATACCTGAAGATTTTACTGTTTTAGAATGGGATCGAGGAGATTATGAAATATGCAAATCCAAAGCAGAATACACATATTTGAGAAAAGAATAGATTTTATAGAAGAACTAGATACATATATTTCGCCCGTTGATCCAGGTTGGAGGGGGAGACTAATTCCCCCAGAACCTGAAGATTTAGCAGACTTACAGATGTATTTAGAGATGCAAAATGGAAATTTAAAAGTACCAGAATCCTATTTAAAATTTGCATGTTATGCGATTAAAGGTGATGGAGGACTTTTATCTGATGTTTTACTTGGGGATTTTTGTCTTGCTAGGTTGCCTGAAATAACAGGAAATCAAAATAACGATGATTTGCTTATCGATGAACTAGATTGTTTCTGGAATGAGATGGGGGTGAGGTATTTTATAGATTTAAAAAATGATGGTAAAATATCTTGTGAAGGAGATTATTATATAAGTTCATCTTTTGAAAATCTTTTATTTCAATGTGCTGTGCAAAAATATGAGAAGAATTATTATAGTAATTATTTATCTATTGGATATGGTGGATCTTTTACGTATGACCAAAGAAAATCTTTGAATATGATTTTAAATGAATTTTTTAAGAAAAATCATATGCAGACAGTATGGTTTAATGATGAATATTTTATTTTCGCATACAATCAGGAGAGTTCCATTTTATTAAAATCGCTAGAATTGACAAAAGGAAAAATTGGAATAGGGGGAGCATTTTACGGAAATGATAGAGATAAAATTCAGGAAGAATTGTTGCCACAGATTGGAGCGAAAGCATACGAAATATAAAAGTAATATAGAAGGGAAAAGTCAAATTTATGGACAAGAATATGCTTATAAATTTTTATACAATAATGATTACCATACGGTTTGATATAAAAAATAAAGAAAATAAAGACATAGTATGTATATTAATGAAAGCTTTTGATGGTTTAATAAATAATAAGGAAATGTGTGATGCAATTGTTAAAATAATGCCTGATTGGAGAGCACGATTAAAATATGAAGAATCTGAATATTATTTTATTCAAAAAGAAGTCATTGAATTTATGAAAACGGCTATACATATTATGAAAGATAGCTTGAATACAGATAGATTTGATATTGCGTATGATATTGCAGATATGTTACATGTTTTGCCTGATATTATTATCCAACGGAACAAGAAACGGTTGAAGAGATGTTGGAGATCGTATTGGAAAGTATATGTGGAACCTTTATATAAAAAATGGAAATGTGATGCTTTTACAAAATATAAAAAATTCTTTATATTAAGGAGTTTTATAAATTGATGTAGAATTATAGTATTTCATATCCAAATTGGCGCAGAGTGCAGTCAGAGTCAATTACTTCATTATAAACTCCGTTTGCACGTGTAAATCCATTTTTGGCATAGAGATTTATGGTGGGGGACATTAATATCCACAATAAAAAGTCGCAAATATTCTGCACCTAGATTCCTAGCGGTTTCCTTGGCTTTCGTCAGCATCTGACTGCAGATTCCCTGTCTGGAATAGTTCGCGTTGACACCAAAACGGTCTAGGTATAATGCTTTACCAGAACGATTTTTCCATTCAATTGCATCTGCACCGAAATTGGAATCACACAGAGCAAATGCAGATATAATTTCGATTTGGTCAAACATGAGATAAAGCCGGTTTTTAACAATATCATTTTCAAAAAATTCACATGGATAAATATCGTCCCATATTAAAATTTGGTCTTCGTTCATTTTATGAATGATGTCGCAATACATTTTTTTAATTTGTGGTAAATCTTGCATTATAGCTAGTCTGAAAGTCATCAAATTTTCCTCACTCGATATGCTCTTTGTATGTCTCGGTCGTAAACATACACTGGATTATCCAAAGTTTCTATAATTGTCCAACCATATCTTCGGCAGAGCAATGCTATAAAGTTATCTTGTTCTTTATCACAATCGGATTCTATTTTACGGAGTTGTTTCAAAAACTCTGCGTATGATATTTGTTTTCCTGATAAAAGCATGTCTCCCTGGTAATACTCTATTTCTATTATCATAATATTTGTAAAATTTCAGTTCTGTCAGCGTGTAGATATGGCAAATTATAAGTTCGTTTTCAGTGGATACGCAATTCCGAAAAGCGAGTTTTATTTTTATGAATGGGAGGAAATCTGTCTCAGCATATATTCGGCGTACTCTTTTGCAAGCGCTTCGTCTGGAGTCGCAGACTCGTTCGATTCGTATTCTGCCAGTGCATTTGCAATTAGTCCGGTATATTTTGGTGGAACATTTTGAAGTCCCCATCTGCCACCTTCTAGTTTTGACAGAATCAGATCGTCACGGCGGAAGGCAAGTACGCGGCATAGATTGAGGATTATATACGTAGAATTTTCTATGATTTCGTTCTGCGCATTCTCAATGTCATTCCAGATGCTCTCAAAATAGTCGTTCTTACTAACTTTAGAAAAAACATCACGGATCGCTTTACCATAGAGTGTTTTGCCCCTGTAGTAAAGAATAGTGAAATGAGCCGCCAAATCCTTGTCGGTTCCATGCATCTTTTCGATATAATCGTTAGGATTGGTCTGATACCAGTTTAGATGCGCGATAGAAAAATGCAGTTCAAAAGGAGTCGGATAGACAAATGGGCTACATACATTTTCTCTGACAATACTGAGTTCGATTCCTTTTTTGGGAGCTTGTTTGTTTAGATTAACAACCATGTCCATATACGAGTGTTTTGTACTTTTGGAAAGATCGTTTTTGATGACAATAATAAAGTCGAGATCGCTTTTTTGGCTGTTAAAACACCCCATCGCAGCAGAACCATGAAGATATACACCGACGAGATTTTTACTAAGTATGTTTTGATTTTCCTGTACAAAATTGTCTATTAAAGTGGAATATTGATTCAATTTTATAATTCCTTTCTTGTAAAAATGACAAGTTGATTGAAAGCTGTTTCTGACTCTTATTATAGAATAAAATGCTAAGTTTTACAATTGAAAAGTGGTTTTGATTACAAAAAAGTTATAATTCACCTCATGCCAGTTTATATCAGATTATAAGTTATTGAGGTGTGAATTATAACAGATTTTGCACACAAAATGCTAAAGAGCAAGCATTTTGGCGCATAATTCCCACTACTTTGGCGTGGTGTGAAAAGTAACAAAAAAACAATTATATTTTCCGAACTAGGAAGGATATAATGGTAATTTATATTATCAAAATTAGTATTTCTGTGATAATATAATAAGGACTATAGGAAATTGAGAAGGACAGTTCCTGAATACTGTGAACGAGCAAATCGGAATAAATTTTGAGGTGAGAAATGTTTTTTTCAGAGAATGAAAGACAAATTATGCAAGGATTATTTTTGTCCATCAATGAGGATAAAAATCAAATATATGTTTTAAAATATTCAGAGGAAGATATTATTGAAACGCGAGTAGATACTTGCTATGAGACGGATAATGGACTGGATGAGGACGATCCTAATTATGAAGAATATTATGCTTGTGTAATGAAAATTGTTAAAATTATCGTTAATAAAAATAGAACTTTTAAAGAGGGAGAATTGATAGAAATTAATTATCATAATTATCCGCAACAGTTGTCGAAAAGGGAGTTATATAATTTAAATGAAAATATTATTTAGTACAAAATAATTTTTAAGCGTGGAAATAGGGGAAGGTAAATCTTTCCCTATTCGATTTTTAGATGAAGGATATGTAAAGTATTCATAAAAAATAGGGGTATTTTATTTAGTTTGATGGGTTTAAATGAAAGAATCTTTTTTGTAAAATGATAAAAGGAAAGAAACGGTAAATATAAAGGGACTTTTTTCATACTGTTGAATAAAAACCTTTTGCACAGTATGAGATGGATACTGTGCAAAAGGTTTTTATATGTTCTGTACAAAAAGATATAAAGATAGGAGAACAGGTATGAGGAAGAAAGAAAACGGAGAACAAAAGTTTGTGATATTTCAGACAATAAAGAGTAAGATATTGCTTATGGGATTATTTTCTGTTTTTGTGTCAATTGTGATTGGTACAATAGGAATTAATTCCATTAATAGAAATAGTACAAATAGTGAGATAGAGTCAATTGCCAAAGAAATTGATGTGCTGCAAGCTAAGAATCTTGCATTGGAGGCACAGTACCAATATTATATAGAACAGAAATATCTGGATGATATTTTAAACAATCTAAGTCAAATGACTGCATTTGTACAGTCTTTGCAAACGATGACAAGCGATAAGTATGCAGATGATGTCAATCAGATGCTTGACAGCCTTGCAAGGATTGAATCAAATTATAGCCAGATTAGCAAGCTTGGCAGTACAAGAAGTTTTAGTGCAGATGCTGGATTGTATCAGCAGTATGCAGATGCTGGAAGTTCCCTAACCGAGAGCTTGTCTGAACTAATTGACAAGGAGACATGGCTTGAATTAAAATGGATTGATGCACATATGTGGACAGATGGCGAGCTCGTCACAGTGGATGGGAAGGAGTATGTAAAATTGGTTTACAGGGGGCCAATACCAGAAGGTGTGAAGAGAGATAATATGGCGTTTCGTGTAGGTGGAACACTTACTTATGATTTGAATTGTTATGTTACGGATATTAAGTTGACAAATGGTACAGATTTTGCAGAGATAGATATCAATACATTGGATGCAGTAACTGGTACTGGACTTGCCTATGTAGACAGTGAGATTACGACATTTGACACAAAACCCGCAATTCGTATTGGCTGTAATTTTAATGCAGCGAATGAAGGCTGGGAAGAATTTGCAACACAGATTTCAGTGAAAGATTATGATACACAAAATTATACAAATATAGAATATATAATGTACCTAGAACCAAATGGTATGGAATATGATTATAAGTATGGTGGTTCTTACTCAGGTGTATATGATTTTACAGGAATGGTTGAAAAGCTTGATAAGTATATAGGTGAATACAGCAAATTGGTTGTGGAAGGTAAGGATGTCACAGAAAGTTATGGACAGATAACAGCGTTGCTTGCAGAAATGTCAGAGAATATTCCTCTCTATACAACAAGTGAAGAACTTGCTCAAAATTCACTTGATAAGCTGAGTACGGAAGAGGAAATTATCCAGCAGATGAAAGAACTGGATGATAACATACTTGAATTTAAGGCTGAAAATGTACAGTTAAACAATGAGTTGACTACGCTGTGTGAGACGATTAAGAAAACCGCATCTGATGATATGACAGCAATAAAAACAAATGTAATGAAAATCAGTCTGATTGTGATTGTATTTGCAACTATAATATTGATTGGTATGACGATACTGATTGGCACAAGCATTGACAGAAATGTTGTGCTTTTTAAAAACACTTTGGATAAGATAACACAAGGTAGAATTGCAGTTAGAGTGAAGGCGGATGGAAAAGATGAGTTTTCACAGTTTGGCAGAAGTCTGAACACATTTCTCGACAAGCTTGTGGGCAGTATAGGGCAGCTTCAGAAAATTTCAACAGAGCTTGCCAAGTCAGGCGGTTTGCTTGAGGATAAGGCAAATAAAACGAAAACGGCTGCCGGAGTTATAAGTTCTGCATTAGATGAGATATCACATGGTGCATCTGCACAGGCAGAGGATATTTCAAATTCTTCATTGCAGGTAAGCAATATGCAGGAAAACATGGTGTTGATCACAAAAGGGGTAAGTACACTGTCAGCGGTTTCAAGGGATATGAGTGAAGATGGAAGAGAGGCGACAAGAATTGTTCAGGAATTGAGTAATACGAGCAATATGACAACAGATGCATTTCACAGAATATCAGAACAGATATACAAGACGAACGCCTCTGTAATAAAAATCCAGGAAGTGGTCAATCTGATTGCAGAGATCGCAAGCCAGACAAATCTGTTATCGTTAAATGCGAGCATTGAGGCTGCAAGAGCCGGTGAGGCAGGGAGAGGTTTTGCTGTGGTGGCAAGTGAGATACAAAAACTTGCTGAACAGACTAATTCATCGGCTAAAATTATTGACGAAATTATATTGTCACTATCGGAGGAATCTCAACAGACAGTACAATCGATCAATAAAGTTACAGATATCATTATGAATCAGAAGGAAAAGCTTGATGAGACGAAGACAAAGTTTAATGCTGTTGAGATAGGAATTACTTCAGCTTTTAATGGTATGAGAGATATAATGCACCAGGTTGATGTGTGCGGAGAGGCAGGGAAAAAAGTAGTTGATTTAATGACAAATTTGTCGGCTGTTGCAGAAGAAAATGCAGCATCAACGCAACAGACCACAGCTTCTATGAATGAACTAAACGATGCGACTGCATCTCTTGCAAAGACTGCACAGGAGCTTAAAAAACTGTCAATTGTGGTGAATGAGAACTTAAATTATTTCAATATAGAGTCTGTTGCTTATTTCTCCTAAATTATATGGGCTTGTGTGAGAGTGTGGATTGTGATATCACTGATGATGGGATATATTGGCAAAAACAGTAAACTATATAAGGAGATGATATTTCAGTGAGTATAATCCAAAAAAAACACGAGAAACATTGTCGGCAAAAATGGATACGCAAGCTTTATCAGCACATGAATAGTATTAAACTTAGTAGGAAACTAACGATTCTGTACGTATTTTGTGTATTGATTCCGTTGATTGTCACAGATAGCATTGTGCTGTACATTATATTAAATAGTGAGAATACAAAACGACAACATGCGATGGAAAATGAAGCGAGCGCCATACAGTACACCCTGACAAACAGCATTGACTATGCGGCAGCTACCGCAAAGCAGATTTATATGAATGAATATATAGAACGATATTTAAATTATGAATATGCAAGTGCACTCGCATATGTTGAGGCATACCAAAATTTTATAAAAACGACGCTTTTTAAGGGTGGAGCTGGTATGGATAACACAATTATTACAATGTATGCAGATAATCCCACGATTGTGAATGGCGGTGAGTTTTCTCGCTTGTCCTCCATAGAAAAAACCAACTGGTACAGCACGTTCAAAGCGTCTGGACAAGATACAATGTTATATTTCTATTATGATAATGAAAAAAGTCCAGCGGTGGAGGCGAAACGAAAAGTTTTATTTTTGAAAAATTTGAATTTTTTTAACGGTAGCAGGTGTGACAAATTTCTGAAAATAGAGCTTGATTATAGTAATATGGTGCGTGGACTTGTCAAGTTGGGGTATGAATTTCCTGTGTATGTTTGCCAAGGCGATAAAATATTGCTGGCAAATGATGGACACAGTAGCATGAATCAAAATTTTGAGCAGTTTAAGAGGAAAGATAAAGTTGGTGTACGCAAAGATATGAGTTTGTATGGATGTGAGATGCAGATTTATATTTTGCAACCTGAAACAAATATTCTGAAAAATATATTGGAAAATATGCCTTTGATTGTTCTGTTAATACTTACAAATGCGATTCTTCCGTGGTGGTTAATGAAAGAACTTAATCTTTCTCTTACAGTGCGGATAGAGCAGTTAAGCCAAGTGTTTGACAAGGTGGGAGACGAGGAGTTATGCCGAATAGACGAGATTAGCGGCAGTGACGAAATCAGCAGGCTTATGGAAAACTACAATAGAATGGCTGTGAGAACGAACGATCTAATACAGACGGTTTATAAAGATCGCATTAAAGAACAAGAGATGGATATTGCCAGACAGAATGCGGAGCTTCTAGCACTTCACAGTCAGATCAATCCGCATTTTTTATTTAATGCGTTAGAGAGCATACGAATGCACTGCATTCTTCAAAATGAACTTGAGATTGCGGAAATGGTGGAAAAACTTGCGATTATGGAACGGCAGAATGTAGATTGGGCAACAGACACTGTGGAGATCGGTAAAGAAATGGAGTTTGTCGAAGCATATTTGAGTTTGCAAAAATTTCGCTTTGGAGATAAATTATCCTATGAATTAGATGTGGATGAATCGTGCGAAAATATTAACATTCCTAAACTTACGGTAGTTACATTTGTGGAGAATGCCTGTATTCATGGGATTGAGAATAAGACAACTAGAGGATGGATTTTTGTGCGTATTTACATGGAAGAGAAAGAATCATGTAAAGCGCTTTGTATTGAGGTGGAGGATACTGGCAGCGGAATGGAAGAGTCAGAGCAGCAAAAACTGTTTTGGATGATGCAGAATGCAAGTATTGACCGGCTTCGGAAGAAGGGACGCGTGGGGATAGTAAATGCCTGTCTTCGCCTTAAAATGATGACAGATAATCAAGTTAAGTTTGCACTGGAAAGTGAAAAAGGTGTTGGAACGATAGTGCAGATTTGGATTCCGCTGAAAGGGAATGGTGAGATATGTTAAAAGTGCTGCTTGTAGATGATGAACCATTTATTGTACAGGGACTTTGCCAGCTTCTTGACTGGGAGAAAGAGAATTATGAAATTGCAGGAACAGCACAAAACGGAAGAGAAGCACTGGAATATTTAAAAAACAATAAGGTTGACTTAATTATAGCCGACATTAAAATGCCAGAGATGACAGGGCTGGAGCTGTTGGAGACGATACGCAGGGAACAGGTTTCGGATGCGTATTTTGTTATACTTAGCGGTTATGGGGAATTTTCTTATGCGCAGCAGGCAATACGATACTCTTGTATGGATTATGTGCTAAAGCCTGTTGAGAAAGAGGTTTTGACAGAGGTGATTAGAAAGGCTGCCAATATGTCTGCGACTGAAATACAGCACCAGGAGGACAAAAGACAGATGGAGCGCGCATATTTGGCAAGAAATGTGATCTCTCTATTGATTGGTAAGTATGATGAGATGAATCTGCAATATGTTTCTGACCATATGCAGCTTTCTAGTGGCGTTCGATATATTGATATTCAATTGATGGATGTGTTAGATCCAGAGGATATGGAAGATCTTGAGATGCGCTCTATGCAGAGAAAATTATATCAGGGCTGTAGGGAATTTTTAAAGGAAGATGAATCGCATTGCATTCTTGATGTTTCTGCTAAGGAAAATATATATGATGTCGGTCTAATCTACTGTGATTACATGGCAACAAAGAATGGCTGTACGGAAAAGGAATATCTTGAAAAACTTTTTCATTATCTGAGCGTGACACTTAAACAGAAAATTGTAATATTAGTAGGAAAACGTGTTACTGACATTGCGGCTGTGTCAAAATCTTATGGTACAGCTTGTATGCTTAACTCTCTTCAGGCGTTTCACGATCAGAAAAATATCTATTATTATGAAGAAGAAGTTCAAGTGCATACGGATGGTATCCTTTTGTGCAAGGCAGAACTTGACAATTTGATTGCCGCTGTTGAGCAGAATGACAAGGTGCGCATTCATGAGGCGGTGGACAGGTTATATGAGGAACTGCGCAGAATGGGTGCAATGGGAGAGACGATCAATCTCAATATCAATTATCTTTTGTTTCAACTGATACATACTGCTACAGAACAGGATGACTGTGTGAATCAGGAAGAAATTTTGCATCTGATCAGTGAGAGCGCTTTTGAGGATGGAGTGAAGCGGGGAAGTAAAGTGCATCTGGCGAGATTTGCCTGCGAGTATGCGGAATATCTTGCACAGCTTAGAAAAAATGTGTCGAGAGGTGTGTTGGCTATGATTGAGCAGGAAGTCAGAGAGCATTTTGCAGAAAACTTGACATTGCGGGATTTGGGGCAAAAATATTATATCAACAATGCCTATCTTGGTCAGGTGTTTCGCAAGAAGTATAACCAATCTTTCAAAGATTATCTAAATAATTATCGCATAGAGCAGGCAGCGCAGTTACTTGTGCGGACAGATGATAAGATTTATAAGATAGCGGAGGATGTGGGGTATAAGAATACGGATTATTTTATCAATAAATTTATAGCAGTAAAAGGCTGTACCCCTTCTAAATTTAGAAAACAATCTATTAAAACAGGGTAAGAAAAGAAAAGTATAGACTAAAAATCTATACTTTTTTATGTTTTTATATATCGTTTATTGGGTTTTTTTTAGTTTGATATAAAGTAGAATTAAATTATCAAAATAATAAGGGAGGCATACACATGAGAACCAAGAAAATACTGTCAGTTTTACTGGCAACGGCAGTGATGTCCGCAATGTTAACAGGATGTGGTGGCAGTGACACAACATCGACAAATGCGGGTACAGACAACAATGTGGGCACAAGCGACTCGTCCTCAGGGAAAAACAATAGCAGTGAGGGATCTAGCGCAGGCGGAATCAAAGAGTTTACAGCGTTCTTTGCAGTTCCAGGTTCGGAGATCAATGATGACAATGAGATTCAGCAGATAATTGCAGAGAAGATTGGAGCAAAAGTAAAAGAGACATGGCTCACTGGTCAGACAGCGCAGGAAGCAGTTGGTACATTGATTGCAGGGGGTGAGTATCCTGATTTTATTGATGGAGGAGATGGTTCGGCGCAACTCTATGATGCAGGTGCTCTGGTAGCGCTGGATGATTATATTGATAATTATCCTAACATTAAAAATTTCTTGACCGAGGAGGAATGGGATAAATTAAGACAGGAAGACGGTCATATTTACTGGATTAACCAGTTTGGCAATATTTATGGAGAAGAGAAGGCAACAACACATAATGACGAGGCATTCTGGATTCAGACGAGAGTGCTTGAGTGGGCAGGATATCCCCAGATACATACAATGGATCAGTATTTTGACCTGATTGAGCGCTACAATGAGGCAAATCCTACTATGGAAGATGGAACAGCAAATATTCAATATACTATCCTCTGTGATGACTGGCGTTACTTCTGTCTTGAGAATGCACCGCAGTTCCTTGATGGATATCCAAATGATGGAAGCTGTATTGTCGATCCAGATACGCTTACCATTGTTGATTACAATACGACACCAACAGCAAAGAAATATTTTCAGAAGTTAAATGAGGAATTTAAGAAGGGTGTGGTGGACCCAGAATCCTTCACACAGACTTATGACGAATATATTTCAAAACTGTCCACAGGACGTGTATTAGGTATGATTGATCAGTGGTGGGATTTTGCATACACGGTAAATGATTCGCTGAAACAGCAGGGACTTGATCTGAAAGGATGCAACTATGTTCCGCTTCCAATTACAATTGAGGAGGGAATTAAAAATCAGTGGCATAATTCTGGTGGAGTCTTGAATGTTGCAAGTGGTATTGCGATTACAACAAGCTGCAAAGATGTTGAGGGTGCATTACAATTTATCAATGATCTATTAGATCAGGAGATACATGACCTTCGCTTCTGGGGAGTAAAAGATGTAGATTATAGTGTGGATGAGAATGGTGAATTTTTCCGCACAGAGGATATGAGAATGCAATCTTCTGACACAGCTTACAAGGCTTCGCACGCATGTACTTATTCTTATTTCCTACAGTATGGAGGAACAAGTACAGACGGAATTAATGCTATGAAACCAGAAAATCAGCCAAAAGAATTTTATGACAGTCTGAGTAAGAATGTTCAGCAATGCTTTGATGCGTACAATGCGGAAACGTATGTGGATATGCTGGGAACAAGTGAAGCTCCTGGACCGTGGTATCCAATGTATTCTTATTCTAACAATATGACAACTGCTACAGAAGGCGGTACTGCATGGGCGAAGATTGGTGAGATTAAGCATGAGTATTTGCCGCGGGTTGTCATGGCAAATGACTTTGAAAGTGCATGGGAAGAGTATATGGGTGTTTATAATGGCTGTAATCCACAAGCATTTATTGATGAGATGCAGGCAGAACTTGACCGTAGAATGGAAGAAGCTGCAAAGTACAACTAGGGAATGTCTGTAAAATCATACTATAAGAAGTATCAGAAGGAAAGGTCAACTTCTGATAAGTTATACTATAAGAAGCAAGGGCAATCAGATAGGGCGGACTGATCAAAACGGTCCGCCCTTTAAATAAAGGAGTGAAAATATGGCTTCACAGGAAAAGAAAAGAAATATAACATGGAAAGAGATAAAAAAGCAAAAGGTATTGATTATATGGTCACTTGTTATAGTGGTGTATGGTGTTATCTTTTGTTATCTGCCGTTGGCTGGGTGGGTGATGGCGTTTCAGAATTATAAGCCAAAGGATGGACTGTTCCATTCTGCTTTTGTAGGCTTGGATAAATTTAAACAACTGTTTTCAGATGACACCTTTATTCGCGTAATCAGAAATACATTGGGTATGGGTGTAATTAATCTAGTGGTTACGTTTGTTGCGGCAATTGTGTTTGCAATTTTGCTAAATGAAGTGAAATCAAATGGAGGAAAAAAGACTGTACAGACAATCTCATATCTGCCACATTTCCTTTCATGGATTATCGTTACAGGGATTCTTCACGATGCGCTGTCCAGCACAGGAATTATCAATGAGTTGCTTCTGAAACTTCATATATTAGACCAGCCACTCAATTTTTTTGCACACCCGAAATATTTCTGGCCAATTGTTGCATTTGCTAATGTGTGGAAAGAGACAGGTTGGAATGCAATTATTTATCTGTCCGCAATCACTGCAATTGACCCTTCCCTCTATGAGGCGGCAAACATGGATGGTGCTGGACGCTGGGCGCGCATTCGTTATGTGACACTTCCTGGCATCAAACCGACAATTATGATTCTTTTGTTGATGAATGTGGGTAATGTGTTAAATGCAGGCTTTGAAATTCAGTATTTGCTCGGAAATGGTCTGGTAAAGAGCGTGTCGGAGACAATCGATATTTATGTGTTGAAATGGGGTATCAGCCAGAATGACTTTTCTATTGGTACTGCAGCAGGTATCTTTAAGAGCTTTGTAAGTATCGTGCTGATTTTGATTGCAAACCAGATTGCAAAGAAAAACGGCGAAGAGCGGTTATTCTAGGAAGGAGACGCAAATGGAAAAGGTAAAAAGCAGTAAAATAAAAACTTCTGCATGGGATAAAGTGTTTGTTATATGCAATACGCTGTTTATGATTTTGTTTGTGATCATTACATTGTATCCAGTATTGAATACACTTGCAATCTCATTTAATGATGGTACAGATGCACTCAGAGGAGGCATTTATCTCTGGCCAAGAAAATGGACGCTGAAAAATTACATTACGGTACTTCAAAAACAGAATTTGATTACAGGTGCTTATATTACAGTGGCAAGGACCGTTCTAGGAACACTGCTCGCATTGGTAGCAAATGCAATTCTTGCTTTTATTGTGAGCAGAAAGAACTTTCTTTTTAAGCAGGAGCTTTCCTTATTTTGGGTTATTACAATGTATGTCAACGGTGGTATGATTCCTACATTTTTACTATATAGAGGTCTTCATTTGACTAATAGTTTCTGGGTTTATGTAATTCCTGGAATGTTCAGTGCATTCAATATGTTAGTGATTCGTACTTATATGACGGGAATTCCAGACAGCCTTGAGGAGTCAGCACAGCTTGACGGTGCAGGGTATACAACAATTTTTATAAAAATTATATCACCGCTTTGCAAGCCTGTGTATGCGACAGTTGCACTTTTTGTGGCAGTAGGACAGTGGAATTCTTGGTTTGATGCGATGTTGTACAACCGAATGAGTTCTCATTTGACAACGCTACAGTATGAGTTGATGAAATTATTATCTTCTGTTACGAATCAGGGGACTTCAGCGGAGGCAATGAAAAATGCGGCAGGAACGGTTACACCAACTTCAGTTCGTGCAGCAGCCACGATCCTTACAATGCTTCCAATCATTTGTTTATATCCATTTTTACAGAGGTATTTTGTAACTGGGCTTACAATTGGTGGTGTGAAGGAATAAGGTTTTAGGATTGCTGACTTGTGATAGAATAATTATAATGAGTATAGAGATATATAGATTCTCAAAGTTTTTTGTATCGGATATTGCAAGAAGATTCTGAGAAGCTATTGCAAAGAGGAGTCAGCAGATGAAGAAAAAGACCATAATAGGGCTTGTTTTAATTGGGGTGATGTTGGTCATATTTCTTACAGCAAGGATAACAGACGATGGAAAGAATCAGAAAATAAAAGAGTTTACAGCTTTTTTTGATGTCCCTGGGAATATGATTAACGAGGATAATGAGATCAAGGAGTTAATTGCACAGAAAATTGGTGCGTATTGTCAGGAGCAGTGGCTTTCTGGGAAGTCCGCTGATGAGGCAATTGCCTCTTACATTGCGAGTGGAGAGTACACAGATTTTATTTCTGGTAATACAGCGCTTTATGAGGCGGGAGCATTGATTCCAATTGATATGTATTGGGATAATTATCCGAATATTAAAAATTTTCTGCCTGCGGAAATATGGGACAGATTCCGGCAGGCAGATGGACATGTATATTGGATTCCACAGTTTGGAATTGTACATGGCAAAGTGGAGGAAGTGTTGCATGAAGGCGAGGCATTTTGGATACAAACACGAGTGCTTAAATGGGCAGGATATCCTGATATTTGTACACTGGACGAATATTTTGCTTTGCTTGAGGCGTATGTAGCAGAAAATCCAGTGATGGAAAATCCATTTCGACAGGAAGAGATAATGGAAAATATTCCATTTACAATACTCTGTGATGATTGGAGATATTTTTGCTTAGAAAATCCACCGCAGTTTCTGGATGGGTTTCCGAATGACGGAAGTTGTATGGTGGACACTAACACGCGAACCGTATTGGATTATAATACTTCTGAGACCGCCAAACGCTATTTCAAAAAGCTAAATGAGGAGTACAATAAAGGGATTGTTGACCAGGAATTTTTTACGCAGAGCTACCAGGAATATCTTGAGAAAATTGCTAGTGGAAGAGTGCTTGGCATGGTGGATCAGTGGTGGCAGTTTGCATATTCTGTCAATACTTCTCTGGAGAATATGCCTGTGCAAAACTATGGATATGTACCTCTGCCGATTACGATTGACAGAGGTATTCAAAATCAATGGCATATTAAGCGAGGCGCAGAACTGAGCGTGGCTGATGGTATTTCTATCACAGTAAGTTGTGAGGATTTGAAAGGAGCAATGCAGTTTATCAATGATCTTCTCGACGAGGAAATTTTAAAGCTTAGATACTGGGGAATTGAGGGAATAGATTATGATGTGTATGTGAATGGAGTGTATTACAGAACGCCAGAACAAAGGGAACGAGCAAAAAATCTGGATTACAGTAATGCGCATTTCTGTATGTATTCCTATTTTCCACGGATAGAGGGAATGTTAAGTGATGGTATTAATGCATTTTCTCCAGAGTATCAAGCAGACGAATTTTTGAATGCATTGGCTCCTGATGTGAAGGAGTGTTTGGCAGCATATGGATGCAGAAATTATGTGGAGATGCTTGGGACCAACAATGCACCAGGACCTTGGTTTCCTATGTATTCATACTCTGAAATGCTTACATCAGAAACAGAGGCGGGAAGAGTATGGGAAAAGATGAAAAGCATTAAGATTGATTATCTTCCTCGTGTTGTGATGACAGAGAATTTCGAGGAAATGTGGCAGCAGTATATGGAAGATTATACTGCGTGTCAGCCTGAAATCTTTTTTGAGGAAATGCAGCGCGAATTGGAGCGCAGGATAGGAGTTGTGAAACAAACCAAAATCAAATAGACGCTTAGTAATACAGTTTGCGTAAGATATTTCTTCGGGGCGTGTTAAAAAACGTAGTTCGGGCTACAATGAGGCTTTTGAGATAAGTATTTATATAAAATTGTGTCATTTTTATGAAAGGAATAAATTATGAACAAACAATATCGCAATGTATTTGTAGAAATTGGAATTGAACCTGCGCAGGTAGAAGCGCGGCTTTGGGAAATTCGGGATTCTTATTTTTATGGGAAAGAGAATGAGCGTGTCTATTATCCAGTGGAAGATGATATGGCGTATATCATGGATACAGGCAATAATGATGTTCGCACAGAAGGTATGTCTTATGGAATGATGCTCTGTGTGCAGCTTGATATGCATGAGGAGTTTGACCGACTTTGGAAGTGGGTAAAGACTTATATGTGGATGTCAAATGGATTTCACGAGGGATATTTTGCGTGGTCTTGTGCGACGGACGGCACAAAAAATGCGGATAGCCCTGCGCCGGATGGGGAGGAGTATTTTGCGATGGCACTCTTCTTTGCCTCACATAGATGGGGAGATAAAGAAGGCATTTTCGATTATTCTCATGAAGCACAAGAAATTTTAAGAGCATGTCTTCATAAAGGAGAGAATGGCAGACCTGGAGTGCCAATGTGGAATCAGGATAATCATCAGATTTTATTTGTTCCTGGGAGTGATTTTACAGATCCATCTTATCATCTACCACATTTCTATGAGTTGTTTGCATTGTGGGCATATGAGGAAGACAGGGAATTTTGGGAGCAGGCGGCGGTGGAGAGTCGCAGATATCTGGTGAAGGCGTGCCATGAAAAGACTGGCTTTTCGGCGGAGTATGCTGAGTTTGACGGAAGCCCAATGCGCAGGAAACTGCCGTGGACAGACGATAGACATGACTGGTTTTATAGTGATTCCTATCGCACAGTAGCAAACATTGGACTGGACTATGAATGGTTTGGAAAAGACGAGGGACAATGCCATGCAGCGCAGGCAATTCAAGAGTTTTTGCTGGAGGATTGCAGAAAAAATACATATCACGTCTATGAAATTGACGGAAATGTAGCAAAAGAACGGGCACTCCACCCAGTTGCAATTCCGGCAACTGTGGCAATGTCAACACTGGCAGCGACCACAAATGATAGTAAAGAGTGGGTTGAATGTTTCTGGAAACTGCCTATGCGCACAGGAGAGAGAAGATATTATGACAATTGTTTGTATTTCTTTGCCTTCTTAGCGCTCAGTGGAAATTATAAAATCTGGTAATTTCTGTGAAAGATAAGGTGTTGTCAAATTTTGACAACACCTTATCTTTCTATCAACTGTCTCCAATGCCATAAGTTTGTGTAGTATTTTTTGTCTTTGCCTGGCAGCAGATAAGCAGCACAAGTAAATGCGTGCTCAAAAAAGCAATAATTTTCTTGTGAAATTCTGCTTTTTATAAGAATTAAAATTTTTTCTGCCCATGCAATATATGTGGCATCTTGTGTGGCAAGCCAAGCAGCCAGTGTAAATGCTGGAATAATCGGCCAGTCAAGTTGACCTCTGCAAATCTTGTCAATTTCATGGAGTGATATGTGCGCTAAAATACATACGGCTGCAAACTGAACGCGAAATAGCCAATCCTCAACAGGATATTGACTAATAGTCTGGCGCGGGGGAAATACCATCACTCCATAAAGTTCCTTATATTGGTTTTCAGAAATCATAGCAGCGTACTTTTTGGCAGCTTCATACCATTTGGGAAGTGAAAAATCTGTCGCTGCTAATTCTTCGACAAGCTGACTGATATATTCTGAGGGTTGATCGACGGCGGGAGTTGGGGTGTTGATATCGTGATAATTCCACAAAATAAGTCCCTCTTTATCAATTGGTTGCTCTAGTGGTGGGTTTTGCGCCTTGTTTGCCAGAACAACAAAATAAGACGGTTTTCCTGTGATTTCTTCTAGTGCAAGACGCATAGCATTGATGCTGCTTGCAGATTCCTGACAGGAGGTTGCACAGCTAGTTATCCCAGAAGTTTTGCCATTTTCACGGACGTTGCGTACAAGATTTATAATGCTCTCTGAACTTGAAACAAGATAATCGACATTGGGAATTAGTTGCTCCGCAGCAGCCATTTCACAGAGAGATTGCGCCCGTTGATTGTCAGGATTAGACGCTGCACATAATAGAAGACGTTCCAGCTCATAGGGTTCAGGGTCCGACATATAACAGCAGAAAATCCATGAGGGTTCCGCCCAGTCACAATCATTATAATCGCCAGTCTCTAAAACTTTATAATAACAGTCAGATGCTTTTTCCCATTGTCTTCTGTCAAAGTAATAATCACCTAAATCATTATAGGCAGAAGCATTTTTCGGATCGGATTGATATCCCAGAGCAATATATTTCTCCGCTTCTGCTTCCTTTTCCAAATCAAGATAAGTCAGTCCTGCAAAGGTATATCTGGAAGTAGTACCTCCTTTGGCAAGCCCTTTTAAAATTATTTCCAACGCTTTTTCAGGATTTTTTTGATGGCGGTAAAGGTTGCATTCAACAACATATCGATCAGAGGTGTCATTTCTGTCTTCGCATATTGTCATGCGGTCAAAAATATTTTGGCAGAGCGTCCACAAATATTTTTGAAGAGAGGCATCACATCGATCAATTGTGAATAAAATAGAAGCAATGAAGGCGCATACTGCCTGCTCGCCGGCTTTTGTGATAAGTGCTTTGTCGTTGAGCCATGTGCATAAAAGTTCTGTGTTATTTTCTTCTCCGCGCCAGAGTGCGGCAGCATAGTATTTGAGCGCTTTTTGTATTTGACCGGATTGATACAGATTTTCTGCTTCTAACACAATATTGGATTTCATTGGTTTGCGCTTCCTTTCTTAATTTTGATGTAAACTGTTATGAAAATGAATTGACCAGGAAAGGTCATAGAGATGAAATAGTCCATCATCATTAGCCAAACCTTTATCAGCCAGAATATTCATACAGATTTGATAGGCAGTATCATTGATGCCTTGTGGAATGATATCTCCGTTTGTCAGATAGATATAAAATTGATAGATATCTTCGCCGTAAGTTTTTGATTGATCTTCCTGTGTGGAAAAGTATATAGTATCATCTATTTGCTCAGCTTTTTCTGGATGAATGCGTTCCATAAAGAAACCATTCCATACTTCATAACCTCTGGATTGGAGATTTCCAATAATAAAGGGTTTCATCAATTGAACAGCCTTGTCATTTAGATGATATTTGTGGATGCGCATCTGTTCTGAAAGGGCATAGAAATTACCGACTGCCCGATGCTGTACTCCGTCGAGGGCTAGTGAATTCATGTAACGGTTTAGATAGGAAAATAGTTCATCTGTATCTTGATGTTCGATGTCAGGAATGAGTACAGCAGCAATTCCTAGTTCTCGGTCAATATAACGGCTGGGATAAATGATTTCTGTAGCAATATGACAGTGAGGACAGACTGGGTGGAAAAATTCGTTTTCATTCAAAATTTGTCTTCCTTCTGGCCAAAGAAGCATATCGAAACAGTTGATGCGCTGTGCAACAAAAAGTTCATTGCAGTGACAGCATTGAACCGTCAACTCGCTTGTTGCCCAGGGGTTTTGCATGGTATGTAATTGATTCAATCGGGTGCACCTCCTTGAGTAGAGACGTTTTGTGTTGTATGAAATTTAATACAACCATTATAATATACATTGTAAATACTGTCAATTTGCTGTTGGAAGCTTGATTGTATAACGAACTGTATTACAATTCAAACCCACACCAGATTTCGTATTGATTTATGATGATTTGGTGTGAATTGCAACAATTATTGATGCACACAAAATGCTACAAAGCAGGCATTTTGGTGCTGACTTCGACACCATGAAGCAAGTGCATGGTGCGAGAGTGAAAAGTAACGAACTGTTACATATGGTTTATAAATTTTAAAAATTTAATTGACATGCCTTGTTGATTATGATAACATAGATTTCGGTGATAACGGTAAAGTCGTTATGAACTAGCTGCTATAGCACAGTCGGTAGTGCGTCGCATTGGTAGTGCGGAGGTCACGGGTCCGATTCCCGTTAGCAGCTTTTGAAAACCTTGAGTATTCAAGGTTTTTTGTTTTCTTGAAACAGAAGATAACAGAATGTATGTTCAGGCAAAAAAGAGGGAGAATATCTTGCATAATAAGGATATAGAAGTATGATAATTATTAAAAAAATATTGCAAATCTTTCTTCTCTGATTTTTGGGTATAATAATCCTCTTTACGCATCAGAGTTCTGAAAATATCATGAAAATCCCTGGTATATAAAGATTTCCATTGAGCAGGATGAAACAGTGATAAAGAAATACCGCTACTTGGATTTTATCCATGCAACGGTATTTTGGGCAACTCTGATTAAGTTTTCAGGTAAATAAACTCGAAATTGCTTAAATAACTTCTATTGTCACATAGGGTCTATCGTATGAAAAATACGTTTCAATCCGCTTTCCAAGTATAAAAACTGGAGTTGCAAACGCAAATCGACCAGTTCTCCACCAGAGGTAAGGTCATACTCTGCATCAAAGCCGCCGGAATACTCATAAAACTCCACTTTATGATGGTATTCATAGCGAGGATGAAAATTGCAAGGAACGTCATACTCATCGAAAGTATCAAAACCGTTCATGTCTAATGTACCTTGAATGCACTCCCGAATTACCTTTGTATCATTCCACTCCATCTCATCCACACAGAACGTCAAATCTTCATATCTTTTTTCGTGAAGAACGTGGAGGATATCCTTTACTGTCTGAATGGCTATTTCTTTATCCTGATCTGTCATCAAAATACCTCCGTATATAATTATCCTAAAAAATCCAGATTTACTATGTTATTCGAGTCAATGTAATACTCGCTGAAAAGCCTTACCACAACATCTGTGCATTGCTGAATTTGTTCGATAATGCCATTAGCGTTCCGAATAGCAAATCTCCGAGTTTAAGTTGTATTTTTCTTGATATAGGACCAATATTTGAAAGCTGTAAAGAAGCCATATAGGAGAAAAATTTCTCCTACATGATTGTTGTCTAATACAATATAGGTTGTATTAATCTGTATCGGATGCAGGGGCTTGCGGTTTCGCAGGGGTCTCTGGTGAGGACGGGGTGATGCCAGCAGCTCTCAACTGCATTTCCAATATCTGCTGTTGAATGACTTCTTGCGCGTTTGGTGCTGCAAAGAAAGTACTATTGTGTGGACAAAGCTGTGTGTTTTCTGTGCCTTTATTGCTAGGAACCGTTGTAAGTGATGAGGCAAGATTATTGTCCAGAAGTCGATCTGGTATCTGTTCAATAACAGATGCCTGTTTAAAAGGACATTCTTCTGCTGCTGAAAGTCCGCAATATCCACATATATTAGAAAAGTAATGTACATCGCAATATTCAGTGGGAACAGTGCCTTCTGCAAAGTATTCTGTCTTGATACAGCCATTACATACCCCTGCAATTGGAAGCTTTCCAGATTTGGAGCAGATGGAAGCTGTGACAATGCCATTCGCCATAGGAAATGATTTGTACTCCAAATTTTCATGAATTTTTGACATAACTTTTTTCCACATGGTTTTTGATAAATTCTTTTCGGCTGAGGTTTTCATACTAACATTATTGTCGTAACCAGTCCATGTTGTAGCAGTATAATATGGTGTATAACCAGAAAACCACACATCCTTGTAATCGGATGTAGTACCTGTTTTTCCAGCAATTGCCATATTTCCGAAATTGACAGAGCCACCAGTACCAGAAGTAACAACGTCAACCATTGCACTTGTAAGTAACCATGCAGTGGATGCTTTAATTACCTGAGTAGATTCAGGAGCAGTGTTGTCAATCATCACATTGCCATCATGATCAATAATTTTTGTGTAAAGCTTCGGTTTGACATAAGTTCCCTGATTGGCAATAGTAGCGTAGGCTGCGTTTAGCTCCATGTTTGTAACACCATCTGTAATTCCGCCAAGTGCAAGAGGCTGTCCAATATCCGATACAATAGTTCCATCTTTTTCAACACGTTTGTCAACGAGAGTAGAGAAACCGAAATTCTGGAGATAGTCAAAACCAAGTTGTGGAGAAATCTGTGTAAGTGTTTTTACCGCTACAATATTTGCGGATTGTACAATGCCATAGCGAAGACTTAGAAGTCCTCTGTAATTGTTTCCCCACCAGTTTTTCACAGGGCGTCCATTATTGTAATTAAATGGGGCATCATTTTGTACATCAGCTAGAGTTAGACCTGCACTGTCAAGAGCTGGGGCATAGGTCGAAACTACTTTGAAGGTAGAACCAGGCTGTCTTGTTGTGTTGGAAGCTCTGTTAAGGGTACGGCTTGCCTCCTTTGTACCACGCCCTCCTACCATAGCGACGATATGTCCAGTAGATTGGTCTTCTATAGTGATAGATACCTGTGGTTGTGGGGTGAGTGTGATACGTTCTCCATCAACTTTGTCTCCATCTGTCATAACGTCATGTTTGTAGGCTTCAATTGCTTCATATGCTTCATCTTTTGTCGCATACAGTAAGTTGAAGGAAGGATTTTGTTGTTTGTAGAACGCCCTGAACATCTCGGTACTATGATTTTCTTTTTCACCGTTAGCTTTTTCAATTGTGAGGACATAGTTTAAGTACCATTTAATGGTTTCAGGATAGTTTTCTTCATTTTCATATACTTCGTCACAGATTGCCTGGATATCTGGGTCCTGTGTTGTGTAAATACTCAAACCACCGCTGAACAAAAGCCAATGCGCCTGTGTCTCATTGAATCCTTTGATTTCCATTAAATCGTTCAATACCTGTCTGGTAACTTCGTCTACAAAATATGTATAGACGGATTTATCCACAGTTTCTTCATTTACAGCCAAAATACGACTGTACACATCATCGGCCATTGCCTCATCGTATTCTGCCTGTGTAATATAGCCCTGTTTTTTCATTTTTTCAAGGACGATTTCACGCCTTGTTTCATTGTTGTCTGGATGGGATATGGGATTGTATTTTGAAGGGTTTGATGTGGTGGCAACGATAACTGCACACTCAGACAGCGTTAGCTGATAGGGCTGTTTATTAAAATAGCGCAAAGCGGCAGCTTTAACCCCCAAGGTATTTTGTCCCAGATTGATGGTGCTCATGTAAATTTCCAGTATTTTTTCTTTTGACATCTTTTTTTCTAATTCAATCGCAAGATATTGTTCCTGGATTTTACGTTTAATTTTCTGCATTGTCTCTTCATTCACCCAATCATCAAATACGTTATTTTTTATGATTTGTTGAGTGATTGTAGAAGCACCCTGCGAGAGTTCTCCATTTTGCAACGCTGCAAAACCTGCACGTATAATACCTCTGATATCAATGCCGTTATGCTCATAAAAACGCTCGTCTTCAACCGCGACGAAAGCGTCTGCAAGATATTTAGGAATCTTATCGATTTCCTCATAGCTTCTGTTGGAATTGGCGGCAACTAATTTGGTCAATTCGTTGCCTTTTGCGTCGTACACAACCGTGGCAAATCCTTGTGGAAGTACAGCAGCAGGGTCTATATCAGGAGCCGAATTTAAAATTCCTTTGAAGGCACCAATACCAAAACAAACACCAACAATCATGACTGACATAACACTGACTAATATCAGCTTCAGCGCAGAGACTAGAAACATTTTTTTGAATTTTATGGATTTTGAAGTTAGGGATTTCTGGACTTTTGAAATGCCTCTTTTCCCATAATTCATTGAATCACCTCCGTCAAACTAAAACTTATTCTACTCATTATAACAAAAACCCTTGTGTAAATAAAGAACTTTTTTTAGAGTTTATAGGAATTATATTATTTCTTTATATTTTTTATGTGTTTTTGGTGGAAGCTGTAAAGCGATATATAGAGTTTTGCTTCACAAAAATCGCCTATTTTGCCGTGCAAAATTTTCACTCCCGAATCATGTTCCCACCGAATGTGCAGTTCAGCGCATTCTTGAACCATGAATAGTAACTAACTAGTTACTGTTCAGGCAGGACTTAGCATTTACTGCTAAGTCCGTAAGAAAACGTACTGGTTGCAAGTAAAAATCCATTTGCGAAGCAAATTTTGCATGGATTTTTACATGTTACTGGAACGGAGTGAACAGTAACCATGCTACAGAAAAAATGCCAAGACATTCCTGAATTGACACAAAGTATTGCATGTGATAAGTTATAATAAATAATACATACTACTGCACAAAAAATTTAACTGCTTTGCAGTATCAGTCAGCGCATAAGAAAAGTCTTTTTCATTAAAATTCACATAAGAAAGGATTGTGCGAATCAACATTATGAAATGTATTCAAAAAAACTTGGGGATTCTGTCTCCCAAATATCCAATCGAAAATTTTTGTGTGCCAAAACAGACATTATTTATTGATATAGAAACAACTGGATTTTATGTGCGCAGCTCCAATCTCTATATGATTGGCTGCGTCTATCTCGATGAATCCGCTGACAAACCCTCTTGTTGGAGCACGATTCAATGGCTTGCCGCCAATTATGAAGAAGAATTGAGTGTATTGAACGCCTTTGTGGATTTTGCAAAATCATATCGCTTCCTAATTCATTTTAATGGCAACCGATTTGATATTCCCTATTTACAAAACAAACTGCAACAATACAATATCTCATTCAGTTTTGATAACCTAGAAGGAATTGATATCTACAAACGGCTGGCGCCCTACAAAACTTTCCTAAAACTTCCAAATTGCAAGCAAAAAACCATTGAAAACTTTATTGGCAATACCACGCGCAAAGACCAGTATACAGGCGGTGAGTTGATTGATGTTTATCATGAATATGTACTAAATCATGACGAAAAAAAGGAACATTTTCTTTTACTCCACAATGAAGAAGACCTCAAAGGAATGCTTGAAATTGTTGCTGCTCTCGCAATTCCCGACTTATTCCATCTTCCAGTCAAGGTCACAAAAGTTCAGGCAAATTATTATCAAGATATAAAACAAAAACAGTGTTCGGAAATGCTTATAAACTTAAAACTTCCGACTGCGTTGCCTACAGAATTATCTTACGGTGCAAACGGCTGCTATTTTACTGGTTATGGTGAGGACGGCAAACTGCGCGTTCCAATTTATGAGGGTGAACTAAAATACTTTTACTCCAACTACAAGGATTATTATTATCTTCCCAAAGAAGATATTGCAATCCATAAATCTGTGGCTTCCTTCGTTGACAAAAATTACCGTCAGCAAGCGACCGCTAGAAACTGTTACACGCGAAAAATATCCTCCTATCTTCCTCAGTGGGATAATCTTTTTACTCCATTTTTTAAAAAGGATTATGATGATAAAAGCCTATTTTTTGAGCTAACTGATGAGCTGAAAACAAAACGTGATGTATTTAGTTTGTATGCACACCATATTCTTGAGATGATGGCAGCATATCGAATCACATAAGAAATTTTACTCCCATACTCGACGCGCTGGATACCCGTCATCTTTGCTGACATTCTTCCTCTGAGTGTCCATGTGCCTAAAAAGCCTAATCTTGTTAAAAAGATTAGGCTTTTTATATACTCTAATATATTTTTACCGATTCATAAGATAATTTCCCAATGGAAAAGATAGCAAATACACCATTTCAGGAATCAATGCAATACTCGCATTGAGTATTAATCGCGCGATTGCATATTTCGTATATAAATATTTGCTACTGACTATTTATTCTTGATATAGAAAAACGAATTTTTCCTCTCGTAATTGATTTCCTTGTAGTTCATAATCTGCTCCGTACTTCCAATAAACAAAATTCCTTCTGGTTTCAGCGCAGTGTTAAACTTGCGGAACACTTCATCTTTTGCTTCCTCCGTAAAATAAATCAACACATTACGGCACACAATCAAGTCACATCTATCTGGGTAAGTATCTTTTAACAGATTGTGCTGTTTAAACTGTACTCTTGATTTAATATCATTAGAAATCTGATAAGAAGGTCCTACCTTTGTAAAATATTTCTTCTTAAACTCATCTGGGACTGACGCAATACTTTTCTCATTATACAAACCCACTTTGGCTTTCTCTATCACCTGCTTATCAATATCTGTGGCAATAATATTAATCTGATTGAGCGGAATATGTTTGGAGAACGCCATTACAAGGGAGTATGGCTCATCACCTGTAGAGCACGCCGCACTCCAAATTTTTAGATTTTTACCAAATCTTCCAACCAACTCTGGAATAATTTCTTTGTCCATCAGTCTCCATTGTTCTGGGTTTCTATAAAACTCCGATACATTGATTGTTAAATAGTTCACAAAGTCATCAAAGACCACTTTATCATCCCGCAGCTTTGCAACAAACTTATCATAACCTGTCACCTTATGTTTTGCGATCAGGGTATCAATACGACGCTTCATCTGTTTTTCTTTGTATGCATTTAAGTCAATCTTGGTCAGTGTAAAAACCTCTTTTTTGAAATATTCATAATCATATACCATGAGTATCCCCTTTCTCTACTTAATTTGCCCCTACACACTCTAAGAAACTATGAATAAATAATCATCTATGTATTCTGACTTGTCTATTTCTTCATAGTTTCTAAAAATCTAACAAAGATTCAATCATAATATTCTTTTTTATAAACGAATATGATATCAGAGTCAAAACTCCGATATCATATCTCTATTTACTCCTTATTATTATTCCGCATCCTCTGCTTCCTGCTTTGCAATCACTGCATCGATATCTACGGATACAACATCAGAATCATCTTCTTCTACCGCTACAGGTGCTGTCTCCTTTGCTGCTTCTGGTATCATCAATGCCTTGATGCTAAGGCTAATCTTCTTACCTTCCTCATTAAAGTCAACAACTTTGGCTGTCACTTCCTGTCCTACTGACAGAACATCTGAAGGCTTCTCGATATGCTCTTTTGCAATCTGAGAAACGTGCAGCAATGCATCAATCCCTGGCTCAAGTTCCACAAATGCACCAAAATCAGTCATTCTTGCAACTTTGCCTGTCACTTCATTGCCAACAGCATACTTTGTCGCTGCATTCTTCCACGGATTGGAATCATCAAACTTCAATGAAAGTGCAACCTTTGTTCCATCAATATCCTTTATTAAAACTTTTAATGTCTCGCCAACTTTAAATACCTTCTTGGGATTCTCAACACGTCCCCATGACATCTCAGAGATATGCAACAAACCATCGACTCCACCAAGGTCAATAAAAGCACCAAAGTCTGTGACATTTTTAACTGTGCCTTCAATCACATCACCCACGCTGATCTTTGCAAATAACTCTTTTTGCATTTCAGCTTTCTTGGCAACGATTAACTGCTTGCGATCACCAATATATCTTCTTCTCTTAGGATTATATTCACTAATGACAAATTCTATGTCCTGTCCAGCATATTTGTTCAGATCTTTTTCATACACATCTGACACAAGACTTGCAGGAATAAAAATTCGCACCTCATCTACCACTACACTCAGGCCACCGTCCAACACCTGTGAAACCTTCGCTGTCAATACTTCCTTGTTATTGTACGCCTCTTCAATCCGCTTATTGCCTCTGTCAGCAGCAAGCCGCTTGTAGGTCAAGAGAACCTGTCCCTCACCGTCATTTACTTTGAGAACCTTAACTTCCATCTTGTCACCAGGATTCAGGATCGTTGTAAGGTCAACGTTCGGCTCATTGGTGTACTCGTAACGCGTAAGAATACCATCTGACTTGTAACCGATGTTAAGGATTGCTTCATCGGGCTTAACATCGATGACTGTACCTTCAATTACCTCTCCTGTATGAATAGTTTTTAATGATTCTTCTAACATTTGTTCAAAAGTTAATTCTGACATAATTTTGAACCTCCTCAATTATTTTGTTTGGGGTAGAAGCCCCTGCTGTGATGCCCACCAGTTCTACAGAATTAGGTAAATCTAATTGCAGGTCGTCCAGTGTTTGTATATAGTAAGTATTCTCACATTCACTTTGGCATAATTCATATAGCTTCCGTGTGTTGGAACTGTGAGTACCACCTATCACAATCATAACGTCAGCTCTGGCTGCCAATTCAACGGCTTCCTTCTGACGTTCTTCTGTTGCATTGCATATCGTATTCGCAACAATTATATCATAACCTTTTTTCCGAAAAATTTCAACTAAATCTTTAAATTTCTTGTAGTTAAATGTCGTTTGTGACACAATATATAATTTTTCATCTTTTTTTGCCTGAAAATTCTCTGCCTGCTCTCTCGTTTCAATTACAGTTACAGGTCCAGCCGCCCAGCCCTTTATACCTATCACCTCAGGATGCTGTTCATTCCCAATAATGATAATATGTCGTCCCTTTGCGGATTCCCCGTTGATAAGCTGATGAATATGACCTACAAAAGGGCAAGTCGCATCGATGCATTCCAATCCTTTTTCCTTTATCAGTTTATACGTAGTCTGCGGAATGCCATGTGCACGCACAATAACCGTACTTTTCTCCGAGCAAAGACTTTCCTGTTCCATACGGCGAAGCTCTTCTTCATTCTCAATCACCCTTACCCCTTGTTCTTCCAAAGCTTTCACCACTTCTTCATTGTGGACGATTGGACCGTATGTATAGATTGTCTTCCCTGTCTCTAGCTGTTCATATACTGCGTCAACTGCTCTTTTCACACCAAAACAAAATCCTGCGGATTTTGCAACCACTACTTCCATCACTCGGCTCCTTTATCGCACAAATTCATTATGGCCTCCGCAACCTGTTCGATACTCATATCAGACGAGTCAAGAAGAACTGCATCTTTGGCTTGTTTTAAAGGCGAAAGTTCTCGATGCATATCCTGGTAATCCCGCGCGATAATATCCTTTTCAATCACATCCAATTCGCATTCCTCTCCTTTTGCTTTCAATTCCTCATAGCGCCGCAGCGCCCTTATATAACTATCCGCAGTCAAATAAATTTTCACGTTAGCGTCAGGGAGAACGCACGTTCCAATATCTCTACCATCCATAACAACATTCTCCTTCTTTGCGAGAGCCTGCTGCAACTCCACCAATTTTTGTCTGACATCCTTGTTCGTGCTGCTCAAGGAAGCCATCTTTCCAACCTCCTCTGTGCGAATCAACCCATTCACATTTCTGCCGTTGAGCCATACAATCTGTTCCTCATTTTCATAGGAGATTGTCACATTTGCATTTGCAACTGCCTCACTCATTTTATCCTGCTCATCTGCCTCAATTCCCTGTTCAATAAAATACAATGCTATTGCACGATACATTGCCCCCGTATCAACATAAATATAGCCTTTTCTTTTCGCGATCAACTTTGCGATAGTACTTTTTCCTGCCCCTGCAGGTCCATCAATTGCAATACTATAACTCATTTTATTAGTTTCTCCTATCCTTCATAAAATATGTAACGATTCCTTTTATGCATTAGAAGCAGCACTTTTGCCTGCCAAAAATCCAGTAGACCACGCAATCTGAAGATTAAAACCGCCTGTGAGCGCATCAAGGTCAAGCACTTCCCCTGCAAAATAGAGTCCCTGCACAAGTTTCGACTCCATCGTGGAAGGTGAGACTTCCTTTGTTGCCACCCCGCCCTTTGTAATCACTGCCTCGTTATAATCTCGCAGTCCTGTAATGGTAAGTTCCATATGCTTAATTGTCTGCACAAAATACTGTCGTTCTTCCTTGGTAATCTCATTGACCCTCTTATCTGGATCGATACCAGCTAAAACCGGCATAATTGGCGTTAGTTTTGCTGGAAATAGACTGTTTATCACATTTTTAAACTGCTTATTTTTATTCTTGTCAAATTCTCTTAAAATCCGCTTGTCCAACTGTTCTTTTGTAAGTGCAGGCTTCAAATCAATAAAAAGCTTTGCTTTTGGATAATGTTCCTTATCCTTACATACCTTGTGAACATAATAACTGCTCGCACTCAAAATCAATGGTCCACTGACGCCATAATGCGTAAAAAGCAGCTCTCCAAAATCAGAATAAATCTGTTTTCCATCTGCCTCCACAATCGCCTGAACATTCTTTAAAGATAATCCTTGTAGTTGGTGACACCACGTCTCCTCTATCACAAATGGCACTAAAGCCGGCATTGTGGAAATAATGTTATGGCCGCATTCTTTTGCAAACCGATATCCATCTCCTGTCGAACCTGTCAGCACATAAGAACACCCTCCAGTTGCTATAATCAGTTTATCAGCAAGTATCTCAGACTTTTTTTTCGCCACTTTATCAAAAAATACAATCCGAGAGACCTTCGCACAAAAATGCTTGTTCTTTGTTTCTTTCTCTATTTCAAGTGGTTCGGTTATTATTTTTTTCACTTCTGTGTTTAAAAATATTTCTACTCCTTTTTCTCTCAAAGTCATCTCAAGTGCCTTGATAATATCTGAACTGTGATCCGACTTCGGAAATACACGCTGTCCCCGCTCCACCTTGAGCGGACATCCTGCGCGCTCAAAAAAATCCATCACAGCATTGTGGTCAAATCCATACACTGCACTGTACAAAAATTTAGCATGTTCCAACACATTTGAAAAAAAGTCCGTCGTTTCACAGGCATTTGTCACATTGCATCTACCTTTGCCTGTAATAAATAATTTTTTCCCTAACTTCTCATTCTTTTCAATCAATATAACATTGTGCCCAACATCAGAGGCAGCAATTGCAGCCATCATTCCCGCTGCACCACCGCCTATAATCACAATCTCTGCCATATCCGCCTTTCATCGCTTCCTCCGCCGCGCCATCTGTGCCTGCAGCGGTACACTGAGCATTTCTTCATCTACAAAATCAATCTCATCCTTTAGATAAACCTGATAATTATCCCATGCATATTCGAGGGATTCCAAATTTCTACGCACATCATCTGGCCTTTTCAGACACATAGCAACCACTAGCGCATTGATCACGCTAAGAGGAGCGACAAGAGAATCCACAATGGACACCATATCGCTTCTAGCCAGTAGATTGCAGGAAGAATAAAGACACATCGGCGAATGAATTGTATCTGTAATTGAGATTACCTTTGCGTTTTTGTCGTTTGCCATCTCCATTGCCTTAAGTGTACGCATGGAATATCTGGGAAAACTAATTCCAATCACAACATCCTTCTCATTAATCCGAAGCATCTGTTCAAACGTCTCTGATGTACTTGTGGAATCAATTAAATTGACATCTCCTCGAATTATATTAAGATAAAAGTGAAGAAACTGTGCCATTGGCTTACAGCTCCGAAGTCCAATAATATACACATGTTTTGCCCCAAGTATAATATCGACTGCGGCTTCAAATGCCTGCGCGTCAATATGTTCTATCGTATCCTCTATTTTCTCAATGTCAGCACTCAACACAGAAGTCAATATTTCAGCCTGTGTACTTGAACCATATTTCGCACCAATTGACTGAACAGAATCTAGCTTTTTTTTGACCCAATTGGCCAATGAAGCCTGAAATTCTGGATATCCATCATACTCCAGCGCATACGCAAACCGCACCACCGTCGCCTCACTAATGCCCACTGTCTTTGCCATCTTCGCCGCTGTCATAAAAGCCGCCTGCTCATAATGGTCAATCACAAAAGTAGCCAACTTCTTGTGACTTTTGCTCATCTTATTAAATTTCTCGTTTATTCTTGCTATTGTATCATACGTTTCATCCATCGAAATTCCTCAACCTCACACCCCGCCATCTATCAAGAACAGTTTTTGTAAATATCCTCTAGTAATTCTATCGTTTCCTCTTCTGTAAGGTCATAATCTCCAGTGAGCACCATACATGCACATCCATGTATAAAAATCCATATTTTCATAAACAGGCTGCTTGGATTCTGACAACCTGCCGCCGCAGCCCTGTTAATTTCTCTACTGACAGCCGCAGTCTTTCCATTTAAAAGTTCAAAAAGCCCTCTGTCTCCGCGATATTCTGATTGAAAAAGAAATTGAAACAGTTTACTCTCATCCCTTGCATAATTTATATAGGCAAGTCCAAGGTGTAAAAATGGTGTATCCACCTCCGACTTGTAATTTTCATAGTAATTTCCGAAATTGCTGATCGCCTTCTGATAAATTTCCGCATAGAGTTCACTCATGTTTGCATAAACTCTAAATATAGGCTGTGTGGAACATCCGATTTGTGCAGCCAATTTTCTAGCCGTCACATTTTCTATACCTTCTTTCTTTGCCAAAGCGAAGGCGGTCTCTCCTATTTTGTCCTTTGTAATCAATTCTTTCCTTGCCATCTCACCATCCATGCCTTTCTTAAGTCACGCATTTCGTGCGCCACCTTTGCAGCACAGTTGTTCTGTTTACGCCTCGCAAGATTCTGGCACAATTTTGCCCATTGAAGGCGTAAACAGCAACATATTTGCACACAAAATGCTAAAGTGCAAGCATTTTGGCGCACGCTTTTCACTAGGTTGACAGACGCGTAAACAATAACACACAGTTTCTATGTACGAGCCTGTGCGTCAAAACAGTATCGGGCTAAAGCATTTTAACCCGATACTGTTAACAATTCACAGTTTACTGACACAAATTTATACGGGGTATGCACCGTTCTTTGTATCCGCCTGAGTCATATCAACTTTCTCCTGCTGCGCCTGACGATATTTAAAGAAATCTGTAGCAACTTGAGGGAATAATGCGTAGGAAAGTACGTCTTCATCCTGCTGTTTCCACTCTTTCATCTCTTCTTCAATCTTCTTTAATTCATTTGGAAGTCTGTCAGCCGGCCGGCATGTAATAATATTTTCCTTCTCCTCAGCCGAGAGCACTTTGTCCTGTACCTCTTTGTTAAATGGCTTAACGGTCTGACCATACTCACCGCGGAGAACCGCTTTGGTTTCTTTGGTTGCCATCTTGTATCGCTCACCCATCAGCACATTAAATACAGCCTGTGTGCCGACAATCTGTGAAGAAGGCGTAACAAGAGGCGGTTCACCCAAGTCTTTACGCACTCTTGGGATTTCCTGAAGCACATCATAATATTTATCCTCTGCATTCTGCTCCTTCAACTGGCTAACCATATTGGACAGCATGCCACCTGGCACCTGATACATCAATGTCTTAATATCAACGCCAAGCACCTTCGGATTGAGTAATCCACTCTTTAAGCACTCTTCTCTATATGGCCTGAAATAATCTGCAATCTTTGCAAGAAGATTCTGATCATATCCAGTGTCATAGGGTGTGCCCTTAAATGTCTCTACCATAACTTCCGTCGCTGGCTGTGAAGTACCAAGCGCAAACGGTGAAATCGCACAGTCAATGACATCGACACCTGCCTCTACAGCCTTTAAGTATGTCATAGAAGCAACACCAGATGTATAATGCGTATGCAACTGAATTGGAAGTTTTGTCGCAGATTTCATCGCCTTGATTAACTCCTCTGCCTTATAAGGTACTAGCAAACCTGCCATATCCTTAATACAGATAGAGTCAGCGCCCATCTCCTCAATATCCTTTGCCATCTTCATCCAGTACTCAAGTGTATATGCGTCACCCAATGTATAGGAAAGCGCAATCTGCGCCTCACCGCGGCCCTCCCGCTTCTTAACTGCATTTGCTGCATTCACTGCACACTGTAAATTTCTAAGATCATTAAAGCAGTCAAAGATACGAATAATATCAATGCCGTTTGCAATGGATTTCTCCACGAACTCCGTCACAACATCATCTGCATAATGACGATATCCCAGAATATTCTGTCCACGGAAAAGCATCTGAAGCTTCGTTTTCTTCACACCATCTCTAATCTTTCTAAGTCTCTCCCACGGATCTTCCTTCAGGAAACGAAGAGATGCATCAAATGTCGCACCACCCCAACATTCTAAGGAATGATATCCGACCTGATCCATTGTTTCGAGAATAGGGAGCATAAATTCCGTCGGCATTCTTGTCGCTATCAAAGACTGATGTGAGTCACGAAGGACTGTCTCAGTAATCTTGATAGGCTTTTTTTCTTTATCAGACATTTTAATTCCTCCTATATCAATATATTTATCAACGATTAAAGCTGTGCACTCATAAATCCTTCGGATTTATTTCTTTATTCTTTTATCTTCCTTTTAAAGCTGTGCACTCATAAATCCTTCGGATTTATTTCGTCGCGCTTCGCGCTCTATACTTCAAAATCCAACTATATAAATCCTCAAGCAAGCTTGGTATTTATTTGTTTGTCTTTCATATGCACAGCTTTAAAATACCCCGAAGATTGCCATGAATGTACCAGCAGCAACTGCAGTACCAATAACACCTGCAACGTTTGGTCCCATAGCGTGCATCAGCAGGAAATTGGTTGGATCTGCTTCAGCGCCAACTTTCTGGGAAACACGCGCCGCCATAGGAACCGCGGAAACACCTGCTGAACCAATCAGCGGATTCACCTTGCCCTTTGTGGCAATACACATTAATTTTCCAAAAAGAACTCCTGCCGCTGTACCAAACATAAATGCGATAAGTCCCAAAACAACGATCTTAATTGTATCCCAATTTAAAAATGCCTCTGCACTTGTTGTAGCACCAACAGAAGTGCCCAACAAGATAACAACAATGTACATTAATGCATTGGAAGCTGTTTCTTGAAGCTGTCTTACCACACCAGACTCTCGGAATAAATTTCCTAACATCAACATGCCAACAAGTGGTGCTGTTGTCGGAAGAATCAAGCATACAACAATTGTAACGATGATTGGGAAAAGAATTTTCTCAAGTTTTGATACTGGACGCAACTGCGCCATCTTAATCTTTCTCTCTTCCTCTGTCGTCAGCAGCTTCATAATAGGCGGCTGGATAATTGGCACGAGTGACATGTACGAATATGCAGCCACTGCGATAGGTCCAAGCAAACCAGTCTGCCCAAGCTTACCAGCAAGGAAAATTGATGTAGGGCCATCAGCGCCACCGATAATAGAAACTGCCGCCGCTGCCTTATCATTGAATCCAAGCGCAATCGCACCAAAGTATGCTGCAAAAATACCAAACTGCGCCGCTGCACCAAGCAGGAAACTCCTAGGATTCGCAATCAACGGACCAAAATCAGTCATGGCTCCTACTCCGAGGAATATCAGAGAAGGAAGAATTGCCCATTCATCCAATAAATAGAAATAATACAGCAAACCGCCAGGCGTACCGTCCGCACCAATCGGCGCGATAATGTCTGGATAGATATTCACCAGCAGCATACCAAACGCTATCGGTGTCAAAAGCAGCGGTTCATACTGCTTCGCGATAGCAAGATAAAGAAATATACAAGCAACAAGAATCATAATCACATTTCCGCCAGTAATGTTAAAAAATGCAGTCTGATGGATCAGATTATTCAATGTATCTGCTATATATGACATTTTGTTGACCTCCTATTTTATTTTTCAGGGCATATCTGCCCTGCTTTCACCGCAATGCAGTGATTAGTTCAAAGTTGCAAGCAAAGCACCTGCTTCAACAGAATCGCCAACTGCCACATCAACACTTGCCACGGTGCCATCCTGAGGCGCTACCACAGGAATCTCCATCTTCATCGCTTCGAGAATAACAACAGCGTCGCCTTTCTTCACAGCCTGTCCTACGCTCTTTTCTAACTTGAATACCTTACCTGCTGCACCTGCCTCAATCTTTATGCTGCCCGCTGCGCCTGCACTTGCCTTCGGTGCTGGTGCTGCCTTCGGTGCCGCTTTTGGTACTGCCTTAGGCGCTGCTGTCTGCACTGGAGCTGCACCGGAACCTGCACCTTCTTCTACTACGACATCATATACGTTGCCGTTCACGGTAATTGTATAATTTTTCATTTTAAAATCCTCCTAAAATTATAGATTTAATTAGTTTTTTCTCCATTTATTTGTACTGGCTCTCCTTATACTTCTTACCTGGAAGCCTTCCACACTTGTTCCCTGATATGACGCAATCGCTGCTGCAATGACAGCCACAAGCTCCATATCATCTGAGAGGTCCTCTTCCTCCTCTTCCACAACAGGCTCTGCCACTGGCGCTGCAGGCACTGGTGCTGGCTCCTCTTTCTTTGGAGCGAAGGAAGCCTGAATCTTTGGTATCACCCCAAACGCTGAGATAATGAGACTGATTAAAATCAATACCACAAACACGGTTCCCATACCGAGCAGTGTATTGAGTGCTGCCCTTGTCATCAGCTCTCCCTTTGTCTCATTTAAATTCAACGTGCAGGAGGTCATCTTCAGATAGATATCATTTGTAAAAATTAATTCTACCGAAGCGTTCTTGTTCTCGCCTGTAACCGGAACCGTAACAATGATTGTATCATCATCAACAACTGATGTCGATTCACCAAAATCTATGATACTGCCCATTGTTTGAATCCCTGTCTGAAATGAAGTGAGCGCACCGCTGATTGCCTTGCCTTCACACATAAAAGAAGCATCACTATAATACTGTGCAAAGGTTGAAGCATACAGATCTCCCAATTCTACATTGCTATAGTTTGCAAGCATTTCGTCAACATTGTCCGACGATACCAATGTCGCCGTAAGCCGAACAACCTGATCTGCTCTGGCTCTTGCTGCATTTTCCTTGCTCTGCTGAAATTCGCTGGAAGTTTCTGCTGATCCACATGCTGTTAAAACAAAAACGCAGGTAAGCATTAATAATACTCTCGCAATTTTTTTCATATTAACGTTCACCCTTTCTTAGACCGTTCCATGTTTTTTAGAGGGACGATCCTCTCTCTTTGTAAATAACATCTCAAAGGCACCAATCACATATTTTCTCGTATCTGCCGCCTCAATGATCTGATCTACATATCCTCTTCTCGCAGCGCCGGCTGCACTGGTCTGTAGTTCCGCATACTCTGCTGCTTTCTCCTTGATGACATCCGCACCCTGTCCTTCATACATAATCTTTGCTGCAAGATTTGCATCCATAGAGCCAATCTCAGCATTCGGCCATGCGATTGTGACATCTGCGCCAATCGCCTTTGAATTCATCGCTACATATGCGCTTCCATATGCCTTTCCAATCACGACATTTACCTTTGGAACTGTGGCATTTGCGAACGCGTATGTAAGCTTCGCCACTGCCTTTGCAATACGCTTCTCACTGCACATTGTCGCCTCATATCCCTTGACATTAGTCAGTGACAACACCGGAATGTCAAACGCATCACAAAAATGGATAAAATCCGCTGCCTTCTCGCATCCGTCCGCTGACAAAACAGCATCATACTTGTCTGTGACCTCGCCTTCTGCGCTGTAAACCTCTGTGCGGTTTGCAACACATCCAACTGTCATACCATTCAATTTGATAAAACCAGTCACCATATCTTTTGCATAATCTTCCTTAAGTTCAAAGAACGCGTGATTGTCCGCAATTGTAGAGAGCGCAATTGCAGTGTCGCCCACACAGTTCTCAAGCCCATCACAAATCCTATTCAAATCATCTGTGCAGTCTTCATAGGAAGCATCATCTTCATTGTTGCCAGGAAGCATGGACACCAGTTCTCTAATCTTAACAAAAATCGTATCCTCATCCGCCACAACATCCACAATACCGCTCTCCTTGCTCTGGAACTCCGCCGTGGATGAATCGCACTTAGAAATATTGTTTCCTTCAAGTGCATTCGGAGAATTAACAAATAATTTTGCCTTTGATTTCTCCATAAACGTAAAGTCTGTCAGGGTCGGAATCAGTGCAAGACCGCCTCCACAATTGCCAAATATTGCTGTGATCTGAGGAATCACGCCCGATGCAAGCGTCTGTTTGAGATAAATCTCACCAAAAGCATTAAGTGCATCTGTCGCCTCTTGAAGCCGAAGTCCTGCCGAGTCAATCAGACCGATTACAGGTGCCCCTGTCTTCATCGCAAGATTGTAGAGGTTCGTGATTTTTCTGGCATGCATTTCGCCAACAGACCCGTTCAGCACGGATACATCTTGGCTGTACACATACACAAGATTGCCGTTGATCACCCCATATCCGGTAACAACACCGTCCGAGGGAGTCTCAGTCTGTTTCAGATTGAAATCTGTCGCTCTTGCCATGACAAGGGCACCGATTTCAACGAAACTGTTTTCATCAAGCAAAGATTCGATTCTTTTACTTGCCAAACTTGAAGTAGTACTCATTTTGTGACCTCCATTTTTATATTTTTAATATTCAAAAAATAACATTTTTACGCAACTAAAATTGCGTCTATTTTAGTATAACATATATTATTCTAATCGCCTAGTAAATTTTTTGTTTTTTCCATATCTTTTTCTGTCATCTTCTCTTTGCCTTGAATCATCCACTTTCCAAATACTTTGCGCAGACACCATTCTAAATCAATTGCCTGAATTTCCCCCATCGTCACCAGATTAATGCGTTTCCACTCCTCATTGCCTACCGCATAGCTGATATGACCGATTTCTTGTCCTTTCATAACAGGTGCTGTCAGTCCTTTCACTTTCTGCAAAGTGATTGTCACCTTCTCGTCCTCCCGCATAAGAAGCCCTTCTGTTCCAGAAATCTCGGGTGCAATCTCGACTGGAAGGCATATCTTTTCCCCAATGCGACTTCCCTTTCCATTGCTCACAATGATATCCTCCATCGCTTCCGCGGGAAGTTCCACCTCGTCAAAACTACGATAATCATAATGCCCCAGTCCATATTCCATAAGCATTCTGGTATCGCTCCACTTATATGTCTTGTGATTTGGCCAACCACACGCCAAAAGCGCCACGACAAATGTCTTTCCATCCCGTCTTAGTGCACCCACATAGCAATATCCGGCTTTTGCTGTAAATCCCGTCTTTCCTGACAATACTCCTGGCATCATACTCAGAAACGCATTGTGATTGACACAGGAAAAACTCCTGCCACCCGACAAATCTGTAAACGTATGGTTTGGTGTCCGTGTAATCTCTAAAAATACCTCCTTCTGTGGAGACTTTGTGACACAGTAAGACATAACAAGTGCCAAATCCCTCGCCGTTGTCGAATGAAATTTATCCCCCTGCACAGCGTCAAGTCCATTTGGCGTGATATAATAAGTATTTTTACAGCCAATTTCCTGCGCCTTCTGATTCATAAGCGCCGCAAACTGCTCCACGCTTCCGCCCACATGTTCTGCAATCGCCACCGCAGAATCATTATGGGATTCTAACATCAAAGAAAGTGTCAGATCTTTGAGTCGATACTGTTCTCCATTTCTTATGCCAAGATGCACTGGAGGCATGGAAGCCGCATAGGAAGAAACGGTTACTGTATCTTCCAGATTGGCATTTTCCAGTGTGACAATCAGTGTCATAATTTTCGTGGTACTCGCCATAGCAAGTTGCTCATCCCCACATCGTTCATACAGTACTCGCCCAGAATCCGCATCCATCAAAACTGCTGCTTTTGCATAAAGTTTGAGCGCTGCCTCATCTGCCTTCACGTAAATCGAAGGCTGTAAAAACATTACTACCATTAAAATAAGGGAGAGGAGAATGCGCTTTTTATGTTTCAGCTCACGTTTCATATCAAATCATTTCCTTCTACAAAAGGTTCCATAAAAATATATGTACCAACCTCTGTAAATTATCCCTTATCACACTGACTTCCTATATTTTTAGGACTGCTGTTTTGCCTTTGCGTGTGTCAAATCATATTCCAAAATAACATCATATCCATAACTTTTAACAGTTGCCTGCATCTCATCCAGCAGCGCTTCAAACTCCTGGCGGTCAGAGGCAAATACCATCTCCCACGAATACTCCTGAATAGCACGCCTGCACTGATAACGTATCGTAGACTGTTCTGGGGTCTCCACCGATGCTGTATAGAGCATTCCTGGAGCCACCAGAAGCATATTATTTTTTCTCAGATACTCCATTGTATTGTCCGCACCCATTTTCTCCCGCCAGTCATTCATAAGAGGTGACTTGTCAAGTTCTTTTGTGCTGTCCCACAATTCATAATAATAGTAATATCCTTCTGTACTCTTTTCACATTGCACTACTGGTTTGTAATTTAGCCGAGACGTACCCGACTCCCAAATCCCACCTCCATATTCCTCTGGAACTTCAATCAGACCGCCATTTAGCAGTGCTTCTATTCCAAATTCTGTGAGATATGGCTCGCCTTCTCTCATTTCCCAAGTTAAACCTTTTGGTCCTGCTGTCGCACCCGAAAGGTTAGCGCCATTCATCATAATGCCTTCATCAGAGTAAAGCCAGTCAATAAAATCCACAAGCCTCGTTGGGTCTTTTGCCTGAGAACCAACTGCAATAATACTGTCTTGGTTTCCATATGGATAGCATCCATAAGAGTAAATCTGCATATCTCTGACTGGTACCACCATAAATCCTTTCCCCTGCGCCACATTCGTAATAGTATTGTAGGCCGATTTTCCCAACCATGGCCAAGGAGAAAAAAATATCTCTCCTGCCTTGTACTTCTCAAAACACTGCTCATAATTTTGACTTACTGATTTCGGGTCAATCAACCCTAGCTGATTTGCCTCGTAGTAAAAATTTAACATGCGCACATACACAGAGTCATTATCTATAATACTTTGATAATCGGAACCATCTGCCTTTGCAAGTACCACGCCATACTCATCATATCCATACATACAACAGGGTTGTTTGACAGCGTTCATCATATTATCATCCCAATCTCTAAAAAAAGAAAATCCATAGGTCTTCGCACCATCCTCCGTAGTTGGATAACACTCTTGCATCTGCTTTAATACTGGCAGCAAATCCTCTATTGTATCAAGGTTTGGATATCCCAATTGTTTATATAAATCCCATCGGATATACGGCCCATACATTGGTTCAATTCCCTCACTTGGCACATTAGGATCATTGACAGATACCTGTGATGGAACCGCATAAACCCCTTCCTGTGTCACTGTGTTATTCAGATTCTCAATCGCAGGCTGATACCGCAAAATCCCTTTTCCCTTAAGGTCTTCCTGCATATTATAAAGCAGTCCTGCGTTGACCAAATCCTGCAATTGGCCGTTCGCACCCTTACAAATTATCAAATCCCCCAAGTTTCCCGCAGCTGCTCTCACATCAAAAAGTGTCTCTCCACCATGTGTGATATTGGGAGAAATAATATTCAGCTCCATATTAAATTTCTTCCTGATAACTTCCCCAAACCATCCCGATTGAATACCCTGATAATTTGCAGAAAAATCAAATACATCCACAACAATAAACTCTTCATAAGGACAGTTATCCGCATCGAGCGCTGACAGATAATCTGCATTCCCTCTCACGTCAGAACAGCCCGTTATCATAAAACTACACAGCAACAGCAGACACAAAAATCTCTTCATTTATCCACCTCTCTCTTTTCTTTTCCAGGTATTTATATTATAATATAACTAACTTTAACAACCAAATTCAATTGATATTTAGGAGAATTTTTATGAAAACAATCACGGAAACGTTACTGATCGCTGATGACGAGAAAAATATACGCGATGGCCTAAAATGTATACTTGACTGGGAGGCGCTTGGATTTACCCTATGTGGAGAAGCCGCAAATGGTGAGGAGGCACTCTCATGCATTCTAAAAAACAATCCCAGTCTTGTCCTTCTGGATATCCGTATGCCAAAACTCACCGGAATCGACATTATTCGCATTGCGCGCGAACAAGGATACAACGGCAGATTTATTATCTTAAGCGGATACTCAGACTTCTCCTATGCGCAAGCGGCAATTCGCTATGGCGTAGAATGTTACCTGCCCAAACCGATTGACGAAGATGAACTGCTTGATGCCATCCACACAATCAAAGAAAGTTTAACGCAGGAACACCGAACCTCTGATAATATTGCACTCTACCGCGAAAAAGCAAAAGATGTCATTCTCCATGAATTGGTCACTGGTATTTGGACAAAAGATAACACTGCCAAACTCTCCTCCGCAGATTTTCAGAGTATGGAGCTTGAAGCAGACATCTATCAGGTAGTAATCTATGAAAAGTTTGGCTCCATATCCGACGACAAAAACTATCTCTTTACCGACCTTCTAAATATCACAAACAGCGGTAATCACTCCTTAGAGTCGTTTCAGGAAGACAACAAAAATGTAATTCTATTAAAAGGTTCCTTCGCGCTTAGACGGTTTAAAGACTTTCTAAATCATTATGAGAAAATGGAACTTCAGGAAGGAAGCCCCTTGGATTCCTTTTTTCTCACGTATGGACATCCTGTCGAAAGTCTTGACGAAATCTATCTGTCTTATGAAGAAGCCTCCACCCTAATCAAACGACGCTTTTTCTGTATTCAGGGACAACATACCCTTGGCTACAATGAACTCCCGACGATGATCTCTAACAGTCTTATTATCAGCGATGACAAACTAAATACATACTGTAATGCACTGACAAACTACTTACAAGCAAACAATCGCAAGCAAGTTGCTTCTACCCTTTTTGCTATGGAGCAGTATTTATATAACGTAGACAGCCCTATCAAGTCTATCCGACTCTTTCTGGCTGACCTGCTCTTGCAGCTAAAAGAGAATATCAACAAAATTTACAATAATTCACGTGTTTCGTTCCCCTCAAACTCTGCTATTATTGACTATATTGAACACAGTCACTATCTATATGAGATTATTCTGTATATCTCCGAGCAGGTAAAATCTGTCATGGACAGCAATGACAACTCATCTAGGGACTCCATACTTGACGATATTCTTTATTATATAGACAATAATTATCAAAACAATATTAAACTTGAGACGATTGCACCGCTCTTTGGTTATAACAGTGCCTATTTAGGTAAACTTTTCACGAAAGTCATTGGAGAAAACTTTAACTCTTACATTGATCACAGACGCATTGAACACTCCAAAAAACTTCTCGAACAGCAAAATATCAAAGTCTATGAGGTATCTGAGCGGGTTGGTTACAAAAACGTAGACTATTTTCACAAAAAATTTAAAAAATATGTTGGTATAAGCCCTGCAGAATACAAAAAACAACTAAAATTAGATGAGTAGAAAAAGCAGCAGACTCCAAACGCCTGCTGCTTCTTTTAAACAATATCAGTTATTAGCCGTCAGTGCAACCTTCTCTGCAATAATCTCTGTAAGCATCTGCTCTGCCTCAGCCATTCCTGTATTCTCAAGTTCCTTTAGCATACTGTCATAATTGCTATCAAAATCAGCCTCAGAACCTGTGACACACTTAATCAATGCAGACCATGATACCTCATCTAATTGGTTTGCAATCTCATCAAACTCCATCGGCTTTGCAAGCGCCCAAAGAGGCGGATAAGGAGGAATCTCAAACTCGCTTGCCTGCGGGAACATGTCTACTAGAAGCTCTACCCCCCACTTCTCACATGCTGCTTTCTCCTCCTCATTGTACTCTGCAATCACAGAAGTTTTGCTTGTCGTTGTGTATGTGCTACCTGTTGGATCGAGGATTCCATCACCATAAGAAGGGAATGGATAATTGTGGAAACCAACACCTGTATTCTTAGAATAATCTTTATCATTCTGAGACATCTCAATTTCCTCGTCGGTACGATAGCGATGTCCGCTCTCGTCCACAAAGTAATTCACATCTTCAATACCCCACTTATTCAATACCTGACCTTCGTCAGAGCAAAGAAAATCAATAAACTTAATTGCTTTGACAGGATCTGCACAAGTAGAGGAAATACCAACACCTGTTCCTGTTGTAAGACCCTGATACATCAGATTCGGACACTTTGTATCCTTATCCATTGTCAGAGGAAGACCTGCATATGTAGCGCCAAGTTTGCCATCTGCTTTCAGAACCTTCTCACCATCCTGATAATTCCAATCTTTGTCAAATAGGCACACAACGCGCCCTGAGGCAATCTTTGCAATATAGTCATCATTTGTCTGTGTCGCAAATTCAGGATCTAAAATCCCCTCATTGTACATGCGGCACATCCAGCGGAAATATTCTCTCTCTTTATCGGAACGGAATTTGTAGATTGCCTGATTATTCTCATCAATCAACCACTGCCCGTTATCTGGTGCGCCATCTGCAATTGCACCTGCCGGATTACCTAATGTGATCATCCAATGCCAGTCTGATGTAGACAATGTAATGCCGATTCTGTCAAGACCATCCTCCGTCTTAGGGCTAGATGCAATATAATCCTTGATCATTGTCTCCAACTCCTCAAGCGTATCTGGCAGCTTGTAATCCTTCGCTTTCAGTGCATCCCACTGAATCTGTGCAGAGCCACAATCCTTGAACTTCTCACCTCCTACTACATATGCAGATAGCTGATAAATTGCTGGGTCGTCCGCAGATTCTCTAAGTTTATCATACTCCTCACCATAGAGCTTCTTGATATTTGGTCCATACTCATCAATCAAGTCAGACATATCCATCATCGCACCCGCCTCGATTAAATTGTTGGCAGAACCCTTTGCAAAGATGATATCTGGATATTTCTGCTCTGCGATCATCAGGGCAACAGCCTCACTCTCATCATTGCCGCCAATTGGATAAGTTGTCTTTAACTTCACCCCTGTTTTTTCTGTGATTGCCAGCGCTACAGGGTCTGTCCAAGGGTCATCCTGTGTACCATCTGCACTAAAGAATGTCAATTCAATTACTTCTTGATTCTCGTTTGCTGTGTCTCCACTCCCCGTTGAAGTTCCTGTTTCACTGTTTGATGACTGCTGTGTGTTGTTGCTTGTAGTCGAACTACTATCACCCTTGCCACCACAACCGCTAAGGCTAGTTGCTACCATCACTGCAGATAACAGCAGTGCACAAATCTGTCTTTTTTTCATATATTTTCTTCTCCCTTCTTTTTATATCTTGTATACACTATATGTGCTGTACAAGCAAACTCAATCCTTCACTGCACCAACTGTCATACCACCTACAAAATACTTCTGTAAGAATGGATATACAATAATAATTGGCACAGTTGCTACAATCGTGATAGCCATGCGCACAGAAAGTGGTGATACCGCATTTTTCATCTGTTCCGCTGCATGTGGGTCAATCTTGATTGTTGCTGTCTCCATAATTTCATACAATACATATTGCAGTGTTGGCAACTCCTTTGCATAGAGGTAAGTGTCCATAAAAGAGTTCCACTGTCCCACTGCCACAAACAATGCCACTGTCGCTAAAACTGGCTTGCACAGAGGCAAAATAATTCTTGCCCAAATTATAAAATCATTGGCTCCATCCACGCGTGCTGCCTCCTGCAATGCAATTGGAAGCCCTTCTATAAAGGAACGCACAAGAATGACATTGTAAACCCAGATTAGACCAGGAAGAATATACACTAAGAAATTATTTCCCAAACCTAATGTTCTCATCAACAGCAAATACTCTGGAATCAAACCTCCACTGACATACATTGTGACAACGAACAGTAGTGTGAATACCTTATTAAAATAAAAATCCTTTCTGCTCAACACATATGCAAGCATCGCTGTGCATATAACACCTGTTGCAGCACCGACCACAGTCTTTACAATAGAAAGAATCAATGGTGAAATCAAGTTATTTTCCTCAAATATGTACACATAATTACTGAGAGTAAACTGTCTTGGAATCACGAAATTGATATTGCGCATCGTATCAATTGGATCATTAAAAGATATCGCAAGCACATTCAAAAACGGATATAATGTAATGATAATCAGTACAATAAAGACCACCAGCAACACCCAATCCAATATATTTTCACGACTCTTAATTTTTGTGCTATTCACAATCCACACCTCCTTATATCAATTTGCTCTCGCCCAAAAGACCAGCGATCTTATTTGCAATCAGCAGAAGTGCGATTCCCACTAAGGACTGGAACATACCAATCGCAGTACCAACACCGTAATTGCTATTTCCGATACCTCTCAAGTATGAGAACCAGGAAAGAACCATCGCGTGATCCTGTACAATACCGTTACTTAAAAGCATCTGGCGCTCCATACCTACATTCAGAGTACTTCCGATACTCATAATCAGTAACACCACAATGGTAGGCTTGATACCTGGCAGTGTAATATGCCAGATTCTCTTTAATCTGCCTGCTCCATCAACCTTCGCTGCCTCATACAGTCCGGCGTCAATTCCTGCCATAGCTGACAGATACACAATAGCATCCCAGCCCATCTCTTTCCAGACATTAATAAAGCAGACAACAACCCAGAACACTGGTGAATTGGTACTCATCAACTTCAATCTGGTATTGAACAATGTATCCAGCATCCCACCATCGTTAAGCACCATCTTTGCAATACTTGCAATAACCACCCACGATACGAAATGGGGCAGATAAGAGATGGTCTGTGTCACTTTCTTGAACTTTACAAACCGGATTTCATTGAGCATCAACGCAAAGATAATTGCGCACACTGTCCCCAGCAAAATACCCAGAATGCTTGTTCCAATTGTGTTAATCATCGTCTGTTTAAACAATCTGTCTGTAAATGCTTTGCTGAAATTGTTAAACCCAACAAAATCACGCTCCCAAACTGGCACAGCAAATGTCTTTGGTCTGACATCCTGAAATGCCATCGTCCATCCCCATAACGGTACATACTTAAAAATGATTAGCCATATCACAAAAGGCACGGACATTAGCAGCAAATATCTCTGTTTGAACATGAGCTGCCAACTGAACTTTTGTTTTATAGCCTTTGGTTTGCTATTAGCTTTCATTAAATTACCCCCTTAAAATTTTATATATTTATTATACAAAAGTTAAAATGATAAAAATACGGGAAAAATTAATTATATTTTACAACAACTTTTTTATGCATCTTTTATTTATTGCTGTAAAATTTGACAAATATAGGAAAAGTGCTGTAAAAATATTGTATTTTTACAGCACTTTTCCTAGTTTATCAAAGATTATGCATTACTTTTTCTGGCAAATGAATTGTGACTGTTGTCCCCTTGCCACTTTCCGAATCAATTGTCATTCCATATGCATTTCCATAACACAGCTTTACACGCTGATTAATATTATATAAACCAATACTCTCTTTCTTCTCTGGATTTCGGATCACAATATCCGTTCGCAGCCGCTCAAGCGTCTCTAACGCCATACCGCATCCATTGTCAGACACAGAGATACACAACTCAGTCTTGTCTGTCGTCCCCCACGCCACACGAATTGTAATCATTCCGCCTGTCTCTTGCTCCTCCAAGCCATGCAAAATCGCATTCTCAACAATCGGCTGTAACAAAAGCGGCAATGTAATGCATTTGCTTATATCAATTTCGTCCGCAATCAAAAACGCATAGTCAAATTTTTCACCAAATCGCAGTTTCTGTATCTTCATATAGATTTCGATATGATTCAACTCATTTTGAAGCGAAGTGAATGTTGTGCCACTGTTTTCCAGCACATACCGCATTGACTTACCCAGAAGTTTAATTGCAGTTGCTGCCTCCCTATCCCCAACAGTGTACGCTTTCATTCGTATCGTCTCTAACGTATTGTACAGAAAATGGGGATTAATCTGACTTGCGAGCATCTTAAACTCCATTTTCTGCTGTTCGTTCACAAGTTCCTGCTCGTTTAACATAGTCTGATACATCAGCGCATCTTTTTCCTTAATGCGCTGGACCATAATCTCCAAATCTGCAAACGCTTCTGAAAGTTCATCATCACCGCGCACCATCTCCTTGAAATCATAGTCTTCATTGCTTGCCTGATGCATCACATGTCGCAGCGTAGATACACGCTTTGTAAAGTATATGGTAAAAAAGTGTATTAAAATACCTGGAACTAAAATCGCAAGAAGAATAATAATCAGACACGTCTCTATAATACTTCTGATATTATCATAAGATTTATCATTAATTGTACAGATGTAAATCCTAGAATCTGACTGATACAGCCGAAGGGTCGATATCCCGACAAAACAGGTTCTATTCTTTATTCTTCTACTGCCGACATATTGAAAGTAAATTTTATCATAGTCAATTGCAACAGGTTGTCCATTTCCATAATCGTTCCTGTCAGAAGCATAAAATACCACGCCCTCGTCAACCGAGGCACAATTTCTGTATTCCGTGCTATTCATACGTGTCTTTAAATAATTATCGCTGATATAAATCACCAATACCGCATGGTAGTCCGACTTGACAAGCGGTATGCGCCTTATCAGACATAGATTCCAATATTCATTCTTATATTTGTCAACACTTTTTATCTCTTTCCAGAATACACTGGTCTGAGAGATAGCGCGCTGATACCAATCAGTTTGCTCTATCTGTGCGTCTACCCCATGATACTGCTTGTACTCTCGCATATCTGGATTATCACAATAAATATCAATCCGTTCAATCTCTGTATAGTGATACATATAATTGTCAACCACTTCAGCGGATTTATTTACTGTATTAACCAGTTCCTCCTCCGAGGCATAACTTCCCTTTAAAATAGAAGCCATCTTTGCATTGAAAGAAAGTTCCTCCGAAATATTATACACCTGCGTTGTAATCTCAAAAAGAATTGTCCGCACCCGCAGATTATCAGACTCTAAAAGATCTCTGTGGTAATTGGTCAACAATTTATATGTATTACTCACAAGAAATGCACCAATCAACATCACAGGGAAAAAAACAGCGAGAATATATATTGTATACAACTGCCTACGTATACCAGATTTTCGCAAAAAACCAAATACCTCAAGTTTTCTTTTCATTCCTATTCCTGATATAGATTGCTAAAACAATTCTGCAATCCTGCCGCACTCTTCCATAACAGCATCATAAATCTCCTGTGCGCCTTCCAATTTGTCAGAACGCAGTATTTCCACTAACAAATTCAACTTTTCATAAATTCTGTCAAGGCCAAGATTGGCGGCCATTCCTTTCAGACCATGCGCATATGCAAACGCGTTTTGCGTCTCTCTTGCTCCAATCGCTTCCCCTAGCTTCACAAAATCTGGGTCCTCAAAAAACTCTGCCAGAAATCGTTTGTAAGCCTCCTCATTTCCTTTCATAATCAAAAGTGCTCTCTTTACATTGACATCCCTTTCCTCAAGCATTTCCCACAAGGACTTTTCCCGCAACATAATTCTCCACCTCTATCTCCTTTTTCATGCTTATATTTCCACTTTCAGTTTCGATTCTAATGAGGCTTCCTCCTCCGCCTGTTTTCTGAAATCCTCCATCTGTTCTGGCTTTATTACAGGAAGATCCTCTATTGACTTTACGCCAAACGTTCTTAGAAACTCCTCAGTTGTCCCAAAAAGCAAAGGTCGCCCCGGCGCATCAAGCCGCCCAAGTTCCTGTATTAAATTTAGTTCCAACAATTTATTGAGTGCATGTTCACTGCTGACCCCTCGTATTTTTTCTATCTCAAGCCTTGTCACTGGCTGTTTGTATGCAATAATCGAAAGCGTCTCCAACAGCGTGTCCGACAAGGCATATTTCCGCGGTGCTTTTGCCACCTTAATCAGATACTCATACAGTCCAGGCTTAGTGCAAAGCTGCACCGCATCCTCCAGTTCCACAATATGAATACCCCTGTCTTCTTTCTCATAATTCTCGTTCATCTTTGCAATCAGCTCGCGAATTTGTTCCACAGGCATCTCCAAAACATGATTTAGCTTGGATAGTTCCACTGATTCTCCCAGGGCAAAAAGCACAGCTTCAATCACTGCCATCATCTTTTTCTCACTCACAGAAACCGCCCCCTTATGCCACCAAACGCGACGTGATAACAATGTCTGAAAAGGTATCCTCCTGCTCTATTGAAATCGTCCCCTGCTTCATCATCTCAAGAATTGCCATAAAGGTAACAATCACTTCCATTCTGCTGCCCTGCTTTTCCAGCAGATTCCGAAAGCTAAATCGCCTGTGACTTTTCACATACGTCTCTATAAAATTTTGTTTTTCCTCCAAGTTAATCTCATCTTTTTCAATCCTACCAAACTGACTTCTAACCGGATCGATTTTGTCCTCCTGCCGCCGCATAACCGCCTTAAAAATTTCATGCAACTTTGCAAGGTCAACCCCTCCTGCAAGCGTTTCATAGTCAATTGGATATTGGTATGCGGCAACCTCTTTTGGCAGCAGCGGCTTTCTGTACCAAGTTTTAGCAGCATCCACCTGCCGGTCCTGCAATTCCAACGCCATATACTTGTACATTTTATATTCCAGTAACTTCTGTACAAGCTCTGCTCTTGGATCTTCCTCCTCTCCCTCCTCGTTGACCTCCTTGGGAAGGAGCATTCGGCACTTGATATCAAGCAAAGTCGCCGCCATCACAAGAAACTCACTCATGACATTCATATCTTCTGTCTGCATGTTTCTGATATACGCAAGATATTGTTCTGTTATGACCACAATCGGTATATCATAGATATCGAGCTTATTTTTTTCGATTAAGTAAAGCAACAAGTCCAACGGCCCCTCAAATACCTCCAGCCTGACAGACAATCCCATATAAAAACCCCCGACTCTCGTAAAATTAAGACATATATATCTTTTTATTTTACATAGAATCGGGATAAAATGCAATGCGAACTGTTATTCGATTGGCTTTAAAATCACTTCATACAGTTCCGCTGGATTAAAGAATCGAAAGGGCAATGTATGTGACCCCAAACCTCTTCCTAGAAGCATCAAAGATTTCCCAAAGCGAAAGATACCACCATCATACTTTGGAAACAATTGATAGGAAGGCGCAATGACACCACCCAACAGCGGCAGACGCATAATTCCGCCATGCACATGCCCTGAGAGTACCAAGTCCGCTCCCCATTGCGCATACTCCTCAAAATAATCTGGATTGTGCGCTATCAAAATATTGCACCTGCTAGAATTTTGTGTGGGCAATGTTTTTTGAAGATAATTATCCTGCATTTTTTTTACTCGAAAATGCACAAAGTAATCCAAGTCAAGGTTTAATCCAGTTATCCGAATATTGTACTTGGGGATATCGATTGCCTTGTTATCCAGCACTACTACATTTTTGTTAGAAACCGCCTCTATCAACCGCTTATATTTTCCGCCAAACTCCTCTGGATTGTCTTTCATTCTGGACTCATGATTTCCAAGTCCATAATAGATTGAATACTGCTGACTGAGCGCCTTCACCAGCTCAATTCCTGGTGTCATATCCTCACGCACTTTTGAGGTAATTAAATCGCCAGCCAGCACAATAAAATCTGGTTTTATCTTCTGAATGGACGCAATCACCCTGTCATTTTTATGCCCATAAACTTTGTTGTGCAAATCAGATATCAGCACAAACTTACATTCCTGTGACAGATTTGGCAGTTTCAGCTCCTCCCTCACTGTCACAAACCGATTGCCATCTATAATTCCGATTGCAAGAAGCGCCACTGCCAACAGCAGGGCTATCAGAATGACCGCCCAAAATACACTCTGCATTCTATTTTTTTCTCCTATTTCATCTCTATATCAAATATTTCAGTAGTATTTTTTTCAAATAATCAATATAATATGCCTTTTGCACCGATTCCGCCGCGATAATTGGCATTCTGCCAAGCTCTTTTCCACCGAGATTATAGCTAATATATCCAACCTCTGCACCTTTCTCGACGGGTGCGGTGACAAGTTCAAGATAATGGTACTTTTTATCAATCTGACTAAAATCTGCACCTGTAACATCCAGATATCGAAACGTTCCTTTGGGCTGTACTGCAAGCTGATCCGCCTTTCCACCTGTAACTGGAATATCTCCCAACATCTCTTTATTTTCATCCACATACAACCGTGTCAATGCAAATCCATATTCCAGCAGACTCTGCGCCTCCGAAAAACGCACTTTAAAATCTGGTGCTCCCATAATAACTGCTATCAAGTCAATCCCGTCTTTCTGCGCTGTTGCACTAAAACAATATTTCGCTGTACTAGTAGAGCCTGTTTTCAATCCTGTTGTCCACTGATACTGTTTCAATAACTTGTTGGTACTTGATAGCGTAAAAGGTTTGCTGCCCTGTCTGGTCACATGTGTGATATCCTCCATCCATATTTTTGTATAATTATAAATCTGTGGATATTTTGTAATCAGTTCTCTGGACATAATCGCAACGTCCCTTGCCGTCGTATGGTGCGCACTGTCAGAGGTTAAGCCACAACAGTCAAGAAAATGTGTATTTGTCATGCCAAGCTGGGCTGCTTTTTCATTCATCATACCAACAAATTCTGTCTCGCTTCCTGCAACATACTCTGCCATTGCCACCGATGCATCATTGCCACTCGCCACGGTAATGCACTTAATTAGCGTATCAACTGTCTGTATCTCTCCCTCGTCCAGAAATACCTGTGAACCGCCCATAGATTTCGCGTAAGCGCTTGTAGTCACCTTATCTTCTAACTTAATTCTTCCTTTTTCCAGAGCTTCAAAAGTCAAAAGCAGCGTCATAATCTTTGTAATACTTGCCGGACTTCGCACTTCATCTGGATTTTTTTCAAACAATACAGTCCCTGTAGATGCTTCCATCAATATTGCTGATGGCGAAGTCAGGCTGACAGCCGTTGTGTTCACAGCACTATTCTGCGCCTCCTCCGCAAAAACAATACTCTGACTCAACAAAACCAAAAACATTACTGTTGCCATCATTCTATATATTTTCTCTCGAATCCATTTCATAAAGCAGTCCTCATACTTTACTTATATGAAATCTATGCAAAAATAACAGTTTATATGACTATGCATATTCCCTTTGCACAGGTCTGTGCACAAAGAAAGAATACCGCAATGCGATATTCTTCTCATCTTAAAATCGTATATGAATATTATCTTCCAATCAGTCTATGACAGAAGTCAATAATTTCCTCTTTTTTCTCGTACAAACCTTCTCTGGTTTCTTCTTTTATCTTTACCGACATCGCAAAATGATAACCAAAATCAATTACTGCCATTGCCAGAACCAGTGCGATAGTTTTCAGTACCCAAGCCCTTGGATACCGGTCTACAAAACCAATAACTTTCTCAAATAAAAATGAAATGATAATAACCGCATACAATCCCCACGCCAGCGTGCTTTCTAGGCAGATTACACCCTTGTAGTTACAAAATTTATTATTGTAATCCCACCAAACCTCACCGAACAGCTTCATCATAAGCTTTGCTACCAAATACTCAAACAGTGTTGCAAGCAGCGCACCTACTATGTACAATGCGATAATATTATGTGCGAACGGATGCAGAAAAATATACCCAAGCGTCGCTCCAAAACCATAGATAGGGCAAAATGGCCCTGTCATAAATCCTCTGTTGGTTAATTTTCTATTACAAAACGACATATACGCCGACTCTACCATCCATCCAATAATGCTAAACAGGAAAAAACATGCAACAAAGTGATATAAATCATACCCCGCAAACTGAAACCTGCTCATCCACAAAGATATCCGCTCCATCTCTCAATCCCCCATTCACGCAAAAGTCCTTGGCATAACAGCCAAGGACCTCGATTCAATTAATTAAAATTAATTATATTTACGCTTTCTAGCTGCTTCAGACTTTTTCTTGCGTTTTACGCTCGGCTTTTCATAATGCTCTCTTTTACGGATTTCCTGCTGAATACCGGCTTTAGCGCAACTTCTCTTAAATCTGCGTAAAGCGCTATCCAAAGTCTCGTTTTCTTTAACGATTACATTTGACATGCTATCACACCTAACCTCCCTCCAGCCTCTATTATTGTGTGCTAGACTGTTCGGGTATATTTAATTGCACATTTCGATTATATCACAAATAGCACATACGTCAATAGTTTTTTCGATTATTATTTCATTTATTTAATCTGCCCCTCAAGTACCAGCCTTGTCTCTGCAAGTGCTTTGTCGATTCCATTAGGGTTTTTGCCGCCTGCCTGCGCCATGTTCGGACGTCCGCCTCCGCCTCCGCCTACAATCCCCGCAATTCCTTTGATTAGATTGCCGGCATGTGCACCTTTGGACATTGCTTCGTCTGTCACCATTGCCACAAGATTGACTTTGCCTTCCATGTCAGACACAAGCACAATCACTCCTTCGCCTAGCTTCGCCTTTAATTGATCGCCTAGCTCTCGCAAACCATTCATATCCACACCATCAACCCGCGCAGCTAGAAGTTTTACGCCTTTCACTTCTGTCACTTGATTCATGACATCTCCCAGCGCTTCTTTTGCTGCCTTACTCTTGAGTGCTTCATTTTCACTCTGCAATGATTTGATTTCTATCATCATATGTTCTATTTTCTCTATTAGATTTGCAGGTGTTGTCTTTGCTACTTTTGCAGCCTCTGTAAGCTCCTGTTCGAGATTCCGATAATACTCAAACACATTATCTCCAGTCAGCGCCTCAATACGCCGTACTCCCGCCGCAATACCGCTCTCAGACACAATCTTAAAAGTTGTGATATTCCCTGTATTTTTTACATGTGTACCACCGCAAAATTCTTTGGAAAAATCACCCATAGATACAACGCGCACCGTCTCGCCATACTTCTCGTCAAACAGCGCCATCGCACCCGTTTTCTTCGCTTCATCCATTGTCATTACTTGTGTCTCCACAGCAATGTTCTCAGCAATCTTCTCATTGACCATCTGTTCAACTGCTGCCAACTCTTTTGCAGTCATCGCCTCAAAGTGACTAAAATCAAAGCGTGTGCGCTCTCCATCCTGATAAGAACCTTTCTGTTGCACATGCGTGCCAAGCACTTCACGAAGCGCCTTCTGCAATAGGTGCGTTGCAGAATGATTTTTACAAATCTTTGTGCGAAGCGCTTTATCAACACACAGAGTAACCGCATCTCCCACTTTGATCATACCATGTGTCATTTTTCCAATATGCCCAACTTTTCCGCCAAGCAGCTTTACAGTGTCATCCACCACAAACGTACCTGATGCAGTAGTGATAATTCCCTTATCACCTTGTTGGCCACCCATCGTCGCATAAAATGGCGTCTCATCTACAATAATTGTGCCTATTTCTCCGTCAGAAAGCGCCTCCACAAGCTCGCTCTCTGTTGTGAGCACAGAAACTTTTGAAGTCGTTTCAAGCGTATCATATCCTACAAATACAGTAGTGATCTCCGGATCAATGGAATCATAAACTGTTGCATCCGCTCCCATGTAATTTGTCTCTTTCCGCGTATTTCTTGCCTTGTTGCGCTGTTCCTCCATCGCATTTTGAAAGCCTTCCTCATCAATCGAAAAACCTTTCTCCCCCAAAATCTCACAGGTAAGATCTACTGGAAATCCATAAGTATCATATAGCTTAAATGCATTGTCACCAGAAAGAACCGTCTCTCCAGCCGCCTGCATCTTTTCCTCCATATCAGAAAGAATTGCAAGCCCTTGGTCAATTGTTCTACTAAATTTTTCTTCCTCCTGGGTCAATACCTTAAAAATAAAGTCCCTCTTCTCATCAAGTTCTGGATAGCCGTCCTTGCACTCCTCAATCACAGTCTTTGCAAAGTCCGCCATAAACTTACCCTCAATGCCAAGCATTCTCCCATGACGCGCAGCACGGCGAATAATGCGCCGCAACACATATCCACGCCCTTCATTGGTTGGCATAATGCCATCTGATATCATAAAGGTTGCAGAGCGGATATGATCTGTAATCAATCGAATGGATACATCCTTCTTCTCATCCTCCTGATAAGCGATCCCAGCAACTGCACATACTCTGTCCCGAATCGCTTTCATTGTATTAATGTCAAAGACTGTATCTACATCTTGAACTACAACTGCAAGACGCTCCAATCCCATACCAGTATCAATATTTTTCTGTGTAAGTTCCTCATAATGTCCCTTGCCGTCTCCGTCAAACTGCGTAAAAACGTTATTCCAAACCTCAATAAAGCGGTCACAGTCACAGCCAACCTTACAATCTGGTTTGCCGCAGCCGTATTTGATACCTCTATCATAATAGATTTCAGAACAAGGGCCACAAGGTCCAGCACCATGCTCCCAGAAATTATCACACTCTCCGGTTTCTGGGTCCCGATAAAAGCGTGTGATCTTTTCCGCAGGTACTCCAATCTCATTGACCCAGATATGATAAGCCTCCTCATCTTCGCAGTAGATAGAAGGATAAAGTCTCTCTGGGTCTAATCCGACCACTTTGGTCAAAAACTCCCAGCTCCAGTTCAATGCCTCATGTTTGAAATAATCCCCAAATGAAAAATTGCCAAGCATCTCAAAAAATGTCAGATGGCGTGCCGTCTTTCCCACATTCTCAATATCGCCTGTCCGAACACACTTTTGACAAGTCGTCACACGGCGCCTTGGCGGTATCTCCTGTCCCGTAAAATATGGCTTTAAAGGTGCCATTCCTGAATTGATAATCAACAGACTATTGTCATTGTGTGGCACCAACGAAAAGCTTTTCATTGACAAATGTCCTTTGCTCTCGAAAAATTCAAGAAACATTCTCCGAAGCTCGTTTACTCCATAGTTTTTCACAATCATTCCTCCAAAATATTTATAATCAGGCAAACATAGGTTAAAAATCAAACTTGTCAGCAAAATATGCCTCTAACTCGCCAATTGGAATACGCACCTGTTCCATAGAGTCACGGAAGCGCACTGTCACTGCATTGTCCTGCTCTGACTCAAAATCATAAGTCACGCAGAATGGTGTGCCAATCTCATCCTGACGGCGGTATCTCTTACCAATATTTCCCCTATCGTCAAACTCACAATTATATTTTTTAGAGAGCTGTGTAAAAATCTTCTCCGCACCTTCATTTAACTTCTTGCTAAGCGGAAACACGCCAATCTTAACCGGCGCAATCGCAGGATGAAAATGAAGCACAGTCCGCACATCGCCCTCGCCAATTTCCTCCTCGTCATACGCTGCGCAGAGAAAAGCAAGTACCACGCGGTCCGCACCAAGCGATGGCTCGATAACATATGGTATGTATCTTTCCTTCTTCTCATCATCAAAGTAGGACATATCCTGTCCAGAAGTATTCTGATGCTGTGTCAAATCATAGTCTGTTCTATCTGCAATGCCCCAAAGTTCTCCCCAGCCAATAGACGGAAACAAATATTCGATATCCGTTGTTCCTTTTGAATAGAAGCAAAGCTCCTCCGGCGCATGGTCACGCAGACGCATCTCTTCTTCTTTGATACCAAGACTTATAAGCCAATCGCGACAGAAACCTCTCCAATATTGGAACCATTCCAGATCAGTGCCAGGCTCGCAGAAAAATTCAAGCTCCATCTGCTCAAACTCCCTTGTTCGGAATGTAAAGTTACCCGGGGTAATCTCATTGCGGAACGATTTGCCAATCTGACCAATGCCAAAAGGAATCTTTTTTCTGGAAGTTCTCTGTACATTCTTAAAGTTTACAAAGATACCTTGTGCAGTCTCCGGTCTTAGATAAACCGTATTTTTAGCGTCTTCTGTCACGCCCTGAAAGGTCTTAAACATCAAATTAAACTGTCTAATGTCCGTAAAATTATGCTTGCCACAAGTCGGACAAAGAACGTTTTTCTCCTCGATAAAATTCTTCATTTCCTCCTGCGAGAAAGCATCAATTGGCTTCTCTAAAGAAATATGATTCTCGCTTGCATAATCTTCAATAAGCTTGTCAGCACGAAAACGCTCATGGCACTCTTTACAGTCCATCAGAGGATCAGAAAAACCGCCGAGATGCCCTGATGCTACCCATGTCTGCGGATTCATTAAAATCGCGCAATCCACGCCTACATTGTACGGGTTTTCCATAATAAATTTCTGCCACCATGCCCGTTTTACATTATTTTTTAACTCGACACCAAGGTTTCCGTAATCCCATGTATTGGCAAGTCCTCCATAAATCTCTGAACCAGGATATACAAATCCTCTGCTTTTTGATAAAGCTACAATTTTGTCCAATGTCTTTTCCATCTCACGTTCTCCTAACCTCATTATATTTTTGTCTTATCGTTACTACTCACAACCCAAAAGCCTCTTATAGTAACGTTTTACAGCTTGTCCTCTATCGGAACACAATGACTTTATAACCATCTGAGGCAGTTACATCTGCGCTTTTCTTTCCAGTGACTGTAACGCCGTCCCCCACATACAAAATCTCATCAGAACACTCCACACGCACAATCTGTGTCGTCTCTTCCTCTTCAACTGACGGTTCCAAAATCACAATATGATTGTCACCCATTCCCAAAAGGTCTGGTTTTGAAATGGTCGTGTTTTCTTGGTTTCCCCCTGCTCCTTTGAGAGTCATATTTAAATCGAAACCTGCCTTGTTTGCCGCCTGCACTGTTCCAGCAAAAAAAACTTCATCATTAAAACCGGCATAAGATTGGTAATCGCCAAATTCCATCTCCACATTTACATTATCGCCTTTTGCTTTACAGCTCTTTAATTTTACCTTTGCCGCAGCGTTTTCTGTTTGATATTCCGCAATGGAGGACTCAATCATCGTCTTTAACCCTTCCACCTCATAATAGCTCTGCTCTGTAAATGCCTCAACAATTTTACTCGAAATGCTTCCATCTTTTTTGATAGAAATTGTTGATGTGGCTGACGTCTCCGACGCAGATTCTGTCATTTCTTCCTCCGGTATTACCTCTCCGCAGGCAGTACAACACAAAATACAACAGAAAAACATTACAACTATGGCATTCCCTACCCTCAAAAACCTTTTCATTTCTATCTCCATATCACTCACAAAAAATTTATATTTTTTTACTGCGTTTTATTATAAACAAATTCATCTATATTTTCAAGTATTTCCAGACTTTTAAAATTTTTGTCCATGACACTCTGACAAATTTTCCTACTAAAAGTACCTAATTCCTGCAACACTTCTACTGTCACTTGAAAGGAAAAAAGCCTCTCGACAGGTGTTTTCATTATGTAATCAATCGTGTACGCTGTGGATTCCAAAAGTGTGTTATTTGCCGCTCGTCCTGGAAACTCGCCATTCAGCATAATAGCCTTTAACTCAAATACATATCGCACCAACTTATTTTCAAAATTCGGTGCTGTCAACGCGCGCAGTGACTGATACAAAAGTTTGAGCATCCCTGTCTCATCGCTGTTCTCCCTTGTATAATAATCCGCAATTTCTAAAAAGTACATTCCATAATATGCACCTGTAAAATCATGTCTTAGTTCCTCAAAATAGTTTGTGATCTCCGCCTCCGACAATGTATAAGTATTTCTGCCTGCATAGAGCTGAAACTGTCCGAACGAAAAAGGATTGGTAGGAGCCATCAGCCTGTTACCTGGTTTTCTAGCTCCTCGGGCAAAGGCTGATATCTTTCCTCTCTCTTTTGTCAGTAGTACTATTCGTTTATCATATTCTCCAATCGGTTCTGCCTTGATAACAATTCCTGTCAGTATTACAAAATCCTGCATCGCTGTACTCATGTGTCTCTCCTGCCTTACTTTTGGCTTCTTCCATCTCAGGATGCCCCTTGTAAGCCAGATAGTCATATACCTGTCCTGTCTGCATAAACCGGCTCCATCCATCCTCGTGCATTGATCGTCCCTTCCCTTTCTGTATTGTGTACAGTACCCACATCAATAGGGTGTGCTTATGGAACGATTTTATTCATTATCCTTATTCATTTTCTCTAGGGTTATATCCAAAATTCTTGATAAGAAAATCACTGTCACGCCAATCCTTTTTCACCTTCACCCAAAGTTGAAGGTTGACATGCTGCTCCAACAAATCTTCAATTTCAGAGCGCGCCATAGAGCCAATCTTTTTGAGCATCTGTCCGCTTTTTCCAATAATGATTCCCTTGTGTGAGTCCCGCTCGCAGATAATCGTCGCATTGATATCAACAATTTTTTTGCCGTATTTCATAGATTCGATTGTCACTGCCACACCATGCGGAATCTCTTCATCAATACTGCGCAATACTTTTTCCCGAATAAGCTCCGCAACAATCTGCCGTGTAGGTTGGTCTGTAATTGTGTCCTCATCATAAAATGCAGGACCTTCTGGCAGATATTTCATAATCTGTGTAATCAGAACATCTGTATTATCCTTCTTTAATGCCGACACAGGTACGATTTCCGCAAAGTCAAGTTGTTTTCTATATATATCTATATATTCGAGAAGTTGTTCTTTTTTTACGGTATCAATCTTGTTAATTACTAAAATAACAGGTGCTTTTACTTTTTTCAGCTCTTCGATAATATGCTGCTCTCCTGCTCCAATATAGTCAGTTGGCTCCACTAGCCACAGAATCACGTCTACTTCCCGTAAACTGTGCTCTGCTACATTTACCATATAGTCTCCTAGCTTATTTTTTGCCTTGTGAATCCCTGGAGTATCCACAAAGACAATCTGTCCTTCATCAGAAGTATACACAGTTTGTATACGATTTCTTGTGGTCTGTGGTTTTTTGGATGTGATTGCAATTTTCTGTCCAATCAGACAGTTCATCAGCGTCGATTTTCCCACATTCGGTCTGCCAATCAACGCAGCAAATCCTGACTTATGCGTTTCTTTCATCATACCATTTCCTATTCTAATTTTATTAATGGAATAAATTTTCCACTTTCATAAACAAATCTTTATTTTCCTCAATTGACTGACCGTTGCCCACCACGCAGACAGCATCTTCCGCCATGATCGCATCGAGATACCCCGCCAGTCTCCTAATATCATCTTGGCTGCAAGAAAGCACCTCATCGCGCTCCTGTTGTACTTCTGCAAAATCTAAGTTGGTTAAATATGCGCCTGAAGAACGACTTCCCTTGACAGCCGGTGTCATTGGCACATCCATATCGCTGACAGCACCGATAATATATTTGGTCATTGTGCGTTCATCCGCAGTAAATTCTCTTAAATAATCGCCTGTTTTTTCAAAAATGTCAACTGTTTTTTTAAGGTTCGGATCTCTGTATGACACAAGATAACTATCTCCTGTCTTTCCAAAGTTGCACATGCATCCATATGCGCCGCCTTTGACACGCACATTAATCCAGAGATAATCATACCGCAACATCACTTTCAACACACGCAGCGCACCTGTATACGCATAGTCTGTATTTTTCATATAATTTCCAGCCTTGCACACATACTGAATTTGTGCTGATGTAGAAAACGCTTCATTTTTCTTGGCAGTTGAAATTGTAAAAAGTTCCTTTTTCACTGGCGCAGTAAAAAGTTTTGCTTTCATTGAAGGCACAAGGTCTTTAATGCGCTCAAATCCTTCCTCGGTGGCAGTAATGTCAACCAACAGATTTTCTGGTCGGAAAATACATTTTGCCAACTCCTCCAACTTTGCAACCAGCTCTTTTTTATTGGCATCAAAGTCCTCTGTTAACTGCTCAAGCATACGGTAACATGGTAGACCATTCACAAGTTCCGACACGGCTGCTGTCTCACTAAAGTATGACATTGCCCGCACTGCGGCAAATGTATGCCCAGAAGATAGCAAATTCGCCTGCATAATCGACTTTAACTCCTCAAGAATCTCAAGAATCCGATTCTCATCTGTAAACTTTGAAGCAGTCATAATCTCTGTCATCAGCGCAAAGGCAGCCGGCAGTTCATCATACATTGCCTTTGTCTTTACTTCAAAGGTAAGCTTGTACTCATCAAGCTTCTTTGCATTTGCATAAGTATTCACACTACTCACAATATCCCCTGTATGGATATTAATTTCATTGCAAAGTGCACCATAACTGTATTGTTCTGTATCAATGTATCCTAGTACGTTTTTCAAAATTCCAATATAGGAAAACAGCTCCGTCGGAATATTAGCCGCATCAAAAATAAATTTAATATAGCCAATTCCATTTGTCTGTATCTCATGAAACAAAACCTTTGTGTCTCCAATACTGCGAAGTTCATTCACAAAACCTTCCGCTTCTTTTTTCATGTCCTCGCGCTTTAACATTGGTATCAAAGCAAGTTTTTCCGGTGCGTCCTCCTCTTCTTGATAGGCGTGCAGCGCCTTTGTATCCGCAACAATCTGCGCAATTTCATCTGCGGACAAACTTGCCTTATATGCGGCAAGTTTCTCTGTCAGTTCTCGATCCTCCTTTGCGGTGAGTCCTTCTTTTGGTGCCACCACCAAAATAGATTTGTGCTGATTATTAATTAAATATTTCTCAATTAGATTTTCAAAATAATTCGTATGAATCTTTTCTTTTAAGTCCTTAAAAATACCAATTGCCTCAATCATATCAAACGGCATGTGGTCATCATACAACCAAGAATCAAACATTTGCAATCCGTACATCAACCCTTTGGGATAGGAGCCAAAATCTGCTTCTCTGTACCGGAACTCATAATAATTCAAACCTGCAAGCAGAGACTTCTTGTCAATTCCTTCCTTCACAATGCGGGCAAGTTCACGCTCAATTGTCTGAACAAAATCGTCTTTCTGGGAAACATTTGCATTTTTTGCCACAATAGAAAAATACGGTTGATAAATTCCATTATTATATACAGAATAAACCTCTGTTCCAATATTCTTGTGAATCAGCGCAAGTTTTAAAGGAGCCGCAGATGCAGAACACAACGCGTACTCCAAAATCTCCATCGCATAATACAGTTCTTTGTCAAGACTTGTCCCCACAACTGTATTGTATGAGAGATACGTATTGTCTTTTAAAGACTCGCCCTCCATAATTGGATATTCCTTGTATGCCTCAACCGGCTTTGCAAAAGCCTCCTGCTGTTTTAACGCTGAGTCTATCTCTAACTTATCAAACCGACTTAGATAATTCTCATCTATCCATTCCAACTTCTCTGCCATGTCCATGTCTCCATAGAGATAAAGATAGCTGTTTGATGGATGATAATATCTTCTGTGAAAATCGAGAAACTGCTCATACGTAAGTTCTGGAATCATTTTGGGATCTCCACCGGATTCCACTCCATATGGCGTATCTGGGAACAAAGAATTAAACACTTCTCTGTCGTGCACTTCATCTGGCGACGAGAAAGCCCCTTTCATCTCATTGTAGACAACACCATTCAATGTGAGTGGACTGTCTGCATCCTCCATCTCATAATGCCAGCCCTCCTGCTGGAAAATCTTCTTTTCCTGATAAATATTAGGATAAAAAACCGCATCCAGATAAACATGCATCAAATTCTGAAAATCCTTGTCATTACAGCTTGCAACAGGATAAACCGTCTTGTCACTGTATGTCATAGCGTTCAAAAATGTGTTGAGCGACCCCTTTACAAGCTCCACAAAAGGGTCCTTGACAGGAAAATCCTTGGAACCGCAAAGTACAGTGTGCTCCACAATATGCGGCACGCCTGTAGAGTCCGTAGGCGGCGTGCGAAAGCCAATATAAAACACTTTATTTTCATCCTTATTTTGCAGCAGTGCTATCCTTGCACCTGTCTTTTTGTGCCGCAAAAGCCAACTCATAGCGCCAATATCATCAATCTGTCTGTTCTCAATCACTTCGTAAGCTGTCAAATCTTCAATTTTTTTCATTTTATAATAATCCTTTCTATTCTATATGCTCAGCGCTAACAACGCAAGTTTTGAGATAGAAAAATCTTCTATCATCACCTCACTCTGCATTGTCTTGTCGCGATATTCCTTGCAAAACTGCCCTATCGAACATGCTTTGTGCACCCATTTTTCCTTTATTTTACCGCCGAATCCCTTTGTGGAAACCTTGTAGCAGACTCGCACAGTCAATTTTAACTGTTGAAAAATGCGATAGGAAAACGCGCTCTCCGATATCTCTAAAATATGCTCTGCCATCTTTTTATTTAAGTCTATCTCCCGCGCAATATGTGCGTTGATCACAGCCTTAAACTTAAACGGCACATCTTCCTTGTCCATCATCTCTGCATATGTCAGTTCTCTGCCGAAATAAACACAATTCGTATCCTGAATCACATATTTAAAATCATTATTGTGTATCTCCATGTACGTCTCCCTATTGTGCAATATAGTCAATTCGATTTGCAGAAAACTCCATTGCCTCCCGCACTTCATCCTCCGAAATGCCAAGTTCTTTTGCAACTTCTCCCACTGTGACTTTCCGAAGAAGATTGTCATACAACTCTCTTGCCTTGTCATTCACATCATTAACTTTGTTTAGCACATTTTCGTCAAATTGACGATTGTCTGAGTCCTCACTGATAAGCTCCTCCATAGCATCCATAATCATTTTGCCAATAAAACTCTCTACCTCGTCAATGCTCTCCACACACTCCAGCATCGTTACGGCTGCGGCAGCAGCAACATTTCCCTCACCAATCAAGTCCTCTACAAGTGCTCCTTGTCCTGCATAGAGTTTGGAGATCTCTACCACTTGTGGCAAAAAAATTTCTATCAATTTCTCCTGCGCATTTTTGTCACCAGCAAGTGCAGACATCATCACCGCACGTTTTTCACCGTCTGACACAGGTGGAAGTTCTCTTAGTTCTGTCAGATACATCTCCAAGAAATTAACATCCTCTCCTGAGAGATTTTCCTCCAAATCTCCTGACTCATCAATACCAATATGATGATTCCGAAAATAATCCTGAATCAGAGTCATCTGCCCCGCATCTAGCTTCCACTCTCCAAACGCCTCCTCAAGCTGCTCATTTGTCAACATGTTTCCCTGAAGCCGTGCAGTATCTCTCAACTCCTCAAGAACCTGTGCAAAATTTGTATGATTCAACTCCATGCCTGCATGATTCCCCCTTCTTATTTATGATATCTCAAAATTCATTCACTTGACATGCGTATGCGTAAAAAGGTGATCTTGGCAATACTCATAGTTTCCATTACATTTGGAACAAAAGCGAAATTCCGCCTCTGGATTGTCCTCGCTGTTCTTTCCACAAATCGCACATTTGTGCTTTGCAACACTCGCTGGCTTTGCCCGCTTCACTTCCCGATTATAATCATGTCGTCTCTTAACCTGCCGCGGCGAAATGCGCATTCCAATTCCACTTCGCGTCATAAAGAAAAATATAACAAAGTTTAAAAGAGACGCACCAATAATAATCTTGCCTACAATATCACTCTGCAAAAATTGAATACCCAGAAGCACTGCATATGCAATTCCCATCCACTTCACTTTAATAGGAATAATAAACATTAACAATACCTGCACATCTGGAAATGTCGCCGCAAATCCCAAGAAAATAGACATATTGACAAAATATGTGCTAAAACTGCGTGCCACAAGCAGAAAATAAGTCCCTGTTCCATATAAGATTGTTCTCGCTTCATAGGAACGGACTCCAGGAATATAGCTGATTCCCATAATCAAAAAGCTTCCTATTATCGTAAAAAGCATTCCCATAAGAAGATAAACATTGTAATAGAATGTTCCCCACGTCCGCTCAAGATTTGTCCCCACAGAATAATAAAACATTAACATTACAATTGTCAAAAGATCCAAACTCGACGGCGGTATAATAATCCATGTGACAAGCCGCCAAATCTGGCCATGCAGTATCAAATATGGATTTAACGTCAGAAAATCCACAATTGCCGGATTTACAAATTGCATTGCATATCCCAGCACATACCCCAATATCAAGTACAGGGACAGATTCGGTATCGCGTATTTTCCAAACTTCCGCTCCATTTTATTCAGAAAATTCATTTTTACACTCCTGCCTTTCACCTTTAAAATTCACTTGTCTTTCCAGTATATCATTCACAACAAAAAATGTAAACCAATCTAAATTTAACCAATGGAAAAATAATACTTTTTTAAGATTTACAGTATTATTTTCGCCAGTTTCTTCATACATATATAACAATTTCTTGTTTGTCCCAAAAAAATTTCGTTAAATTTTTCCAAAAAAGTATAAAGTTTTCACGAACTTTTAATCAAGTGGTTTATTGCGTTTTGCGTGCCACTGTCGTATAATAGCAGATGTATGTTAAAAAAGTCGAGTTATTTTCATTATATATAGTTCCTATATATTTAGTTTAGAAAGGCATGGTTATTTACATGAATAAAAATAAAAAAGAGTTCTATACACTAGGAATTGATATTGGCTCTACGACGGTAAAGGTTGCCATCTTAGACGCAGAATACAACCTGCTCTTTGCTGACTACCAGCGCCACTACGCCAATATCCGCGAGACACTCTCCTCACTTTTGCAGGAGGCCCATGCAAAGCTTGGGAATCTGACTCTCCACCCAATGATAACTGGTTCTGGTGGACTAACGCTCGCCAATCACTTAGGCGTGCCCTTTGTGCAGGAAGTGATCGCTGTGTCTACCTCCCTGCAAGAACTTGCACCCAAGACAGATGTCGCCATTGAACTTGGCGGCGAGGACGCCAAAATTATCTATTTTGAAGGTGGCAATGTAGAACAGCGCATGAATGGTATCTGCGCCGGCGGTACAGGCTCTTTTATTGATCAGATGGCTTCATTGATTCAGACAGATGCTTCTGGTCTAAACGAATACGCAAAAAATTATAAATCACTCTATACAATTGCGGCGCGCTGCGGCGTGTTCGCCAAGACAGATATCCAACCCTTGATTAATGAAGGTGCAACCAAAGAAGATTTATCAGCTTCTATTTTTCAGGCGGTAGTCAACCAGACCATCAGCGGACTTGCCTGCGGAAAACCGATCCGCGGTCATGTGGCATTTTTGGGCGGACCGCTGCATTTCCTCTCCGAATTAAAAACTGCTTTCATCCGTACTCTAAATCTGGACGAAGAACACATTATTGACACTGAAAACTCCCATCTTTTTGCCGCTATTGGCTCGGCACTCAATGCCAAGGAAGAAGTCCATTTTTCTATGTCGGAAATGGTGGAGAAACTTTCTTCTGACATCAAAATGGAATTTGAAGTTGCCCGCATGGAACCCCTGTTCGCAAGTGAAGCAGAATACAACACTTTTCAAGAAAGGCATGGTTCTTACCATGTTAAAAGTGCAAATTTAAGCGATTATCATGGAAAATGCTTTCTGGGCATTGATGCAGGGTCTACCACCACTAAGATTGCTGTTGTCGCAGAGGACGGAACATTATTGTATTCCTTCTACAGCAATAACAACGGAAGCCCATTAAATACAGCAATCACTTCCATACAGGAAATCTATCGTCTATTGCCCGCGGATGCATCCATTGTCCACTCCTGCTCTACAGGATATGGTGAGGCGTTGTTCAAAGCAGCTTTTATGTTGGATGAGGGCGAAGTTGAGACTGTGGCGCACTATTATGCCGCTGCCTTTTTCAATCCTGCTGTAGACTGCATTATTGATATTGGCGGTCAGGATATGAAATGTATCAAGATTAAAAATCAGACAGTAGACTCTGTACAGCTTAACGAGGCATGTTCTTCTGGCTGTGGTTCGTTTATTGAGACCTTTGCAAAATCCTTAAACTACAGTGTGCAGGATTTCGCTCAGGCAGCGCTTTTTGCCAAACATCCAATTGACCTAGGCACGCGCTGCACTGTATTTATGAATTCTAAAGTAAAACAGGCCCAAAAGGAAGGCGCTGAAGTCTCTGATATCTCCGCTGGTCTTGCTTACTCCGTCATTAAAAATGCCTTGTTCAAGGTTATCAAAGTCTCTGATGCGAGTGAACTTGGCAAAAATATTGTGGTTCAAGGCGGAACGTTCTACAACGATGCAGTTCTACGCAGTTTTGAAAAGATTGCAAACTGCGAAGTTATTCGCCCTGATATTGCAGGTATTATGGGCGCATTTGGCGCTGCACTCATCGCAAGGGAACGCTATCAATCTTCCTTGGAAAAATCGACCACTATGTTAAGCATCGACCAGATTAATGAACTTGCTTTCACCACTTCGCTGGTAAAATGCAAAGGTTGTACCAACTCCTGCCGTCTGACAGTCAACAAATTCTCTGATGGCAGAAATTACATATCCGGCAACCGCTGTGAGCGCGGTCTAGGAAAAACGAAGACAGACAATAACATTCCAAACTTATTTTCGTACAAACTTGAGCGTCTATTTTCCTACACACCGCTTTCTGAAAGCGAGGCAGTGCGCGGGCGCGTCGGTATTCCAAGAGTTTTGAACATCTATGAGAACTATCCTTTTTGGTTTACGTTCTTTACAAAGCTAAAGTATCAAGTGGTACTCTCACCGCTGTCAAATAGAAAAATTTATGAGATGGGCATTGAATCCATACCGAGCGAATCCGAGTGCTATCCCGCCAAGCTTGCGCATGGTCATGTAGAATGGCTCATAAAACAAAACGTGGACTTTATCTTCTATCCTGCGCTATTTTATGAGCGAAATGAGTTTAATGAGGCAAACAATCACTACAATTGTCCGATTGTAACTTCTTACTCCGAAAATATTAAGAATAATGTGGAGGCGATTGGACGCGGCGAAGTTGTATTTAAAAACCCGTTTATGTCCTTCCGCGATCCATCCTTAATTTTACAATCCTTAGAAAAAGAATTTCCTGATATTCCTGCTGACGAGTTAAAAGAAGCAGTCAATGCAGCATGGCAGGAACTGGACAATGTTCGGAAAGATATGAGTAGAAAAGGCGAGGAGGTTCTCGCTTACCTTGAGAAAAACCATGCGCGCGGCATTGTGCTTGCCGGTCGCCCTTATCATATTGACCCAGAAATCAATCATGGTATTCCTGAGTTAATCAATTCTTATGGAATTGCAGTGCTCACAGAAGACGCGATATCACACTTGGCAAAGCCAGAGCGCCCGCTCATTGTATCCGATCAGTGGATGTATCACTCAAGACTTTATGCTGCGGCAAGCTATGTCAAAACACGGGACGACTTAGACTTAATCCAACTGAACTCCTTTGGCTGTGGACTTGATGCTGTTACCACCGATCAAGTGAACGATATCTTGACTGGTTCAGGAAAAATATATACTTGTTTAAAAATTGATGAGGTAAACAATCTTGGTGCGGCACGCATTCGCATCCGCTCCTTGCTCTCAGCCATTCGTGTGCGCGAGGAACGCCACCAAGAGCGAACCATTCAGCCAAGCAGCATGAAAAGAGTCCTTTTTACAAAAGAAATGCGCAAAAATTATACCATACTTTGTCCGCAAATGTCACCGATTCACTTTGATCTGCTAGAACCGACCTTCCGAAGATGCGGCTACAATCTGGTCGTGCTAAACAATGACAACAGGGGCAGTATTGACATGGGCCTAAAATATGTAAATAACGACGCCTGCTATCCATCTTTGTTGGTAGTTGGACAGATAATGGAAGCAGTCCTTTCCGGAAAATATGATACCGATCATCTCGCTGTTGTAATGTCACAGACTGGTGGTGGCTGCCGTGCAACAAACTATATTGGATTTATTCGCCGTGCACTGGAAAAAGCAGGTTACCAGCATATTCCGGTTATCTCTATCAATCTTTCAAAATTGGAGAGCAACCCAGGATTTCAGCTAACGCCAATGCTTTTATTGCGTGCGGTCTACGCGGTTAATTTTGGTGATATCTTTATGCGGTGTGTCTATAGAATGCGTCCTTATGAGGCAATCCCTGGCTCTGTTGATGCTGTGCATCAAAAATGGATTCAAAAATGCTGCGATTTTCTTGGCCGTAAATATATGTCCTACAACACTTACAAAAAAATGTGCCGCGAAATGATTGCAGAGTTTGACGCCATTCCTATATTAGATATCAAAAAACCACGTGTGGGTATTGTTGGCGAGATTCTAGTCAAGTTCTCCCCTGCCGCAAACAATCGGCTTGTAGAGCTTCTGGAGCACGAAGGCGCAGAGGCAGTTGTGCCCGACTTGATGGATTTTATGTTTTACTGCTTTTATAATCAGCTCTATAAAGCAGAGAACCTTGGCACCAGCAAGAAAGCTGCAAAACTTAGCAAAATTGGTATTAAGGCAATTCAGTCACTTAGAAAACCAATGAGTGAAGCGTTTGCCGCAAGCAAACATTTTATCCCTCCCGCCGACATTTATGAGACGGCCAAAAATGCAGCGGAAATTGTCTCTCTCGGCAATCAGACAGGCGAAGGCTGGTTTCTCACAGGAGAAATGCTTGAGCTGCTTCATACAGACACCCCTAATATTGTGTGCACACAACCTTTTGGTTGTCTGCCAAACCATGTTGTTGGCAAAGGAGTGATTAAAGAGCTGCGAAAACGCCACCCAGAAGCCAATATTGTCGCCATCGACTATGACCCAGGCGCCTCGGAAGTGAATCAGTTAAACCGCATCAAACTGATGCTCTCTACTGCGCAAAAGAATCTAAATAAAGCTATGGAAATACCCGAACCACTTGAGACACCAAGTACATTAGAAACGAAAGAACTTGAAAATACAATACAGCAGAATACAAACAATAGTTCTTCAGACAACACAATTCAAGGCGCTTCAACCAATCAGAACAAACATTCTCGCAAAAAGCGCTCTAAAGGCAGAAGAAAAGACAACACAAAAAACAAATCCGCATAAAAAACAGGGCTTTTAGCCCTGTTTTTTCATCTCCTTACAACTACTCTACTATCTCCATATAAATCTGATATGCCTGATACTCTCCCATCTCAACAGGCATTGGCAATCCCGCTGCCATCAATGCAGATCCATGATAGCACATCCCTTTCTCTACATCCTTGTAGACTGCTTCTGGATTTAATCCCTTCAGTCGGACATAATTCACTGTCATATTTCCGTGTATCTCCTGCATGACCACACTAAGCAGCACCTGTTGTTTATCCTCCGAAACAATTGCCCATGCCACATACGCATCTACAAATGGATTTGACAAGCGATAGTAATCCCCTTTACAAATCAGTGCCTCATATTTTTTGTAGCGTACAATTTGCTCTTTAATTTCTTCCTTTTCTTCGTCAGAGAGTGTCTTGGGATTTAGCTCATATCCAAATGTGCCTGCCATTGCAACCACGCCCCGTGTATTTAGACTAACACTTCTTCCTGTCTGGTGATTTGGCACCGCAGACACATGTGAACCAACTACAGAAACCGGATAAAAGAACGACGTACCATACTGAATACGCAAGCGATCAACCGCATCTGTATTGTCACTGCACCAAATTTGTGGTGTATAATACAACATTCCTGCGTCAAATCTGCCGCCTCCTCCGCTACACCCCTCTATTAACATATCTGGATAGCGCTGCATCAACCTTTCAAGAAAATCATACACGCCGAGCATATAATCATAAGTCACTTTTCCCTGCGCATTTTCCATCGAATAAATATCTGTGAGGCTTCGATTCATATCCCACTTTACATACTCAATTTTCCCTTGGTCAAGCACGCTGCAAACCTGGTCAAAAATGTAATCCCGCACATCTTTTCTGGAAAAATCAAGCACTAACTGGTTGCGTCCCCGAACTGGTTTTCTTCCTGGAATCTGAATTGCCCAGTCAGGGTGACTGCGATAGATATCGCTGTCCTCCGAAACCATCTCCGGCTCTATCCAAATACCAAACTTTATTCCGATAGCATTGACGCGCTGAATTAATTCTCCCAACGAACAGCCAAGTTTCCTCTCGTTAACTTGCCAGTCACCAAGACCACTATTATCATCATCGCGCTTACCAAACCATCCATCATCCATCACCACCATATCAACGCCAAGTTCCGCTGCTTCTTCCGCCAAGTGATAGATTGTCTCACCGTCAAAATCAAAGTATGCCGCCTCCCAACTATTAATAAGCATCGGTCTTGGCTGATGACTGTATTTTCCTCTGCATAGATATCTTCTTATACACTGATGGTATCGCCTTGACAATGTGCCAAATCCTTCGTCTGAATAGCACAAAATTGTCTCTGGTATCATCAGTGTTTCCCCCTTCTCAAGCGGATAGTGAAACAAATCACTGTTCAGCCCCATCAAAGCCCTTGTCTGCCCATATTGATCCCGTTCCACCTCACACCGAAAATTTCCACTGTAGACAAAGACCATACCATAACAATTCCCCATGTCCTCCGTCGCATCTTTGTCCGCGATAATCACCGCGGGATTATACTGATGACTAGAAGTTCCCCTACGACTTCCAATCATCTGACATCCATGCGCAATCCTTGTCCGCTGAAAATTGCGCTCCATTGCATGGCGTCCACAAAAACTAACAAAATCATAATCCCCATTTATGAAATCCAGACATGCAGACGCCGCCTTTTCCACATCAATTCGCTCCAAACCAAGGTTTTTAATCTCGGTGCTTCTTGTGATAATGTCCGCTTCCTCAAGCACACCATACAAAAGTCGCACCTGCACCTTGCTGACCGAATCCTCCAACACGATCTCTAACGTTTCCGCCTCATTGTCAGCCGCATACACAGCAGGAAGTCCCTTCAGCGCATATTTTCCCCTTTTTATCTCATGGCTAACATAGCGCAAATCACAGTGTTCAGAACCATCCGCATTGCGTATCACAAGAGCGCTATTACGATAATCGCCCGTCCCTGCCTGCGGATACTCTTGTGGCAGGGCATCCATAGAGTACGTCCTGTCATTTCCGGCATCCGCCGGATTTCCTGAAAAACCTCTGTCATAGTAAGTCAGCAGATAATCCATATTTCCAGAAATCCGCCCCCCATAGTACAGATGCAGCAGGAAACCCAACCGGTCCACTTTCATCTGATAAGTCGTGTGTCTTGTATTTAATGTAAAAATTTGATTATCCTGTTGAAATTCAATTGCCATACTCGTTCTTCTCCCAATTTATTTTACTGCGCCGTTTACAACACCATTTAAAATCTGTTTCTGGCAGATAATATAGAAAATCAGTATCGGAATCAGTGATAACAGATAGGAGGCAAATGCCAAATTATAGTTTGTACCGAACTGTGTCTGAAAGTTTAACTGTGCCAGTGGCAATGTGTTCTGGTCAGAACCTGCCATAATAACCAACGGCGTCATAACGTCATTCCATACTGCCAGCGCTGTCAGTACCGCAACAGTCGCGTGCATCGGTCGCATAATTGGGAAAATAATTTTCCAGTATGTTCTCCAAGTAGATGCTCCGTCAACCTTCGCTGCTTCCTCAAGCGCCATTGGAATATTTACCAGATAACCTGAGTATAACATAATATTCATGGGCATGTAAAATACAACATACAAAATAATCACACCAAACCAATTTGCCAGTCCCAATTCCGCTGTCTGTTTTGCCAGTGGCATCATCAAAATAGCAAACGGAACAAACATACCACTCACAATAAAGAGATACACAAAGCTGTAAAATTTGCTGTGACTTTTATTTCTACCAAGTGCATAGCCCATCAGGGAATGAATCACAATGGACAATCCCACTGTCAAAAGCGTTATTAAAAGGCTATTTTTCAGCGAGTTCCAGAAATCTGTGACGCGCATTGCCTCTCTGAAATTATCAAGACTCCACGTCTTTGGAAGAGACAGAATACCACTGACACTGTTTGTCATCTCCGCGGGCTGCTTAAATGCGATAATAATTGTCATGTACAGTGGAAATGCAATCGCAGAAAGTCCTAGAATCAGCACAACCATCGCTGTCCAGTTTGTTTTCTTATTCATCATATCTTCCTTCATTATAACTGCTCCTCCTTTTTACCCGTAAATTTCATCTGTGCTACAGAAACCGTCACGATTACGATAAAGAATATAACTGCGTTGGCACTCTGAAATCCAAACTGTCCACCTGACATACCATTGTTGTAAATTAAATAAGAAATAGACTCTGTGCTCTGTGCAGGACCGCCTTTGGTCAACGCCATAATCTGGTCAAATACCATCAAGAAATTCTTCACACTCAACACCATATTAATCGAAAAGAATGGAATAATCAGCGGAAATGTCAAATAGCGGAACTGTTTCCATCCAGTCGCACCATCCAGTCCACCTGCCTCATACACGTCCTCTGGCACAGTTTGCAGACCAGAAATATAAATAATTGTGTTCATTGCAACCGCCTGCCATGCACAGACCACCATAATACCAATCCATGCAGAACTAGGGTTTGACAAAATACTCTTACTTAGCGCATCAGATCCAATCATAGCGCCCACCGCAGGAAGAATATAGGTAAAAAAGTAGTTGAATATATAACCTACAACCAATGCGCCAAGAATATTAGGCAGGAAGTATGCACCTCTAAAAAAGCTTTTTGCTCGTATTTTGCTGTTTAGCGCAAGTGCTAGAACAAGACTAATCACATTGACTACAATTGTTGTCACAACAGCGAGCTTAAATGTAAACAGGTATGATTTGCCGACGCGCGCATCTGTAAACAGGTCTATGTAATTGCGGAACCCCACCCAGTCATAGGAGCCAAATCCCTTAAAATTTGTAAAACTGTAAATCACGCCGCGAATCAGCGGAATTGTATTGAAGCAAACAAACAGTGCCAATATTGGAATCGTAATCAATAAAAATGTTGTTTTTCTCTCATTTTTCATATTTCCACGCCCCTTCTCTTAATTTCCATGCGATTTCTCGTAGTCCTGTACCATGCGAATAATGTCTCTATTATAGCGCAGCCAATCAGTGTCAAATTTCTTTAAAAATGCATCCACATCTTTTTGAAGCAGGAAAGTCTGAATCTGTGCGTCAACTGCCATCTCTGACGGATAGTAGTGATCCTGATAGTCTGTCATTCTGCCTTCCGCAATATGCTGATTCATACCATCTAGCATAGGAGACAGTGTAAAGTTACCCTCCTTGCACGGAATCGCTATCTGTGCATCAATATATTGTTGTAGATTTTCTTCCGCAAGCAAAAAGTCCAAAACTTCATAAGCCGCTTCTTTATTTTTACAGTCCGCAGTCACACAAAACTGCAAGTCAATACCAGAGTTTAATGTATTTTTTGACGCGTCGTCATTTGCCGGCATCACAAACGAATCAATATTCAAATCTGGATTTACTGACAAAATCTGAGGAATTGCATAGCTTCCAATAGGATACATTGCCGCTTCTCCTCGCGCGAAAGCTGTACAAGCATCATTGTAACTGTAAGCAAATGGGTCTTCCAATCCATACTGCAACAAACTTAGATATTTCTCTGATACCTCACGATACTCCTTTGCAAAATTTGTCTCACCCCTGTTTACCTGTTTTGTCACATCTGCCGGTGCAAGACTAACCGCCATAGCATTCCACGGTGCAAGACAAGTCCAAGTATCCTTAAATCCAAAGTAAAACGGCTTGATTCCTTCTGACTGAATCTGTGTGCACAATGTCTGTAGTTCTGTCCAACTCTGCGGAATCTCCCATCCATGCTGTTCAAACATATCCCTGTTATACAATACACCTGCTGCGTTTGCCACATAGGGAACGGCATATGTACCTTCTGTTGGAACCAACTCTAGCGCTTCATCAATATCGCGATACGCCTGCTTAATATCCTGCAGTCCTGCGTAGTCTGAAACATCTGCCAGAATCTCAGCGTCCACAAAATAGGAATAATTGATGTCCCCTCCAATTCCTATAATATCTGGGTAGTCCTCTCGGATAAACCTCGTTCTTAAAATAGTCATTGCGTCATTGGGGGAACTAATTTTTAACTGAATGTCATCATGCTCCGCATTAAATTTTTCTTCCACCATCGCAAAGTAACTCGCAGCTTCCGGCTTATACTGGACAATCTCTATTTTTGTCTTTCCATTGTCACCCGAAGCCGCACATCCCTGAATGCCTGCCGCTGTGATACAGCATAATGCTATTCCAAAGTGCCTTACTGCTTTTCCTTTCATTCTGTGTTTCCTCCTTTTTTTCTTGATACCTATACTTTAACATACCCTTATGCTATCGTAAATGGCATGGTTTTGTCACTTTTATACCTTTATGCCGCTTTCATAAAATAAACTTGAAGTCAGATAGCATTTTGGTATATACTACTCTTAGACTACATATTAACTTTTGTGTAGTATGTACATTGCAGGTTGTCTGTAAAAGACATTCTATACAATAATTTTTGTAAAAATATATAGTGGGACCTATTATATATTGTAATAAATCACTTGGATTGCTCTATAAATACAGTGATACTTTATAAATCTACCTAATCCATAACGACAATAATATTACCATAGACCTTAGAAAATTTTATTGTACTTAATAATATGAGTACGTTTATCGAAAAACAGGTATCCTAAAATTTTCAAGGAAGTATAAAAAGGAGCATCAAAACATGAGTGAAGTGATATTTTCTGTCTTTCCAAGTGAGAACTTTATTGATTTAGGTCTGTATCAATTTGGTTGGGAGAAGTGTGACCCGTCCCACTCATTCGGCCCTGCCGCGCGAAACCACTATCTTTTTCACTATTGCATCTCCGGCACTGGTATTTTATATGGCAACAATGCGAAAGGCGAATCCATTCGGTACGCAATCAAAAGTGGACAGGGATTTATGTGCTTTCCAAATCAAATTAATATGTATATTGCCGACCATGAAATTCCGTGGGAATATGTGTGGATTGAATTTGACGGACTTCGCGCAAAAGAAACAATTGAGTTGGCTGGACTAAGTGTGGACCAGCCAGTATATAAGGCACGCTATAAAGATTTGGCTGATTTGATGAAATCAGAGATGCTTTACATTGTCAATCACAAAGAAGAATCTCCGTTTCATTTGATTGGACACCTTTATTTATTTATAGACAGTCTTGTGCGTTCCTGCAACCTGACACAACTCAACAAAGGAAATAGACTTCGCGATTTCTATATTCGCGAGGCCATCTCGTTTATTGAACAAAATTTTCAGAACGCGATTTCTGTGGAGGAAATTGCAGCTTCCTGCGGCTTAAACCGAAGTTATTTTGGCAAAATATTTCATGAAAATATGGGAAAATCCCCGCAAGAGTTTCTGATTTCTTACCGCATGAAAAAAGCTGCTGAACTTCTAAAGCTCACCAACCTATCAATTTCCGATATTGGCAATGCAGTCGGCTATCCAAATCAACTGCATTTTTCACGTGCTTTCAAACATGTGTATGGTATTTCGCCAAGACAATGGCGCTTTGAACAGAATGTTGTATCAGTCAATACCAAATAATTTTATACACAACCCGTGCAAGAAATATAGCGCTAAGGCGGCGCACGGGTCGTGCGTAAATACTCCCCTACTCGATTAATATTTAATGATGAAACAGCCGAATACCTGTAAAGCACATTGCCATATGGTATTTATTGCAAGTTTCAATCACATTGTCATCTCGAATCGAACCTCCAGGCTGTGCAATATAGCAAACTCCGCTTCTGTGTGCCCGCTCTACATTGTCCCCAAAAGGAAAGAATGCGTCAGAACCGAGTGCTACCTCTGTCATCTGATCTAACCATGCACGTTTTTCCTCTCTCGTAAACACTTCTGGCTTTTCTGTAAAGAATTTTTCCCAAACACCGTCTGCAAGCACATCCATATAATCTTCACTCATATAGACATCAATGGTATTGTCCCTGTCTGCACGTCCAATTTTTTCTTGAAAAGGCAGATTCAATACTTTAGGATTCTGACGCAAAAACCAATTGTCTGCCTTGTTTCCTGCAAGCCTTGTACAATGAATACGTGACTGCTGCCCTGCGCCAATACCAATTGCTTGTCCACCCTTTACATAACATACAGAATTGGACTGTGTGTATTTTAGTGTAATCATAGCAATCGCAAGATCTCTTTTCGCCTGCTCTGGAATTTCTTTATTTTCTGTCACAACATTGGCAAACAAAGAATCATCAATCACCAGTTCGTTCCTGCCCTGCTCAAAGGTAATGCCATAGACATCCTTTGTTTCCACTGGATTTGGAGTATAGTCAGAGTCAATTTTAATTACTGCATAATTTCCCTTTTTCTTTGCCTTTAAGAGTTCGAGCGCCTCCGGCTCATATCCTGGCGCAATAATGCCATCCGATACTTCCCGCTTAATCAATTTTGCCGTATCGACATCACACACATCAGACAGCGCAATAAAATCACCAAAAGAAGACATTCTGTCAGCGCCTCTTGCTCTTGCATACGCGCTTGCAAGCGGAGACAAATCCCCCATATCATCCACCCAGTAAATCTTTCGCTCCACTTCATTTAATGCAAGTCCCACAGCCGCTCCAGCGGGCGATACATGTTTGAAGGAAGTCGCAGCAGGAAGTCCCGTCGCTTTTTTTAGCTCTTTGACAAGCTGCCACCCATTAAACGCATCCAAAAAGTTAATATATCCAGGCTTTCCGTTCAATACCTCAATTGGCAGCTCGCCATCTTTACTGTATATTTTCGATGGTTTCTGATTGGGATTGCAACCATATTTCAATTCAAATTCTTTCATATCCAACGCTCCTACTTATTTTTATTGTAAATCTTTGACGTATATTTCCCTGTTTCAATATCAATAAACCGGATAAACAACGATACTTTATTGTCCGCATTTAAGCTATTCCACACAAGGTTGCCAAATGCGTCCATATCATTTGGAATCCCGACAAGCTTTGGTTCTCCCTCAAAGCTTGGCAGTGGATTGCCATCTCCCATATATGTATGAATAAAATGTCCCTCACCTGCCACCGGATTGCTATATGCATATGTAAAACGGTTGCAGGCATCTGGATTTCCATTATTACTTTTTAAAATGGACATTGCATAGTTATAACTGCCATTCTCAATATGAAGAATGCCAGAAATCCTTGGCGTGTAGTTTGGTGCATCTGGTTCAAATTCTCTTGTTCTAAGCGCCTGTTCAAAGGTCTGTTGCTTATCCATCAATTCATAGATGGTATCTGTCTGGTCCCCATTTGTCACAATGGTTTTATTGCCAAGTACACGGACTGGCGCATAGATAATCAAGCTGGGATCGCTTAACTTAGAAGGGTCAAATGCCTGCGTGCGAATGCCCTCTCCTTCTTCCACAAAAACACGGTTTCTGCTGTTCTCACTCCTGCCCATAATAAAATAAGCAATCGCAGCCTTTTTTCCGTCTTCTGTCTTACCAATAACAATTCCTCTTCCAGGATAAGCATTCTCCCTAAGCTCCTGTTCCAATGATAACATCTTCAATTCTAAAACCTGCTACTCAAAATATGGACAAACCTATCCATACCGAGATGTTTCCTGTTTCAACCTATATGCTTTTGATTATCCGAAGATATATCTACTCACAAAGTTCAAATGAAGTTCTTGAACTTCATTGTATAGTCCACAGGCGTAAATTCCCGACTAGCCATCGGTACATGTTTACATTAGCTTTCTTATGCTATGTT
>ERZ808041.85-NODE-85-length-110104-cov-14.143728_pt1 | contig 110104 bp, 89 predicted proteins | sample MGYA00380192_ERZ808041 | MGnify/ENA primary metagenome ERZ808041 (study PRJEB31490, sample SAMN06133412) | mouse gut metagenome | isolation source: Z1_1 | host: mice | place: China: Chengdu | collected 2015-05 ...
TAAGTCTCTCTTCATTCCTGGTTTTTCCTCTGCATCAGACAAAAACACATTTTCCGAATACACACTTCGTTTCTTTCTATGTTTCCTGCCCTTATCATGATTTTATATATGTAGTATTTATCGAATATATCATATTACACAAACATATTCAACTACATTATATCTTTTAAAACAATTATACTTTTTTAATGCGAAAAAATGCTCCTCCCAGGCGACAGGCTGTAATTATCTCACCTATCTGCCTTGGGAGGAGCGTATTCTCTTAGTATGCAACTCTATTTTTAAGCCACAATCCCATCACTCATTTATTTTCCATGCTTCTTCTTAAGCTCTTCAATATTCGCATCTACTTCCTTCTTGTGAAGCGGATACCAGAACCACAATACCGCTGCAAGGAGCGCAAAGCCAATGGCCGGTACAATCGTGCTGATATTGAAGATTCCGTTTACAACGCCCTCATCGAACGCTGTCTCCTGTGTATATCCGATCGCGGAAAGCATCAGACCGGAAAGGCCTGCGGACGCTGCCTGACCAAGCTTTCTCGCAAAGGAGTACAGTGCATAGACCGAACCATCCTCACGGATTCCGTTCTTTAACTCCGAATAGTCAATGACATCTGTAATCAGTGCCCAGGATACCATTGAGAACATTCCAAGCCCCAGCCAGCAAAGAGAAATCATTCCCACATAAACCCATACGTTATCCGGACGCAGGAAGAAGAGGATGATACAGACCACTGCTGCCGCGAGATTTGCAATCACGGAAAGCTCCGCCTTACCGATCTTATTTGCAACCGGCTTTGCCAATACCGCCGCAATGATCATCGCCACCATCATGATCAATGTCGATGCGGACTGCGCTGTCGTGTTACCGTAGAAGTTCGGGTATACATAGTTCGCCATAGACTGCATGGTAAGCTGTGCCAGCAGCATTACAATGGATGCTGCGATAATGGAAATCAACGCGCGGTTCTTCACTGCATTCTTAAGCATCTCGCCAACGCCAAACTGCTCCTGCTCTACGGTCCTTTCCGGTCTTACACGCTCCGTCGTAAGAGAATAGCAAAGCAGATAGCAGACAACAGCCAATACGGAAAATACGCCTGCGATCATAGTAAAACGTCCGCCGTTCATTACGGCATTTCCATCCACCTGATCGTATGCCACCATCGGAACGCCTGCGCCGACAATCATGCCTGCCAGCGTACCGCCCATGGTACGAAACGTCGACAAGGACTGACGGTCGCTCGCCTCCGGGGACACTGCAGACGCCATCGAACCGTAAGGGATGTTGATGGATGTATAGAAAATCGATCCCCACAAAATATATGTAATGAACAGATAGCCAACCTTAAATGGCAGCGGCATTCCGGCAAGCGCGCTCTGATACATCAAAAAAGATGCTATCGCCACCGGACCGCACATACGACGGATCCACGGTTTAAATTTTCCGACCGGAGTCATCTTGCTTCTGTCACAGATACGTCCCATCGTGACATCCGTAAACGCATCCACAAAACGTGCGATCATCATAATAATGCCAACGACCGCCCCCGGCACGCCCATAACATCGGTGTAGAACTTCATCAAAAAGCTCGATGAAAGGATAAATGTGAAATCGTTACCGAAATCTCCGAACAAATATCCCAGTTTGTCTTTGATACCAAACGGTTTCATATTTTCTGCTGTCATAATATACTTCCTCCTTGTTGTCCTGAAAGCGGGCGCAGCATACGCCCCGCTTTCTCCCCTGTCTGTTGCTGCATCTTATCTGTGTGTATCCCACAATCCGCAGTAGGAATCCACCGGGTCTTCGCCCTTAAATGCCTTTTTGCCCTCCATCAGCTTCGCAATCAGCGCATCGAGGGTCTGATCGTCGCTGTCGTAGGTATTGATATATGTTCTCGCCTGCGGGATATCCGCGAGCACGAACGGCTGTCCGCATCCGACCACTACCACCGGAAGCTCATATACATACCACGGAATCTCTCCGCCGCCCTTGCTCATTCCAAAGCCCGGTCTTGCCACCGGCTGAAAGCCTCCCGCGATATCTACCAGCGTGATAATCAGATCCTGGTTCCCGACAAATTCACTGATCTCTGTCTTTCCGGCAAAATACATATTGATATCGACCTTTTCTCCCGCTGCCGCTTTCTTTGCAAGTGCATCGAGCGGACTCTCATAGATAAATGCGTCAAAGCCCTTCTCGATCAGCTTATCGCGAAGACGCTCCGCAGGACTCTTCTTGCCGCCGCCCATGAACTTCGCCATCATGGTTCCCATCACGCCTGCGGAAAGTCCTCCGACCGATACGATCATGATTCTCTTATAGCGGTCGGGAAGCATCGGAAGCACGTCCTCATCCTTGTACTTAACCAGAGTGATTGCCTTATCCGAAATCTCCTTCGCCATCGCCTTGTGCTCCTCACAGCCCACCGTCTGTTCCATCACTTCGACCGGAGGAACGATTTCATTCTTCGCTTTCCTGTGAAGACCCATATGGGCTTTCAGTGCAAGAATGCGGTGCAGCGCGTCGGAGAGACGCTCCTCTGTGATGACGCCGTTCTCATAACCCGCCATCATGCTCGCAAAGTCCTCATCCATCTCGTTAAAGAATAAGAACATATCCACACCGGCCGCAATCGTCCTCGGAAGCATTTCACTGCGCTTCATGCAGCAGGTCAGTCCGACCATATGGGAAGCGTCAGTGAGCACCATTCCGTTGAAGCCCAGCTTCTTGCGGAGCAGCCCTTCGATCAGCTCCGGCGATAAGGTCGCCGGCATAATATCCTCATCCTTAATATCCGGGTTGAAATGTCTCGTGTATGCAGGCTGCATAATATGTCCTGCCATGATCGCTTCCAGTCCGTTGTCGATCAGATTCTGATAGACCTTTCCGTAGCTTGCGTCCCACTCCTCACAACTCATGGTATTGATGCTGTTCGCCACATGCTGGTCTCGGAAATCCAGACCGTCACCCGGGAAATGCTTTGCCGCACAGCAAAAACCCTCGTTCGTGTGCGCACCGTCCATATAGGCCTTCGTCATCTCGCAGACACGGTCTGCATCATTGCCGTAGGTACGCAGACCAATGACCGGATTCTCCCAGTTATAAAGGATATCGCTGACCGGAGCAAACGATAAATTACACCCGATCGCCGCCGCTTCCTTATTGGACATCCTGCCCAGTTCATACGCATACTTCGCATCTCTCGTCGCGCCGATCTTCGTCTGCTGCCCGATCATCGTACCGTCGGTACATGCCCCGTTGCCGCCGTTTTCCGTGTTGCAGGCAATAATAAGCGGAACTTTGCTGTTCTCCTGAAGAATGCGGTTCTGTTCACGCACTTCTGCTCCCGGCGCCGGATTATAACGGATACCGCCGATGTGATACTTATCGACTGTCATTTTCAGATAGTCTTCCTCTCTCGACGCACCCATGTTAAAGAAAAGCTGACCAATCTTTTCTTCCTTCGTCATACCTGCTATGGTGTCCTCCACCCATTTACAATCCTCGTCCGACAGGTAAAACGGTTTTGCCTTCATATCTACCATTGGTATCGCCCTCCTTTTCTACACTCCCAAATTCTGCTCAAACTGCTTTATCAGCTGCTTCTGGTATTCCATATCGAAGGTTCCGTCCAAAAGTCTCGGGAACGCCTCGTCCAAAAGCTTCGCCCAGCTCTCGCCCTCTTTCCCGACCAGAATCGGATAGAACCATACGCCGTTGTTCGCCGCTGCATCGCGGTCGCCCGGCGCGTCGCCTACCATCAGAAGCCGCTTCGGTTCATACCCCTTTTTCAGCAGCTCGCCGATGCAGAATGCCTTCGACCCCGCCTCCTGTGTCAAAAGTACGCGGCAGTCCTCCTTTAAGTTGTGCTTCTCCCACTCCGCCTCGACAGCTTCCTTGTTCGCCGAAGATACCGCCGCAAGATCCGCACGTTCCGCCATCTCGTCCATCGCCCATTTTACATTCGGAAACGGCATATCATTTCCGGGAAGCCCATGGATTGCCCGGTTGGTACGGATGCTCCACAGAAGCGCTTTCTCAAAACAGAGGTTCGCACTCTTCTGCGTCAGTGCAAGCAGTACCGGATTGGAAAGCTCTTTCGCCTCCCTTGTCCATGCTGCAAACTCCTCCAGACCTTCATCCTGCCACAGTCCGCGCTTCTGCACCTCCTCGAGTGCAAGAGCAAGCCCTTTGAAACGGTTGATTCCCCTCGTAATCGAATACAGGTTGATGGAAAGCCATAATTCTAAGCACTCGTCATAGTGCTCGCCCAACCCAAACGTCTTGATCCACTGCGGTCCGAAACACCGCCTGTGTTTGACCTCCATCGTGTCCATCGCACAGCCGTCGCTGTCGATACATACTGCAAAATCACTCGTCTTTTCAAAATCAAAATATCCCATAATATCCCTCTCCTTCAAAACGATGTGAAGCTTTAGATACTCCCGGCTCACAGTCCTGCTGCAAGCCATAGAGCTCCTCTTCGCACTAGACTCCCGAATATGCCGCAAACGCTCCGTCTATCGGAATGCATGCGCCGTTGACAAATCCACTTGCTTCCTCAGATGCCAGAAACAGCAACGCTCCAAAAAGTTCTTCCGGCTCGCCGAAACGCTCCATCGGCGTTCCTGCAAGAATCTTTCCGGTCCTTGCAGTCGGAGTGCCGTCCTCGTTGAACAGAAGCTTGCGGTTCTGTTCTGTCGCCAAAAATCCCGGAGCGATCGCATTGCAGCGAATACCGACTTTGGAGAAATGCACCGCCAGCCACTCGGTGAAGTTCACGATGGCAGCCTTTGCCCCCGAGTATGCCGGAATCTTGGTGAGAGGTGTGTACGCGTTCATGGAAGCGATATTGATGATATTCGCGCCCTCTTTACCAATCATATCCTTCGCAAATACCTGCGTCGGAAGCAATGTTCCCATAAAATTAAGGTTGAACACGAACTCTACACCGGAGGGATCCAGATCAAAAAATGTTTTCATCTCGCCCAGATCCTCCGGCACGAAGTACTCATCGTCCGTGGTCGCCTTCGGGTTGTTTCCGCCCGCTCCGTTTACAAGGATATCGCAGGTTCCGAAATCTGCTGCGATAGCGTCTCTTGCCGCCTCAACGCTCTCTTTCTCGAGCACGTTGCACTTGTATCCCTTTGCGGTAAATCCCTGCGCCACGATTTCGTCCGCACTCTTCTGCGCCGCTTCCCCGTTCAAATCGAGCAGCGCGACTTTCGCCCCCGACGCAGCAAGCGCTTCCGCCAACTTGGAACAGATCACTCCGCCTGCTCCCGTCACAACTGCGACCTTGTCCTTCAAATCAACCTGCATTGGTAATTTCATTTTTAAACCTCCTAAAGATTTCTCTTTTATAAAATGCTCCGGCAGTCAGGCAGTCTTCCCTGCCGCCGTCATCCCATCGGATATTGTGCTATTTCCCTGCACAAGCCTTCTCCACTGCCTCGAACAATCCGTTGATATAGGTTGCTCCAAGTGCACGGTCGTAAAGTCCGTAGCCCGGTCTTCCTGTTTCGCCCCAGATCATTCTTCCGTGATCCGGTCTGACATAACCGTCAAATCCATTCTCATGCAGTGCCTTCACGATCGCGTACATATCGAGCGAACCGCAGCAGGAAAGATGTGCGCGCTCCTCAAAGCCGTTCTCCAGCACCGCAACATTCCGAAGATGCGCAAAATGGATTCTTCCAATCGCCGCATACTTTGCCGCCATCGCTGCCACATCGTTCTTATTCGAGCAGCCGAGCGAACCTGTACATAAAGTAATGCCGTTGTGCTTATCGTCCACAAGCTTTAAGAAACGGTCGATGTTCTCCTCACAGGTGATGATGCGCGGCAGTCCGAAAATACTCCAACACGGATCGTCCTCGTGAATCGCCATGTTCACATCACACGCTGCAGCCACCGGAATGACTTTCTCCAGAAAATATTTCAGGTTATTCCACAGATCATCCTCAGACATTGCGTTGTATTCCGCAACGACGTTCTTCAACTCTTCCCTTGTGTAGCTTGAATCCCATCCCGGAAGCGTCAGGTCGCTGTCGCTCTCAAGCGGATTTACCGCATCGACCTGCTCCTGATAGTAGACTAAAGACGTGGAACCGTCCGGCAGTACATGATCGAGCTGTGTCCTTGTCCAGTCGAACACCGGCATAAAATTGTAGCAGATGCATTTCACGCCCGCCCTCGCCACGCGACGGATATTCTCGCAGTAATTCTCAATATATTTGTCACGGTCCGGCTTGCCAAGCTTGATGTCCTCATGCACCGGGATGCTCTCGATCACTTCGAAATGAAGCCCTGCATTCTCCACGAGCTTCTTCAATCTCGCAATGCTCTCCTCACTCCACACCTCGCCGACAGGCACGTCGTACACTGCGGTCACGATGGAATGCATTCCCGGGATCTGACGGATATTCTCTAAAGTTACCTTGTCATCCTCTCCGTACCAGCGAAACGATAATTTCATGTTTTCCTCCATTCCGGTTCTTATAAAACCTACTGTACTTTTTGCTTGCATACATGAATGCTTTTCCATTTTTCAATTATCTCATTCATTTTGTATTTTGACTATATCATGCTTGTATACAAGTGTCAATCGCCGCATTTCTTTTTTATGTTTTGCACATATATGCGCACGGTTTTTGTGTATTTTGCACAAGCACTTCCAACATATTCCATATTTTCTTTTATCTTCCACTTGTATACAAGCATTGGATTCTATATCCGTTTCCTATTATTTTCCACAGTCTCTCCTGAAAGTTTTCCCGTCTTGTATGCCAATTATGTATTTCGATCCGCTTTTTTCAAAAAATAGATTGTATTTTGGCTCTACAGGCTTTATATTAAGTATGTAACGTGGTATACATTTCGAAGTTTTTTCTTCTTTTGCGGAAAACAAATACGATGATTACGAGGTATTTCTATGTATACAAAGAAGCGCACCGGCACATCAGAAGCCGTTTACCAGAAATTAAAAGAACAGATCCTGCATCTTGAGCTACCACCCGGTTCGGCAATCAGCGAGATCGACACCGCGGCGGAATTTGAGATTTCACGCACCCCTGTCCGCGACGCGTTCCGAATGCTGGAGAGCGAGGGACTCCTGGAAATCCGACCGCACATCGGCACTTTTGTATCACTGATTGATCTACATATGATTTCGGACATTCTCTATATGCGCGAGGTATTGGAACAGGCAGTCTTAAAGGATCTGACTGCGAGTTATGACAAGTCGCAGGAATTCCGCATACGCTTAATTCTGCAGAGACAGCACGAGCTCTTGCATCAGGAATCCTCCCCGGACGAACTTGGACGTGCTTTTATTATCAGCGATAACGATTTTCATTCCGCGCTTTATGAGCTTGCCGGAAAGCGGACTGTGATGAGCTTTCTGGGAAGTGTCAATTCCCAGTATGAGCGCTTCCGAACCTTCTTAAATCTTGACGATCGCGATCACCTGATGCGGCTTTATGACGACCACATCGGAATCTGGGAAAGCATCACAAAAAAGGATTACGACGAGCTTGCCAACCTGATTTCGCACCATATCTATGACGGCTTTAACTCGAACACGGAAGTCATCTACCGGCATCCCGAATATTTTAAGGCTCTCGATTAATTATCAATAAAAAGCTGACGTTCGGCAATCATTTCCGTTGCCGAACGTCAGCTTTTTCACTCTTTTACTTTTTCATCTTCGGCTGGAAAATAACGCTCGCAAGATAGCCGAATACCAGCGCCGCTGAGATTCCCACCGCGCTCGCCTTAAAGCCTCCCATGAAGATTCCGAGGAAACCGTTCTCATCTACCGCTTCCTTTACGCCTTTCCAGAGCGTGTTTCCAAATCCCGTGAGCGGCACGGAAGCGCCCGCTCCTGCAAATTTCATAAAAGGCTCATAAATCTGCAGCGCGCCGAGCAACACGCCGAGACAGACTAACAACACCATGATCCGCCCCGGAAGCAGCTTTGTCTTTTCCATTAAAATCTGAACCAGCGCACAGATCAGACCGCCGACCCAGAATGCATTTACATAATCCATAATTTCTCCTTTCTTTCCCTCCGCTGCACGGCTCATTGCTATCACGCACACTCAATTACAACGGCGTGAGCGATGCCCGGTACGGTCATACCTTCATTGAAGGAGACCGTCGACAGGAGCGCGCCTGTCGGTACAAAGAGGATCCGCTTATACTTTCCCTCCTCCACCTGTTTCAGATAATGCGCCGAGAGCGTGACGGCAGAACAGCCGCAGCCCGAGCCTCCCGCACCCGTTCCCTGCTTTTTGGCATCATATATCATAATTCCGCAATCTTCGTGCACACTGCTGATGTCATACCCGCTTTGTCTCGTCAGATCCCACAGGATTTCCTGGCCGACCGACCCGAGATCGCCGGTGATGATCTTATCGTAATCCGCCGCGGTTCTTCCAAAGTCAGACAAATGACGACAAATGACGTCCGCCGCGGCAGGGGCCATCGCCGCTCCCATGTTCATAGAATCCTTGATTCCGTAATCTACGATCTTTCCCGTCGTAATTCCCGTGATGCGCGCCTTGCTGCGGCATTTTCCAAGTACATAGGCTCCGCTTCCCGTGACCGTCCAGGTAGCTGATAAGGGTCTTTGATTGGCATATTCCAGGGGAAAACGAAACTGTTTCTCCGCGCTCGCAAAATGACTGGACGTCATGGATACCACGTAATCTGCGTAGCCTCCCGCCACGCACATTGCCCCGAGAGAGAGCGCTTCCCCGCAGGTGCTGCACGCGCCGTAAAGACCGAAAAGCGGGACCTGGCAGTCCATGAGCCCGAAGGAAGTCGCTATGTTCTGACCGAGAAGATCCCCGGAAAACAGATACCTGATATCCTCCGGCTTTAAGCCCGCCTTGCCGACTGCCATCGTAAACGCTTCCTTTTGGAGCTCGCTCTCCGCCTCCTCCCACGTGTCCTGTCCAAATTTATCATCGTCTCCTACCACGTCAAAGCAGTTCCCCAGCGGACCTTCGCCCTCCTTCTTCCCGACGATGCTCGCACTGCTGATAATATAAGGCGCCTCCGCAAACTGCAGGCTCTGCTTTCCTACTTGCACATTCATATAAAACCTCCGTTCCATCTTATGCAACACTTTTCTTTTAGTATGGATAGCGAAGGTTTTTCTTATTCATGTTTCCTTCCGAACATATGCTTTTTATTTCGCAAATGAAGCTATGTCTTTTTCATGCATATTTCGCGCGATTTCACACAAACCTATTCTTGTATGCAAAAGCAGTTTGACGACACGCTTTTTCTCGGTTTCTAAAGATTAGTTTTGTAGTATTCTCGGTTCGGCAGAATTCGTTGACGCTAAAATATGCGCAGGCTATGATATTTTTGCGAGGTAAACGACATGAAAAACGAATACATTCCACGTGTCTTAAAAGAATATCGAAAGCGAAATCAGCTTACCGTCAATGATGTCTCGCTTCTGCTCCGCGAGCGTTCTATGGAGGTCGCTCCAAAGACGATCTACGGATGGGAAAGCGGGCAGGCAAATCCCAGCGCGGACATGCTTCTTACGCTCTGTGAAATGTACAACATCACCGATGTTCTGTCGGTATTCGGCTATAAGGACGATGATTTCTTTCATGTGACTGCCTCGGAACGCGCGCTCATCGAATCCTACCGGAATCATCCGGAGCTCCAGAAAGCGATCAACAAATTACTCGATTTGAATGTCGTGCGCAAGATTCCAAAAGAAAAGCAATCCTGATTCATGCCGGTGACATATAACGGTACGACGGTTTCAAAATAAGAGTGGGATGCCGCATTAACGCAGATATTCTCAGCGTTAATGCGGCATCCCACTCTTATTTTTCTTATATTCTCCGAAATATAATTTAGAAATCTACCTCAGTATCATAGTAGCAGCACTTCAACAGCTTCTCCATCTCCTCCTGACTCGGCTGACGCGGATTGGAGCCTGTGCAGGCGTCTAAAAGCGCATTTGCCGCAATCTCCGGCAGTCTCTCTAAAAATACCTCCTCCGGTACGAAGCCCTGCTCCGTCGGATAGCTGTCTGCCCCATAGTTCTTGATGCAGTGCGGAATATTAAGGTCGTCGTTCATTCCGCGCAGATATGTAATCAGAAGCTGTACCTTCTCATCCAGAGAATTACCTCCTAGCCCCATGAAATCCGCAATTTCACCGTAACGCGCCTTCGCCGTCTCATCCTTCGCATTAAACGCGATTACCTTCGGCAGATACATTGCGTTCGCTGCACCGTGAATGATATGCGCGCCGTAATCTGCAAACGCTGCGCCCGTCTTGTGCGCCATCGAATGTACGATGCCGAGCAGCGCGTTGGAAAATGCCATGCCCGCAAGACACTGCGCGTTATGCATGGAAGCTCTCTTCTCCATATCCCCATTGTAGGAGCCGACCAGATCGCGCTGAATCATCTTGATTGCATGAAGCGCAAGCGGATCTGTAAAATCACAGTTCGCCGTAGAGACATACGCCTCAACCGCGTGCGTCATCGCATCCATACCGGTGTGCGCCACAAGCTTCTGCGGCATCGTCTCCGCAAGTTCAGGATCTACGATCGCGACGTCCGGCGTAATCTCGAAATCCGCGATCGGATACTTAATGCCTTTGTCGTAGTCCGTGATGATTGAAAATGCCGTCACCTCCGTCGCCGTACCGGATGTAGAGGAAATTGCACAGAAATGCGCTTTCTTACGAAGTTTCGGAATACCGAACACCTTGCACATATCCTCAAAGGTAATATCCGGATACTCGTATTTGATCCACATAGCCTTTGCAGCATCGATTGGTGAACCTCCGCCGATCGCTACGATCCAATCCGGCTGGAACTCTTCCATTGCTTTCGCGCCCCGCATAACAGTCTCCACCGACGGATCCGGCTCAATTCCCTCGAAAAGCGCTACCTCCATACCTGCTTCCTCGAGATACTGCTTTGCGCGGTCTAAAAACCCGAAACGCTTCATGGAACCTCCGCCGACACAGATCATGGCTTTCTTTCCCTCGAAATCCTTGAGTGCCTCCAGCGCTCCCTTTCCATGATACAAATCGCGTGGTAATGTAAATCTTGCCATTTCTCCTCCATTCTGCCACCCCATCGTGACATCCTTATTTACAGGTTCCTGACCCCCCTGCATTTTTATAGTATAACATATTTCACTGTCCGCCCGCAATCCTTGATGCATTAGAAACACGACAAAGAGAAGACAAAAGCCGGCAAAAAGTGTGCGGCATAAAGGTTCCGATAATTGACAAACTTACCAATCATTGATAGCATAATAGTACTATATAAAAAATCAAAGTGAGGGTGAAGCAAATGAAAAAAATGAAAAAGTGGGCTGTTGTTACAGCGGTACTGCTGGTTGTAGCGATGTTTGCAGGCTGTGGGGAAGTCGCCAAAACAGAATTTCAGGCGCCGAATGAAACATTCAGCATCCAGATGGACGAGACCTGGAATACGGAAACGATGCAGGACAATATCCTGGCAATCTTCAACAAGAATGATACGAAATGCATTATTGTAGTCCAGTTTGTCAAAAGTCTGGGCTATACCGACGTCGCACAGGCCAAGGATGAGGTGGAGAGCATATTTACAATGAATAATGTAACGGCTGCAAAGGCTCCCGCGTCGATTCCGGGATTGGACAATCTTTCCGCGGACACAAGCGGCATTGTTCTGGAAGGACAGAGTGAACAGTGTTATACCGTCTATGGCGAGTCGGAATACGCCTATTATTCTTTTATCTACATTGCTAAAAGCGTAAGCGATAAAATGATCGAACAGTTCCAGACCGTATGCTCCAGCTTTGTAGAGACGGCGCCGGAGATTGAAAATAATTCCCAAGTAGCGGTTACGGATACGATCCGCTGGTTCAATGCGACCAACGGTATCCTGATTAGCGCCAATGGCGGAGATTCTAATCTGTTCGCAGGATTCCCTGCCAATGATGACACTATGGCAAGAGAAGTGGAAGTGCTGGAAAGAGACTGGGGCGTTACGGACCGTGCAAGCGCGGATGAGACGCTTGACTGGGTGCTGACGGAAGGACACCGTATGGATTATGTAAGCCAGATGGAAGGTTTCGAAGCGGACGCAGAGGGAATCACAGATGTGGCGGAAGCTGACAGAACGGCATGGCTTTGCGATAACTTCTATGTGACAGAAAGCGAAGCGGAAAACTATATGTACTGGTATAATCCTTTTGCCCAAAAAGGAGAAGCGGCTATCAGTGCATGGGATTACAGCCGCGCCATGTCATTGTGCGGTTTTTACTATCAGGCGGGCTATTATACGGAGACAGAGGCGCTTGACAAGTCTCTGGAAATTGCACAGACAATTCAGAGCACGTATGGTTCCTGGGATGAATTTATGGAAAGCTATTTCCTCGGATATGAGTGGTGGGCAGAGCAGGACAGTGCAGAAAGACGCGCCATTTATGACGAACTGAAAGCTGCGGATAACAGCATGTATAGTCTTGATTTTGGAATGCCGCTGGAGAAGACATGGTAAACGGAAATAAAGGATGGCTCTGCCATCCTTTATTTCCGCTTCATACCGCGCAGAACTTCTTTATCCGCATCGCTCACGCGATAGGATTCCAGCATTTTCTGGATGGACTTATTGTAGGTGAAATCGTCCAGATGATTGTCCCAAAGAAACGCGTGCGTTTTTTTCGGGAACTTTGCGTACGCCGTCGCAATCCCCCACGCCACGCCCATTTTGCAGTAATAGCCCTCGTGTTTCAAGCTGTCCCAGACTGTAAGCACCCTGTCGATATAATCGTCGACGAGAAAATGATCCATGAGCATGACCGCGACAACGCGCTGTTCAAACTCACTTTCCGATTCCCGGTACTGCATCAGGAAATCCCAGACTGTCTCCCTGTGCTTTCTCGCGATCTTGAACGTGGAACAAAATCCGTCGTTGACCGACCAGTCGTGAATCTTTGGAATAAATGTTTTGGCATATGTGAGAAGCTCCTCAATTTCCGCCCGGGCATAGCCGATCACAAACCCCTGCAGAATAATTTCCTCGTAAGTCTCATCGCTCGCCCCCGCAAGATAGCTCCGCCAGTCCTCTTTTGCAAGCCGCTTCGCAAGCTCTCTTAACACCGGAAGCCGCACCCCCAGAATCGGGTCTGTGTCCGGTATCAGCCCGGTTGTAAACTCCCTGAACCCGTTATCGTCTGCGTGCTCCATAAGAAAGGAGCGGATTTCTTCATTTGTCATAACTTTCCTCCCATCCAAATTCTATTGTGACTTTCTTCACAGGGAATTATAGCAAAAATCTGTTCCGAAAGGAATCCCGGTTTTCAACAATCTCCCCATCCACAATATGCATGGCGCGCTCTGCATGCTTCGCCACGTTTGGGTCGTGCGTAATCATGACAATCGTATTTCCCATATCGTTCAGGTTTGCAAACAGCTTGAGCACCTCTTTCCCGCTGTTTCCGTCGAGCGCTCCGGTCGGTTCGTCGGCAAGCAGGATCGTGGGCTGACCCACGAGCGCCCTTGCAATCGCAACGCGCTGCTGCTGTCCGCCTGACAGTTCGTTTGGCTTGTGCCGGATGCGCTCCTTAAGCCCGAGAAGCTCGATTACATTCATGCTGGCCTCCTCTGCCTCCTTAAGCCCCATTCCGCGCATCAAAAGCGGCATCACGATATTTTGAAGCACATTGTACGTCGGAATCAGATGGTACTTCTGGAAAATAAACCCGATTTTCTGATTGCGGATTCCCGCAAGTTCTTTTTCCTTTGCATGCCCGATTTCCACTCCGTCCAGATGATAGCTTCCCTCATCCATCACATCCATACAGCCGATAATGTTCATCAGCGTACTTTTCCCGGAGCCGGACGGTCCTAAGATTGCCAGATATTCGCCCCTGTTTACAGTCAAAGACACATTTTTTAGCACATGCAGTGACTGCTCTCCCATCTGATAGGACTTATTGATATTCTGCATCCGAATGACCTCCCGGATTTCTTCCTTTTCCTCCTGCGTTCTGCACACCTGTACATTTTCCCTCACATTCATTTCCGCTAAAGCATCCATATCTCTATAATGACCTCCTCTTCGTCGTCTCCGCCAGATTCGTTTCACGTTCCTGCTGTTTTCGCTGTCTCCGCCAATATCACTCCGTGCCAAGCGCCTCCACCGGAACGAGTCTCGACGCTTTATAAGCCGGGTAAAAACCGAAAATCGTTCCTGTTCCCACGGCAAACAACAGCGCAAGGAAAAATGCCGGAATAGAAAGCTCCACACGCACACCGAGATACTGCACCACAGGCGTGATTACAAGGGACAACAGGCTGCCAAGCACGCCTCCAATCAGACTGATTGCCGCCGCCTCCGCCAGAAATTCAAGCAGAATATCCCTTTCGGAACAGCCGATCGCCTTTAAAATACCGATTTCATTTGTCCGCTCCTTCACGGAGACGAACAGCACATTCATGATTCCGATTCCGCCTACCACAAAGACGATTACCGCCATCGCGGTCAGAAGCATCGTTAGAATCTCGTTCGACGCCTCGGCCGCCTCCATCTTGCTTCCGGCATCCTCAAATGTGAACCCGGCATTTGGATAGCTTTCTGCAAGCACATCCGTCAGTTCCATAATTACATCATCCACGCTTCCGGCGTCCTCTGCAATCACCGTAATCGTCGGATTGACCGCCGTTCCCACCAGATATTTCACACCCGTTTCATAGGGAATGAAAATCGAATCATCCGGGCTGATTCCCGACGCCACCGTTCCCATCGCTTCGAGCACGCCGTTTATGACATAACGCCTGTCGTCAATGTAGATCACGCTGCCGTATGCCTCGATTGCACTGCCGAAAATTTCTTTTGCGATATTTGCACCGAGCACACACACCTTCTCCTTGTTCTCATTGTCTTCGTCCGTCAGGAAGCTTCCGGCTGCAAGCGAAAGATTGCTGATGGATTCATACTCGCTTCTGACTCCCGCGACCGTGTGACTCTGCTCCTCCTCCAGTTCGCCGCCGTCCACCGTCTGTCTTGTGGTATAAGAAATCGTCACCGCCGAAATTCCTGTGACAAATGTCTCAATATCCTGCACGTCCTCATCACCCAGCGTGATTTTCTCGTGATTGATCCGATCCTCCATATCGCTTCCGTCGCCAAAGATGCCGTTCATGCCGCCAAAGTCCGGCACAGCGCCGTCTCCGCCGCCGGGAAATTCTCCACCTGCACTACTGCCGTCTCCACCGCCGGGAGACTCTCCGCCCGCACTGTCGTCTCCGCCGCCGGGAAACCCTCCGCCCGCGCTGCTTCCTTCTTCGCCGCCGGGGGACTCTCCGCCCGCGTTGCTGCCTGCTCCCGGGAAACTGCCGCCCGTCTCTTTGCCCGAAGCACTTCCTCCCATTGCACCGCCGGAATCTGCGCCTCCTACATTCCCCATACCGCCCGGCATGATCGCCGTACCCGCTTCTCCACCTCCCGTTTCCTTGGCTCCCGCCCAAAAACCGGAATTTCCGCTCTCATAAGAGATATCGATCGCGCCCGCATTCAGGTTCTTGAATTGATCCGCCACATCCGCCTGCCCGCCTTTTCCGATGGAAATCACCATTACAATCATCGCTGCGCCTGCAATAATACCGATGGACGTCATAACCACCTTAAACTTATTTTGCGTCATATTGAGCCACACAAGCCTGAGCAACTCCTTTGGTTTCATTTTCTGCCTTGCCTCCCTCTCACTCCTTTTTTACCTGTCCCTCTACCAGAACGATCTCCCCCTCGGAAAGTCCCGATACAATTTCAACGTTCACTCCATCGGAAAATCCCGTGACCACATCAACTGTCCGTACCGTGCCGTCAGCATCCTTTACCTTCACATAGGATGCCGTTCCCTCTGTCCGTATCGCTTTATTGGACACATACAGCACATCCGTCACTCGCTCCTGGATAAACGTCACATTCCCGGTCATATCAGCATAGACGCCTGAAACATCTCCCGTAAATGCAACCGTCACATTATAAGATACCGTAGACTGTCCGCTGGAAGAAGAAATGTCAATGCTCTCCACTGTTCCCGAAAAGTCCCTGTCCTCATAGGCAGTCAGTTCAATAACCGCCTCATCCCCGACTGCAATCCTTGCAATATCCTCCTCGGATACTGCTACCGTAATCGTTACGGCGGTAGCATCCGCAAAAACTGCGATACCGTCCCCGGACGTCAGGGTATCTCCTACCGCGCAGCTAAGCTCCGTGACCGTTCCCCCATATGCCGCATAGATGACGCCGTCTTCACCGACTGCAGCGTCAAATTCTTCCAAAGCCGCCTCCGCTTCCCCGAGCGTATCCTTCGCCGCTTCCACATCGTTGTCTGCCTCCCAGACATCCACGCTGTACTGCCCCTTCGCGTTTTGGGAAGAAAGAACCGCTTCCCTGTAGGCTTTCTCCGCCTCAATCGATTTTATCGTGTAGGCATTTTCTGCCGACTGCAGCTTTGTGCAGAGCTTGTCGTAATTCTCCTGCTCCTCGGCAAGCGATGCGCCAAGATCCACGCCCGCCGCAATCTGCTCCTTATAATAATTCAACAGAGACGCCGACGTATTCACCGCTTCCCTGGCCTCCTCGACAGCGTCCTCAAGTTCCTTTAATGCCGCCTGGTATGTTTCCTCTGCAACAGAGCCTTCTGCCGTGGAAAGATTATAGGAATAGCTCGCCGAAAGTTTCTGTTTTTCAGCGGCAAGACCCGCCTCATTTACAGCAGCTTGTGCCTCAGCCACTGCATCGGACAGCACTTTCCGGTACTCCGCCGCACTCTCGGCAGAAATCTTTAACAGCGGATCTCCTACATCGACCGTCTGTCCGACGGAGGCATAGAGTTCCTCTACCACAAGCGTCTCCGACGTACTTTTAGACGCGCTGCTGCCCGATGTATCTCCGCCGGATGCCGCCCCGCCGGACTGATTTCCAGCCACAGTCCCGCTGTCCGATGTACTGCCCGTATCACTCTCCAGCTCAAATTCCTGTGTAAGCGTACCGATTGCAACGCTTCCGCTCTCCGATATTCCGACGGTCAGATTTCCCTTCTCTACCGTCACTTCTTTATAAACCGCCTCCGTTTCCTTTTCTCCCGCAGACTGCTTTGCCCACACGATACCGCCTGCCGCAAGAACGCCCGCCGCCGCGATTCCGGCAGCCAGACAGATCCTTCTCTTCTTCATCTAATTTGTCCCTCCTGCTTCTTCCTCTTTCCCACTGTCGAACCACACCGTCGCAGAAGCGCCGGCGCTAAGGCTTCCGTCTGTATTATCCACTGCGATAAGCACGGTATAGGTTACATTTGAAAGACTCTGACCGCCTGTCTTTTCCGTCGCAATCGACGAAATTTCTCCCTCACACGTCCCGTTCCTGTTTCCGGCAATCATGACTTCCACTGTGTCTCCCACTGCAAGCTCTCCTATATTTTCCTGCGATACTTCCAAAGAAATCAGGATCGTATCTGTATCATAGTAGCTTACGAGCGCAGCGTCCTCATACAACACATCTTTTGCGCCATACGTGACCGACACGACCGTACCCGCACGGTCTGCGCAGATTATACCGTCCTCCAGCTTAAGCAGCGCGCTCTGTTCCTCCTCCAGCGCAAGAAGCTTCTCCTCTGCCTCGTCCACCGCGCTCTGCAGCCTGGCAAGCGTCGCTTCATATGTAGTATTAGCGTATTTTCCTTCCAGCACCGCTTCCTCGTACTGTTTCTCAAGCTCTGGCTGCCGCAGCGCCGCTTCCCGCTTCGCCTGCCCGCATTTCTCTTCCAGCTCCTCCAACCGCTCTGTCAGCTCTGTAATTTTCTGATTTGCCGCCTCCACCTTGGAATTATATTCCTTCACAGCGCTCTCCTGGCTCTGCGCCGCCCTCTGGACTTCACTCTCCGACGCAGAAGCGGCATCCCGGCTCTGCGTCAGTGCCTCCGACGCTGCCTGCACAGCCGCATAATCTGCCGCCGTCTGCTCCGTGAGCGCCGCCAACTCCTCATAGGACGCCCCTGCTGCAATCTGCGCTTTGAGATTTTCCAGATCAGCCGCAAACGTCGCCTTCGCTGCCTCATCTGTGCCCTGCGCCGCTGCAAGCGTCTCCTGCGCCGCCGCAAGGGAAGCTCTGGCATTGTCCACCGCGCTCTGCTTTTCATCAATACCTGCCTGCACATAGTACGTTCCGTTGTCGATTGCATCCTGATAATCCCATATCTCGGCAACCGTATCACTATATTCCTGCTCCGCTTCCGTAACGCTTATCGCAAGATTGCTTACGGACGCCTCGTAGCTTACTCCCGCGCCGTCCGCCGCAAGAAGCGTTCCCGTAAGGTCGCTCTCCGCCGCAAGCACGCCGCTCTCAAATGCAAGCTGCGCCGCAGAAAGCGCATCCCCGGCGTCCGCGACCACTTCCTCATAGTAGGCAACGGCGTCCGCCACACTCTCGTCCGTCAGCTTAAACAGCGCGTCTCCTTCCTCCACGGTGCTCCCCGCCTGTACATAGACCTCCTCGACAGTCACGGTGACGGCTTCCACGGAAAATGCCGCATACTGGTTCCCGGTTGGCATCTGCGTCGATCCCTCCTCCGAGAATCCTTTTCCCGTCTCCCCGGCTTTCTGTGACGCTTTTCCCGCATTTCCTGCATCTGTCGTCTCCGCCTTGGCTCCCTCTGCATCTGCCGCAACCGCCTGATAACCAATCCCGACGCAGGCAAGCACCGATGCCATGACAGCGGCTGCCGCACGGATGCGTTTATCTTTGCACTGCCGCGTCTTTAGTTGTTCATCCTTCTTAAAATATTTTCCCGACCACATACGCTTTCGCATTCTCCCTTTTCTTTGCGCACATCATTTTCTGACGCTCCGTTTTTCCATGTCCGGCGCGCTGTACTCCGACGCGCTCTCGTGCTTTTCACATCAAGGATAGCTCCGCAATCTAAAAAGTACTTGAATGAAACGTGACGGTTATGTGACGAAATCGTTAAATAAATGTGTTCGGGGTACTCCGGGACTTTGACAAATCCGCAGAAACGTATTACAATACTCCCGTTTCTATCCGGGCATTTTATTCGAATATTTTTCGGGTATACTATGAAATGATATGGAGATTGCTATGAGAAAAATTGCTTTTTTTGACATTGACGGCACGCTCACTTCCGAGATCGACGGCAGTGTTCCAGACAGCGCCGTATATGCGATCCGTGCAGCGAGAGCTAACGGAAATCTGATGTTCATCAACACCGGACGCTGTTTTCAGAATGTGGAGAAGCGTTTCCGCGCGATCGGATTTGACGGCTATGTATGCGGCTGCGGTACGAACATCTACTGCGACGGCAGAGAAGTGCTGCACGTGGCGCAGACCCATGAGACCGTGATGAAGCTGCTTTACGCAGCGCGGGAACTTAACATTGATATCCTGTTCGAATCGAGAAAAGAGGTGGCGTTCGATTTATCCAGACCGCTCCGCCACCCGAACGCTATAAAGCAGTATCAGCATTTTTTAGACCGTGATTATCAGATGCCGGAAGATCTGGAAAATCCGAATTTCTTTTGCGATAAATTTGTGATCTGGTACGAAAATGAAGCGCAGCTTGCGGCGTTTCGGGAAGTCAGCGACCGCTCCTTCGACTGCATCGACCGCGGCGGCACATTCCGCGAATTCGTTCCGCACGGCTACTCCAAGGCGACCGGACTCTCCTATGTACTCGAGCATTACGGAATCGAAAAGGAAAACGCCTACGCATTCGGCGACAGCAACAACGATCTTCCGATGCTGACCTGCCTGCCGAACAGCGTGGCAATGGGTAATTCCTCGCCGGCGTCCCTTTTTGATCTCGTGTCCTACGTGACCGCAAACGCGAGCGAGAACGGCATCCGGCGCGCGCTCGAGCATTTCGGATTTATTTAATTGATACGGGGCGTTTTTCTTTCCGCATCCCGCATCGAAGCGCCAATACCATTACAAGTGCAGTCAGAAATTCCGACGCCGGAAACGATAGCCATACGCCGTTTAAACCGATGAGCGCGGCAAGCGCCAGAGAACAGCCCACGATCGCCACAAACCCCCTCATGACGGATGTGACGAACGCCGCCCTCGCGCGTCCGGTCGCGCTCAAAAAACCCGCGCCGACAATGTTAAATCCGGCAAATAAAAAGCCGATGAAATACAGCCGCATCCCTGTGTACGCATACCCTGCCAGTTCTGCCGACTGCTCGCTGTTAAATATCGCGACGAGACTGTCCGTGCACGCATAGACACCCGCAAGCAGCAGCACGCCGATGACCGCCGCCGTGGCTGTACCAAGCTTCAAAATCTTTTTTACGGACGTCCCGTCCCCTTTTCCGTAGCAAGCGCTCACAAGCGGCTGCGCTCCCTGTGACACACCGTTAAAAATCGCCGTCGCCACAAGCGCAAAATTTGCGATCACGCCATAGGCGGCAACTCCGATATTTCCCACCAATCCGAGAATCAGAAAATTAAAGACTGTTGTAGTCACACCGGAGGACAATTCCCCGACAAATGCCGCTACCCCGAGCTGGCAGGACTGCCACAGACGGCGGACGGACGGCAGGCACATCCGAAACCGGATCGTATTCTTTTTGTCGAAAAAATGCGTGCTACAGACGGCGATACTGACGATCGGAGACGCCACGGTTGCAAGCGCAGCTCCCTTAAGTCCCATATGAAGCGGAAACATAAAGATATAATCGAACACAATGTTAAAGAGGCTTCCGGCAAGCGTTCCCGCCATTGCGAGCGACGGTGCGTCGTCATTGCGCACGAACGCACCCACAACATAATTCATCATGAAAAACGGCGTAAACAAAAGGAATATCCTGGTGTACCCCTGTCCCAGCGCCGCAATCGCCGCATCCGCCCCCATCAGGATCAACATTTTATCCGGCACAAATATTCCCGCAAATGTGAACAGAATACCGATCATCCAGACAAAACAGACCGCATTCGAAAAATAATCATCCGCCGCTTTTTCCTTCTGCGCGCGCAGAATCGCAAATCTGGTTGCAGAACCGACGCCGATCATCGAGCCGATTGCAAAAATCAGGTTATAGATAGGGAGCGCAAGATTCAAGACCGTAATTCCGTCCGCGCCTGCTGCTCTGGCAATAAAAAAGGTATCTGCAATGATATAACAGGAGATACCGAGCATTCCGAATATATTTTGTGTAACGTATCTGAAAAATTGTTTTGTAACTGACATATACCGTATTCCTTTTTATGTATTTTGCATCTGTTTTACTTCACAGATGCATATAGATTTTTCACACTAATCAGCCCAGCCGTGTAAGATCCTCCACTATCCCGCGCATCTGCTCCTTGGATGTGACGCTTCTCGCCGCAGCGAGCACCTGCAGCTTCTCCTCCTCCGTCATCCGCGCAAAATTCTCCATCGCCTGCTCGTTCATGGATAGCTGAAACGCAAGCCCCATGGGCATATCCTTTCGATTTACCATCAGAACCACCCCCAGACCTTTCCGATCCAGTAGATCAGTCCCACGACCCAGCTTGAAAAGATCCCGTAGAGAATGACCGGTCCGGCAATGGTAAATATTTTGCAGCCGATACCAAAGATCTGTCCCTCTTTCTGAAACTCGATCGCCGGAGCCGCCACACCGTTCGCAAACCCGGTGATCGGCACCAACGCTCCCGCACCGCCCCAGTTCGCGATTGACGGATATAGATTCAATCCTGTCAGAATAACGGATAACAGCACCAGAATGAGGGAGCACCAGCTTCCCGACACCTGCTTATCCAGTCCGTAACTCTCACAGGTGTTTAAAATAAACTGTCCGATGGCGCAGATAATTCCGCCTGTCACAAAGGCTTTCGCCATATTCCACCACAGATTATGGGTCGGCGTGACTTCCTTAACGTATTGATTGTACTTTTGATTGATTCGTTCCTGCTTCTCGTCCACTACGCTTACCTCCGCTTTTTCTGTCAGTATGCGCAGTTTTACTTCCGTTTATTCAGGAAACCGTATCGAAGATTCCTTCTCTTACGACGGAATCGTGACTGTCCACAGATACTTTTCATCTTTTCCCCATAGGAAAAGTTCCTTCATCTGCCCGTCGTACTCCTCCCCCGGTCTGTAATCCGCAAGCATTGTAAAGAGATATTTCTCCTGCTCATCCGCAGGCGTAAGCTTCGGGATCTCCTCTGCCAGAAGCGTAGTCAGCTCCTCCGGTTTAATATCTTCCGGTATGCTCACGCCGGACAGCTTCGCGACCAGCCCCGCCGCATAATAAAACTCATAATTTCCCGTCAAAACGGACTTCTGCATATTACATTTGATAATGACGCTCTGGCGCGCGATCGATGTTACCATATAAATCCTCCCGCTCCATTTTACTACGAAGAAGGAAATTTTCCAAGGAAATAATACAAAGAACCGACAAGCTTTCCCGCCGCCATCGCGAGTATCGCCCAGAACAACCCGACCTTCAGCCCCGCCCGCCTGAACACGATCGGAAACGTATTTAAGATTTCCGCAAGCGCGACCGCCATACAGCCGACAAAAATTCCCGCCGACAGACCATAGATGCAGAGCAGCAGCGGCCCGAACGGAAACCGCAGATTAAGAAAAACAGATGCAAGATTCCCGAAAATTCCGCCGAGAATGACCGCATTTTCGAAACGCAGCGTCTCTGACGCCCGGTTGCATTTTCCGATCATGCGCGGAATCACCCCGATAATGATCAGAAAAGCGAACGTTCCCGCAGATACCCCCAAGCCCGCAGCAAGTCCGATGAATCCCAAAATGATATGCCTAATTAACATCAATACTGTGTCCCTTTCTCTCTGCGTTTTCTATGAATGTCGTATCAATATCCTTTTCGTACTTGCGCATCTCCACCTGCATCGGCGTAGGATCAGGCGTGATCTTTTTCTTACCGACATGGTTAAAAAACAGGGTGATGCCGATGGCAAGACCGATGCTGTAACAGATTTCCATTTCGGTCACTCCATCCGAGGGTGTTCCCATTACCTGATAGTAGAATTTTGCAAAAACATCACCGACGGCAACATCATTGTTAAACGCCATAATAGAGAACGCCGCGCCGAAAAATATGATAACGAAAAGCGCCGCCGTTTTGATAGTATTGATGACCTTCGGCTTGTTGAGATTCGGAATATACTCGATGATAAAGTCCTTCTCCCCCTCATTGCTCACATCCACATTCGGATACTCCTCATGGATAAGTTCGATCACTTTCAATATCGAAAACACCTTCATCTGGTTTTTCTGTTTTCTCTTGCTCATCGGCTCTGCGAATGTATAGATTTTCTTTTGCTTTAGCTGCCGCACGATCGAGGCGTCTGCGCACTCCATTTTTGCAATATCACCAAGCGTCACGTGGCGGTCCATCACAATCGTGTTCTGATCAATTTTTAAGTACAACGTCTCACTTTTTACGCCCATGCCTCTGTCTCATCTCCACAATCCATATCCCGCTCCACCAAAATGCCGTCCGTCGGAATTTCATTTTCTTTTCCATGCTTCATATAAAGCAGCACGCCGCAGATCAACGCAACGGCAATCACACCGACCAGGCATGCTCTGTACTTTTTGCAATTCATATGCGATCCTCCTTGTTTTCCGAAGGAAAATGCGACTGTCTTTACAGGAGCAACGCCCAGCAAGCTGTGCGGGATTTTCCTCCTTGTTTCCCTTTTTTCCTTCTTTTACGCATTATTATCCCTGTCTGCGCAAATATTATGTATTAGTGTAAGTAACTGATTGCATTTTGTAACAAAACATGATACGTTTTCATATGGATATTTTTGAATGATCGTGAAAGGCGGATAACCAAAATGGCGGTAACAAAAGAAATACTGGCTCTTGCCGTAGAAATGGGCGACGCCCTGCTTCGAAACGGTGCGGAAGTCTATCGCGTAGAAGATACGGTGATGCACATTTTGGAAGCATATGAAATTGAAAATTATGATGTGTACGTCCTCTCAAACGGAATCTTTGCAAGCGCAAATGAGGACCGCGACGACGCCTGCAGTATGATCCGCCACGTCCCGCTCGGAACTACACATCTCGGACGTATTGCGGCATTAAACCAGCTTTCCAGGGAAATCTGTTCCCATGAGTGCTCCCTGATCGACGCCTGGACGCGTCTGGATGACTGTAAGACGATTTCTTTCGGGAAACCGTCTGTCCATGCATTCTTCTGTGGATTGGGCTGCGGGTGCTTTTCTTATCTGTTCGGTGGAACGCCGCTCGACGCGGTCATCTCTTTCCTTGTCGGAATGCTCCTGAAGGTCTTCCTGTTCCGGTTACAGCGTCATAAAAATTCCAAGTTTATCACAAATATCCTGGGAAGCGCCATGGTAACGCTGCTGTCTTTAGTACTGCTCACCCTGGGCGCGCCGATTCTGTATGATAAGGTCATCATCGGAAGCATCATGCCTCTCGTTCCGGGAATCGCGCTCACGACCTCGATCCGTGATTTCTTTAACGGCGATTATCTCTCCGGTGCGATTCACATGATCGACGCCGTCTTAACGGCATTCTGCATCGCCGTAGGCGTAGGCGCAGTGATTACGATTTACCGCTTTGTGATGGGAGGTGCATTATTAGCATGATTCTGCAATTTGTTATTTCCATGTTCGCGACGCTTTCTTTCGCCGTGTTGTTCGCCGCACCAAGATCCGAGCTTATATTCTGCGGTCTGACCGGAGCGTTCGGCTGGCTCGCCTATCTGATCGGCATTGAAGCGGGGATAGGCACTGTGCTCGCAAATCTGGCCGCGACCTTCGCGCTCACCGTGATCTCGCGCACCATTGCCGCGATGCGCAAGAACCCTGTTACGGTATACCTGATTTCCGGCATCTTCCCTCTGGTTCCCGGTGCAGGCATTTACTATACGTCCTATTACTTCATTATGAACGAAATGGATCAGTGCTCGCATTACGGCATGGAGACTGTCAAGGTCGCCGGAGCGATCGTGCTTGGAATCATCTTTGGTTTTGCACTGCCGCAGAGCTGGTTCAACGCACTGCAAAGAAGACACAGATAAGGCGCCTCTTCGATGGGCTGCCGCCCTCGAAAAGACGCCTCAACGCTACTCCTGCTCTGAGATCCGCGTGGCAAGTTCCTCCAGATATTCCCAACGCTCCATCTTCTCCTCAAGCTGCGCCTTTGCAGCTTCCTTCTCCTTCATCAGTTCCCCGAGTTTCACCGAATTCGTGGCATTCGCCGCCATCTCCCCATCCAGCGCCGCAAGACGATCCTCAAGCACGGCGATATCATCCTCGATCGTCTCGTATTCCCGCTGTTCCTTATAAGTAAATTTCAGTTTCTTCTCATGCTTCCACGTCGCCCTGGAATCCGTCTCCTCCGCTGCATCCGCCGCCTCATCCGCGCCGTTTCCGGCACCCCTGGCCGCGCTGCTGCGCTTTTCGCCTGTATCATCAGTTCGCGTCTGTCCTGCTCCCACCGCAGCACCGACGCTTTGCTCCCCCAGTCTTCTCCCCTCCGCCGCAAAACGATTTACATAATCCGTATACCCGCCCTCATACTGTCTAACTGTTCCATCGCCTTCAAAGGCGAAGATACGCCTTACCACACGATCCAGAAAATAACGGTCATGCGATACTACAATCACGATTCCCTCGTAGCTGTCAAGATAATCCTCCAGGATCGCAAGCGTCTGCGTGTCCAGATCATTGGTCGGCTCGTCTAAGATCAGTACATTCGGCGTCTCCATCAGCACGCGAAGAAGATTTAACCGCCGCTTCTCTCCGCCGGAAAGCTTGCCTATCGGACTGTACTGCTGTGAGGACGGAAAAAGAAAACGTTCCAGCATATTTGAGGCTGACACCAGACCGTCTGTCGTTCTTACATACTCCGCTGTGTTCTTTATATAGTCGATGACCTTCTCCTTTGGATTCATATAGGCAATTCCCGCGTCATCTGTCGTCTCGATCTCCTGCGTGTAATACCCGATCTTAATCGTGGCACCGACCGTGACTGTTCCTGCATCCGGCTGCATGCGTCCCGCGATTATCTTCATCAGCGTCGTCTTACCGCTTCCGTTCGCTCCGATGAATCCCACGCGGTCGCCCTTTAAGAAAATATAGGAGAAGTCAGAAAGCAGCGCGCGCCCGTCATACCCCTTCGTGATATGGGACAGTTCAATCGTCGTCTTACCCATCCGCGAATAGACGGAACCCATCTCCACCCTGCCGTCTGTCTCCGGCGCGCTTTGGTTCTTAAGCTCTTCATAGCGCTGCAGCCGCCCCTTCTGCTTTGTCGTGCGCGCCCTTGCACCCCGTTTCACCCATTCCAGCTCTTTTCGCAAAATGGTCTGCCGCTTGCGCTCGCTTGAGAGCGCGCTTTCCTCGCGCTCCGCCTTACGTTCCAGATAACCAGAATAATTCGTGTCATAACTGTAAATTGCCCCTTTATCTACCTCGACGATCCGGCTGCACATACTGTCGAGAAAATAGCGGTCATGGGTAATCATAACGAGCGTACCGCGCCATTTTTTCAGAAAATCTTCCAACCAGTCCGCCATCGCAGAATCCAGATGATTCGTCGGCTCATCCAGAATCAACACGTCGCACGGCGCCAAAAGCGCCGCAACAAGCGCCAGCCGCTTCCGCTGCCCGCCGGACAGTTCGCCCGTCTTCTGTGTAAAATCATAAATTCCAAGGCGCGTCATCATGCTCTTGGCGTCGCTCTCCAGGCTCCACTTCTGCTCCTCCAGATGAGCATTTGCATGACCTCCTGCATTTTTATGAGCCGCTGCATCACTTCCGACAAAATTCAAAATACTTTGGGTAAGTACGTTATCAATAACTGTCATTTCAGGATCAAACACCGGATTTTGCGGTAAATAACGGACAACGATGTGATTTGTACGCGTAATCATCCCCTCGTCCGGCTCCTCCAACCCTGCGATCAGCCTTAACAACGTAGATTTTCCCGTTCCGTTGATGCCGATGACGCCGACTTTCTCGCCCTCCTGCAGATAAAAGGAAGCTTTATCAAAAAGCTTCCTCTCTGTATAGGACTTCGTTATATTTTCTGCATTGATAATATTCATAGTTCTGACTTCCTTTACTGTCTCGCATAATTTTCGGGAACAGAATTAAAACTGCGGACATAGCGCAGACATTCCTGTTCCGGAAGCGGTCTGCCATAATAATACCCCTGAATGTAGTCCACACCGAGGCTCTCTACCATCTCGCTCTGCTCCCTATGCTCGATACCCTCGACAATCAACGGGATACCAAGACGCTGTATGGTTCTGATCTCATTTTCCATAACGATTCTCGCCTTCTCATCTTCAAATGCCGCCCACACAATATCTTTATCGATCTTGATTTCCTCAAATGGAAACCGGATCAAATACGAACAATTCGCATTGCCGCTTCCGTAATCGTCCATCGCAAAGGAAACTCCCATCTTCCCAAGTTCCTCCATATGCCAGAGCATCCGCTCCGGCGTCGTGATCGCTGTCCGCTCCGTGATCTCAAGCGTGAGCATGGACGGCGGAATATGGTACTTCTCTAATACCGGTGCTATCGTCTCCGTCAGATTCTGCTGCAGGCACTGCGCCATGGAAATATTCACATGCACCGTACGGATACCGAGCGACAGATTCGACAGCACATGGCGGGAAAGAAACCTGCAGCACTCTTCCAGCACCTGTGCACCGATATGTATGATACTTCCATCCCTCTCCGCAAGCGAAATAAACTCCTCAGGCGAAATATACCCCAGTTCTTCATCGTAAAGCCGCACCAACGCTTCCAATGACACAATGCGCTTTTCCCGAAGCGAATAGACCGGCTGGTAATAGACCCCAAAGCCCTTATCCTGAATCGCCCTTGCAACTGCGAGTTCTATCTTCCTTCTACGATGATACTGCTCCACCAGTTCCTCATTTGTCTCTACGCTCACCGTCATCCCCGACTTTGCAGCATTCTCCAATAAGAACTGCCGCATCCCGAAGAATTCCGCCTCCGTTTCAAAATCCCTGGGATAATGCTGAATCACCATTTCGATATTTAAAAGGATGTGGTTCTCCTGCACCGTCCACTCTTCGCCGAAACGTTTCCAGACTGCCGACTCGATCCGCTCCCTGTCCTCCCCGGTGTCCGCAAACACCGTAAACAGCTCGCCCTCCGCATAGAACACATGGAACTTACCGCACAGCCGGTACAGGTACGCGCTCACCTGACGAAGAAGCTCATTGCTGTTCTCAAGTCCAACCACCGTATGGATATGGTGGAACTTGCGGAGGTGGATGGTTATCACGGTGCCCCCTTCCTTTCCGGCAAGACGCTTTTTTAGCTGCATCTCAAACGCACTCTCATTACCGATCCCGGTAACCGAATCCAGATGCTCACTCGGGTTCTGCAGCTCCAGATAAAGCATCAGAAGCACTACTGTATTCCCAACGCTCGTAAGCAGCAAACCTCGGACATAATACTGTATCACGATCATAGCAACCGCGACCACCGCATAGACACTGACAATTCCCTTCGTGTGCAGACTCACGACATTTCTGCGCCTCACGATCAGAATGATGTTCAGCACAAAGAAATAAGCGATATACACATAGCCAAAGCCTGCGCCGAACCCCTGATAATACGCTCCGTCTTTAAAATAGTAAAAGAAACCGATAAACGGCGTGGACACCGCCATCACACAAAAGAGCGCAAACGGTATGACGCCGAGCAAGCGCGCCAGCTTCCGTTTCTTTCCCTCATAACGACAGACTACCATGAAATAACAGAAAAGCAGATAGGACGCAAGCCCCTCAAGCACAAAAAAGGCAAACGCCAAAAGCTCGTTTACAAACTGCGGAACGAGCGCGGCATTTGCCAGACCGATACACGATAAAATATTTACGGCGCACTCCGCCATACAGGTAACAAGAAGCGTACCAAAAGCCTTCGTCTTCTCTCCGGGGAACTGACGAATAAACATAAATTGCAACAAGATAATTGTCATGGTAAGAAGAGAAGCTATCTCAAAATCGTAATTATACTGCACCTGTGTCTTCCTCCTGTGCTGCCTTTGCCTTCAGTATCGCCTCATTGAGCTGAAGCATCTTGGCATCCAGCATCGACACGATTCCGGAACATTCTCTTAAATCCCTGCTGATATAATCCGGCGCATTACCCTCGAACTTGTAATAAATCTTATGCTCCAGGCTCGCCCAGAAGTCCATCGCCATCGTCCGGATCTGTATCTCGACCTTCGTGTCAATAATGCGGTCCGATAAGAAAATCGGCACTGTCACGAGCATATGATAACTCTTATAGCCGCTCTCTTTCGGATGCTTGATATAATCTTTCACGGAAATCACCGTCAGATCGTTCTGCCTGCCGATCATCTCCGCCAGACGATAAATGTCGGATGTAAAAGAACAGACAATGCGGATTCCCGCAATGTCGTTCACATAGTTCACCATATTGTCAATCGACGATTCATAGCCATAGCGTCTGAGCTTCTTGACGATACTCTCCGGTGCCTTAATTCGTGACTTAATGTACTCAATCGGGTTATACTGGTGCACCTGCTGAAACTCATCGTTCAAAATCTCGACCTTTGTCCCGACTTCCTTCAATGCTGAATTATATAAAAAGATAATAGTATTCCAACTATCCACACCCTCACTTAATGTGACATCCCCTAAAGCAACCGCTCTGTCCATATTCCCCTCCAGACAACGAAATGATATCCCCATGTTTTCATTATACCATACTTTCCGTTTCATGGGGAATTATTTCCAAAGTTTATACTTTTTTTTGAAAGTACCTAATGTCTTGCCTAATTATCAACGAGACAAGACATTAGAGTTCAAGCTTTAAATCATTTTCCCGAATCCAACCGATCTTCCGAAAAAATGCACCGAACAGCAAAGTGAGTGCCGCCGGAAGCACAAAGCTTATCAGAATAAGCCCGATCCAGTCCATCGCCCCGATTGCGGCGCGGCTCCCCGCCGCGATCTCGGAAAGCCATCCGGTATATACGCCGATCTGACCGACGAAACCGCAGGTTCCCATCCCCGAGGAAATCGCAGCGCCATTCATTTCCAGACCAAACACGCAAGTCGCAAGCGGACCCGTAACCGCCGAAGTAAGAATCACCGGAAGCCAGATACGCGGATTCTTTACAATGTTGCCCATCTGCAGCATCGATGTGCCGACCCCCTGCGCGACCAGACCTCCCCAGCCGTTCTCCCGGAAACTGAGCACCGCAAATCCGACCATCTGCGCCGAACAGCCCGCGAGCGCCGCACCTCCGGCAAGCCCCACAAGCCCCAGCGCCGCACAGATCGCCGCGCTGCTGATCGGAAGCGTCAATGCGATTCCCACGAGCACCGACACAAGGATTCCCATGAAAAACGGCTGCAGCTCCGTCGCCCACATAATCGCCCCGCCGAGCGTGCTCGCCGCCGTCCCGATTGCCGGCGCCCACCACATGGAAAGCACCGCGCCCACGCAGACCGTGACAAACGGCATCACGAGAATATCGATCTTCGTCTCCTTCGATACCGCCTTGCCAAGCTCTGCCGCAAAGATCGTGACGATGAGCACCGCAAGCGGTCCTCCCGCCCCTCCAAGCTCATTTGCCGCCGCTCCGCACGCTGCCAGCGAAAAAAGTACCAGAGGCGGCGCCTGTAGCGCATAGCCGATCGCAACCGCCATCGCGGGACCTACCGCCGCTTTCGCATAACCACCGATCGTTACGAGCAGTTCGATTCCAAGCTGCGTGCCGAGCGTCCCGATGATGGTTCCGATCAGAAGCGACGCAAACAATCCCTGCGCCATCGCTCCCATTGCATCGATCAGGTAACGCTTTGCCGAGATAATAATATTTTTCCGTCTCAGAAATTCCTTACATTTTTCCATCCGCTAGTCCTCCTCGATCACCTGTATTTCCAGGAAATCAAACGCGATCTGCTCAATAAAGGAATCCTGCGTAAAACGCGTCTTCGCGTGGCGTTTGAACTCATTTACATTTGATTCCAGCCAGATCGGCTTGCCGAGATCGAACGCATAGCACACCTCGTCCAGAGCATGAAAAATCTTATGCGTGCGCGTCTCCTCCGATTCATCCGTGACCGTCATATCCTTTAACAGATGGTTGTCCTGCATCATCTTAAACCAGATTCTCATGTCCGCTCCTTCTCCTCTGCCGATTCGCCTCATACATCAAAAGCGCCGCCGATACGGCTGCATTTAGGGATTCTACCTCGCCCTCCATCGGAATGCGGATATATTCGTCCGCCAGTTCTGCCGTCTCATCGGTAAGACCTTTTCCCTCGTTGCCGATCAAAAAGGCGCACCCGCCCGTGTAAGACGGCTCGTCATACTCCATTGTCCCACGCAGATGCGCCGCATATACGCAAATCCGCCGCCGCTTTAATTCCTGTATCGTTCCCGTAAGATCGTCCGTCACATAATAAGGCACACGGTAAATGCTTCCCATCGTAGAACGGATCGTTTTCGGGTTAAACAGGTCTACAGTCGTCTTATTCATAATTATTCCGGTGATCCCCGCGCCCTCTCCCGTCCGCAGCATGGTTCCGAGATTTCCGGGATCCTGCACGCTCTCGACGATCAGAAGGTGCGTGCGCTCCCCCTGCAGGAGCGAAGAAAGCCCATACTGCGGCATCTGCACGAGACTTAAAATTCCCTGCGGCGTCTGTGTATCCGAAACACTCCGAAACACCGCGTCGGACACCACTTCATATGCGCTGCCTGCCAGCAATTTTTCCGCCTCCGGCTCCTTTAAAAAGCTCTCCGAAACATAAACGCCGCGCAGCCATTCCCGCGGTGCCTCCGCAAACATTTTTCTGCCCTCCACCACGAACAGTCCCTGCGTCCTGCGCTCCTTCGACTTCTTCGAAAGCGCGGTAATATTTTTCATCTGCTGGTTGCTGCTGCTTGTTATCATAACTGCTCCTTCATTCCCGCAAATCAAAGCCGCCCCTTGCAGCCGTATGCTTAGAATTTAATAAACTCCACGAATCTGTACGTCCGTGGAGTTATATTTTTATTTATGTAATCTTTACAAAGAGAGATTCTTACTGATCTGATACTGATAATCCGGCACATGCTTCTGCATTGCAAGCGCTTCGTCAATATCGTAATCCACGTAATCGCCGTGGCTGTATGCGACCACACGGTTGCTCTTGCCTTCGCAGAGCAAATCGACTGCCATCGCACCCATGGTAGATGCATAGACACGATCCTTACAGGTCGGGCTTCCGCCTCGCTGCATGTGACCTAAGATCGTCGCGCGTGTCTCAACGCCTGTCGCCGCCTCGATACGCTTCGCCATGCTTGCCGAATGACCGATGCCCTCCGCGTTTACGATGATATGATGCTGCTTGCCGCGCTTACGGTTCTCAATGATATGGTTGACGATCTTCTGCTCGTCATAATCATACTTCTCGGGAAGAAGGATATCTTCCGCACCGTTTGCAATACCGCACCACAGTGCAATATATCCGGCGCCGCGTCCCATTACTTCGATGATGCTGCAGCGCTCATGGGAAGTCGAGGTGTCACGTACCTTATCAATCGCTTCCATCGCGGTATTTACCGCTGTATCAAACCCGATCGTGTACTCGGTACAGGCGATATCAAGGTCGATCGTTCCCGGCAGACCGACTGTGTTGACGCCGAGTGCCGCTAACTTCTGCGCGCCTCTGAAAGAACCGTCGCCGCCAATAACGATAATGCCGTCGATGCCATGCTTCTTACAGATCTCCGCACCCTTCTTCTGTCCTTCCGGCGTCGTAAACTCCATGCAGCGCGCAGTCTGTAAAATCGTACCGCCGCGCTGGATGATATCCGATACATCCTTCGCCTCCATCGGAACAATCTCTTCCTGAAGAAGACCCGCATATCCTCTCTTGATTCCCATTACCTTTTTGCCCTTGACAATGGCTTCCCTAACCACTGCACGGATCGCGGCATTCATTCCCGGAGCATCGCCGCCGCTGGTGAGTACACCAATCGTGTTAATCTCTTTTGCCATTTATAAGTTCCCTCCTAAAATAATATACCCATTCAATCCATACTATTTTAATCTCTTTATGCTTTCTTTTCAATGCTCTTTTCTACAACTTTTACATTATTTTTGCCCAAAAAGTTAGTTAAATTGTTCACAATCCCCTCATCAATGCGGATACTCTGGTTCGGAGGCAGCTTTTTTACCGCTTTTACAGAGGAAATATAGATAATAACCGCGTCGTTTCCGTCGGAATCACGAAGCATGGACAGTAGTTCCTCTTCCTTTTCCATATATGCTTCCTTTGTAGAAAACTGAAGCCACAGTTCTTTTGTCGGTCCCGCAGGCGCGCCCTCTTTTCTCCAATCCGGATTCCAGCCAGCGCCCTGCGCCGAACCGCTTCCTCCGTTATTCCGCCCGTTTCCCGCCGCTTTGGCATTCCAGCCGTTTCCGCTTCCCCCGTTGTTTGGTCCGCTTCCTCCCGCATTTCGCCCGTTTCCTCCGCGCGACTGCCAATTTGCGCGCTGCGGCGCGGCTTTCGGCAGATCGGGGTTCGCCTCGTCGAAGGAGTAGATCTGTTCGCAGACCAACTTTCCGTCCTTATCCTCCTCCACGTTCGCATGCCCGCGGACAAATATCTTCTCGTCCATGTTCAGTAGTGCGGATGAACGCGCGTAATCCCTTGGGAATACGACCACCTCCACCGTTCCGAAGAGATCCTCGACCGACAGGAACGCCATCGTCTCATTTTTCTTGGTGTATTTAATCGTCTTCCCCGTAATCATTCCGCCGATAATGACGCTCTGATTATCCTTGACTTTCACCTCACCGTTCTCCTCGTCGCGCAGAAAATCAGTCGTGGCCGCAGAAATATTTCTGCGCCATTTCTCCTCATACTCCTCGAGCGGATGACCGCTGATATAAATGCCGAGCACCTCTTTTTCAAAGCCGAGGCATATCTCCTTGCCGTACTCCTCCACATCCGGATACCTGATCTCGTACGCCTGCCGCTCTTCCTCCGACACCAGATCAAACAGGCTCATCTGCCCCGCCATCATCTTCTTTTTCTCCTGATTCTGGTTGTCGATGAGCATACTGTAAATCATCATCATCTGCTGTCTGTTGCCGTCGAGCCCGTCGCACGCGCCCGCCTTGATGAGATTCTCTACGGTGCGCTTGTTGACCTCGCGGCTCGCCACGCGCTCAATAAAATTCTGCAGGGTCTTATACGGACCGTTCGCATCCCGCTCCTCCACAATCGAATCTACGACCGGACGCCCGACGCTCTTGATCGCATACAGACCATAGCGGATGCCCTCCTTCGTCGCCGTAAAACGCCCGTCGCCCTCGTTGATATCCGGCGGGAGCACCGAAATCCCCATCTGACGGCAGCTATAGATATACTCCGCCACCTTTCTCGGGTTATCAATGACAGACGTCATAAGCGCCGCCATAAACTCGACCGGATAATAATATTTGAAATATGCGGTCTGGTAAGCGACCACCGCATACGCCGCCGCGTGGGATTTATTGAACGCGTACTTCGCGAAATCGACCATGGAATCGTAGATCTGGTTCGCCGCCTGCTCGCTGACGCCGTTCGCAATACAGCCCCTGATGCCCTGCTCCTCATTTCCGTAGACAAAATTCTGACGCTCCGCGTCGATGACATACTGCTTCTTCTTGCTCATCGCGCGCCGGATATTGTCCGCCTGTCCCATCGAGTAGCCCGCAAGATTCTGTACGATCTGCATGACCTGCTCCTGATAGACGATACAGCCGTAGGTCGGCTCTAAGATCGGTATCAGCTCTTTGCAGATATATGTAATACTATCGGATTCATTTTTTCCCTTAATATATTTCGGTATAAAGTCCATAGGTCCCGGACGGTACAGGGAAATTCCGGCAATGACATCCTCTAAGCTCTGCGGCTTTAACTCCTTCATGAAGTTCTTCATACCCGCACTTTCAAGCTGGAACACGCCGTCGCATTTTCCCGTTCCGATGGAATCGAGCACCTTCTTGTCATCGTAATCGATCAGAACCGCATCCGGGTCGCTGTTATCGTTATAGTCAATGTGATCGACGTCGATCTTCACACCGTGATTCTTATACACCAGATCGGCGGCATCCTTGATGACCGTGAGCGTGCGCAGCCCAAGAAAATCCATTTTGAGAAGTCCGAGTTCCTCGATCGTCGTCATGACGAACTGTGTCGTGATCGTGCCGTCCGACGCGCGGGACAGCGGCACATACTCGTCCATCGCCTTCTGCGAGATCACGACGCCCGCCGCGTGCATCGAAGTATGGCGCGGAAGCCCCTCGAGGCGCTTTGCCATATCGATCAGCGTGTGCACCGTCCCGTCTGTCTCGTACATGGCGCGCAGCTCCGGATTCATCACGAGCGCTTTCTCGATCGTGATATTTAACTCGTTCGGTATATTCTTGGCGATATTATCGCAGAAATTGTAGGGCAGGTCCATGACGCGCCCTACGTCGCGGATCACACCGCGCGCCGCAAGCGTACCGAAGGTTACGATCTGCGTCACACAGTCCTTACCGTACTTCTCCACGACATAGTCGATGACCTCGCCTCGCCGCTCATAGCAGAAATCAATATCAATATCCGGCATCGTCACACGCTCCGGGTTCAAAAAGCGCTCAAACAGCAAGCTATATTTTACCGGATCAATATTGGTGATGCCCGTCGTATAGGAGACAAGACTTCCCGCCGCGCTTCCTCTTCCCGGTCCTACCGGAATTCCATGCATTCTGGCATAATTGATGAAATCCCATACGATCAGAAAATAATCGACGTAGCCCATCTTCTGAATGACGGACAATTCGTAATCAAGCTGCGGCAAAAGCTTCTCATGCGTATCGGGATAACGGCAGAGCAATCCCTCATGGCAGAGCTTATTGAGATATGTCCACGAATCGTACCCGTCTGGCACATCAAAATGCGGCAGCTTTGTCACACCGAACTCGATTTCCACATGACATCGGTCCGCGATCTTCTGCGTATTAGAAAGCGCCTGCAGCGCATACGGGAACAACTCCTTCATTTCCTCTTCCGACTTGACATAGTACTGCCCGCCCTCATAGCGCATACGATTTTCATCCGAAAGCTTCTTTCCGGTCTGAATGCAGAGCAGGATATCGTGCGCCTCCCAGTCCTCCGCATAGGTATAATGCACGTCATTTGTAGCTACTAATCCGATGCCCGTCTCCTGGCTAAGACGCATCAGCCCCGCATTTACCGTCTTCTGATCCGGGATGCCGTGATCCTGCAGTTCAAGATAATAATTCCCCCTGCCAAAGCACGCCTCATAGCGGAGCGCGACCTCCTTCGCCTCCTCATACATCCCGCGCACCAGATAACGCTGCACCTCGCCCGCCAGACACGCGCTTAACGCGATGATGCCCTCATGGTAAGTCTCTAACACCTCCATGTCCACACGCGGTTTATAGTAATAGCCCTCCACAAAACCCTTGGACACAATCTTCATCAGATTCTGATAACCTTGATTGTTCTCCGCCAGCAGCACCAGATGATAGTAACGGTCCTCACCATGTGTCGTCTCTCTGTCAAATCTGGAATTCGGCGCGACATAGACCTCACAGCCAAGCACCGGATTGACGCCCGCCGCCTTCGCCTCTTTATAGAAATCAATCACGCCGAACATGACGCCGTGATCCGTGATCGCCGCCGCCGTCATGCCAAGCTCCTTCACTCTCTTTACATATTCTTTGATCTTATTCGAACCGTCCAGAAGACTGTACTCCGTATGGACGTGTAAATGCGCAAATGACATAAAAATTCCTCCATCCAACCATTATAGTATGGACAGAGGAATTATTCAAACTTTTTTGTACGAAAGCCCCGCGCGAAAATTCGCGCCAAAGGGTATGCCGCATTGACTTGTGAGATTCTTTTTATTTCAGGCTCTCGCCTTTGACCGCGGCGAGTTCTGCCTCCAACTGCACTAACCGCTCCTGCGCTGCGTGCAATTCTTCCTCCTTCTGATCCAATTCTTTGTCCTTCTGGATCAGATCTTTATCCTTCTGATCCAGTCTACGATTCCACTCTTCGTCCTTCTGTTGTAACTGTTCCTTATACGAATCGATTTCCTTCTGCTGCTCTTCGATCATAAACTTCACCGTATTGCGGTCCAAGATCCGCAGTTCTTCTGAAAACATCCTCATCACCCTCTCCGTGTTCCGACACATCTCATACAGCGTCGCATACATTCCCCGAAACTCCGGGTAAGCCGTAATCAGTTCGATCACTTTCTCCGGGCTGTCCTCGCCGAGAAATGTCAGCCACGCCTCCAACGGTGTTTCTATAGGTTTATTGTGCATTTGAGCACGGAAAATGTCAAGGGGAATCATGACAAACTCCTGCAGCAGATTGATCTGCAAGCCACTGTCAAACACCTGTCTGGCATGATGGTAATAGACCTCCGGGAACTGCTTGAATTCTCTGGGGCTGTTCTCATAAATTACAATCAGATAGACATTCTTAATATCCCGATAGGAAAAATCATCCCCCTGTCTGGAGCGCACTCGCCGGTACTGGCGCAAAAGCATGTCCGCCGAATAACAGGCGCTCCGCTCACCCGGAAACCCATAACCGATCTTCTGAATCTCAACATTGGCAAGCGCACCGTCCTCAAGCTCCACGACGATATCCGTAATCAAAAGCGAGCCTTCATCCGAAATACGCGTAGAATCATTGGGAAGCACCCGCAAAATCCTTACCTTTCGTTTCAGCACCGCACATAAGAATCCCTCCAGACGTTCCGGCGCATACTCGGGATTCATGACCTCTTTGAAAAAAGAATCGTAAAGAATCTTCATCCCCCGCACGCCCGTGCAAAAATCCAGAAATTCTTCCCGCTGTGCGCGGCTCCACTCCTCATACATGGCATGCAGTTCCCTACTGCTCCCAATCTCAGCGAGCAGTTCTTCCCGCTCCCACAGCAACGGAAAATATTCTTTTAGTTTGTTTGTCATAGGCAATGTCCTCCTGTGTAAAAATGAAATATTGGATATTTCGCCTGAAACAGGCATGAAAACTAAGACCGGCGGCTTTACGCCGCCTTAATAGATACACTCTGATAAATCATCACTAATATACGCAAGCACGTTGACTCGCTTGCGCTCATTATATCATGTGCAAAAACAGCACATGATCAACATTCACCGTCTACACTCCGTTACGGTCCGCGCTAATCAGATGTCCACCGGACATCTAGCGCCGCCGAACATGCAAGCATGTTCTTCTCGCTTGCGCTCATTATATCACATACGTCGGATGAAAAAACATTCCCCCATATATTCGGCATTTTACACAACGACAAGTTGTACAAAATTATACCACAGCCCGCTCCTTCTTTCACAACTTCCCCTATACCGGAAACTCCGCCGTAATCACAAGCATCCCCTCCCGATACTCCGCTTCCATCACGCCGCCCATCTGCTCCGTCAGTTTCTTCGCGATCGAAAGCCCGAGTCCCGTCGCATCCGCTCTGCTCTCCACCGTGAAAAAGCGGTCACATAAATGCCCGACCGACACTTCATCAATCCGCTCCGCGTGGTTGGAACATGTAAGCGTTCCGTCCGAAGAAAGCCGCAGTGAAAAATCGCCGTCACTGTACTTGATCGCATTGCTCACAATATTGGAGAGTACGCGCGCAAACGCCGCGCGGTCAAGACTTCTCCTCACATCCTCATCCGGTATAATGACCTTAGGTGTAATCCCGGCTTTCTTAAATGCAGCATAATAGGCGGCAATACACTCCTCGACGGCAGCATTGACCGAAAGTTCCTCCGGCTTTAATTCCATATTCTCAGACAGTATGACAGAATAGCGGAACAGTTCTTCGGTCAGCTCCCGCATCGCCTGGATACGGTTATCCATAATCCCAAGATAGCTCTGTGCCTTTTCGCCAAGCGGCTCCTCGTGCAAAAGTTCCATATAACCGCAGACCGCCGTGAGCGGCGTGCGCAGGTCATGAGACACATTGATGACCGCCCGCTTTAGCTCTGCATCCCCCTGCTCATAGCGCAGCCGCTCCCTGCGGAGCTGCTTTAGCGCCAGGTCCATATCCGCCGCCAGAAGCCGCATCTTTTTATCATTTGAGGAAATCGAAATTCCAACGTTCGTATCGGAAGAAAGCCGCGCACCGAACTCGGCGCGCAGCTCCTCCGCTGCCCTTCGCATGGAAATTATTTTTATGAATAAAATGGCAATTATTACAACAAGTATAATGCAAAATAAAATAAGCATAATCTCCATAAAAATTCTTCTCTCTCCGCCCTTCTCCACGTCTTCCCGCCGATACAATCACTTTCTGCTACATCTTCCAGCCAAAAATGTCTTCTCCCTGCACGGCTATTTTATATCCCGTCTACAGAACAAATACATTCCCACCGCACTCGACGCAATGCTGTCAACAACGGCGAGCACAATCATCCGAACTACATTCACCTCGCCATTGATATCTTCCATCAACTGCATCGTCTGCCCGCTCGGAAGCAGATCAAAGAAAAATGCATAGGCTTCCCGCTTCATTCCCGACAGATAACCCGGATTTACCTCCTGCACTATACGAACTTCCCCGGAGGCGGAAAGCTCCGCCGCATCGATCATAGCCGGTGCAGAAAGCTTCTGCATCAAAAATATTCCTGCAAACAGCAGAATGAATGCAAGCAGTTCACAGATCAATACGGTATGCGCCTTGCTCTGGCAGACCATTGCGATCGCATAAAAAATCGACGCATACGCCATACTCGCGAGGATTCCGACGGATTCCATGCATACAAGCTGCAGAATGGACGATTTTGCAAATCCAAAAAGCGGGATTCCAAATGCACAGGTTCCCAAAAGTCCCATCAGATAGATAAAAACTGCCACAAGCATACTTACCAGCCAGCCGGACAGATAAATCTGCGCTCTGGTTTTCCCGGAAATAATTTTATTGCGGACCGTGCCCTCGCTGTATTCCGTTCCCCAGAACATTCCAAGCACTGTCGCGATCAGAATTCCAAGCGGCACGACATACAGATACAACAAGTCATCCAACCGGTATACCATATCATATTGCCGCATCTCTTTATATCTAAGGATGCACGCATACGCATCATACGCCGCCACTGCAAACATACACATCCAGAACATCCGGTTCTTTTTGAGCCGCAGCATCCCCGCACGAAACAGATTACTCATCGCTGTCACCTCCCACCAGACGAATATAATAGCTCTCAAGACTTTCGTCCCGTTCCTGCATGGAAGCGACCGTACAGCCGCGCTCCGCAAGCAGCGTGACAAGCTCTGTCACACCGATTTTCCCGTAAATATCCGCCTCCGTGCCGGAGAGTACCGTGTAGGAAAGCCCCTTTTCCTCAAGCACCGCCGCAAGCTTTGCCGTATCGTCCACCTCAATGTGAATCGCATTTCTGCAGACAAGCTCCAGCGCCTCCGCGCTGATTTCCTTTACCATATGTCCGCGGTCGATAAATCCGTAATGCGTCGCAAGCCTTGAAAGTTCGTCTAAGATGTGACTTGAAATTAAGAATGTAATTCTTCGTTCGCGGTTCAGCTTCAAAATCAACTCCCGCATCTCAATGATTCCCTGCGGGTCGAGCCCGTTCACCGGCTCGTCCAGCACCAGGAAATCCGGGTCGCCCGCCAACGCGATCGCAATTCCGAGGCGCTGACGCATTCCAAGCGAAAAATTTCCCGCCTTCTTCTTACCGGTATCGGAAAGCCGCACCAGTTCCAAAAGCTCCGCGATCCCCTCCGTCGACGGGATTCCCAAAATCTGATACTGCTGCCTTAAATTCTCCTCCGCAGTCATCTCCAGATAGATGGACGGGGTTTCCACGACCGCTCCCATCCGCCTGCGCGCCTTTGCGATCTCCCTGTCCGTACAATCCGTCCCATAAAGGCTATAGCTCCCGACTGTCGGCTTCTGCAAACCGCAGATCTGTCGGATAAGCGTCGTCTTGCCCGCGCCGTTCTTACCGATAAATCCGTAGATTGCGCCCTTGGGTACATGCATGGTAAGACCGTCCAACGCTTTAAAATTCTTATACTGCTTGGACAGTCCGTTTGTTTCCAAAACGTATTCCATTTCTTTTCCTCCTTCTACTTCTTACCGTTATCCTACGCCCCAAAAGTTAAGAAACCGGTAAAGAAAAACGTAAAGAAATGGTAAAGATATTACTCCCCAAGTTTGAACCCGATTCCCCAGACCGATTCGATATAGTCCCTGCCGTCCGCCGCCTGAAGCTTTTTCCGCAAATTGCTGATGTGCACCTTTAAGGAACTTTCCATACAGTCCGGCGTATCTTCGCTGATACGCTCCAAAATTTGCGTCTTTGTGAGCACCTGATCGGGATTTAACATCAGATACTTTAAAATGGCGTACTCGGTGCGCGTCAAATGCACCGCCGTCTCTCCCACACACGCCTTGCGCGCCGCGGTATCAAGCGTCAGATTCCCGTAGTTGAGACCTTCTCTGTGCATTTCATTCATGTCATTTATTTCGCTCTGCCCGGTCATATTCCCGCTTTCTTTCGCTGCCGCATCTTCCCCTGCATTTCCTGCGTTTCCCGCACCTGTCAAAGCCGCTTCCTGCACCTGCCTAAGCTGCACGGTGATCCTCGCAAGCAGTTCCTTAATCTCAAAGGGCTTCGTCAGATAGTCCGCCGCGCCGTCTAAAAGCACACGCACTTTATCCTCAACTCCCACCTTCGCACTGATGACAATCACAGGAGCCTTCCTCCCCCGGAGCGCAGCAAGCACCTCCTCGCCCGATAAGCCCGGCAGCATCAGATCGAGCAGAATCAGATCCGGCGCTTCCTTCCCCAAAAGAAGAAGCGCCTCCGTCCCCGAGTAAGCACGCAGTACGGCATAGCCCTCTTTCCTTAATACTTCTTCTATCATATCCCCGATATACACATCGTCATCGATCACTGCTATTGTATACATGATTTATCCCCACAGCTCGCATTCCATACATTTCTATCGTAATTCTTTCTTATCCTAACATTTTGCAGATGAGTTCACAAGTGCAAGAACAAAAGGCATCTATTATGCCCATTGCACAATAAATGCCTTTTTTGCATCCTATTCCTGATTGTTATCCTACTTCTGACATCTCATTTTTCACATGCGCAGTCAGATGATCGCCCTCCACATCGATCAAAATGATATCCTTCGCACGCACCTCATCCGCCAAGATGAGCTTCGCGGATAACGTCTCCACATGCTTCTGCAGGAAACGCTTCAGCGGCCTTGCGCCGTAGACCGGATCGTAGCCGTGATCTACGATAAACCGATTTGCCGCGTCCGAAAGCTCCACGGTGATCTCACGCTCCACAAGACGCTTGTTCAGATCCTTCATCAGCAGTGTGATGATACCTCCGATATTCTCCTTCGTCAACGGCTTGAACATGATGATCTCGTCCAGACGGTTCAGAAACTCCGGTCGGAAGTTGCCGCGCAGTTCATTCATGACCGCCTCCTCGCACGCAGGATTAATATCACCGTTCTCGTCGATGCCCTCGAGCAGATGTGCAGAGCCGAGATTCGAAGTCATAATAATGATCGTATTCTTGAAATCGACCGTCCTTCCCTGCGAATCCGTGATACGCCCGTCGTCAAGCACCTGCAATAAAACATTAAATACGTCAGGATGCGCTTTCTCAACCTCATCAAAAAGTACAACGGAATACGGCTTCCTGCGCACCGCCTCGGTGAGCTGGCCGCCCTCGTCGTAGCCGACATATCCGGGAGGCGCTCCGATGAGACGGGAGACGGAATATTTTTCCATATACTCGCTCATATCGAGACGCACCATATTCGACTCGTCGTCAAACAGGCTCGCAGCGAGCGCTTTCGCCAGCTCGGTTTTGCCGACGCCCGTCGGTCCGAGGAAGAGGAACGAACCGATCGGCTTGCTCGGATCTTTGATGCCCGCTTTGGAACGGATGATCGCCTCCGTGACCTTCGTGACGCCCTCATCCTGCCCGACGACACGTTTGTGAAGTTCATCGTCGAGATGCAGCGTCTTGTTCCTCTCGCTCTCCGTGAGCTTCGCCACCGGGATTCCCGTCCAGCGCGAAATGATTCTCGCGATCTCCTCCTCGCTGACATTCTCATGCACCAGCGATAAATCCTTCTGCTTTACCGCATCCTCCTCAAGTTCGAGCTGCTTTTGTAGCTGCGGCAGCTTTCCATATTGCAGCTCGGCAGCCTTTTCGAGATCGTATTTCTGCTGTGCGAGCTTGATCTCGTTCTTTACGGATTCCATCTCCTCACGGAGCTTCTGTACCTTCTCAACAGAATTTTTCTCATTCTCCCACTGCGCTTTCTTCGCATTGAACTCGTCCCGCAGCTCCGCCAGCTCCTTCTGCAGATTCGCAAGGCGATCCTGGCTCAAACGGTCCGTCTCCTTCTTTAACGCCGTCTCCTCAATCTCCATCTGCATGACGCGGCGGTTCAGCTCGTCAAGCTCGGTCGGCATGGAATCAAGCTCGGTCTTAATCAGCGCGCACGCCTCGTCCACAAGGTCGATCGCCTTATCCGGCAGGAAACGGTCGGAGATATAGCGGTTCGAGAGCACTGCCGCGGAGACAAGCGCGGAGTCGGTAATCTTCACGCCGTGGAACACCTCGTAGCGCTCCTTTAAACCGCGCAGGATAGAAATCGTGTCCTCGACCGTCGGCTCATCCACCATGACAGGCTGGAAACGGCGTTCAAGCGCGGCATCCTTTTCAATATATTCCCGATATTCATCGAGCGTTGTCGCACCGATACAGTGCAGTTCGCCCCTTGCAAGCATCGGCTTTAAGAGCTGTCCCGCATCCATCGCGCCGTCGGTCTTCCCTGCGCCTACGATCGTATGCAATTCGTCGATAAAAAGGATGATCTGACCATCCGAGGATTTCACCTCGTCGAGCACCGCTTTCAGACGTTCCTCGAATTCTCCACGGTACTTCGCGCCCGCAATCAGCGCACCCATATCAAGTGCAAAAAGTCTCTTATCTTTCAACCCTTCCGGCACGTCGCCTTTTACGATTCGCTGTGCAAGCCCTTCGACAACAGCGGTCTTACCGACGCCCGGCTCACCGATCAGCACCGGGTTGTTCTTCGTCTTACGCGAAAGAATGCGGACGACATTTCGAATCTCATCGTCACGTCCGATGACCGGATCAAGCTTCTGCTCTCTCGCACGCGCCACCATATCATAGCCGTACTTTTCCAGCGTGTCATAGGTCGCTTCGGGATTATCGCTCGTCACGCGCTGGTTACCGCGCACCGTCGATAACGCCTGCAAAAAGCGCTCCCTGGTGATGCCGTACTCCTGAAAGATTTCCTTCATCGCCTTATTCGGATATTTTATGAGCGAAAGGAACAGATGCTCCACGGAAACATACTCGTCCCCCATCTGCTTCGCCTCATCCTCGGCGTGAATGAGCACTTTATTTAAGTCCTGACCGACGTAAATCTGTCCGCCCGACACCTTCACACGCGCAGCAAGATGCCTCTCGGCGTTATCCATAAAATGCTGCTTTTGTATCTCCATCTTTTCGATCAGTTTCGGAATCAGACCATCCTCCTGACGAAGTAATGCGACCAGAAGATGTTCCTGCTCGATTTCCTGGTTGCCGTATTCGTAGGCAAGCTTTTCACAATCGTTGATGGCTTCGACTGACTTCTGTGTAAATTTCTGAATGTTCATAAGCGTACCTCCCTCTTATGCAAATGGCATCGCATCCTATTGTCAGTATGGCGAAATCCTATGTACATCATACAGTTTTCTGCGACACCTGATAATATCTTCCTGATACACTTTGAGTTATAGCACGCTTTGTTAGCACTGTCAAGAGGTGAGTGCTAATATTTTATTAAAATTTTGGTGTACTAATTCCCTGCCACTCTCGCATAACGCTCCACTTCTTCTCTGATATCCTGTTTATTTGCGATATGGTTATATACATCCATTGTCATATCACTGTGAGCGTGTCCCATGATATATTGTAATACCTTGAAAGAGAAAACAATCTTTCCTGCTGCTCCAAAGTCAAAATACCCTTCTCTGCAGGCGGTCTTCCGTAATCGCCGGATAATGCCCTTTTAGCAGGATTCTTCCGTATAATATCATCAGCAACAGCCATCCCTAAAGCCGGATAAAAAAGCGTATGTATCAGCTTGATTGTACTATAAGAATATCCTGCCCACGACATTTTCGCGTAAAATGCTTTGACTTGACATGCGAGGGAAGTTTTGGAATACCGGACAATTTAACCCGGCCCCATGAGCGGGGCCGGGTTTTACCACCATTTATTATTTTTACTTATTCAGCCTCTCAACGTCTTTACGACATTTCCCTCAGTAATCCCATTTTCATTAAATGCATCCACACGCACATAGTATTCTTTTCCCTTAACCAGCGCCCCTATACGCTGCTCGTTTCCGAATATCATATGGCTGTGATAGAGTTTATCAGGCTGGCTGCCCCATAGGATGTTATATCCTGTGGCATTTGTGCCTTTTATTTTCACCATCATATCCAGATCATTTTCCCGGTATGCTTCAAACTCCGGCATTTCCGGTTTTTCCCCGTCGCCCACGCCAAATATGCGTAAACCGGAGATGCAAGGCGGCTGCCCATACGGCACCTCAATCACCGTCAGTTTCAGGAAACGCGCCTGAATGCCTTCTTGCCTTACAATCAAATCATGGGGTAGATCTGTATCTGCTTCTGATTTATCTTCTATCATAAAATAATTTTCACCGTCCAAAGAACCTTCCAGTTTCCACCGGGTCACCTGATCCTTCTCCTCAATATAACGAGCCTGCGTGGTTCCGCGGATTTTTCCTGGTACAGGAATATTGATCCTGTCATCTGCGAAATTAATCTGAACAGCGTTTACCGTATAACTTTTTTCCAAATCTACCTGAATCCACTCACCTCTCTCAGCCGTCGCAGAACGCCACCAGGTCTGCACATTTTCATCCACGGCATGCTTCGGCTCTTTCGCCTCTGTAAAAGAAGATGCGGATGTTGGTTTCCCATAACTTAACAGATACCATTGAGGCTCCTTCCATGGATTCATCCTACCATCTTCCACTTCCATTGGCCAGTCACCATAACGCTGGTTGCAGTATAGCTCTCCGTCTTCATCAAATCCTGCTGGCCAAATTCCCACGCGTCGCTCAAATGCATGATTCATACTGATCCGCATCGTGGATGCATGCCACAGATTCCCCTGTTTGTCCCACATCGTCGAACCATGCCCTGCTCCCGGCAGGAAGCCACCCGGCTTATAGGAATATGGATTATTATCCGCCAGCGTAAATGGGCCTAGCGGAGAATCACTTACATAGACTCCATCATTGTATACATTATATTCCGCACCCGTACAGGCATACTGAAGATAATACCTGCCCTGATATTTGTCCATCCACGCGCCTTCAATAAATGGTTTACGGCTTACATGCCCGTGCAACTGCATAACCATGCTCTCTGGCAATAACGCTTCCTCTATATGGTGCGTCTTTAGGAACTCTTGATAACGCATCTCAATCTCTTCTTCCGGAAAAGGCGGTGCGCAGTGATTCTCCCCGCTTCTTTCATATCCCTTTGTCCATGCATCACCCCATATCAATTCCTTCTTCTCCGTCAAGGGTTTCATAATCTCAGGGTCAAGTTCCACGCCCCATATAGGTGTCTGATTAGAGCAGCCCCAGTAAAAATACATTCTGCCGTCATCATCTACGAAAAGATTCGGGTCCCAGAAAGGAAATGTTCCCTTTATTTCCTCATACGGTCCGTTTATAATGTCTTTCGTCCGGTAGAAACTACATGCTTCTTCCTTTCTGGAAGCACAAAAATATACATAATCCCCTACCACTCTTGCATCCGGCGCATAATCATACAACGGAAGTAAATCCGGCAGACGGTGGCTCTCCCAATGCACCATATCCTCCGATGTCCATACACTTAGCGTCATAGATGCAAAAATATAATATTTCCCTTGAAACTGAATCATAGAAGGGTCTGCTGCTTCGCGCGCCACCTGCACAGGCGCATCACCGGACATTCCTTGAACTTGCGGTTTGTTAAACTGGTACCGGTAAGGTACATTTAGCGGGTTACAAAAATACCCTTTTCCCATAAACTATTTCTCCTTTAACATTAACATAATTCAAACCACTGCCAGTCCATGCTGCCTCTTCCTTTATACGTAAAATATAAAGCATGCACGCCCGGCTCTATATGGAACTCCCCAAGTTCCTCCTGCCAGTCTGTCGACGGCTGTATCGGTATAACCGCCCTGATTTCTCCATTCTTTTCGTCCTGTACCAGCATTTCACCTTCTGCATTTCCTCGCACACTGATTCTAATCCGGCTGCTTTGTCTGATATCAAAATATTTAAATCCAGCCCATGCACCATCCCGCAGATTGGCGATATATTGATTCGGATTGTCCTCCCTATCCTCTCCATCTTGTGTAAAATAGGGATGCATCTCTTCTTCCGCCGTTTTTTCTTTCTGGTACATGAAAGTTCCACTGGCACTTGATAAATTGCAGGCAATTCTGGCTTCATATCTTCCTGTTCCCTGCAGCGGTCCTTCATTTAAACCACAGCTGGTAATTTCTGTTTGCGCAATTTTTCCGTCTTCTGCAATCTTAATCCGCTCTGCACACATCTGACGGGAATTACGATGACGGTTAGTATGCCGATGATAAAATACATACCATTGCCCTTCAATTTCTACCAATCCGCCATGGGTATTACTCAGATAATTCACAGCCTTCCCTTCTTCTACAATGCCAATATCTCCAATACTGACAATAATACCTCCATACTTAAAACCATCCACCGGAGATTCACTGACTGCATAACATAAATCATGGCTTTTGACAGAAGAATAAATCATATAATACCGCCCATTAATCTTCCGTGGGCTGCTTGCCTCAAAAAACCCATGCCCCTCAAAATCCGTTCCTTCTGACATAATCTCTCCAGGAACCGCCAATACAGGTTCGCTCTTTAATGTCAGCATATCTTTTTCCAGTTCCACGCAATAAGAACCATCTATCTGGAACACCCCGGCAAGATACTTCCTCATAGGCGCGTCTTTCAGATAAGATAACCCCGTATACAGATAGATTCTTCCATCATCGTCTCTTAGTACTCCGGGATCAAAATTAAATACATCCCCATGTTTTTGTCCATATAAGGTTCCATCCGCATAACGGATATGTCCATAAAATTGATATTCCCCTGCCGGCTCGTCACAGACTGCCACAGAGACAGTGGGAGAACGATGCAGACAATAAAACAAATAATATCTGCCGTCTTCACCTATCTGCACATCCGGTGCAAATAGATGCTGTGTACCATCTTCGTTTAGCGGGTCCTGCACGGAACGATAAATAACCCCCTCTTTTTTCCATGCTCCCAGATCATCAATCGGCGCTGACCAGCACATATAATCATTCAAGCAAAAATCTTCCCCGTTAAACCGGTCATGGCTCCCATAAATGTACACCCTGTCTCCGAATACATAAGGCTCCGCATCTGGTATATATTCATAGCTCGGCAGAAACGGATTAAATGCTTGTGTTTTCATTTCCTATGAACTCCTTTCCGTCATTATGAAATGGCCACTACAAAACGACTACCTGGTATGACCTCTACGCCTTGTTGACTTCGTATGAGTATTCTCCTGCACTAACCTTTTCTACCCTGCCGTCCGGAAGATAAATTTCCGCTTCCACCGGCACCGTTACCGTAATCATTACTTTCTCACCCTCATATTTCCATGCAGACTTGATTTCCCCTGCTCCGGAAAGATAAGCCCCTGCTACCCTTCCAAGACGTTCATCCGGATAAGGCTGTATTTTTACTTTACGGAATCCCGGCTCAAGGGGTTTTATTCCTAAAATATACTGATAGTAAAACTCCCCTACACTACCAAATGCATAATGATTAAAGGACACCATATTATCATCCGTTATTTTGTCTTCGTTTACTGTACCGTCTTCACGGATAGCATCCCAGCGCTCCCACGTAGTAGTAGCTCCCCGGTCAACCTGATACATCCATCCTGGACATCCTTCCTGAAGCAAAACGTCATAAGCAAGCTTCGCCTCTCCAGCCTCCACCAGCATAGGAAGCAGATGCTCCGTAGCGAAAAATCCTGTCGTCAATCCTTCCCGACGGACATTTTCCACAAACTTCTTCATAACCTTCTGGCGCAGTTCCCCTTCCGGAATGACAAACTTCAGCGCCATGATATAAGCGGACTGATAATCATCCGCCACGTCGCCATCCTCTTTTACAAACATTTGAAGGTAAGCATCTCTGGTTGCCTGATACTGTGCCTGATAACGTGCTGCATCCTCCTCATAACCAAGAGCCTTTGCTGTTTCACTCACCACTTTTAAGTCATGTACGATAAAAGAATTGGAAATAGGATTATTATGTTGTGCCTGCCATGCCATATCCTTTCCAAGCGCAAGCCAGTCACCTAAGGATACCCCAAGCCACAGATTTCTACCCTCCATCTTACGGATCTCCGCCTCCACAAATTTCTTCATACTTTCATACTGCTGTGGAAGAGCCTTTTCATCTCCAAACTGCCAGTACATCAGCTCCGGCAGGATTGTTACTGCGTTTCCCCAGCCAAGCATGTTCACAAATCCAATGCCTGCCGGTCCGGTCTGTGGTACGGTAGCACAAACATACCCTTCCGAATTATCAAGCTGCCCCAGCTCAAGGTCGCGCAAGAAATTTTTCCAGAAATCATTAGTGTCGAAATTATAGGCGCCTGTTAAAGCAAACACCTGTCCATCCCCAGTATACCCCATGCGCTCATCCCTCTGTGGACAATCGGTGGGCACTTCCACATAGTTAGATTTCTGGCCCCATACCTGATTTTCATATAATTTCTGTACCTTCTCATGTCCGCATTCAAAGAACCCTGTCCGCCGCATATCCGTATAAAGGGCATAGGCTTTTACCATTCCCGGTTTATACTCCGCTCCTGAGATTTCCACATAACGGAATCCCATATAGGTAAATCTTGGACGATAAACCTTTTTGTCTGTCCCCGCATGATAAACGACAGTCGCCTTTGCCTTTCGAAGATTGGCAGTATACAAGCTGCCGTCCGGGTTCAGAATTTCTCCGTGTCGGACCGTCAACGTCTCGTTCCCAAGAAACTCCGGGTGAATCTCAACAATTCCCGCAAAATTCTGTCCAAAATCCAGAATTGTCTTTCCTTCTGATACCGTCACATTTCTGACCGGCATCTCTTCCTGTATACGCACTTCTGTCAAGGTTTTTTCCAATGCAAAATCTATTGCTCCTGTAAAAACAACGGGATTCCCAATTACATTATTCCGTCCATCCGCAAAATACACTTCACCGTCATATTCGCCAGCATACCCATAAGGAGATTCCAGCTCTTCCACGTCCGTTCCCGAATGAATCACCTTTTCACTTCCATCAGCAAATTTAATGCACAACATCCAGGAGACTGCCGGTTTTTCACCATAGATTTGCGTCTGGTTCTCACAGAGAAACCTTCCGCAGTACCAACCCTGTCCCAGATAAAAGACCAGTTCGTTTTCTCCACTGCTCTCACTTCCGGCATTCAGCAACTCCGTCACATCATGTTCCTGATAAAGAACTCGACGTGGGTAATAAGTATAACCGGGTGCAAACATCTGCTCTCCCACTTTTTTTCCATTCAGCTCCGCCTCATATACCCCCAGCGCCGTAGCATAAAGCACGGCACTGACAATATTATCTCCGGAAAATTTCTGTCGGAAAACTGCCACATCTCCCTCTTTATATTCCCTGTTTATGGTAATAAAATATTTTTTTAAATCCTGCATATCGACTCATCCTTTCTAGATAATAGACCATACTCGTGGCAGTTCGACAAAATCATACATATTTCTTCATAAATTCTGCCGAAAGCTGTATAGATTTCACTGGTGATTTATCCACCCAGTTCTTATGGCTCTCCAGTATCACTGCATCCACTCCCGCCACTTTCGCCTGCTCTGCAAGGGCTTCCAGATTCATATTCCCATACCCCAGTTCCATGCTGTCTGATTTTAAGATTGGTGTCATAGACGCTCCCGCCACTCTGCTTCCTCTGTCATTGATATGGTAAAGCTTAAGTCTATCCCCCAACTGCCGCATCAACTGCAACGCATCCACTCCTGCTTCCGTAGGCCAGTAGGAATCAAACTCGAAATTCACATACGCCGGGTCCGTCTCTTCCATCAACATGCTATATGCCGTCTTTCCCTTTGATACCTTGCGAAATTCACAGTTATGGTTATGGTATAAAAGTTCTACACCGCCTCCTTTTAGTCCTTTTCCTGCTTCGTTTAAATCCTCCGCCAGTTTTCGGACTGCACTTTCATCTGAGTAATCAAAACGGTACATCCCTGTTATGACCACATATTTTGTCCCAAATTTCTTCGCTTCTTCAATGACAGTCTGCGGCTCTCTCTGAATGGTTCCCAAATCCTCATGTACACTTACCACCGACAGTCCTGCTGCCTTTACCAGACCTGCCCAGTCCAGATTTCCGCCTTTTCCTACCGGCATCCCCGCCATCTTCGTCATCATGCGTACCATAAAAGAAGTGGACCGAATCATAAACCCGTTTAATTCAATTCCGTCATATCCAGCTTTTTTGATAGCAGAAAGTGTTTCAACAGCCTGTTTTTCCTTTGCTGTCACTGTTCCAAGCATAATCTGCTGTACTGCTCTCATCGGCATTACGATATCCTCCTGTTCCCTAATCACCTCTCTGGTCTTTTCATCAATCAGTAACCTTCTTGATTTTCTGCAAAGCATCATTCAGCGCCTTTATATCTTCCGGCTTTACCACATCTCCTGCCTGTTTCAACATACTCTGCAAGGTCATTCTCTGCATCATGCGCTGCAGCGCCGGATTATCTTTCACACTCTCTGCCACATCTCCCCGGCTCGCCGACGCTTTAGCCATCAGTCCCTGCACAATTGCATTTGCCTCCGGGCTTTTGGCAATCTCACCAAGAGTATCCCCAACGGAATAACAGTCCTTACGAAAGTCTTCCTTATCAAACCAGTTGACAATATCTCCATCTTTCACAAACAGATAATCCTTATTGACTTCCGCAACCTTCTTTATGGTAATTTCATCCTTGCATTCGCCTGCCTGTGCAGTAACTGTATGAACACCCGATATTGGAACCTCAAAACAGAATATCCTGCTACCTTTCTGCTCTTCCACAAGTTTTCCGTCTACATACAACGCCACTGAAGGCTGATTAGAATACACCTTGATCTTTGTCACTTCCTCTGCTCGGTCTACATATCGCCGGCCGCACAGATGAACAAAAGCTTCTTTGCTCCAATACGCTTTATACAGATAAAATGCATCTTTTCTAAGCTTACGGTCAATCGTTACCAATCCTTTTTGGTTTTCCCCATGTTTGCCGCCCTCGTCCCTTCCATCAGCGGCAAAGTCAAACATATTCCACACATGAGTCGCCCAGAGCCATGGACGTTCTTCAATCATACGCAGCATGTGCTCATGATACAGACACTGGTATTCTTCTGTATAATCTCCCCTGTCAGGCTGGGGAGAATGATATGCAGGATTTGCGTCCGCTCCGTATTCTGAAAATCCAATGCAGCGATCCGGGTAAGCGCTGTGATACTCATCGAAGAATTCATCCGTCTGAATCATCTCTCCCACATACCAGCCAAAATAAAGATTATAACTGTTGATATCCGGTATCTCCAGCAATGGACTTTCCTTTTCCAGCATAAACACATTTGCCATTACAGTTTTCCTTGTCTGATCCAGTTCATGGCATAACCGATTCAACTCCCGATGGTTCTCCATCAATTCTTCATTTACTGCGCTTGCTGCTGTAATCTCATTGGAAAGTCCCCAGCAGACAATCGACGGATGGTTATAATTCTGAATAACCAGCTCCCGCATCTGGCTTAATGTATTTTCTCTTCCTCCAGACATATGCATCGTAATATAAGGAATCTCGGCCCAGACGATGATTCCGTTTTCATCGCACAAATCATAAAATTCCTGCGCATGCTGATAATGGGCAAGGCGGATGGTATTTGCCCCCATTTCCCTGATTATCTCCATATCGCGCTCGTGATGCTCACGGCTCAGGGCATTTCCCATTCCTTTGCAGTCCTGATGGCGGCTTACGCCCCGCAGTGGATAGAAACGGCCGTTCAAGAAAAATCCCTTCTGCGGGTCAATAGAGAAATGGCGGCAGCCGAATCTTACAGTAACTGCATCTCCACTTTCCAGTTCTGCTTTAGCCGTATAAAGGTAAGGATCGTCTACTCCATCCCACAAATGCACATTGGGCAGTTCAAATTCTGCTTTTGCATATCCTTCTGTAACCAGAGCCTGTTTTGTCTCATCCGCGACAGTTATAGTGACCACATCAGCGCCACCCTCTGTATACACTTCTACAGTTACAGCCGCACTTGCCTCTTCTTTTCCTTCCCCAGTCAAAGTTACCACAGGAGTTACTTTAATCCCATCTCCCCCGTGATACTCCATAGCAAAATGGCTCTCAGGCACTACGACGAGACGTACCATGCGGTACAACCCTCCATAAAAAGTAAAATCGGCTTTTTGCGGATACACAGTTCCATTGTCTGAATTATCAACAGCAACCAATAATTCATTGCTTGCCGATGTAAGTTTCTCAGTAATATCCACACGAAACCGAGAATAGCCCCCTTCGTGATGAGCCAATTTTTCTCTATTTAAGTAAACATCTGCTGTCATAGCAGCACCATCAAATTCCAGATAAGCCTTCTCCCCTGCTTCTAACTCCGGTTTTTCCAGAAGGCGGCGATACCAGCAGGTTCCCCTGTGATAATCATTTCCTCCGTCCTGCCCATCTAAAGCATTCCATGTATGCGGCAGTAAAACACCTGTCCCCTCTGCGGCTGCCGCTTCTTGAACATCTCCGGCACTTTTTACAAAAAACCAGTTATCTTTTAATTCTGTTATTTTTCTCATCAAACTGCTCCTCCTGTCCCTATTTATTTAATTGTATTTTACCGCTTTACCTTTACTTGTGTGTTTACTTTTTCCATAATATGTTTTTAAATTAAGGAATTTTAAGACAGAATGAACGAGACTGCCACACTATGTGAAAACCCGCAAGAGTGACAGCCTCATTACCAAATATAACCATATTCAAAAAAACAAATACCTCTTGATAGTCAAAAACCCCGCCGCAAGCAGCGGGGCATCAAACTTGCAATACCCCAAGGGGCGGGGTATTTGACCCTCGCGGCAGTCGCCAAATGCCTGCAAGCAGTCACTTGGCTCGTTGCTCGCGGGAATAAATATCACAAACAACGCTATTTATTACCTAACGCCTGATTCATGCCCTGAATCATCAACTCAATCTGTGCTGCCATTTCTGCACCGGCAAAGCTTGCCAGAGATTTTAGGGGCATTCCATGCATCATTGCCTTCATCATTTCTGCACCCGTACCAAGGGTATCCTCAACATTTTCTGTTGGATCTGACTGCATGGCTCCCATCGCTCCCTGCATATTCTGCATCAAACCTCCGATGATCGGCGCGGTCACAGGATGCGCCATAAGCTCTCCGATCGTTGTCGCTCCACTGACGTACAGCGGAAGCTGCTTTTCGGTCTTGAAGGAAAGTTCCCCTCTCAAAGCAATCTCGTCACTTGCATGTCCTATCAACACCTCGTAAGTTCCTGAAGGTGCATACCAATCGCCAAGCCCTTCATGGTAGAAAGATAAATCCCTTGCAGTAAGTGCAAATTCTACAGTCTTTGTCTCACCCGGCTGCAACTCCACCTTAGCAAAGCCCTTTAGTTCCTTCACAGGACGCCCCGCTGTGCCGTTTTTATCGCTGACATAAAGCTGTACTACTTCCTTACCGACCATACTTCCTGTGTTTTTAACATCTACGGTCACTTTTACGCAACCCTTATCATCCAGACTTTCTGCAGGCATATTCAGATTACTATACTCATATTCCGTATAAGAAAGTCCATGTCCGAATGCCCAGCGCACCGGCATTTTTCTGGCATCATAATAACGGTAGCCTACATAGATTCCCTCCGCATAATCCACATTTACTCCGTCACCGGGGAAATTCAGGTAACTTGGATTATCCTCCAGACGGAGCGGGAATGTCTCTGCCAGACGTCCCGAAGGATTTACTTCTCCATAAAGAAGTTTATCTGTTGCTTCTCCCACGCCCTGACCGCCAAGATACATTTCCAGAATAGCTGCTGTCTTATCTGCCCAAGGTACTTCAACCGGACTTCCATTGTGCAGCACAACAACCGTGTTAGGCTGTACTTTGATAACTTCCTCAATCAGTTTATTCTGGCATGCAGGAAGTTTCATATCCTTTCTGTCATAGCCTTCCGATTCAATCAGATCAGGCAGTCCTGCGAAAATAACTGCCACTTTGGCATCCTTTGCCGCCTGCACAGCCGCCGCCAGTTCTCCCGCGTTTTCTTCATCCTTATCAAAAGGGAATCCTTTCACATAAGATACCGACCTGCCTTTTTCCTTTGCGCTCTCCAATGCGGAAGTTACTTTACTGGAATTGATATGACTGGAACCGCCACCCTGATAACGGGGCTTTTCGGCATATTCGCCAATGTATACTACATTTGTTCCTTCCTTCAACGGAAGTATTCCATTATTCTCCAAAAGAACTGCACACTCTGTCTCTATTTTTACCGCTTTTTCATGATCTGCATCCCTGTCAAACACAGCTTCCGGATGGCGGTTATCCGCATAAGAAAACAATACTTTTAAAATGTGTTCCACTGCCTTATCAAGCAGTGCCTCATCCAGACTTCCATCTTTTACTGCCGCAACAATCTTGGCATCATTTACTCCATGGCTGCCCGGCATCTCCAGATCAAGTCCTGCAACAATCCCTTTCACACGATCCGCCACTGCGCCCCAGTCCGTCATAACATAACCTTCAAATCCCCACTCATCCCTTAAAATCTCTGTCAGAAGATGCTTGTTTTCAGAGGCGTATTCTCCATTGATCTTATTGTAACTGCACATAATCGTCTTAGGCTGTGCTTCCTTTACTGCTGTCTCAAATGCAGGTAAATAGATTTCCCGGAAAGTACGTTCCGACAAATTAGAAGAACAACTCATACGGTTATACTCCTGATTATTTGCGGCATAGTGTTTCATGCTCGTTCCCACGTCCCAGCTCTGTACACCTCTGATATAGGAAGCAGCCATTTTTCCTGCAAGATATGGATCCTCGGATAAATATTCAAAATTCCGTCCACAGAGAGGGCTTCTCTTAATGTTTACAGCCGGTCCCAACAATACACTTAAATTTTCTGCCTGACATTCTTCCCCAAGGGTCTTTCCCATTTCGTTCATCAATTCCGTATCAAAGCTGGAAGCCGTGGCACAGGCTGCCGGAAAACAAACCGCCACAATACTCTCGCCAATCCCAAGATGATCTGCCTCGCCGGGCTGCTTTCTTAATCCGTGAGGTCCATCTGATACCATAACCTCCGGGATACCAAGTCTCTCCACTTTCTTCAAACGCCAGAAATCTTCACCGGAACACATCCCGGCTTTCTCCTCCAATGTCATTTCAGAGATAATTTTCTTAAGGTCTCTTTCCATCATCTCCATCCCATCCTTTCTTTGATTTTATCAATATTGCTATTCCATCTTTACTTTTATATTTAAAAAGAATTTTACCCGTATTTATCCTTCCTGTATTGCCTGATTTTAATATGCTTTATCTGATTTTAATTTTCCAAAAAATTTTTATCCACATGAGTTCTTCGGTACTGTGCCGGTGTCTTTCCAGTTACCTTCTTAAATACTCTGGTAAAATAACTTTGAGGAGAAAGATTCATATATTCTGCAATTATAGAAATTGGCCGGTTAGAATATTTCAGCAGATTACAGGAAACCTGTATTTTTTCCTGCATAATATAATCCGTCAAGGTCATTCCCATCTGCTTTTTGAAAATCCCCGAAAGGTACGCCGGATGCACACCAATCTCTTTTGCAATTTCCTGTAATGACAATTTCTTAAAAATATGCTTGGCGACGTATTCCCTGCTCTGTTCCACATAAATCGAATGAGCCTCTGATTTTGCTTCTTTCCCTAGCCGTCCATACTCCACAAGCGCGTATTCCATTACTTTCCGCATTTCCATCACATTCGTTGCTTTGGCAAGTTTTTGTAAAAGCACATCACTTAATGTATATGCAGCACTTTCTTCTACACCCGCTGCAATAGCATATCTGGTAAGTAAAGTGATTCCACTTACTATGCCGTATTCCAGATTCTTTTTCTGTGACTGGGCCATAACACCCGCACTGTCCACCAAATCCTCAAAAGATTTTCCTGTTCCAAACGAAAACTCCCCCTGCCCTCCTATAATCCATTTCCACATCTGATCTTCTCTGGCAAATGGAAAATGCTTTTTGTCGCACTCCTCATTTTCCAATTCATATTCCACGCGCCCGGCATGTAAACTTTCCTGAAATCGTTCCGCATCTATCCCGTTATCAATTATGACAACATTTTCATACTCATCTGACAAGAGTCCATGTGCAAACATTATTATTTCTTCCAGTTTCCCGATTTTCATCAGGGGAATATCACATACGCTCCCTGCCTTCGCTCCATGCTGTTTACAATACAATGAGTAATCATTCTCAGAATACTCCTCACTGTTCACAGGCCCCCATATAATATAATCTCCCAAATTATGAAACACATAATACCAATACCCGCCGTCATTCCACACCTTATATGTCTTTTGTTCCCTCCCATATTCCATCAACATTTGTAAAAGCCTTGGACTGTTAAATACCGGATCCTCATCCAAGAAACCGTCAAAAGGGACTGCAAGAAATTTTCCTTCTCTGCTTAAAACCCTTCCTGCCAAATGATATAGATGGTATATATTTTTTAATATATAGACTGCTTTATCCATCCATTTTCTCCTTCATTATCCTAAATGCACATTTGTACTCTCATCTTCCAGTGCTTTAGATTAATAAATAAATTAAATTAATTTTTTGACATAAACACGAAATTTTCACCTCTTGATATCTTTCTTTTCTATTATAATAAAAAAAACAATTCCAATAAACATCATATTTGGAGATTATGAATTGCAAGGAGGATTTTCTATGGACAAATTTTCATCAGACTTTCTTTTAGGAGCCGCAACTGCAGCACATCAGGTTGAGGGAAACAATGATAATAGTGACTGCTGGGCAATGGAACAGATGGAACACACTAGCTTTATAGAGCCATCCCTTGATGCCGTTGACCATTACCACCGTTATCAGGAGGATATTCAGCTCATGGCTGATGCCGGATTAAACGCCTATCGTTTTTCTGTAGAATGGGCGCGTATCGAACCGGAAGAAGGACATTTTGATGATGCACAGGCCGAGCACTATCTGGACGTTATTCACTGCTGCAAAGAACATGGTTTAGAGCCAATCGTAACCCTCCATCATTTTTCGAGCCCTAAATGGCTCATAGGAAAAGGTGGGTGGGAAGCAGAATCCACAGTAGGCGATTTTGCCCGCTATGTCCGCTATATCATCGGAAAACTCGGAAATGAGCTTCACTATGTATGCACCATCAACGAAGCCAATATGGGAATCCAGGTAGCCGCCATTGCCAAACGCTATAGGCTGCAGATGCAGGCGCAGGCCGCAAAAGCACAGAGCGCGGACGGCACTGTCCAGGTCGGAATCAATCTGGAGAAAATGATGGCAGACCAGAAAGCCACAGCTGAAGAAAATATCAAAGTCTTTGGAGTGGAGAAAGTAGAAAACTTTACCTCCATGCGTACTCCTGAAGGCGATAAGATTGTATGCCGTGCCCACGAAGCGGCGCGTGCTGTCATCAAAGAACTCTATCCTGAAATCAAAGTAGGTCTTACCTTAAGCTTACATGATATTCAATCCACAGCCGGCGGAGAGGAACATGCCAAAAAAGAGTGGGATGATGAATTTACCCATTATCTCCCCTATATCCAAAATGATGATTTTCTGGGCGTACAGAACTATACCCGCTCCCTGATGGGTCCGGAGGGTACACTCCCCACTCCTGACGGCGCTGAACTCACCCAGATGAACTATGAGTTCTATCCGGAAGCATTAGAGCATGTCATCCGTAAGGTGGCAAAAGACTTCAAAGGCGATCTAATCGTCACAGAAAACGGCATTGCTACCGGAGATGACAAGAGGCGTGTTGCTTTTATCGAGACAGCTCTTGCAGGTGTTCAAAACTGTCTGCGCGATAACCTTCCCGTACGCGGCTACTTCCATTGGAGCCTTATGGACAATTTTGAGTGGCAGAAAGGCTATTCCATGACCTTCGGGTTGATTGCCGTTGACAGAACAACACAGACCCGCCATCCCAAAGAAAGCTTATCCTATCTGGGAAGTTACCATGGTTAATTCTGCATCAGCATAAAATATTTTTTACCAAAAAACCTGCTGTATTGTCCAGCAGGTTTTTTACGTTTATTTACTCTCAAGCTTCCTTTTCCAGCATACTCCCTAAGAATCTAAGACTTGGTTTAGGCGTCCGTATCTGCGTAGTACGATCAACAGCTACAAGCCCATATTTCAGACTATACGCTTTCTGCCACTCATAGTTATCAATAAAGGACCAGTAAAAATACCCTTTTACCGGAATATCGTCCTCCATGCAGCGTTTCACACCCCAGATTGCTCTTTGGATAAACTCAATTCTTCTCTGGTCATCATCCGTAGTCACTCCATTTTCTGTAACATAGATATCACCTTTAAAGTCTTTTGCCACTTTCCGAATGACATGCTCCAATCCTTCCGGGTAGAACTCGTAGCCACATTGGGTAATGTCCGCTCCGTCAGGAACAGTAACGGAGCCTTCTGGTCCTACCAGCTCTCTTGTATAATTTTGCACACCTATAAAATCATCATCTCTGATTCCCGGTAAGTAATGCCTAAATTCTTCATCCCACAGTTTTTCCATGTTTGCCTCCCCGCCGGGAATTGCCTGAAAATCATGCAGGCTCAGTGTCATACCAACCTTGATATCCGGAAAACGCTCTTTGATTGCATTGCGGGCAGCCTCATGAGCTTTCAGAATCAGTTTATCTCCATGAGGACTACAAGGACTATGGAAATTATTAACACTCATCCCTTCTGGAAGATGAAAAATCTGCCTGCCCTCTTCAAACATGGCATCCTGAGCATTCAGCATTGCCTGCACATCCACACCAACCTGCAGATTTTCCGAAACATTCTTATCTGCCGGTGTGCTCTGGCGAATCATCCTTTCCGTATAATTCTTCATGATCCTTGCAAACTGAAGCCTCATATTTGCCTCATTGATTGTGTTGATATAATGTATTTCCTCTCCAAGACGTTCTATTACATAAATGCAGTATGTTCTGAAATCCTCTACGATACTTTCCGCTTCCCAGCCGCCTTTACTGATAATCCACTTTGGGCTGCTGAAGTGATGCAGTGTCACCATCGGTTCTATCCCGTATTTTCGGCAACAGGCAATCACATCCCGATAATGCTCTATCTCACGGTCATCGAATATCCCCTCTTCCGGCTCAATCCTTGCCCATTCAATAGAGAATCGGTATGCATTGTAACCTGCCTCCGCCATCATCGCAATATCCCGTTCATAGAGATGGTAATGATCCACGGCATCCAGACTGGGTTCCTCATAGGAAGTATACTTCATATGTTCCATAGCCCATATATCGTTATGGACATTATTCCCCTCTACCTGATGCGCCGCCGTTGCTGTTCCCAGCAAAAAATCCTTTGAAAACTGTACCATTTGTTCTCCTCCTTGTCGTCGTACCATAATCTAATTTCTTCCTCCGCTTTTCCAACACTTGTTGATTTTTCTGTTGCTTATATTATAATTACTGTATATATGCAATACAAGCTACACATCTGCCATATATGAAGTTTATCCAACAAAACAGTCTAATTTGATGATAAATTAACAAAATCTTCATAATGATATTGGAGGTAAAAATATGAAACCGGATATACGGATCCGCCACACAAAAGAGAATATTAGAAAAAGCTTTTTTACGCTTTTATCGCAAAAAGAATTTTGCCAGATCACAGTTACGGACATCTGCAATCTGGCTGAAATAAACCGTTCAACCTTTTATAAACATTATCTGAATATAAATGACCTGTTAGAACAAACAGAAAATGAGATATTAGACAAGATACGGAAACTATGGAAAAAACTGCATCCAAAAAATACCATTGAAGGCATGGAATCTATTTTATCAGAGACACAAAGTACCATGTGGGATTCTGCATTCTATATTTTTAAAGCTGATCCGGAATTTTCATATAAAATAACCGAAATTATCTGCCATGACTCCTGCGTCAGTTTTCTGAATGATTCTTCCTATTCTGTTCAGGAACGAAATATGCTCAACCGCTTTATCGTATATGGCTGCGGTAGCATTACAAGGAACTGGCTCTTATCCGATTCCAATGAGAGGCTGTCTCCGCATGAGCTGGCAGAATTTCTTTATCGTTTGATAGAAAAAATGACAGAATAATTTCCTCTGCTATATAAAAAGACCAGACACTTACATATTTCCCGTAAGTGTCCGGTTTGTCTAATTTCTATCCGAGTAACCAGCCGCATCTACAATAGCGCTGGCAACTCCATTTGTAACGTCCATAACTGTACCGTCTTTCTTTTCAAGTTCAATATGGCAATCAAGACCAATTGCAGAAATCATTGCCGGAAGAAATGTTAATGGTGCAACAGTAACCCCTACAACGCTGGCTGCGACACTGATATTTAATGGTATACTAAGAATCCTTTCATCTCCCTTTCTAACGATTACTTTGGAGATATCCCCCATTTTTATCCTTTCTTTAATCTCCTCAACCGTTTTTTCAGCATTCTTTTCAGCTTCCTCAGTCTGTCCACCAGCTGCTTTTGCTTCTTCCAGCAACCAATTGACCTCATCCCGAATGGTTTCCTCAAAAGGACGGCACGAAAATCCCAGCTCCTGTTTTGCCTTTGAACAATCAAAATCATTATTGCGCGTCATATTATAAACAGCAAAATCCGTCAATACCGGTTCTTCACCTGTAAATTTACTCTGCATTTTTATAAATTTCACTGCTAAACTGGCAATGCCTTTTGACAAAATATTAGCATGGACATTCATGTTGGCAGTCCGATTAATAATATCATAAAGCTCCTTCATGGTTACCAGTTCATTGCTCATAATATAGCACTCACCCCGGCGCCCCTTATCACAACAGGCAATAATTCCGGCAGCCAAATCCCTGACATCCACACTGTTAAAAGTGCCATCTAAACCAATCTTCACTTCTCCATTGAGGTATTGGGAAACCGTCTGCGCCACTGGACCAAAAGCGTAGTCATTTGGTCCGCAAATACCGGAAGGATGAACTATAGAAGCATCAAGCTCCGGACACCACCGCAAAGCATCTAAAACCAACTGACTCGCCTGAGCCTTGGTAACAGAATAATAACCAACAAGTCCGTCTGCAGGCAGAAAATGATCGACCTCTTTGATTTTCTGTCCATGGGGCAATTCAGGAATTGCCCCGGTAGAACTTACATAAACCATTTTTTTTACTTTGTGCTTTAAGCACATATCAATAATATTCCGTGTACCATCCACATTGACAGCATACACTTTGGGATTAGGATTAGGATTCATTGTTACTATACTGGCACAATGTATAACAATAACCTCACTGCCCTCCGGAACAGTAAATAATTCTTCCATGGAATTAATGTCAAGCAAATCCCCGTAAATAATCTGCACCTGATCCGGCACATATGCCACAGCCGGATCATCTTTCAATACTAAAGCACGCACTACTTCTTTAGCATCCACTAGCTGACGGGCAATATTACTGCCCAGCAATCCAGCAGCTCCAGTCAAAAGATAAATCTTACTCATCCTGCCTTTCCCCTTTCAATCCTGCACATCATATTTCTTACACTTCCTGCGTGAGAACATATCAACTTATCTAAGATTCCGCCTGTTATCCGAAGGCAGTTCCTTATCTTTTATTAAAATCGCAACTTTGCCTATGTAGGAATTCTACTCAAGCTTTCGATTGTGCAACCGCTTTCTTCTCAGCAATACGCTTCTGAACTTCTACCATGTCCTCTTTACTCAACGAGCAGAAACGCATAGCAATCAACGTAATAATCCAGCCGATAATAGGGAAACCATACATCAATGCCATTGTCATCCAGAAAATACCTGCCGTCAATTCATCCGTAGGCTGCGGCATTGTTTCTTTATACCCAATCAATGCAATCGCTCCGGTCGCAATAAGTGCACTAACAGAAGATACCAGCTTATCAATCAAACTATATACACCCGTTATAACTGCCGGTATATATTTGCCGCCACGGTCCAGCTCATAATCAATGATATCTGCCATAAATGCATTATTTCCGGTTGTAACACCCATCTTCGTTCCATTCGTCAGCAACATCAGAAGAACATATACAATCATCAATGGTTTTACGGTTGCAATGCTATGTGTATCTCCAAAAATATAAATTGAAGTAAAGAAAGCAAATGAGATAAGCGTTACTATAAGACAAAACCATGTCCAGTCCACTACCGTCTTCTTGTTGCCGTGTTTTCTAGCATACTCCGCACCAACAAAAGCAAATAATATGGAAGGAATAATTCCTATAGTTGTCAGCTTAGTAGAAATAGCCATATCACCGATAATAATACCTGCAGCCATCGTATTAATGATAGACTGGCTGGCAATCTGTTGTGCAATCTTATCGGAAGCCGCAGATGCAATGTAACACTGCAGTGGACGGTTGCCCTTGAGTACATCCACCATATCCTTTACTTTGAGCTTTTCTTTCTTCATATTTGTTCCGACAAAGTTTTCCGTCTTATCAAACTCCGTAATACCAATACATGTCAGAACAATACCTACCGCAGAAACCCCTACACACACCCAACAGGCAGATGCCAGAAATTCCAGATTAAATCCGCCAAATTTAGGCATAAGCTTCATATAGAATACAAGATTCAGGGTTATAGGAACCAGATAATTAAAAATCGTACTGCAGACGCCAATCATAGGACGCTGCCTTGGGTCATTGGTCATCAGAGCATACAATGTCTGTACCGTCATGTTAAACAAAGTATATCCAATGATATAAAGAACATATAGGAGTATAAAAGTTACAGTACCCCTTCCTTTCCCTGCTGCCCAGTTATACATCATAAGCAATGCAAGAACCATGATCGCCCAACCGCTAATCATCAAGATACGCACCTTACCGAAACGAGTATTAACTTTGTCATAAATGAACGCAAGCATCGGATCGGTAATTGCATCAAAAACACGGGTAAAGGTCAAAATCCCCCCTACTGCCACTGTCGCAATACCATACCCGATACTTGCCGTATAGTTTGCAAGACCTATGAGGGAATAAAATCCCATTCCAATAAAAGCACTGGTAGATACCATGATGATCTGCCATAATTTTGCGCGCCGATACATCACCCCATCGGCTCCGCCTGATCTGTTTTGAGACATAATTAAAACCTCCTTCTCTACATCCTTAAGTTTTCCGCCATAATATTATTATAGAGGAAATCAAAATTACCCCTGTTTAAAAATTGCTGATTTTGTTTAATGTTTCATGCATTTTATTTTCTTTTTTGTAAAACAAAAGGAAATGCCGGAAGCCCATTTTCGTTAAAAAGACAAACTTGATAATAAGGCGTCTGGGCAAAAGCAACCGTAATTTCATTTGATATGATGGATTCCTTTATGGACACTATTAATGTATCTCCGCTTATACTCCATCCGGTAATCGCACACTTCTCTCCATCTGCATAAATCTCCAGTTCCTGAAATTCTTGTCCTTCCAGATGCAGACTGGCAGCATTGTCAAATCGAATACATATCTGTTTATCCTGTACTTTCATTTCTGCGGCGATAGGAGCATCCCCCTGCACCGCTTCTCCATATACGTGCTGCCTTGCACTCAATGCCATACGCATTCCAATTGGCTGCTTATTTTTAGGATGAATGTCAAACCTGTTTCCACAATCCGAAGTGGAAATCATATAGACATTATCAATATGCTCCCATGCATCAAACTGTTGTTTCCTGAGTTCCGGGAATTTATCCCCCCTGCACTGCATCCAGCTTTCAAAAGGTGCAAGCTGGGCATATATGACCGGAATATCCTCTGCCCAGTCCTTCCGGAGCTGCTCCACCAACCGGGTAAACAGTTTCTCATAAATATCCGGATGCGTGTCATCACTTTCTCCCTGATACCAGATGACTCCCCTGATGGTAAAGCCTGCAGCCTTTGACAGCATGGACTCATACAACCCGCAGGGGCGATTCTCATCATGCGGACCTGTCACCATAAAACTCTCCTGTGACATGCCACTGTTTTCTGCCGCTCCTCCCTGCATATCCATGCCTGCTCCGGCTGCCAGTTTTCCTACATGCTGCATTACCTGTTCCATCGTTACCGTATTTTTCATCATAAAATCGTTGATCATTTGGGCGAAAGGGCTTCCCATTCCCTTTCTCTTCGCATAACTTATCTGGTAGTATGCTTCCATATCCAAATGTGCAAGATTCTCTTCATACTCACGCAGATACACTGCCAGTTCTTCGTCCGCCTCCAACATCTCCCGGCTGATCCATGCTGATGCGGATGTTCCGCCCCAATTACAGCTGACTATTGCCACCGGTATGTTATAATGCTTCCGCAGCTCCATTGCAAAATATACTGCTACCGCCGAAAAACTTCCAATCGTCTCGGAAGTAAGACATCTCCAGCAGTTCCAGTCCTGATTACTTTTCAGTCCCTCTTCTTCTTCCCCCTCAAAGGAATACTTTGCCACTTCATAATAACGTAAATGCTCATCCGGCTGGCTGTTTTTCATTTCTTCAAACTGACTGTCATACTTCATGGGAAATTCCATATTGCTCTGTCCGCCGGCAAACCATACCTCCCCGAAATCCACATTTCTGAGCACAACATCATTTCCTATCCGGACAGTTACATTCTGTGCTGCTTCCTGCGGGGGAAGAAAAAAAGTAAAATCTCCTTGCGGCAGTTCTCTTTCAGCAACTTCCTTTTCATTCATATAAATAGTTACCGTCTGTACTTCTGAACTGGTTCCCCATACTTTACATGGCTTATTTCTCTGGAACGTCATGTCATCTTGAAATATTTTTGCTAATTTGACCATATACCCTCCCTGTTTACTTGTCCTATCTCTGTCTTTTCATGTCAATGGATCACAAACCACTTCATCTTTGATTGGGAATCATGGAAAGCTGACCGTTAACCTGCTCTATTACTTCTTTAGGCATATGAGCATACTCCAATATCTGCCTCAGTTTCATCCCTGATGCCATGGACATCATCTCCGGGGTCATCTGTGAAGCTTCCTGCCCTCCCGGTCTTTCCTGTTTCCCTGCGCCTCCCAGAAAGCCTTCCACAACCTTCCGCCCTTCCGGATTTCCCATCACGTAACCAAAAGTACAGTCAACGGATAAAAACTCTCCATCATTATCCGTCACATGCGCCTTACATACGGGCTTGGTCATTTCGCCGTTTCCAAAATCCCCAAATATCTCTTTCAGCCACCCGATGGAATCGGACACCCAGTTAGGAACACGTGAGGAAATAGTTGTATCACGACTCTGAACAGAAGTATCGCAGGTTGAAAATCCATGAGGCCCATAGGAATAAATATGGCTTTCAAATGAAATATCCGCCTGAACCAATGCTTCCATAAACCGGATACTGTTCATAACAGGAACAATTTCATCTGTCCGTGTTGCAAATATAAAACAGGGACAGGTATTTTTATCCACACAGGGAATCGTATCCGGCGCAGTCGCACAACAACCTTTCACATCGGAACCTGTCACCGGATATCCCAAAATTGCTGCATTGGGACGATTCTCTGACATTGTCGCCGCTGCTGCTGCCAAATGCCCTCCCGCTGAAAACCCAATTACTGCAACTTTATCGGAAAATACTTTCCACTCTTCTGCCCTCTTGCGGATCATTTCCATTGCCTGTTCATAATCCTGCAGGGGATTCGGCCACACAGAATGTTTCCCAACCGAATATCTAAGAATAAAAGCCTGATATCCCGCTTTCAGATAAGGCATTGCGACCGGATCAGCTTCTCTTTCAGAGCAGAACTGATATCCGCCGCCGGGAAGAATTAAAACTGCCGGGCGTTTGCAGATATTCCGGAATTCTCCCCCGGTATCCAGAAGATAAGCCGTTAATGACACTTCTCTCGCTTCATTCAATACAATTTTTTCTACTTTCATGTTCTCACTCCCCCTACGATAATGTAAATTCTAAAATATCAATACTGCCCTCTCCTTGATAGCGAAGGAACAGTGGACAACGCGAAACTGCAATATCTGTCCTCTCCGCAACAATCCGTTCAGGCATAAAATCCGTTTCCGATACCGCCCAGTCATCGCCTTGCGAAAGCAGTATTTCTGCAACAGCCTCTCCGGATTCTCCGTTTAAGATTTCAAGCTTCCCTCCGGCGCCGCGGGTTACTACCGAAAGATGTCTGGTATTGGTCATATCAAAATATTTGTAACCTGCCTGACTGCCATCCTCAATCCCTGTAATATAGGAAACCGGCGCATCCTTTGCTGTCTCCCCGTTAATCTCCGCCCCTTCCGGCTCCGGCGGATCATAATCCGGTCCATCCTGTGTCACACATGGACCTGTCATCGCCATCGGGTTAAACATTTCTCCAGCCGTTTTCCCCATCAGTACACAGGCGATATATGCCGGATAAGTCCCAGTTCCTTTCAACGGACCGTCATTCAGACCGCAGCTTGTGGATTCTACCATATCAATGGTTCCATCCGGATGAATGGTGATCTTCTCAGCCACACCCTGTCTGGAAAAAGGACTTCCATTTGTCACACGATGATCAAAAATATACCATTGTCCTTTGATGCATACCAGACCTCCATGACTGTTTCCCATTGGATAAGAAGCCTGCATAAGACTGCGTCCCTGATAACCAATATTACTGGAACAATGGATTGGCCCCTTATGAACAAAATCTCTGTCTGGGAAACGGCTCATGGAGTAGTTCAGCCCCGTCATGTTTGTTGACGGATAAACGAGATAATACCATTCCCCAACATGCCGTATGGATGCCCCCTCAAAAAAATTCGGCTCCGTATATACCCATTTTGCAGGAAGGAGAATTCTGGGTTCGCTTATCACTGTAAGCATATCTGTGGCTAATTCCATCACGAAGCAGCCTTTAATCTCATGTCCGTATTGTCCGTTCTCCGGCTGGCTGCTGCCTGTATAAAGCCATATTCTTCCGTCATCATCCACCAGAACAGCAGGATCAAAGGTAAACCATTCTTCAGGTTTGGTTCCGTAAGCATGCCCGTCCGGCAGTCTCACATCTCCCAGATACTCATATTTCCCTGCCGGTTTATCACAAACTGCCACCGAAATAATGCCGGAATTCACTACAAAGTAATAGAGATAATACCGCCCATCCGGTCCCTGCACACAATCCGGAGCATAATATGCCTGATTACGTGTATTCCACGGTGTCTGGTCTTTCCGGAAAATTACTCCTTCATATCTCCAATCTGACAAGTCCTCCACTGGTGCAGACCATGCCACATAGTCGTTTTCACAATACCCTTCGGCGCCAAACCTATCATGACTTCCGAAAATATACAACCTATCCCCAAATACTCTGGGCTCCCCATCCGGAATATATTCCCACGCCGGCAGATAGGGATTATATGCTTGACGTTTCATCTTCACCATCCTCCTTCTTAAACTTACTTTTCTTTCACATGAATAGACACTTCTTTTGTACCAAGTCCCTCTCCGCTTACTTTTACTAATATATTTCCTGACTTTTCACCTGCACGAATTACCGCCTGTGCTTTCCCATAGTAAGTTGTATGCCGTCTGCTATGGAAATCTTCTCCCATGTTCGGTTTGGCAGAACCAAACGCCTGTAGCGTGCCCGCACCGCTTACCTCTATTGATATAGGCATATCCTCTGATGATTTCGTGATTCCATCCTCGCCCACAAGATCAATATTCAAATAGCACAAGTCCTGTCCGTCTGCCGCCAGTTCCGTCTTCTCTGCATTAACAGCCAAAACAGTTTTACCTTTCGCTGTCTTTAATGAGCTTCGGGAAATTTCCTTTCCCTGCGCATCATAAGAAACCGCCGTAATCGTACCTTCTTCATAACGTACATTCTTAAAGACTGCCTTGTATTCTTTTACTGTTTTTCTTCCGTAAGATTTTCCATTGACAAGCAGTTCTGCCTCTGCTCCGTTTGAATAAACTGTTACCTTTGTTTTTCTTCCTTCACAGCCACTCCATGACCAGCTTCCTACGGCATCCGTATCACGCCACATAGACACAGAACCCAGATCCCCGGCATGTGTCAATGGCTCCACACCAATTCCGGGCGTATTCGTTAATCCCCATATAAGTTTGTTCCACTGCACCTCGGGACGGATTTTCCCACAGATGTCAATAACACCGCAGCCGCCGGAAATAATCGGCGCATCATTCCCCGGTTTTTTAAAGCTTTTGTATCGGACTGTCCCGATACCAGCCTCGCCAAGATAATCCCACCCCGTCCACATAAAATCTCCTATCACATAAGGAAGCTTTTTCACAAGCTGCCAGTTTTTGTATAGATTTTTAGGAAGTGTCTCCGAACCGACAATCACACGGTCGGGATGCAGATCTTTGTCTATCTCATAGCGGGAAGCCGCATAATTGTATCCTCCGATATCAAGGCTTGCGAACGCTTCCTCTGATGCTTTATCCGCCGCCGGTTTGGCCGCCATTTTCTCAATCATTCCGCCAGCCATATTCATCAACATATTGAAAAAAGTACTGGTAGGAGCATTGTCCATCGTCTGGCTTCCATTCTGGTTTTCTTTCTTCTGCCCCTTTTTATCTTTCTTGTCACCGTAAATACCTCCTCCTTTTGCCGTCATACTGCAAAGCATAAGGTTAACTCCCAGAGTTACCGGTCTTGACGGGTCAATACTTCTTGCAAACTCAGCCATTTTCCGACAGTACTCCTGACCTTCCGGCAACGCAAGCTCCGAAATTTCATTACCAATCGAATTCATGATCACGCTTGGATGGTTATAATTTTTAAGCGCCATCGCCCTTAAATCCTGCTGCCAGTTCTTTCTAAAATCAGCGTCGGCATAATCATATGGATTTTTATGTATCAACCACTGATCCGCAAATTCGTCCATGACATACATACCAAGTTTATCGCATGCCAACAGCAAATCCTTTGATGCAGGATTGTGGGAACACCGGATAGCATTAAAACCTGCCTCCTTCAAAATACGTATTCTACGCTCTTCTGCTTCTTGGAAGGAACAGCCTCCAAGAATACCATTATCATGATGGATACATGCTCCCCTAAGAAGCACTTCTTTCCCGTTTACCCGAAAGCCTTTCGTATCCCACGACAATGTCCGGATTCCCAAAAAGCCCTTTACACAATCAACTGTTTTTCCCTCATTAAGCAATTCTAACTGATATTCATATAGATAAGGGTTCTCTGCATCCCAAAGCCGCGCTTTCGGAATGTTCAGAAACAGCTCTGCCAGTGATCCTTTTACCTCTGTCAGACCTTCAGCAACCTTCTTACCCTTGTCAAATATTATTGCCCTCAGTTGTTCCCCGCCTGTAACGTCAGCCTCAATTTGAACCTTATCAATTTTCGGCGTTGTGATTTTTACCCCTTCTGGCTGAATATAACATTCCTCACCCATGTAAAGGTTCACTTTACGATAAATCCCACTACCGGAATACCATCTGCTGTTTGGGCATTTTGAATTATCCGCAATCACTTTAAGCTGATTGTTTTCTCCATATACAAGACTATCTTCTAATGGCACATAAAAATTAGAATACCCATATATATTTGTGCCTATAAGATGCCCATTTAGATATACTTGTGCCTGTTGATAGATTCCCTCAAATTCCAGTATTATCTTTTTCCCCTTCCATTCAACCGGTGCCACAAAAGATTTCTCATAGACATATTTCCCTCCTGGAAAATATCCACATGCTCCTGCCGTAACCGCATCCCTGCTTCTCTTTTCATAAATCATGGCATCATGGGGAAGCATTACCTCTTTCTTCTCCGTTTCCTGCCCTTCTTTATAAAATATCCATCCTAAATTAAAATCTGATTTAACCATACCTTCCCTTCCTCCCATCTTTTATACTCTTTACACAGATAGCAAGCTGTAATATAATTGTAAATGATATAGTTATTGCTTTATATAGCATTTAAAAGAACTTTTTCCGAATTTTATATCATATTCAATAAAGGGGGCTTAAAATGTATCATCTCAGCACAGACACTGCCGGAAAATGGAATATCGTGGGAGACTATAAAAATATCTTAGAGCCATCCGAGTTCGTGCTGCCCTTTAACTACCGGACAGAAGTTCCCTTTGAACTTTTTTTATGTACAAGCCTTCCTGATAATCCGAATGCCCGTTTGATTATCATGCAGTCATCACCCAGCTCTTCCCTCTATACTTCCTTCAGCAATGCAGAAATTGCACCTTATATAGATAACGGAAAACTTCATCAGCATGACTTCTTTGAATTGATGTTTGTTATTGAGGGCACCGTATATCAAAACATTGAATATGAACGGCATGTTTATCCCGCCGGAAGCTGCTGCCTGATCAATACAAACACACAACATATCGAAGAATATCATAATGCATCAAGAATCCTGTTTCTGCAGTTATCCAAAAATTTTGCCAGAAACCTGTTTACTGCGGAACAATATTTCCCGCCGGAAAATGCCCCCTGCAATGAACTGATGAAGAATTTCTTTCTCCAGACTCTGCATCAGGAAAACCCTGAACAGAAAGAGTATATTGATTTCATTCCCCTTAGAGACGCTTCGTGGGTGAAACAATATATCCATTCCATATTTGAAAAAATGTTCCATGAAATACAGGAGCCCATCTTTGGCTCCTCTTTCCGGCTTCGCGCCCTTTGTATGGAATTGTTCTGGCATTTATTTGACCAAAATAACTATCAAAACACCCCTGTCAAACCCGGAACCGAATCAGAAAGGATATTGTTTGAACAGCTCTCACAATTTATGAAAAATACAGGCAGGAAAGTTTCCCGCAGACAACTCGAAGAAAATTTCAACTATTCTGGAGACTATCTTTACAAAATAGTACGCAAGTATACAGGTCTTGGCATTTACGAATATAGCTCTTCACTCTGTATGACAAGAGCAGCACAGTTACTGCTTTCCTCCAAAATGAATATTAATGAAATCGCAGAACTGCTTGGCTTTTGTAACTATACCCAGTTTTATAAGGTCTTTGAGGAATATTTTCATATGACCCCAAAGGCTTACCGTAAGACCATGCATTAATCTCCACTCTGCTCTTCCGCACTTTTGACTAAAATACGGTATTGACGAAACAAAAGCAGTATGCTGACTGCCACAGACAATATATCTGCCGCTGTATGTGCCGCAGCAATACCAGACAACCCCATCAGCCCATGAAACAAATACAAAAACGGAATCAGCAGAATTCCCTGACGGAGCACTGACATCACAGTTGCCGGAACCGCACATCCGGAAGCTTGTACAAAATTAGTACTCAGATAGTACAATCCGATAACAGGGCTGGCAATTACCAGAAACAATACCATTTCCTCGCCCATAACGGCAACTGGACTTTCTTTGATAAACATACCGATAATCTGGCTTCGGCAAAGGTAACAGAATCCCCCCGTCACCGCCCCGACACTAATTGTAAGGATTGATACTTTTTGTATGATTTCCTTTAAACGTGCAGTATCTTTTGCTCCGTAATTGTATGCCAGCAATGGCTGGATTCCCATACAGATACCCATTTGTATCATTCCAATCAGCATCGTAGTCTTTCCTGCCGCCGCCATGGCTGCAATTGCACCCGTCCCGTAACCCCTAAGCAGCCGGTTGGAAAATGTAGAGGCAAATCCAGACAATATACTGCTGAGTGCATTGGGCATCCCCAGTAAAATAATGGGAAACAATTCCTTCAGGTTTTTCCCTGCCAAACGGATACTCATATTCAGTACAACCGCTTTTTTTCTCATAAAATGAACATAGTACAACGTTCCCACGAGATTTCCGATTACAGTTGCCGCTGCCGCACCTGCAACTCCCATTCCAAAAACCAAAATGAATAACGGGTCCAGAAGAATATTTACGAAAGTGGCTGCCATATTCCCGACCATTCCTTCTTTGACCGCCCCTTCCGCCCGTATAATGGTTCCAAGTGTTGTGGACGCAAGCATAAATGGCACACCCAAGGCGCAAATATACAAATAGATTCCTGCATACGGTAAAATCTCCTCCGTTGCCCCAAGTATAGGCAGAATAGCCTTTCCTGCCAGCAGCAATACCGCGCCAATTACAATCCCGAATCCTATGGCTCCCCAAAAACAAAGGCTTGCATATGCTTTTGCTTCCTGCATATGGTCACTGCCCAATGCCTTTGCAATCAGTGCACTGCCGCCGCTGCCTAACATAGTCGCCACTGCCGCTGACAAAGAAAAAAGCGGTCCCACCACGGAAACAGCCGCTACCTGTCTTGTATCTCCTAACTGGCCCACAAAAAACATATCTGTCATATTGTAGAGAATCATAACCAAAATAATAATTACTGAAGGAACCGCCAGTGAAAAAATAGATTTCCATACTGACTGCGTCCGAAATAATTTTTCATATTGCATTCTGTTTTGCCTCCTCATCTTCCTAATGTCTTTTAACAAACAGATTTCTCGTTCCGGATCTCTCAGTTTTTCTATGGCTATTTTATCTTAAACGCTGAATGCCAATGTTTTTGAATTCATGTTTTCTTTTAATTTTTTGGGGAAAATCATGTCTGCTGCTTCATTACAGCAATTTTTTAACAAAATCACTAATTTTTTAAACTTCTCTTCTCTTTTTCCTGTATACTGATGATATGGCAAAATAAGGAGGACTGTTTATGCATATAAACCCGAATATAAACATATTAAATTTCCTAAAGCAAGTTCAGAAATGCAGTGCCGAAGTATTATTTGAAACCTCAGAAGGCGACCGCATTGCCCTTAAATCAACATTAAGCCAATATATCTTCTGCACGATAGCATCTAATCCGGAACTGCTTCAAAGTGGCACAATCCGTTTTGAACAGGACGAAGATATAAAATTATTGGAAAACTTTCTATGCGACTGATTTTGTAAATTTAAGACGCACATCAGGTATGTGCAGATAGGAGCACTATGAATATTCAGGAAAAACTAGATTTTTTTCAACAGTTAATTCAGTGTAATCATAACCTTCCTCTGCATAGCTTTTCCCCGGATTTTGTCTTTGCACATTCAGATATCTTGGAAGATATATCTGCGAATGACGACAAAACCCTAATCCTCTTAACTCTGGAAGAGCCAATCAGAAAACATGTGGAAAACCGGAAGCGGGAACCCCTATTTATTGATGACCATCTGGGAATGATCTGGATTGTGGCATTTGAATACCATGAGGACTCCTTGTGCGGAATCCATGCGCTGGGGCCTGCTTATTCCGGAAGAAACTCTTATCAGACGATTAAAAAAGAACTGGATAGGCATAACCTTTCTATCAATATCCGTACAAAAGTTTTTCATCTGTTTGAACATATTCCAATCATCCCTACTAATCAGCTTTTTCAGTATGCCGTTATGCTGCATTACTGCGTTACCGGCAGGCGGATTACTACCAATGATATCCAATTTACGGAAAAGGCATCTCAAAATCCCTCTTCTTCTGAAATCAATCTGATTACAGAGGAGCACCGGGGCGTATGGATGGCAGAACAGGAATTCATGAATATGCTTCGGGAAGGAAATCCCAACTACCTGGATGCCCTTGCACGCTCTTACAGTTTAAGCGACGGACCGCGTTTTGACACGGGCGACTCCCTGCGCAGGGCAAAATCAACCTCCGTCGTCCTCCTTACACTCTGTTCGAGAGCAGCCATCGAAGGTGGTGTAAGCCCTTCTGTTGCTTATACCCTCAATGACTATTACATGCAGATGATTGAGGACAGCAAAAACATTGCCGAAACATCCACCACATGCAATACTCTTTTGGAAGACTATGTACAGCGGGTACAACAGGAAAAAGAAAAAAATGATATCTCCGGGCAGATTAAAAGCGCGTGCGATTACATTGCAATACATATTAAAGAAAAACTTTCTATTACGCAATTAGCCGGACAGGCAGGCTACACAGAATACTACTTTTCCCATAAATTTAAAAATGAGACCGGGTATAGCGTATCAGATTATATTAAACGTGAAAAAATACGGCAGGCAAAATTACTTCTCTCAGGAACCAATATGAGTATTCAGGAAATCAGTGATGAACTTTCATTTGGCTCCCGGAGCTATTTTTCTTCCTCCTTTCAAAAAGAAACAGGATTATCACCCAGCGAATACCGGGAACAGAATATAAAGCTTTAAATAAGGGGCTGTCGCATTAATGAATGAAATTTCGTGAATCGGCAGCTTCATTTTTGCTGTTTTTATGAAAGTTTGTTTTAAAACATGAAAAATTAAGCACGTTTGACGTTCCTTTGCTTACATATCTCCTAAACTGCATATCCTGTTTCAAATCCCCGAAAGAGCCTTCTGCCTGAATGCTTCGGAATTAGTTTTCATCTCTTTGTGTCCTCCATAATATAAATAATAAGGTGTGACATCGAAGATATCTGCTTCTCATATCTAACCCTTAGCCGGACTTTTGGGAATAAACTCCAACTTCAGTGTCATTCCCATTCCGTCCGCCAAACGCTTCAACAACTTAAGAGACGGATTCCTCGTTCCGTTTTCCAGCTTGCTTATATCTGCCTGATTAATTCCTGTCCTTTCAGCAAGTTCTTTTTGGGTAAGATTCTGTGAAATCCTTGCATCTACCATTGCCCTGATCACATCCATTTCCGGCTGAATATCTTCCCATTCTTTTCTGAACTCATCATCCTGCAATTGTTCTTTTAGAAATTCCTGAAATTCACTCATTATTTTTCACCCTTTCCAAGTAATCTTTACGATATAACTTTGCCAACCTTATTTCCTGTTTTGGCGTCTCCTGCGTCTTCTTGATAAACCCATTAGTCATTATTATCTTCTTACCATAGTAGAAAAAATATAAAACTCTTGTTATATCTGTTCCTACTTTCCCACGAATTTCAAATATACCATCCTCTAAATGTTTACTGTATGGCTCTCTTAATTGATTTCCCTTTTCTTCCAGCACATTAATTATTCCCAACACTTTTGCCCGCATTTTGATGTCCAGACCAAGGATAAAATCTTTAGCCGGTTTTTCACCATTATCTTTAGTATAAAATTCCACTTCAAATTTATCCATTGTAATCTCCAATTCTTTTTCTACATTTAGTATATGGCAAATATGCCATATTGTCAATGAATATGTCCTTTATAAAACCTTGCCACTATCTCTCCAAATATCCCATAATCCACAGCATTGTCATCCGCATATGTGGACACATCATAGTTTATGGGCACCTCCCATACCCCATTTCATACCCCATTTGCGACAAAAACGATACAATTTGACGACGCCTGATGAAAATAGCAAAGTCCCGAAAAGCGCCATTTTATGGGCTTTTCGAGACCTGATAAGGTAAGATAATGCACGCCTCCCCAAAACAATAGGTGAGTGCTAAAGTTTTCAGAAAATATTTATAAAGTCACTCCTTTCCACATCCCCTCTGTCTCATACACCCGCACCGCGTCTTCCAGACTGTCCGCCCGACCGCTCTTCACTGCATCATAAAAAAATCGCGCCGCCTCCGCAAACGCATACTTTTGCGGATACCACGACTTCAGACACTCCCGACAGTCTGTTTTGACCCGTTCCAATTCCGCCGAAAGCTCCCGTTCCTGCGCTTCGACCTGTTCATTCCAGAGAGCCGTCTTTCGATTCTCCCTCTCAACTCCCTGATCTCTCATTCTATAAAGAAGCATGAGCACACAACAGATTCCCGCCGTCTCAAGCATCAGCAACGCCGCGCCCAGGGCATTGCCCTCCGCAAAGGGCGCAAGACACAGTACGGCGCAGAACAGAAGCAATGCCCCGGTGCTTTTTCCCATCTTCTTCTTTGAAACAGGCGTCCGGTACTGCCCCTTTATTCGCTCTAAACGCTGTCTGATCTCCTCCGCCTGCCCAAGCGCTGCCGCAGCGTCCGCCAATTTCCGCAGCAATTCTTCTTTCGTCTCTGCTCCTGATTCGGTTTCCGCTTTTGATCCTGTTTCTGCCCTTGCTTCCGTTTCTTCCCTTGATTCTGTTTCCGCTTTTGATTCTGTTTCCGCGCTTGCTCCTGTTTCCTCTCGTGTTCCTTCTCCGTTTTCCCTCACATCACCCATAATTACCTATGTTTTCCCATCTGTATAAAATATGAATTATATAGGCATAATATAGTCTATAGAATTCATTTTATCTTAGCATAATAGCCTATACAATTCAAGTATAATTAAATTGTATAAGCAGGTGAGACAAACCATGAACTATTATGAAATCGGACAGCGCATCCGCAAATTCCGCAAAGCCTATAATCTTTCACAGGAACAGCTTGCAGAGATGGTCGGTATATCGACCACGCATATGAGCCACATTGAGACGGGAAACACCAAGCTGAGTCTGCCCGTATTTATCGATATCGCCGACGCGCTGTCCGTGCAGACTGACGCGTTGCTCCACGACTATCCCTCCGGCAGCCGGACAAAAATGAAGCAGGAAATCAGCGACATGCTCGACTCCTGCTCCCCGCAGGATATGCATATCCTGCTCGATGTGATAAAGACTCTTAAAATTTCTTTAGATAAATATAACTAATTCCCCGCGCTCTCATACACGTGCGTTCCAAGCGTAAATACCGCATATGCGACTGAAAACAGCACGACCGAAATCAGGCATTCTGCGCCTACGGTCGCGAATACATTCACGTCCGTTTTCAGGAAATAGCTCGCCGGAAGGTACGCCACAAAGCCAAACGGAATGACCCAGGTGATGAGAAAGCGGACTCCCTTCGCATAAATTTCCGTCGGATATTTGGCGAAATCCGCCAACTCGTACGCAGTTTGGAGAACCGGACCGCTGATTTTCATCCAGAACGCAAATGAGGCAAACAACAGCTTGACCGCCGTGTAAATAAGCGCTCCCGCAAAAATAGAAATCACAAATGCGACGACGTGCGCAGCATCCACGATGACAATTCCCTTGCCTATGGAGGATACCAGAAGAATCGTTCCCACAAGCAGCTCGCCCAGTGCATCCGGCTGTAGTTTTTCAAAAATGACCTGCAAAAACAAATTCATCGGACGCAGCATATAGCGGTCGAACTGCCCGTTGACCACCTGCCACCAGGCCACCATCCAGATATTGTCCGTCAGCAGATGATCGATTCCGCGCGGAATCTGTGCGAAGCCGTAAATAAAAATAAGCTGATCCAGACTCCAGTCCGCTAACACGGGAATCTGTTCGAATACCAGATACAAAAAGGCGATCCCCGTGATCTGTGTGAAGAAGAACCCGCACAGACCAATGATAAAATCCGCCTTCGACTGCACCAGCGATTTGAAAAACTGTAGCACAAATACTTTGTATAATCTTGCGTATCTTTTTAAAATCCTCATGCGTCATCCCCCCAATACGATCAGCCGTCTGGTGATTCTGCTCCAAAGAAATGTGCCGAGCGCATACAGCAGCACCACCCAGAGCAGTTGCCTCCCCAGAACAAGCGCCAGTTCCATCCCCTGATATTTTCCCAGATATACCATGACAGGCGTATAGATCATAGAGGAAAACGGCAGGAAATCAAAGATCCTCTGCAGCGCCTCCGGAAAAAAGCTGATGGGAATGAGCTGCCCGCTCAAAAAACCCAGGATGGCCTCCTTTGCCATATTCATTCCGAACATGTACGTCGTGACGAACGCCACCATTCCGAAGCAGAAATCAAAGAGGACGTATATAAAAAAGCTCATCACCATACTGACCAGATAGGCAAGGCAGCGGGGAAGCGGCGTCACGCCCATGCCAAGCACGGCGACCTTGTATATTTCAAGCCCGATCCACACGAACACCGCCGGGGCGAAAAAAGCATACAACGCTCCTCCCATCGCCTTCGAAATCAGCGTCATCCGGTAGTCTAACGGCTTAATAAGCGTCATGACGACCGCGCCTTCCCTGACATCCCGTGATATCTCCTTGGAAATATCGACATTCACGACCCGCGCGGTCACATAGGTCATGAACACATACACGACCATTTCAGCCCGCGTGAGCCCGCCGAGCATGCCGCCTCCCGCGCTGCCGTAGATTGCCATCCACAGATAATAGGAAATGAACGGCGCGAAAATACTGCATAAGATCATCAGATAAAAGCTGCCCTTATATGCCAGATTGCGTTTGAACTCATTTGCAAGGAAGGGCACATAAACATTCCATTTACGTTTCATGCGTCTTCCCTCCTATACTCCGTTGCTGTAAATTGCCTTTACGATATCCGCCAATTCTGTCTCCTGCACCCTGATATCCTTCACCTGCACATGCTGCATCATCTGCCCGATCACATCGGACACCTGAAGCTTATTCTTGTCAAAGGCTACCGTGACAGTGCTGCCCGCAGGATCGGTCTGTATCTCGTAATCCTCTTTTGAGACAGTCAGATATTCATGCAGGGGAAGCTCTGCCGCCCGCGCCGGGTCAGGCACTTCCATGATGACCTTGCGCCTGGTGCCGTACTGCTCCTTTAACCTGGCAAGCGAACCGTCATAGATCAGTTTCCCGTGGTCGATAATGAGAATACGGCTGCACAGCTCCTCGATGTCCTCAATATCATGCGTTGTAAGCACGACCGTAGTCTGATATTTCTCGTTGATCTCCTTGATAGCAACGCGAATATTGTCCTTTACCACCAGATCCAGACCGATCGTAGGCTCGTCCAGATAGAGCACCTTCGGATTATGTAAAAGCGCCGCGCCCAGATCCGCCCTCATGCGCTGTCCCAGAGACAAATTCCGCACAGGCTGGGAAAAGAATTCATCTAAATTCAGGACACGGTTCAAAAATTCCATGCGCTCTTCATAATCAGCGTCGCTCACATCGTATATTTCTTTGAGAATCGTAAACGACTCACTGAGCGGCAGATCCCACCAGAGCTGAGTGCGCTGTCCGAACACAACGCCGATGTTCGCCGCGTTCTTCCTGCGGTTCTTGCATGGGTCCACCCCGCCGACCAGACAGGTTCCCTCCGTCGGCGTCAGAATGCCCGTCATCATCTTGATCGTGGTGGATTTCCCCGCGCCGTTGCTGCCGATATAGCCGACGATCTCACCCTTTCCGATGTGAAAAGATATGTCATCGACCGCCACCTTATGGGTTTTCTCTCTGGAAACCAGACCTTTAAGCGCACCCTTTAGACCCGGGTATTTTTTCGCAGATACAAATTCCTTGGAAATGTGCCTTACCTCTATCACTGCTGCTTCCCCTCCCATACCTTTTTTCGGTTCTATCATAACACAGCAAGGACTTCATTTCTAACACAATCCCAGGAAAAATTAGTACATAACTATCCTACCCGATTTCTGCATTCACTTCCTCATCCTCGTTTTCCGTATTTCTACAGAAAATCCACTTAAATACCGTGCGGATCAGCGGTTGGATAAAGAACAGCTGTGAAAAGAACGCAAACGGGAAATTGAAGCATACCAGCTTCAGCCAGTTTGCAAGCAGCGTCGCAAGATGAAATCCCTGATAATACGGATAATAGAGAAACGCCGCGATAAGGCTCATTGCCGGACACATGATTCCCACGGTCGCAGAGATAATTGCAGTCTCGAACATCATCGGATCGCTCTTTTCCGGATCAAATACCTTCGACGCAAGGCGAAACGAACACGGGCTTCCGACCAGCACCTCGAGCACGTAGGCAAAGCAGAACTCAACCAGCACGACCGCCCAGATCGGAAGATAACGTCCGAACATATAGACGCCTCCCTGACGGTTGATTGCGTCAATCACACCTGCACTTCCATTGATTGTCATAAGCGTAGTTCCATTGACAACATAAAGACTGTAGAACACATACGCGTGTACGGTGACAATGACTGTGAGAAGGGCAAATACCATTCTCTGAAATTGATTTTTTGGCATAATGATAACACTCCTTTTTATTTTTCCGCAGCAGCCGAAACACATTTTTCACGCACAACGGAATCCTGTTTGCGACGCAAAAAAAGACACATGCGCCGCGGTGTAAATCCATACGGAAAATCTCTTAAGTCCCGTAATCAGATTTACATACCATCGGTATCACATGTGTCGTGCATAAAAATTTCTTATTCGGTTTTACTGCGGAAATTATAGTAGCATTAAAAATATAATTTGTCAAATGTGAAACTGCCTAACGATCTGCTGCCGTCGCATCATCGGCAGCTTGCCCAAACAGCCTGCTTCCTCTCTCGTAGTCCAGTTCTTCACACGCCGCACGCGCCTCCTCAAGAAGCGTCTTCTCCTCCGGCGTCAGTTCTGCCGCCGTAAGCCCCCGGATGCTGCTCTCGATCCTGCCAAGATCATACGCGTCAAATCCCGCTTTCAGTTCTGCAAACAGCTCCGCTGCCTCTCTGGTGCTCTCCGCCGCTTCCTGGTCCGCATATTTCGGAAGCTTATTGATCTCCTGCTCCACATCCTCCACCGCCTCGTAAAGCGCATCGATAAAATCCTGCATGTGAGATTCCAGAAATGAAATATTCTCTGTTTCCGCTGCCATCTCCATAATCTCCGCCTGCTCACTGACGGAATATCTTCCGATCTGCCTGCCCGCCCCCTTGATTCCATGCACCTTTGCCCGCAAAAGCACAAGATTATCCGGCACAAAGCCAGGAAGCGCCTCGGCCAGCGGTGCGACCTCCTTCACAAACGTCTGCAGAGTTCTCCTGTACGCCCGCATGCCACTTGCATTGCGTGCAAACTCCCATTCTCTGGACCGCTCCAGAAAATCCTTCCGGTAATCCTTCGGCATATATTGCTCGATGATTCTCTGAAAATCCCCTATATCAATCGGCTTACCAAGGAAATCCGTAAAACCATGCTGTTTCTGCGTCTTCACACTCTCCGGCAGATCCGCGGTCATCAGGATCATCGGCGCGTCGCATATCTCTCCTATCATATCTGCAGCCGCATCACCTGTCATTTCCGGCATCATCTGATCCAGAAAAATCAACTGGTACTTCTCCCTTCGCACCGCAGCTACCGCTTCCCTTCCGTCGCGCACGGCGTCCACCGTAAATTGCCACGGCGCGGCAAGCTCCTTAAAAATTTCCTGATTAATTTCCATGTCGTCCGCCAGAAGCACGCGCGCTTTGGGGTAAACCCACGTAGGAAATACCCTGCGTGTGTAATTTACCGTCTGCCGAAGGATATCCTCTCTCGTATAGCGCACAGGAGAATGCAGCTTTTCGCCAAGCATCCTCTGATAGAATACCGCCGTGATCGTCGTTCCGGACACGCCGTCGCTCTTTGCGCTCACACTGCCTCCCATCAGTTCGGAAAGCTGCTTTACGATACAAAGTCCAAGCCCGACTCCCTCGGGGTTGCTCTCTCCCCCAAAGGTCACGTATTCTCCGAACACCTCGTCTATCCGTTCTTTCGTCATTCCCGCTCCCGTATCGGACACCTTACAGGTAATGCGCGTATTATAAGAATCGGACTCCGTCTCAAAGAAAAGCTCACAGCGTATCTCACCGGACTCCGTGAACTTGATTGCATTCATCAGCAGATTCTGTATAATCTCCCGCACGCGCATCGGATCTCCCTCGAACTCGCAGGGAAACGGCTCTTTCACTTCCATCGTAAACTCCACAGGCTTCGACTGCAGATTGATGACGCACATGTGCGCCAGATCGCCTAACACCTGATGAAGCTGGTAGTGCATATTGGCAAGTTCCAGCCTGCCGGATTCCAACCGCGAATAATCCAAAATGGCGTCCACTTGCTCAAGAAGCACATTCCCCGCGCGTTTGATATGCGACACCATAGAGCGGTTTCTTGCAGACAAATCCCGCTTCTCCGATAGAATATCGCTGATTCCGATTATTGCGTGCAGCGGGCTCCTAAGATCATGACTCATCCGGGCAAGGAAATCGCTTTTTAACGCAGTCTGCGTCTCCGCCCTTCCCCTAAGCGCACTCATGAGCTGCGTCTCTTTCTTCTGCGCCGTAATATCCCACAGCGTCAGCACATATCCGCGCAGATTCCCTTCATGATAGACCGGCGTGAGCTGACATTGATAATAGCAGCCATTCTTCTCGACCTCGCGTCTCCTGTCGATTGCCTTTGTCATCTCACGTATCTGCTTTGTGTAGGGCCTTGGCATCCTCTTTTCCCTCGTAAGATTTCCAAGTTCATCGCGAAAAAAGCTCAGTGCGACCCGGTTCGCACTGACATAGCAATAGTCTGCGTCAAATAAAACCATCGCCGTATCTGAATTCTCGAACAGGTTCTCCTGCAGGACGCATCCTGTGTCCAACAGTTGATTCGTCTGCACCAGATAGTGAATACAGATGCAGACAAATGCAAGCGTCGTAAGAAGCAGCAAATTTCCAGGCGTCTCCCATGTTTCCTCCGCCGCGATTGACAGCACGACCGAAAACAGCATCAGATAGAACATCCGCGTTACGCTCCGTTCCCGCTCCGTGAAAGAATATTTCAGATACGCATACGTCACAGTTATGATAATTGCCAGAAGAAAAGCGATGACGAACCCAAGAAAAACCGTCCGATGGAATTCCACATCCTCATAGCGCAGAAATACAAGGAGATTCATCAACAAAAGCACGGTAAAAAGAGCCCCCTCCAATATGTCCGGGCATCTCACATTTAAGAAATCCATGACATAAAAGAGCAGCAGATAGAACACCTGAATCACAAGCATTCCCTTCAGGCTTGTAAACAAGGCAGTCTCTCCCGTCAGAGTCAAGACCACCTCATAAAAATTGTAGACGCCGATCATCCCCAAAAGGAGCGGCAATAAACGATGCCGCCTTGAGTACGCCCCCGATGTGATATATTTCTGCAGCACATACAGTGTAATACCAAGACACAGCACTTGATAAAGTAATATCATTCAATCTCGCTCCGTCCCGTCAGAATCCGTTTAATCTCCGCCTTAACATAGACCGGCTTATAGGGTCTTACAATATAGCCCGCCGCATCCAGTTCACGACACACCGTGACTGTCTCCTTGTCGCACAGCGCCGTAACGAAGAGCACCGGCACCTTTCTTTCTGTCATTTTCTGAATCCTTCGCGTCGCCTCAATGCCGTCCATCCCCGGCATATCGATGTCCATAATCACAAGATCAGGGTACGGATTCTTCTCAAGATACATTAACGCCTGCTCGCCCGACTTAATCAGGACAACTTCGTACAACGGTTCTAAGATTCCCCTAAGCATCTGCAGATTCGTCTTCATATCGTCCACGACCATAATCCGGTACGGCGTGGGCGTTTCGATCATCTCGGTACGCTCCGCTTCCTCTTCTCCGGAATCCAGATCGGTCTGCGTTATGAGCGTAATATGAAGATACTGCTCCTCGGTAAGATCAATCATCTCTCCGTTCGTAAGGCGTATAATCGGTCTTAAATTATGTATACCAAAATTCTCATAGATGACGCCCTCGCTTCCATCCGAGAGCGTCACCATCGTTCCCTTCGGGTACATCGGAACATAGGTCAGCAACGTCTGGACGACCTTCTTGTCGAACATGATGCCGCAGCCGCCCATCAGATACTCGGTTGCCTCAATCGGCGTGTAGGATTCTTTGTAAGGGCGCTTCGACGTAAGCGCGTCGAACACATCCGCTACATGCAGAATCTTCGTATAAATCGTCTGATGCGCACCGTCAATACCGTCAGGATAACCGCTGCCGTCCACGTTTTCGTGGTGATGCAGCACCGTGCCTTTAATAAAAGAAGAAATATCCCAGCGTTCCTTAATGATCTCATACGACAGACGCGCATGGGACTTCATAATCATATATTCCTCCCGTGTCAGATGCCCCGGCTTATTTAAAATCTCCGACGGAATCTGCAGCTTTCCCAGGTCGTGAAGAAGCCCCGACATGACCAGATAGCCGATCTGCCGCTCGCTCATGTCGAGTCCCATCCCGATCACGCCGCAATAGACAGCTACGTTCACGGAATGCGCATACGTATAGTCATCGTAGCTGCGCAGATCAGTCAGATCAAGCGTCAACACGCCCTTCTTCATAATCTCCTCGACCATCCGTTTTGCAACAGAAAAACATGCGTCGATATTGCACTCACGGATATACTTCTGCGCCTCTAAACGAACCTGCGGCGTAATCACCGTCTCTATGGTAATTCCTTCCGAAAGCGTGTCTTCGATATAAACGCCTTTAAATCCATATTCCTGTAATTTTTGAATATAATTGGCAGTCAACTTACAGTTGCTGCCAATCAATGTCCGTCCAAATGAATCATATAAATCGTTTGCAAGAACCATCCCCGGTCCTGCCTCTTTGAGAGAAACATATCGCATAACAACCCTTGTATCTGTTCGTACCTTTACAGAAACAATCCTCCTACATTCTACTCTATCAAGGAAAATGCTGGAAGTCAATGGTACTTTCGACCTGTCGGATGAAGCTTTCGGCCTACTGGATAGAGATCACCTTATAATCCTGTTCCTCGACTGCTTTCTTAAGCGTCTCATCCACAATCTGGTCATCGGACGTCACTACCGCCGTGCCTGCCTCATGGCTTACCACTGCCTCCGTCACGCCCGGAAGCGCCTCTAAGCATTTCTTTACCCGTGCCTCGCAGTGCCCGCACATCATTCCCTCAATCTGCATTGTCTTTTTCATTGTCTCATTCTCCTTTTCTTCTTTTTCTATCTGGATAGAATCGCCGCGTACGGCATTCTTGATCCGCTTATCCCTGCCCGCATCATGGACGGAAAACAAATTCAGGCGCAGCGCGTTCGTCACCACGCAAAAACTCGACAAACTCATTGCCGCAGCGCCGAACATCGGATTTAACTTCCATCCGAGCAGCGGAATCCACACGCCTGCCGCGAGCGGAATACCAATGACGTTGTAGAAAAACGCCCAGAACAAATTCTCGTGAATATTCCGAAGCGTCGCCCGGCTTAAACGGATTGCCGCAGGGACGTCGGAAAGCCTGCTCTTCATCAGTACCACGTCCGCAGCATCGATTGCGATATCCGCTCCCGCGCCGATCGCGATTCCGATATCGGCTCTGGTGAGCGCCGGAGCATCGTTGATTCCGTCTCCGACCATCGCGACTTTCCCCTTTTCCTTCAATGTCCTTACGACCTGCTCCTTGCCGTCCGGCAACACGCCCGCAATGACCTGATCCACGCCTGCCTGCCGTCCGATCGCCTGTGCGGTCCGCTCGTTGTCCCCGGTGAGCATCACGACATGGATCCCCATGTTCTGCAATTCTTTCACCGCCTTGGGGCTGTCCTCTTTAATGACGTCCGCCACCGCGATGACTCCGAGCAGCATTTCGTCTCTTGCAAAGAAAAGCGGCGTCTTCCCGCATCCGGCAAAGTCTTCGGCGCGCCGCCTTACCGCTTCATCCACCTTCGCATACTTCTCAATCAGCGTGAGATTTCCTCCGACAAGACGGCTGCCCCCCCACGTTCCGGTAAGACCGTTTCCCGGAAGCGCAGTAAACTGGGTAATTTCCTCCGCTTCTGCAATCGCCTTACCGTAGTCTGATACCGCCTCTTTTTCCGGCTCCTTCGCATTCTCTCCATGCTGCGCGGCATTCCCCGCTTCCTTCGTCCGCTCCTCTTCATAGCGAAGTACCGCGCGCGCGAGCGGATGCTCGCTCTTCTTCTCAAGCGCCGCAGCGCAGGCGACAAGCTCTTCCTCCGTCACGCCCTCCGCCGTATAGATATCTGTCACACGCGGCTCACCGCTCGTAATCGTTCCCGTCTTATCGAGCGCGACAATCTGCACCTTTCCTGTCTCCTCTAAAGATACCGCCGTCTTGAACATAATGCCGTTCTTCGCGCCCATGCCGCTTCCGACCATGATCGCCACCGGAGTCGCAAGACCAAGCGCGCACGGACAACTGATTACAAGCACGGAAATCCCCCTCGCAAGTGCAAATCCAATGCTCTCTCCGGCAAGCAGCCATACCACGATCGTAACCACAGCAATCGCAATGACCGACGGGACAAAGACGCCCGACACCCTGTCCGCGATCTTCGCGATCGGCGCTTTTGTCGCCGCCGCGTCGCTCACCATCTGTATAATCTGTGAGAGCGTCGTATCTTCTCCGACGCGCATTGCCTCGCATTTTAAGAAGCCTGATTGATTCACGGTCGCCGCTGAAACGTTGTCTCCGGCAGCCTTATCCACCGGAATGCTCTCTCCGGTGAGCGCCGCCTCGTCGACCGCGCTCATCCCCTCGATGACAACACCGTCCACCGGGATGTTTTCACCCGGACGCACGACAAATATGTCGCCCCTCTTCACCTGCTCGATCGGCACCTCGTGCTCCGCGCCGCCGGATAAAATCGTCGCCGTCTTTGGAGCGAGCTTCATCAGGCTCTTTATCGCGTCCGTCGTCTTTCCCTTCGAGCGCGCCTCGAGCATTTTCCCGACCGTGATCAGAGTCAGTATCATCGCCGCGGACTCAAAGTAAAACTCATGCATATACGTCATGACGCCTTCCATGTCGCCGCGCGCCTGCGCATCCGTCATTGCAAAGAGCGCATAAGCACTGTAGACGAACGCCGCTCCCGATCCGAGCGCAACGAGCGTGTCCATATTGGGCGCTCTGTGCCAGAGACTCTTAAAACCGCTGATAAAAAATTTCTGGTTGATTACCATGACGGCTATCGTAAGAAGCATCTGCAGCAGCCCCATCGCCACGTGATTTTCCGCAAAAAACGCAGGCACGCGCCAGCCCCACATCATATGTCCCATAGAGAAATACATAAGCACGACAAGGAAACCGAGCGAGGCGAAAAGCCTTCTTTTCAGTGCCGGGGTATCCCTGTCCCTAAGCATATCCTCCGTCCCTGCGGCAGGGCTGCCGGACTTTACTGCCGCATTTCCTTCTCCCTTTTTCGCCGCGCCGTAGCCCGCATCCTCCACCGCCTTTATGACCTCCGCAGCGGATGCAGTCCCCTCAACGCCCATGGAATTCGTGAGCAGGCTGACCGCACACAACTCCACGCCCGGAACCTTCTTCACTGCCTTTTCCACGCGCGCACTGCACGCCGCACAGTTCATTCCGGTCACTGTATATTGTTCCATCGTTTATCACCATACCTTTCCTTCTGCCGCTGCCTGTTTCCGGCGTTTCTCCGCCGTCTGGTTCAACCTAAATCTTTCTACTTCATCAGCTTCTGTAAGACCGCGACCAGTTCGTCTACCGTCTCCTCTTTTCCCTCAAGGATATCGTTCGTCACACAGGTCTTGATATGATTCGCCAAAAGCACCTTATTAAAACTGTTGAGCGCCGCATTCGCCGCCGCGACCTGTACCAGAATATCCGGGCAGTAAGCGTCCCTCTCGACCATGCCGCGGATTCCCCGAATCTGCCCCTCAATGCGGTTCAGACGGTTGATCAGATCTTTCGATTCCTTCTCGGAACGCTCCTTTGTCCTGTGTGCATGACAGCAGCCGCTTTCGGTCAGTTCTTTTCCTGACTCCTCTGCCTGTTCTGGCTTCTTGGCGCCTGCCGCTATTCCCGCAATGCCTGCCCGTTCCTGTTTCTTCTCCGCTTCTGTCCGTTCTTTCATATAGGATGCGCCTTTCTGTGTCTTTTTATCTGTTTTTTGCTGTCTTTTATCTGCTTTCCTTGCCATTATATACCCGTACGGGGTATATTGCAAGTAATAAGGTGCAGCAGGAGGCGAAACCGCCCCTGCTGCACCATTTGCATTTTATTTGATTTTCAGCGCACGCATCGAATTTAAGATCGCAATCACAGACACACCGACATCCGCAAATACCGCTTCCCACATATTCGCCATGCCAAGCGCGCCAAGCAGCAGCACCAGCGCCTTGACGGCCAATGCAAAGACAATATTCTGCTTCACGATGGCGAGCGTCTTTCTCGAAATCCGCACGACCGACGCAATCTTTCGGATGTCATCATCCATCAGCACCACGTCTGCCGCCTCGATTGCCGCGTCAGACCCCATGCTTCCCATCGCGATACCGATATCCGCACGGCCAAGCACCGGAGCGTCGTTGATCCCGTCTCCGACGAACGCAAGCTTTTCTTTTCCAGCCTGTGCCGCAAGCAGCTTCTCGACCTCAGATACCTTATCGCCCGGCAGCAGTTCCGCGTGCACCTCATCGATGCCAAGTTTGTCCGCAACGCCCTGCGCCGCTTTTATCCTGTCTCCGGTCAGCATCACGCATTTCCTGACTCCGACCTTCTTCATGTCCGCAATCGCTTCTTTCGCTCCGTCTTTCACCGTGTCGGATATCACAATGCTCCCGACAAACGCGCCCTCGCGGGCAACGTAGACCACCGTTCCCGTGTGCTCGCACGGCTCATAGAAAACGGCATTTTCCTTCATCAGCTTTTCATTTCCGATCAGCACTTCTCTGCCGTCGATCCTGACACAGACTCCGTGTCCCGCGATCTCCTTCGCATCGGTCACACGGTTCATATCAATTTCGTCATGATATGCCTCCCGGATAGATGCGGCTATCGGGTGGTTCGAATAACCCTCGCCGAGCGCAGCAAGCTCTAAGAGTTCCCCGCCGTTTCCCTCCTTTGGCAGAAGCTTCGTCACCTTAAACTCTCCCTTTGTCAGCGTTCCCGTCTTATCGAAAACGATCGTCGTCATCTCAGCGACCGCTTCCAGATAATTGCTGCCCTTTACGAGCACACCAACCTTCGACGCCGCGCCGATTCCGCCGAAGAAACCAAGCGGCACTGAGATTACAAGCGCGCACGGGCAGGAGATCACAAGGAAGATACATGCCCTCTTTATCCACTCTCCCCAGCCTCCGCCAAGGATAAGCGGCGGCAGGATTGCCAGAATCACCGCGCCGATCGTAACGACCGGCGTGTAGTATTTTGCAAAACGCGTGATGAAATTTTCCACCTTCGCCTTTTTACTGCTCGCATTCTCCACAAGCTCAAGAATCTTTGCGACCGTCGAATCGTCAAATTCTTTCGTCGTCTGCACTTTTAAAGTGCCGTTCCCGTTGACGCACCCGCTGATGATTTCGTCTCCTGCAGACGCTTTCCGCGGAACGGACTCTCCTGTCAGCGCCGCCGTGTCGATAAAGGATTCTCCCTCCAAAACGATACCGTCAAGGGGTATGCGCTCGCCCGGCTTGATTACGATAGTACTTCCGACCTCCACATCGTCAGGATCGACCTGCACGAGCTTTCCGTCCTCTTCTATATTTGCGAATTCAGGACAGATATCCATCATATCGGAAATCGACTGTCTGGACTTTCCCACGGCATAGCTCTGAAACAATTCTCCGACCTGATAGAAAAGCATGACCGCTACCGCCTCTGAATATTCCCGGACGCCAAACGCCCCAAAAGTCGCGATCATCATCAGAAAATTTTCATCAAACACCTGTCCGTGGCAAATATTGCGGAACGCCTTGTAAATAATGTCGTAACCGATGACAATATACGGCACAAGATAAATTGCCATGAACGCCCATGGATTCATGTCTTCCAATCTGCCCGTATGCTCCAATACCATGAGCACCGCAAACAGAACAAACGCAATGCCGATACGTATGAGCATTTTCTTTTGCTTCTTCGTCATAACCTTCTCCTGCCTTTCCACATATCACACATCCCATAAATATATAAACAACCATTTATATGTTAGCGTTTTTCTAAGCCTGAACCTCCATAGAGTATTCAGGCTCTGATTTTCATGCAGACGGAATATGCGCCGCCTCCATCAACACGCTGTGTTCTACATTAATATTCTGCAATCCGGCTCGACCTTTGCGCACACTGCGACGACTTCTTTCATGATGTCGTCAAACTTCTCATCCTCCGCGTCGACCATCATCTTCTGCGTCATAAAGCTTACGCTCGCATCGTTGACTCCCGGGATTTTCTTGATTGCCTCTTCCATTTTTGCCGCGCAATTTGCACAATCCAGATCCTCTAACTTAAATTTCTTTTTCATAACTTATTCTTCCTTTCTTTTCTGAACTTATTCTATGGTTCTACGGCAGACACGATATCACTTCCCAATATCTCCTGCCTCTTTTGGGCTTCGCACATCACTCTTCGATATGCTCTCTGCCCTGGGCGATAATCGTCCGCACATGCCCGTCTGCCAACGAATAGAATACCGACTTGCCTTCTCTCCTGCTCCTCACAAGCTTCGCCTGCTTTAAAATCTTAAGCTGATGCGAGATCGCCGGCTGTGTCATGTGAAGCGCCTCTGCCAGATCGCAGACACAGACCTCCGCCTCAAAGAGCACGAACAGGATTCTGATTCTGGTGGAATCGCCAAATACCTTGAACAGCTCCGCCAGATCATATAATTCTTCTTCTCTTGGCATCTGCTCCGTCACGACCTTCAAACGATCCCGATGAATCTCAATACCGTCGCAGCAATCCAATGTAACCTCAGACATGTTCTCACTCACTTTCTTTTTAAAACATATGAACAACTGTTTATATGTTTATGATAATATGCCTCTATTGTTTTGTCAAGCACATTCTGTGAAAATATCACGAAAATATTTCCTCTTATGTTTCAGACGTTCGCTTCCTTCTTTGCCTGTGCCTTCTGCATAAACCGCTCATTGTCAATGATAAAACGCTCGTGCGTGCCCTCGCCGATGACGCCCGCCGCATCATATGCCTTTACCTCAAATACAAGGCGTTTGCGGTCCACCTGGATCAGCTTCGTCTCACAGGTCACTTCCATACCGACCGGCGTCGCCGACACATGCCCTACGTTCACAAGGGTTCCCACCGTTCCCTGCCCCTCTTCCAAATACGGAGCGACGCTGTCCTTGGCCGTATCCTCCATCAATGCGACCATGCAGGGCGTCGCGTACACCGGCAGCGTACCGCTTGACATCGCCTGCGCCGTCATCTCCTCCGTGACAATAACTTTTTTCTTTCCGGTAATACCTGTTTCCATCCTCTGCCTCCTGTCAAAATATAGTTTATCTGATTGTAATAATATATGATTTTGCGGGTTCTGAAAAGAGGAAAAAGAATAGAGCCATCACAAAGATGACTCTAAAATGCACTATATGTCTTATATTTTTCTCTGATAGTTCTCCGATTAATGGAAAACCCCTACAACATTGACGGTATCAGACCTGACAGCAAATACAATCACATAATCTATCTGAGGTACGACCGCTTCATGATAACCCCTCTTCGCCAGAAAGGTATCTCTGCTGACCGGAAACTGCTCCGGATAAATCTCCAGTCTGCTATATACATTCTCAACACCATCTAACAAATGTTTTGCTGCCTGTTCATTTTTCAGACGATAAATCAAATGGTACACCAGCCTGTCAAACAGATCATCGGCATGTTCCGTAATAACCAGCTTATATGCCATACTTCGCCCTCGTTTCCTGTAGCGCCGCTCTGGCATCCTTTACCTTACCCGAAGCAATCTGGTTTTCAGATGTCTCAATATCCTGATACATAGAAAGCCTGCTCATTGTATTTTCAAAAATCTCCATGCTCATGATGACCATATCACCATAACCATTTTTTGTAATGTAGATAGGTTCATCTGTCTTATGGCACATCTCTGAAATCTCTGACGTATTCTTCAAATCTTTGATAGGAATAATATGCGGCATAACCTTTATCTCCTTCTTTCCGGTTTATTATACCACAATTATACCATTATTTATCCATTTCGCAAATAAGAATCTTTTAAAAAGGCAAGTTAAAAACACAATCCCCGGCTCAGCACATTGCTGCCGCCTGAATACCCGCGATCGCACCATCGGCGACTGCCGTGGCCACCTGTCTTACTTTTTTCACACAGATATCTCCTGCCGCAAATACTCCCGGGATTTCCGTCTGCATGGAGTCATCCACCGGAATATAGCCGCCATCCAGTTTAAGTTCTGTGTACATCTGCGTATTCGGAACAATCCCCGCATATACGAATACGCCGCACTCCGCATCCTTTACGATCCGCTTCGTTCCTGTTTTATTATCTGTAAATTCCAGTTCTTCCAGCGCCTCGCTGCCATATACCGCAGTAAGACTTGAGTGCGGCATGATTTCGATATTATCACAGGTAACAACTTTATCTTTGAATTCCTGTATACATGCAAGCTCATCCTCCACACATACAATCGTTACCTTTCCTGCTATCCCGGCGAGATAAAGGGCTTCCTTTACCGCTCCGTCTGCTCCGCCGATCACATAAACATTCTTTCCTTTATAATTCTGACCGTCTTTCGGTGCATTTAATCTGACACCCTTAAGGCTTTCCCCGGGAATCCCCAGCATACGACCGGAACCGCCGTTTGCCAAAACTAAGGTCTTCGCCTCATAGCTTTCCTTATCCGTAACCACTTTCTTTCTCTCGCCCGTAAGCTTTGTCTCTGTCACATTTTCATAACGAATCTCCACACCGGCGCCAAGCGCCTGCTCTTTCAGTCGTTCCGCAAATGTTTTGCCGGATTCTTCCTGCATGATTGCAGCATAATGTGTAACGGTAGAAACCGTTCCAATCAGACCTCCCACCTGCTTCTTTTCCAGCACCAAAACCTTTTTCCCTCTGCTTTTCCCGTAAACAGCCGCACTGATACCCGCGGGGCCTGCGCCGATAATAATTATGTCGTACATCTCGATATCCTCCTTGTTTTCCGAAGGAAAATGCCAATTTCGCCTGCGAAATTTGCCTTTTGCATGGAGCAATGCCCGGCAAGCTGTGCAGGATTTTCCTCCTTAATGCATAAAAAGACAGGCAATGATTAAAAACCTCTGCAATTACCCAGTATAAAATTATGCCGTTATTTTTACTTAACCATGATTATATTTTTACGCTTTTTCATCATCTTATTCATACTATTGTACAGCGCTATAAACCCGGAAAAAGCCTCTTTTTCCAAAGAACAGGACTTTATTTATATCTTATTCCCGTTACAGCTTTATTGCTGCTTCTCACTGCATATCTGCACGCTTCTTAGCATACAATACATTCCATGGATAAATTAAAACATTACGCTATCGCAGGAACAGTCTTTGTCATAATCGCCGGAACTCTTTCGCACTTTGTTTACGAGTGGTCCGGTCAAAACTTCATACTTGGATTTCTCTTTCCGGTGAGCGAATCCACATGGGAACACATGAAATTGTGTTTTTTTCCAATGCTCCTCTATTCTCTCTTTATGAACGAAAGATTGAAAGACAATTATCCCTGCGTCACATCATCCCTGCTCTTTGGTACATTATTTGGAACATTTCTAATTCCGGTAATCTTTTATACCTATTCCGGCATCCTCGGGCGCAGCTACGTGCCGCTTGACATTGCCGTCTTTATAATCAGTGTAATCTTAGCGTTTTATGCCGTTTACAGGCTCACTCTGTCCTGCAAAGCGCGTTCATGCCCACAATGGTTAGGCTTATCCGTACTGGTTATGGCAGTTTGCTTTTTGGTTTTTACCTATTTACCGCCAAACATCGGAATTTTTGTTGACCCGACAAAATAATCGGTTACAACAGAAATTACAAGTGCAGATAATAGTTACTTTCTTCCGCTATTTTCTAATCATTTTCCGTTTTCTTTTTGTATTCTATTTTTCAGTTTGACACTAAAAAACAGCATAAGATGATACATATTCGTGCATCAGCATTGCCGCTTCTCCTTTTCGAATTCATACATCCTGTAGATTGATGCAGCCATTTTTCCGGCAAACAAATGCTTAAAGAACATTTTATCAAGTCCATGCAGCTCATCAATAAATTTTTCCGGCGTTAAGCTATGCTCTTTAACAAATAAAAAGCCGGTCTTGTTTACTAATTGCTGCGGTCTGTCATATCCATATACAACGTTCACTCCCACTTCATTGACAGGATTCCTGTATCGTGAAAACTTCGCCCCACGCTTTGTATAACAATCCATTAACAGTCTGACCGAGAAAAAATGTTCCGAAAGTGATGACAATAATCCAACCAGTTCTTCGGGCGTAAAATACATACTTACTCCCTCTAAAATAATAATTGCATCCTGGCTGCCCGCTATATGATTTTTCCATTCAGTCTCCCGCATATCTGCCGGCAGCATATGATAAAATTCCGACTCGGTGTAATACTTTTTCCTTTCTGCTATGACCTCCGGAAAGTCTATATCATACCAATTCGTATTTTTAGCCGTAACCCGTTCAATCCTGTTGTCAAGACCACAACCGATATGTAAAACAACAGCATCGGGATTATTTGCTATTTTGTTTCTTGTCCACTCGTCATAAACCGCCGCACGCATAGCTAAAAAATAGGCTAACCACTTGGATTTTGCTTTGCCCTTAAGAGGAAAGCCCGCTATTTTCCATATTTCTTCTGCTTTTTTATCCTGGATAATTATGTTTTTTTCGCTCACATACGATTTTCCGTACAGAGGAATATATAATGTATTATTTACGCTATCCATCTTACGTTGTCCTTTACATAATTCGTATATTTCTTACACCTTCTTTCGGGATAAAAACACAACTGTCTCACTGGTATTACCGCTTTCCCGCAAAAGTTCTAAATTGATTTCTTATTCCCATTATCCCTTCATCTATTATAGCAAATGCAAGGCTCCTTTTCATTATCTTTTTCTGAAATTGACAACTGTACAAATACCGTCTATAATATATTTATTACACCCGTAAGATTTAAGGAGGGATTTGAAATGAGCGATTTACCACAGATTTCTGAAGCTGAATTTGAAGTTATGAAAATCGTATGGAAACATGCGCCGATCAGTACCAATGAAATAACAGATAAATTATTGCAGACCACAAGCTGGAGTCCGAAAACCATACAGACTTTAATCAAACGCCTTGTGACCAAAGGCGCTCTGACTTATGAAAAGCAGAGCCGCATGTTTGTTTACACCCCAGTCGTGAAAGAAAGCGAATACATCGGCCAGGAAAGCAATTCTTTTCTGGAACGATACTATAACGGAGATATCACTGCCATGCTTTCCGCATACATAGAAAATGACAGACTGTCCGAAACAGATATAGAACACTTACGCTCCCTTCTTTCCAAGAGGCCAAAAAAAGGAGGTAATTAACGTGGCTGGTTTTATGATACGCTTTTTAATATGCAATGTGTTTATCAGCGGTATCATCGGAATTCTTTTGATAGCCAAGCGGATATTCCAAAACAACCTTTCTGGCCGGATGCAGTATAATCTTTGGTTCCTGCTGCTTGGGTTATTGGCAGTTCCCTTTATACCGTTCCGTCTTATCGGATTTCCGCAAATCTTTTCGTGGCTCGGCAGCCTGAGAAGTTCTCTCTCTTCCAATGCTGGAACTACTATGGGCGAAACCATTGGGACCAATCCAACCGGAAATGTAAATTGGATAAATGACTTTACCCTTTCTGTAAATAGCGAAGCTCCATCCATTGCCGGATACATATTATTAGGGATATGGATTGTAGGTATTCTTGCAATGATTATTTTGGTAATCAAATCCGCTCTCCGTTTACGCAACCTCAAGAAATCTGCGCTTCCCCTTCAAAACAAGGAAGTCCGCAGGCTGTATCATCATTGCTTAGAGGAAATGGGCATCCACAGCAAGATTCCTGTTTACAGCACTGCATTTTTGAAATCCCCCATTATCGTAGGATTTTTGAAACCGTGTATTTATTTACCGATTCATCTGATCTCTGATTATAATGAATCTGATATGCGGTATATGCTGTTACATGAATTGCAGCATTACAAGCACCATGACGCTATTGCCAGTTATCTGATGAATCTTGCCGGAGTGATATATTGGTTCAATCCTCTTGTCTGGTACGCTCTGAAAGAAATGCGTAATGACAGAGAGATTGCCTGTGACACCTCTGTTTTAAAGATGCTTGAAGCGGATGCTTATAAGGATTATGGCAATACACTGATTAACTTTGCCCAAAAGATTTCTCTTACTCCTTTTCCGTTTGCTGCCGGCCTTGGCGGAAACATGAAGCAGATGAAGCGAAGAATTATCAATATTGCATCTTATGAGAAGCCAACATTTATAAAAAAGCTAAAAGGTATGACGGCATTTGTACTGACTGCTGTTCTCCTGTTCGGTTTTGCTCCTTTTATTTCTACATACGCAGCGGAGGTCAGCTACTACCAATGGGACTCTTCTTCTGAGAATGTTTCCTATGTAGACCTCTCCACATACTTCGGAAAATATGAAGGCAGCTTTGTTTTATACGATTTGGAAAACGATGCATGGAGCATACACGACAAGGAGCATGCTACCCTGCGAGTATCGCCAAACTCCACCTACAAAATATATGATGCCTTGTTCGGATTAGAGGAAGGTGTCATTACACCCGAAAACTCCTTTATTGCATGGAATGGAGAATGCTATCCATTTGAAGCATGGAATGCGGATCAGACCTTACAGTCTGCAATGAACTCCTCCGTGAACTGGTACTTCCAGACAGTAGATGAACAGCTTGGAGTTCCTTTTGTTTACAACTATATTCAGGAAATCGGATATGGTAATGAGAACATGAGTGGTGATTTCTCCACTTATTGGATGGAATCATCCTTGAAGATTTCTCCGATAGAACAGGTCGAACTTTTAACCAAGCTTCAAAATAACAGTTTTGGCTTCGCCTCTGAAAATATCAATGCAGTAAAAGATGCCATCTGCCTTTTCTCTTCCGATGCCGGAGCATTCTACGGAAAAACCGGAACCGGTCGTGTGGATGGACAGGATGTAAACGGATGGTTTATTGGCTTTGTAGAAACTGCAGACAATACATACTTTTTTGCTACCAACATCGGTGCAGACAGCGATGCTACCGCAGACAACGCAATTGAAATAACCATGTCCATCTTATCTGACATGAATATCTGGAAATAAAGAAATCGGGTAAGGATCAACACGAAGGTGGTCTTTACCCGATGTTCTTTTCTATTCTTCATTGTTGTGGCACTCCTTCTAATGTCCACGAATATCCAGTTCTTCCATCATTCAGAATTTGATTCCCTAAATACTGAAAACTGCCATCCTCCGCAAACCGCACCGTAAGTTCATGGGTTATGACTGCATCATCGCAAATAACCATATCGCATACCGCCTCTACCGTCAATGTCACAGTTCCATCATCATTTTCTTTAATATCGACAACCTCCGGCAGAGAAGTTCCAAAGAAGGTAGGAGCATAATTGAAGCATCCCAGTCGCTCCCAAAAATAGGTCTGATTTTCCTCATCAAATGCTGCATACTCCCTTATCTGCTCTGCCGTTACTGGAAGATACTCCATAATCAATCTTTCAAATTCCTCCTTGGGAATTCCATTTGTATAATTCTCCGAATTGAATTTATCCCCATATTTCATTGCATACAGATATTCATACATCCCATTAAAGTCTAATTCTTCCATATGGTCTGCGTCCCAATTCGAACATAAAATGTTATTGCCCTGATACCCAAGACCGCTCACGCATCTTTCTGACATTTCACGCTGTTCTTCTGTCATTGGCTTTACTCTGATCAGGCAGCTTCCGTTCATGATTTCGCTGACCTCTGGCGGCTTTGGCACACATAACTCATAGCAGAACCATCCTTTATCTGTATATTTCCACTCTTTTATTCTGGTGTAGGATATATAGGACATTCCCGGCTTACACCTGTCATCCCATATGCTTCTTGCACTTACAACATACATGTCTGTACCATCAAAAATGAATTTCATTCTACCTATGCCGCCATCATTATGTATCTCGTAAATTACTACAGAACCTCTTTTCCCAGCCGCGCAATCCTCAAGAAAAGAATCCACACTTTCATAATTACCCATATTTGAATAGGCTATCAATGTAGTAACCGGATATTCCGTTTCCATTAGCTTTTTCTGTAGTTCAAGAATGGTTTCATCAGTCAAAACAACATTGGAGGCAGTTCCTTTATCTGCGTCTTTGTAAATGTCATAGATACGTTCCATCATCGCTCTACAGTCATTCTCAGCTTCCCTCTCTTTCTGCTCGTCCACCGGAAGTCCATAGCCCTTTTCCCACTGTTCTGCGGCTTCTTCCTCAGCGCTTTTTGTTTCCTCCCATTCCTCTGCTGTCAAACGAGGTGTATGCCATGTTTCCTCATAATTATTCTCGGAAGGATAAATTTTATTGGATACATATTGTACCCCTCCGTCCTCTAACGGGCGGACCACAACCTCATGCACATACACCTTGGAATCACCTGCATAAGGGAATACTACATTAGCTGTAAGTGTAATTGTTCCATCACTGTTTTCCGTAAAACCGACTACCTCTGAATATGGATATTCTGAGTACTCCACTTCTTCAAATCCTCTCGGCTTATATTCATAAGTCAGATTCTTCGAATCATAGATGGTTTTGGATTGCAGCGTTTCGCTATCAATATTGAAATATTTCATAATAACACTTTCAAATTCTTCTTTCGGAATCTGATAAACTGCACTGACTGATAAGTTGTCATCTGCAACATAGGGAACATATTGACCATTCACTTTTGGATAGAGAATGTCATACATATCATAAAAATTCAGTTCTCCAAAATCATCTTCGCTCCAATCTACAATAAACATATTATTCCGTTCAAAGCTGATTGGAGTAAGATACTTCCGAGTCAGTTCTCTACAAGTCTCATCCAACGGCTGCACTCGCAATGCAGTGTTCTCCTCTACTCCGCTTAATGTAAGAAAATATAATTCTTCCGAATACCATATTCCTGAAAACATCAGGTATCCCTCTTCTGTATATTTCCAGTGTTCTGCCCGATAACTTCCTGTTGTGTTTCTTTGTATATTTCCGTTTTCATACTTGTAATAGCTTCTGACCACATCCACACTTCCATCTTTTGTTTGCAAGTCATATTTAACAAAACCCGGCAAATAATTGACCACAATGATGGTTATTTTTGCCTCTTCCTTTGCTTCCACCATTTCACAGAATTGAACCACCTGCTCTGGTTCCGTCATATCAATCTGGTTTTTACTGTCAACTGCCAAATAGCCATTTTCTCCAAAACGATTTACAATACTGCGAATCGTTTCCAAATCGGCTAACGTATTTTCTTCTTCTGCTCTCTCATAAAGCTCAATGCAGATGCTTATAATCTCGTCAGCATCCTCCTGAGATTCTTCCGGAATAGCCTGCGCATCAATTACTGTTTCCGAAACTGCATTTTCTTCCGGAAGTACATCACTGCACGCCGAAATACTAAACATCAGTACAAAACTAATTACTGCTAAACCACTCTTCCAGAACCAGGTTGTCTTTTTCAACAACATATCCGCTTCCCCCTCTTCCTTTTACATCTTCTACCATGCTGATAATCAATATAGGACGTTCTACGTCTTTCTCTGCCGTATAAATAGCAAACCATCCTAATTCCGTACCGGATGTATCCTCTTTCGATGCCTTAATTTCTGCTGTTCCTGTCTTTCCTGCCAATACAACGTCGTCCCGATGGGCTGCATATCCGGTTCCGTTAGGATTATTCACAACCTTCTTTGTTCCTTCCAATACACGGTTTGCTGTCTCATTAGAGAAAGCACCCAAAATCCAATACTCTGCTACTTCTTCATTCTGATATACCAAATAAGGCTTTATGACATTTCCATCATTACAGAAAGCAGAATAGATACAAGCCATATGTAATGGGTTTACCAAAACCTGTCCTTGTCCGTAGCCACTGTCAGCTAACTGTATTTCAGTTTCAATGCCTTCTGTATTGGAATACTGCGATTCTGCCATCTTAAACTCAAACGGCAGTTCCTCATTAAAACCAAGCCGTGTCAAAGAACTTTCCAATTCTTCCAAACCAATCTTCAATGCTGCTTTTGCAAAATAAATATTATCGGAATAAATCAGGGCATTCTCTAAAATGACCGGCTCATACGCATGAAGCGTTGTTACATAATAAGAGCCCCACGATGTATCCTTTTGCCAGCTTAAACCTTCATTCCCATAATCTTCTGCCGGATCGATTGCTCCTGATTGTAAACCAATCGCAGCGGTAATCGGTTTGAAGGTAGAACCCGGACACCATACTTGCTGGAAACGATTATACATTGGTTTATCTCCATCCCCGTTCAGTGCAGTCCACTGCTCACCGGACAATCCCATAATAAAATCATTATTGTCATAAGATGGAGTGCTTACCAATGCCAATACCTCTCCGGTATAAGGATTCATAGACACCGAGCAGCTTTTATCTTCCTTGAACTGTTCGTACAGGGAAACCTGCAAATTGGCATCTATCGTAAGCTGGATATCCTGCCCATGCTGTACCAGAATACAAGCCAGTTCCTCCTTCTCTTTACCTTCCGAATTTACAATGTAAATCCTGCAACCGTTCTGACCTTTCAGTTCACTCTCATACAATCTCTCCATTCCGCTTCTGCCGATTACACTACCTACTGTATACCCTTCTCCTGCATGCTCCTCTAAATCTTCCGCAGTAACGCTTTGAACATACCCTACCAAATGTGCAGCTGCTTCCCCTAACGGGTATTCACGCACTTCAACATCAGATATCATCACTCCAGGAATCACGAGCAACCTTTCGTGTCTTTCCTTTTCTTTTAATACCTCTTCGTCCGGTTCAATCTTCATCAACTCGATTTCTTCAACCCTCGGAATTGTTTTAATCGGCACAAAAGAATCATCCTTTACCCACTGTGCCGACAGTTTCTTTTCTATCGTTTCCGGTGAGGTTTCCAACAATTCTGCAATCTGTGCGATTGCTTCCTCTCTGTTTTCCAACTTGCCCGGAACGATCCCAACCGAAGATGCCGTACCTTTTCCTGCGAGAACACGTCCGTTCCTATCCAGAATTTCTCCTCGTTCTGCCTGTGTTGTGGAAACTTTCACTTTATCAGAGGAAGTCAGATTCGGAAAAATCATGGAATCATCCCAAACCAACTTATATTCTTCTTCCTCCTTTAGGAAAAGCGCTTCATTCTCAAAGCTTACAGTTCCGGCAACTGTATCAAAAGAAGTTTGGTAGGTTACCGTCATTTGCTCCTCATCATATGCAATAATCTGGACCGCCATATTCTGGACCTCTATACCCTCATAAATAGCTGAATTTCGAGTTACAAAATTCTCCTGACTGACATTTCCAGATGCCTCAATGTGTAGCATTGCATACATTTCTTCATACTCCTGTTTTGGAATATGCCCCATGTACTCCACCAGAAGTTCTTCCGGTGTCTTCCACGTATTTTCCTTTGTTACTAACATTCCTGCCACACATACTGCAGCAGTTACCGCAGTTATTCCTATAACAGCAATCGCAATCCATAGGAGCCTGCTTCTTGTTTTCTTTCGCTTGTTTCTGCTTTTTTTCTTCATATTGACCTCCATTCATTTTGCTTTACTAATATAATCATAATTCTATTTTCAATGTACGTTATCGTTCAAATATTACATTCGTAAGATTTAAAAGTGGAAATTTTTCCTCCCTGGGAATATCGTGCTACGCATTCCTCCTTCCTTTTTTATTACGCGTGTAAGATTTCGCAACAAAAAAAATCATCCGCAATCCTGCTGCACTTGCTTAAATATTACACCAGTAAGATTTATAAGTCAAGTTATCTTTATATAAAAGGCTCCTGCCAGAAGATATCATACATTTTCGCAAAAGTAATACCTTTTAGCAAAAGCCTATTATTCAGCAGAGTTTCAAAACACCCCACTGCTACGATATTCAAATGGTTCATTCATAAGGCCGCAGGACACACATCTATTTTTCTTCCAACATCTTTATACCAATATATTACTTCCCTCTGTATACATAATCATCTAAATTAATCATTGCATTAATCTCCTGCGGCAAAGTAATATTATTGAGATTCAACCCCTTTGCCACATGCTTTACAGTAGAATATATCTCCGTATCAATACCCTTTTCCAAAATTGCCAAAATCTGTGATGGTGCATCTGTCAACCTTTTTATATCTTCAAGTAACGCAGACGAAGGAACATATATATTATCTTCCCTGCTCAAACCAAGACAAAAATTTACACCTCCCATTACCTTATCAACAAAAAGGTATGGCCGAACATTATTATAGTCACCAGTAATTTTCGTTATCTTTGTTATATCCATCAACACAGGCAGCGCCGCCAATTTCAACTGCGTAGTACCATCCTGCTTAAATCGGAATTCTTCCAAGCCCAGTTTATTTTCTATACATTTTCTATAAAAATTCATTGACTGATTACGCAACACATTCCCTTCTTTATCAACCAGTTCCAAACCCGTCAGATGCTGATAATTTCTTTCATGGAATACTACTTCTATGTAACGAATTGCATTATCTTGCCTTTCACGGTAAATAAAAATCAATTTTTTATTCAAAAGTTTCTGCTGATATTGCTTTGAACAATTCAATACCCTTCTTCTCGCATCTTCCTTGGGAAATTTCATATCTTTGCTTATAATCCTCCATAAATTTAAAGAGAGAGCAATAACACCACTGTGCTATATACCCTCTCTTTGTGGCTAATTTTAGTGTTGTCTGCCAACGACCAACTGAGTGCTGGTAAATACATCGGATTTTAGTGTTGTCCGCCAACGGTCAATCGCATGATTGACAAGCATATCAGATTTAAGTGTTAGCCCACTAGAAAAGCACGCTTTTCTTCTGATATTATTATACGCAAATCTATTTTTTATGTCAATAGACAGTTCTCTATTTTCCAACCTCTAAAAATTGCAAAATTTAATTCCACCGTCCGCTCATGCGGTGGAATTGTCTCTCGCACAAGTAGAGTTTAATCTTTCATACTTTAGTGGTATGCTCATAGTTGCCTTCTGACAGCAGTAGAAGGAGAACCATTATGAGCAAATTTATTCCAGGTAATCAAAAGCATCTTACTCTCGAAGACCGTAAGTACATTGAGAAATCTTTAAACGCCGGGTGTTCTTTTAAGGACATCGCCAGATATCTTTGTAAAGACCCAACAACGATTTCAAAAGAAGTCAAGCTACATAGGCTTAGTGATTGGTATCACAAAGGCTGCTTCAACAATGCGTACAACTTCTGTATTCACAGATTGCGTGTTTTCCATTGTTTTGCGTGGTGGCTTATGATAAGATATATTGTAAAAAGTTCTAAATACAGACATAGTTTAGGAGGTTACTCTATGGCATATGGAAAATCAATCGAGTTGTTTCTCGCCAACGGCACAGCAGACAGCTTAATCACAGCTGAACTTTCAAACTGGAATGGCAAAGCTATTAAAATTCCCAGAATTGAAGTTGCGGAGTGCAAGCGAACAGATATTAAAGGCGCCGGTGTGTACTTCCTATTTTGTAAGGAGGAAGATGATTCTGATTCTGTTTACATTGGAGAATCTGAATCCGTCCATGACAGACTTCTTCAACACCTACGTGACTACAGTTCTGAAAAAGAAAAGTTTTACTGGACTACTGCCGTCATCTTTCTAGGGCGGGACTTAAACAAAGCTTTGATCCGCTATCTTGAAGATCGTTTTGTTCAGATTGCACGTGACAGCAAAAGATATAAAGTCCTCACAAAGAACACCTATGGAAAAACCGTAATGAAAGAATCCCAAACAGCCGCAATGGAGGAATTCATAGACAATGTAAAAGTGATTATCAATGCCTTGGGCTATAAAGTTCTTGAGCCAACAGTTCAGAGCAGTCCTGGCTCCTTCGATGACAGTGAACTGCTATATTTGAATATGGGTAATGCAAAAGCCACAGGTGTTGTTACAACGGAAGGCTTCGTTCTGTTCGCTGGTGCAATTGTCAACGAAAAGACTTCTGAAAAATCTCTAAGCAAAGGTGCTGTTGCTCTCCGCAAAAAACACTTTGACGCAGGCAAGGTTAAGGCTCTGACTACAACTGAGGATATTATCTTCTCTAGTTCATCTGCTGCCGCAGATTTTGTTACAGGATATAGTGTCAGCGGACCGGCAAATTGGCGAAATAAGAATGGGGAAACACTGAAAGAAATCGAGGCGAAAGAATCCAAGTGATTAATATCTCGTAGGGCTGACAATATTTTCCTTGTCACGTCCCTGTAAAATTGCCCTCTGACAATAGCTGCCTTGTTACGCCAACGACAAAAATTGTTCTCTTTTTACACCCCCTGATTTTTCAGTGTTCAAAACTATTGTCAAGGAAAGCATAAAAGGATTCCGGCAGACCACTCTCACAGAGGTAATCTGTCGGAATCCCTTGATTTCAAGCCTTTTTCTGTACTTTTACTTCTGCTCCCGTGACAGCAGTACTACCGTCTCAACATGCACCGTCCCCGGAAACATATCCACACAGCACACCTTCTTCACCTCATACCCTCTCGCCTGCAGCACCTCAAGATCCCGCGCCAGACTCGTCGGTTTACAGGAAATATACACCATCTGAGGCACTCCGTAGCGTATGATCTTCTCAAGCGCCTTCGGATGAATCCCGTCACGCGGCGGATCGAGCACAATGTAATCCGGCTTTTCCTGAATCTCATCCATCACCTTCAAAACGTCTCCGGCAATAAATTCGCAGTTATGTAAACCGTTAAGTTCTGCATTTTCCTTCGCAGCCTCCACAGCCTCCGGGATAATCTCCACACCGATCACCTTCCCAGCGACCGGAGCGAGCATCTGCGCGATTGTACCCGTTCCCGAATACAGATCAAATACGGTCTTTCCGCCCTCCTGCTCCTCCGATTCCGCTCCTGTTCCCGGCTGTTCCTTATCTGTCAACGCATCCCCGATAAATTCACGCGCCGTCTCATAGAGCACCTCCGCACCGAGCGAATTTGTCTGGAAAAAAGAAAACGGCGTAATCTTGAAGCGAAGTCCAAGCAGTTCCTCATAAAAATAGTCCTGCCCGAAAAGCACATCTGTGCCCTGGTTCGTCACGATATCGGCAACACTATCATTTCTCGTGTGAAGAATTCCCGCAAGCATTCCGTCGCAGGACGCTGCAAGCAGCGCATCTCTCCATCCTTCGAGCAGCTCCGCCTCTGCGAAATTATCTCTACAAACACCGTCCATTTGTGTCGTCGTCACCAGATCAACAAGGATCTCACCCGTCTTCACCGCCTTGCGCACCAGGAGATGACGCAGATATCCTGTGTGGCGCAGCTTGTGATAATATGGAATCCCGCGCTCCTTAAAATAGGACAGCGTCACAGAGAGAACCATACGGAAATCCGCATCCACGATCTGGCATTCCGGCACGTTTACAATATCATAAAAACTCCCCCGCTTATGCATTCCCAACGCGAGCGGCCCGTCCTTATACTCATCCCCGAAAGAAAATTCCATTTTATTGCGATAGCCCTTCTGTCTCGGACTCTCCTTAATACCAAGAAACTCATAGCCGGCACTCTCCGGCGCGATTACGTCGTCAATCAGCTTCTTTACCTGCGCTGCCTTCATCGAAAGCTGCTCCCCATACGGCAGACTCTGATACGTACATCCGCCGCACTCGCCTGCATGCACGCAGCCCGCCTCTGCCAGTTCTAACGGCGACTTCTCCAAAACAGACAGAAGCCTTCCTTCGCACTTTCCTTTCCGCGCCTTATTGATCACTGCCGATACCTTCTGCCCTGCAATCGCATTCTTTACAATGACGCGTCCTCCGTCCTCCGTCACAACAATTCCCTTATTCGGAAATTCCACACGCTCCACGATTCCCTCAACAAACTGTCCCTTTTTCACCCCAAATCCTCCGTCTGTTTCCCATAAAACGACCAAAAGTGCGTTTCGCACTCTCTAAGTTCAAAAAAGGGGCTGCACTCTCTGCAGCCCCTGCCTCTTCTACTCTTCGGTTGTCTCTTTCTCCGGCTTCGCTGTCTCCTCTTCCTCGTCATCCTCGAAGAAATCATCGTCAAAATCATCCTCGAAGTCGTCCTCAAAATCTTCCAGATAATCCGGCGTGAAGAAACGGTAGATACCGTAAACCGCCGCCGCTACCGCAACGATGATACCGATAATCGCAAATACCCATACTACTTTGGAAGCCTTCTTCTCTTCAACCTCTTCCTTCTTGTTCAAAAGCTCGTTTAACTTTGTCATGTTGATTAAATCTTCCATCTTGTTCATTGGACTGTCCTCCTCGTAATTTATACTCCATAGAACCCAATCGTTCACACCTTGTTATTATATTATAGCATATGTTTCCCTGTTCGCCTATAAAAAATTTATAAAAACGATGAATTTATAATTTTTTTAATTTTGCGAAAGCTGCGAACATCTTCTTTGTTCCAGCACCGTCGAAATCGACCGTCACCTCGAAATCTCTTCCGCCCGCAACAATGTTCGTCACCGTTCCCTCGCCGAACTTAACATGCGCCACGCGATCGCCTACGCCGTAGCTTAGACTTCCGCCCTCGGTATGCACCGATGAGAACGCGCGCGCCTGCATACTCTGTCCGGAAGGCTGCTGCCTCATACTGTGCCGCGCAGGACGCACCTGCTCCGGTTCCCGCTGCCTGCCGCTCTCCATAAACGCAGGCTTACGGATTTCTCCATTCAAAAGCTCCGCCGGTATCTCCTTCACAAAACGTGAAACCTTGTTGTACTGCGTCTCCCCGCGAATCATCCGCTGTCTTGCGCAGGTGATGGAAAGCTCTTTCATTGCACGCGTAATGCCTACGTAGGCGAGTCTGCGCTCCTCCTCGATCTCCGTACTTGAATTATCCGACGTGATCGACATATAACTCGGGAACAGACCGTCCTCCATTCCCGCCAGAAATACCTTCGGGAACTCCAATCCTTTCGCGCTATGTAACGTCATGAGCACCACATACTCATTTCCTTCCTCGAGTCCGTCAATATCCGCTACGAGCGCGACCTCCTCCAGAAAACCGCTCAAGGTCGGCTGCTCCTCGCCCTCCTCATAGGCAACGACCTTGCTCAAAAGCTCATCGATGTTCTCGATCCTCGCGGTCGCCTCGTCCGTTCCTTCCGCCTCAAGCTCCCTCACATAGCCCGTTTCCTCGATGACTTCCCGCAGCAGATCCGCCACACCGATATAGGGCAGCTTACTCCGCATCGTCTGGATAAAATTCACGAACGGCTTGATTTTCCCTGCGCTCTTTCCCATGGACGGAATCTCCCCGGCACGCTTTAGAGCGTCATAAAACCCGATTCCGTATGCATCCGCGTAATCGGACACGCGGTTTAGCGTCGTCGCTCCGATCCCCCGCTTCGGCACGTTGATGATCCGCCTTACCGCAAGATCATCCTTTGCATTGTCGATCGTCTTTAAGTACGCGAGCAGATCCTTGATCTCCTTGCGCGCATAGAAGTTCACGCCCCCGACGATCTTATACGGAATATTCGACACAACGAACCGCTCCTCAAACAGACGCGACTGCGCGTTCGTGCGGTAGAGCACCGCATAATCGCCGTAGCCGTACCTTCCGTCTCGAATACCTGATGTAATCTCCCTTGCAACGTAATCCGCCTCCTCATACGCCGTGTCGAACTGCTCGAAATCAATCTTCTCCCCGGCATCATTCGCCGTCCAGAGCGTCTTTGCCTTTCTTCCGACATTATTTGCGATCACATTGTTTGCCGCATCCAGAATATTCTGCGTCGAGCGATAATTCTGCTCCAGCTTGATCGTCACCGCATCCGCAAAATACTTTTCAAAATTTAAAATATTATAGATATTCGCACCGCGGAACTTATAAATGGACTGGTCGTCGTCTCCCACAACGCAGAGATTCCTGTGCTTGCCCGCGAGAAGACGAATCAGTTCGAATTGCGCTGTATTCGTATCCTGATACTCGTCCACCATAATATAACGAAACCGCTCCTTATAATATGCGAGCACCTCCGCGTCCGTCAAAAACAGCTCCACGGTCTTTACGATCAGATCATCGAAATCCAGCGCGTTATTCTTCTGCAAAGCAGCCTGATATTCCTGATAGACCTGCGCCTGTTTCCTTTTTGCAAAATCGCCGGACGCCGCAGCCTGCTGCGCGAACTGAATCGGTGATACAAGCTCGTCCTTCGCGGAAGAAATCGCCGCGAGAAAGCTTCTTTCCTTATAAATCTTCGTGTCGATTTCCAGACGCTTACAGATTTCCTTCATGACAGTCTTGGAATCGTCCGCGTCGTAAATCGTAAAATTAGTACCGTAGCCGATGCGGTCGATATGGCGGCGCAGGATGCGCACGCAGGTCGAGTGAAACGTCGAGACCCAGATACTCTCCGAACCGTAGCCCACGAGCTGGTCGATTCGCTCCCGCATCTCCCCTGCCGCCTTGTTCGTAAAAGTAATCGCCATGATATTATAAGGGTTCACACCAACCTCTTCGATCAAATACGCCGTGCGGTGCGTCAGCACCCTTGTCTTGCCCGATCCCGCACCTGCGAGGATGAGCACCGGTCCCTCCGTCGTCGTGACGCCTAAGCGCTGCTGTTCATTCAATGTATCATAAATACTCATACTGCCATTTCCTTTTCTCATAGTAATATTTGTAATTGTACCAAGCCGCTAGCGCGGCGGCTAGCTCTAAGTACGTGAAATTACCACTTTTAACAAAAAAAGTAGCAGTTT
>ERZ808041.86-NODE-86-length-109980-cov-5.161106_pt1 | contig 109980 bp, 102 predicted proteins | sample MGYA00380192_ERZ808041 | MGnify/ENA primary metagenome ERZ808041 (study PRJEB31490, sample SAMN06133412) | mouse gut metagenome | isolation source: Z1_1 | host: mice | place: China: Chengdu | collected 2015-05 ...
GAGCCGCTTTCCGGTTCGGACGAGCCGCTTTCCGGTTCGGACGAGCCGCCCGGCTCCAATGCGCCGCCTTCAAATGTAATCTTGGACAGAAAGTGCAGATTCGACCGGTCTATAATATCAGCGGCGCCTCTGCCTGGAATTTTTGCGCATTCTATAAACACCAAACGCACATAAGCAGCCGATGACGGCAGCCCGGCGGAATATGTTTCACGGACAAAAACGCCCGTTCCCTCCTCCAAATTTTGCGATTCTATTTTATCAAGCCTGACATCGTTGACCGTCTGATAGGATACGCCGTCCGTCGATACGAATACATTCAGCCCATAATAGCAGTCCTTTCGCAGCGCACTGTCATCCTCACGCAGCATCAGGCCGCGGCGTTCGTTGCAGAGCGAATAGTTTCTGCCATTTTCCTGTATAAAAACGACGTCCTTCGACCGGTCATAATAACAACGGCGTGCTTGTCCAAGCTCCCCGTCCGAACGCACGCTCATGCGATAGTAATCATTAGAGGGTACGGCGATCGTTGACTGTGACGAAAAAAGCTGAATTTGTACACGCCTCGCGCCGTCAATCCGGTAGGTAGCTGAAGCCTCTCGGCTGTCCACCGTAATGACTGATCGATCGCCGCATCCTGACCAACCGGAAAACACAATGAAATCAGAAATATTTCTTGAAAATCCATTGTATTCACGAATATGATCGTTCAGAACATCCGTACAATCATCCTGATAGGAAGCCGCGGCGACCGGAAGGCAAAAACAAAGCGCAATGGAAAGCGCCGCCAATATGGCCAAAATACGATACACAGCCCCATCTCCCCAGAAAGAATTAAAACAGGATGAATATACTGTGCGGATGCTGCAATACTATAGAACGGCAGGGTTCCGCAGCCTTTCAAAAACGCGCCCCGGCGCGGGCGGCATACCCTGTAAGGAAGGGAGATACTCCCGTCCTTACATAATCAGACGGTTGGAAACCGCTTTTATACTTCAGACGATAGCATAATTTGCTAGAAAAATCAACTTCTTACAAAATCTAATCAGAGATCAAAAACGGCGCTCTGCGATCTATGCAGTTTAATCAAACGGCCCCACGCCGACCTCGGCGCGGATGGCCAATTTTTATAGATTGCAGAGCAATCTATAAAAAATCCGGCGCATCCAGGTTCTTCCTCCATGCGCCGGATTTTTTACGTTTATAAGCGCCGGGCTTTGCCGGCGCGCGTGTCACAGGGCTGATTGCACCCCAAGTCCCGCGCCGTGCGGCATAATAAGCCCGCTTTGCCTTTTTGCTCATTTTTTCAAGCGGAATCATCCGTTCCATTAAAATCCCTCCAGTGGGCTGCCGAGCGCAGCAGCCCACTGATTATTTTAACACGATCATACCTAAATGTCATCCGGAAAATCGCACCGAAGTACGGCGGCTTTTATAACCTGTGCCCATAGCCGAAAAAAGCCGGATATACGGGAGATTCTGCACCCGTTCAAGGTAAATTTTCGCAGGCGGGCTGTCGCCCGGCAATAAAGTTTAACGCAAAACTGGGCGAAGGCCCCACCCTGACAGCGTTCGGCGGCAGTAAATACAGGTTCTTAAAGCTGCATGATATAGTTTCCCGCTTCCGAAGCGGCGACAGCGCCGTCGCCCGCGGCTGTCACAATCTGCCGCAGCGACTTTGCGCGCGTATCGCCGGCGGCGTAAACTCCCGGAATATTTGTGTGGGTATCCTCACCTGCCGCGATATAGCCCGCAGGGTCAAGTGTAATTTGTCCGCTGAACAAACCGTTGTCAGGAACAAGGCCAACTGCAACAAAAACGCCCTGCGCGCTGATCGTCTCCTCCTCGTTCGTTTTGACACTTCGTATACGCAGCCCGCTGACCATTCCTGTGGCGGCATCGGATTCAACCTCAACCGGCACAGCGTCAAAATGAACGGTAATATTTTCCCGTTTTTGCAGCGCATCGGTCAGCACCCGACCAGCGCGGAATGCATCGCGCCGATGCACGATATGAACCCGCTCGCAGAGATTGGCCAAATAAAGCGCGTCCTCGACAGCCGTATTGCCGCCGCCGACCACCACCGTCGTTTTGCCCTTATAAAAGCCGCCGTCGCATGTCGCGCAGTAGGACACGCCTTTACCGGCCAGCTCCTCCTCGCCTGGTACGCCAAGCTTGCGCCGCTTGGCTCCATTTGCAATAATAATGGCTTTAGCCGAATAGGTACGGCCGCTTTTTGTCGTAACAGTTTTTTCGCGGCCCTCCAGAGATGCGGAACCAACACCCTCAAACAGAACCTGCGCACCCTGCTCAACCGCCTGATTATACAGATTCATGCTCAGGTCGACGCCGCTGATCTTGGTAACAGCCGGATAGTTTTCAACCTCAGGCGTATTGGCGATCTGGCCGCCGCAGACATATTCCTCCAAAACCAGCGCGCGCAATCCCGCTCGCTGTACATATATAGCCGCTGTCAATCCTGCCGGACCCGCGCCGATTATAATCACATCATATTGTTCCATATTGCGCCTCCATTGTATACAAAAATAGTGTTTTTCTTATTTTACCTTATTTTATAAAAATATGCAACCCCATCCTGTTTTCTACACAACTTTGACGGAATTGGACTGAAATCCATCGTTTTGGTTCGCCTCAAGTAGATTTTGCCGAGGTGAGATGTTATAATATCAGGTATCTGTTTTTGTCATTTGCGGCCGGGATGCTCCATTCCTGCTTCAATGGCATCACTAACCGGCACGGCCTCCTGCTTTTAACGGCGGTCTGCCCTGGAGGAATCCATATGGAAAAAATACATCTCAACGGCATCGCCAGCGTTGGTATAGCAGGACTAGGCCTGATCGGCGGATCGATGGCGCGTGCGGTCAAAACGTATACCGACTGTGTTGTCTGCGGCTGCGATATCGATCCCGCCGCGACAGAAGCGGCGCTGGCACAGGGCGCTGCCGACCGCTGCGCAGAGGATGCTTCTGTTTTTACAGATTCCGATGTTGTATTTGTCGCGCTCTATCCGCAGCAGACAATTGATTTTGTCAAAAAAAATGTTACATATTTCAAACCGGGCTGTATCATTGTCGATCTGTGCGGAGTCAAACGCTGTACGGTCCATGCGCTTTCCGGCATCTGTACAGAATATAACCTCGTGTTTATCGGCGGCCATCCGATGGCTGGCAGGGAAACCTGGGGATTTTCCGGCTCAGACGCGGATCTTTTTCATGGCGCCAGCATGATCCTGACGCCAGATGTACATACGTCCGCCGATGCACAGACGCGTCTGGAACGCCTGTTTCATGCTGTCGGTTTTGCGCGTATCACCATCACAACGCCTGAGGCGCACGACAGTATGATCGCGTTTACGTCGCAGTTGGCGCACGTAGTCTCAAGCGCCTATATCAAAAGCCCTCGGGCACAGATGCACAGCGGCTTTTCAGCAGGCAGCTACAGGGATCTGACACGCGTTGCCAAGCTCAACCCGCATATGTGGACAGAATTATTTTTGGACAATGCAGATGACTTATGCTGCGAAATCGACACCATCATCAGCCATTTGCAGGAATTCAAAACCGCTATCGCCGCGCATGACGGCGAGACGCTATACCGCCTGCTTGACGAGGGGCGGGCTATTAAGGAGGCGCTTGATCGATGAAAACAATTTCCGTCAACACCGGGCATCCTTATCAAATTCATATCGGCCGCGGCCTGCTTGAATGCATACCAAAGCTGCTGTCCCCTGTCTGCGGCGCGCGCAGGCCAAAGCTGGCCGTCATCACCGACGACCGTGTCGATTCACTCGCCTTTCCCGATGGCCGTCAGCCGGCGCAGACGCTTCTGACGGCGTTTGAAAAAGCGGGCTACTCTGTCTGCAAGTTCGTCTTTCCGAACGGCGAGGCCTCCAAAACGCTCGATACGGTTCGGCAGGCTTACGCATTTTTTTCCGAGCATGAAATTACACGCACCGATATGGTCGTCGCATTCGGCGGCGGCGTGGTGGGCGATCTGGCCGGTTTTGCGGCTGCAAGCTGGCTGCGCGGCGTCGAATTTATCCAAATCCCAACAACCCTGCTCGCAATGGTAGATTCATCCGTTGGAGGCAAGACCGGGGTTGATATCCCACAGGGAAAAAATCTTGTCGGGGCGTTCTGGCAGCCGTCGCTTGTCGTCTGCGATACGGACATGCTCTCCCTGCTGCCGGCGGAAACTTTTGCCGACGGCATGGCCGAGGTCATCAAATACGGCGCGATTTTTGACCGGGAGCTGTTCGAGCAGCTTGAGCGCGGCGGGCAGGCGCTGGCCGGTCCCGGCGCGCTTGAAGGGATCATTGCGCGCTGCGTCGATCTCAAGCGCCAGGTCGTTGAGGATGACGAACGTGACAAAGGCCGCCGGCAGCTGCTTAATTTTGGGCATACGTTCGGACACGCCATCGAAAAGCAATCAGATTTTACAATCACGCACGGGCACGGCGTGGCCATCGGTATGGCGATGATGGCGCGCGCCTGCGAGCGCGCCGGGCTTGCGCCTGCCCAAACGGCTGCGCGCATTGAAGCCTGCTGCCGCGCGCACGGCCTGCCGGCCGAAACGGATATCCCGCTTGAAACGCTCTGTAAGCATGCGATGGGCGACAAAAAGCGCGCCGGCAGCGACATCACGCTCATCATACTGCGCTCTATCGGACAGGCCGCGCTGTACCCGGCGGCGACAGGCCGCCTTCTTGCCTTTATGGAGGGAAGCAGCAAATGAGCGATGTACGCATCCTTCCTCACGCGCCGCGCGGCAAGCTTGCAGCGCCGCCGTCCAAGTCGGCGGCGCACCGCGCGCTGATCTGCGCGGCGCTCTCAGCGATGCCCTGCCGGGTATTTCCGGTCGCCGCCTCGTCCGATATGCGGGCAACGCTCCGTGTGCTCCGGGCAATGGGCGTAAACTGGACGCAGGAGGAAAATACGGTTGTCTTTGAAGGCGCGTCCTGGCAGGCCCGAGAACCGTTCGACTGCCTCGAAAGCGGTTCGACGCTGCGCTTCCTGCTCCCTGTCGCGGCGGCGCTCGGGCTGCCTGCCGCATTCACCGGCGGCGGCCGCCTGCCTGAACGGCCGCTCGGCGCGCTCATGGAGCAGATGCGGGCGCACGGCGTCGCCTTTTCCGACGGCCGGCTGCCGTTTTCCATCAGCGGCCGTCTTGCAGCCGGCCGCTACACGCTGCCCGGCGACGTCAGTTCCCAGTTTATCAGCGGGCTGCTGTTCGCCCTTCCGCTTGTGGAGGGCGACAGCGAAATCGTTCTGACATCCCCGCTGCAATCGGCCGGCTATGTCGATATGACGCTTGAGGCGCTCGCACAGTCCGGTATCCGGGTTTCGCGCACCGAATCCGGCTGGCAGGTTCCAGGCGGACAGGCGTACCGCAGCGGCGAACGGACGGTCGAAGCCGACTGGTCCAACGCCGCATTCTGGCTCTGTGCCGGCGCGGCCGGCGGCGATGTGCGTCTGACCGGCCTGCGCGACGGCTCTGCGCAGGGCGACCGCGCTGTTTTTGATCTGATCGGGCAGTTCGGCGCGCAGATAAGCCGTGACGCGAACGTAACCCGTTGTGCGCATGCGCCGCTGCACGGCATCCGCATCGACGCCGGCCCGATCCCCGACCTCGTACCGATCCTGGCTGTCACAGCCGCGTTCGCGCAGGGCGATACAGAGATTTACAATGCCGGGCGGCTGCGCATCAAGGAAAGCGACCGTCTCTCGACGGTTGCGGCGCTGCTGCGGGATCTCGGCGGCTCTGTCGACGAATATCCGGACCGGCTGACGATCCACGGCGGCGGTCTGCGCGGCGGCACAGCGGACGGGGCAAACGACCACCGGGTTGTTATGAGCGCGGCGATAGCGGGAATGTTCTGCCGGGAACCGGTTCTTATCCGGGGAGCTGAAGCTGTTCACAAATCATACCCCGATTTCTTTGAGGATTTTAAAAAACTGGGAGGGCTTTGCGATGTCATCTAGTTGGGGCAACTATTTAAAAATATCGATCTTTGGCGAAAGCCACGGTCCTCGCATCGGCGTGGTGATCGACGGGCTGCCCGCCGGGTTGGCGATCGACCGCGGCACGCTCTCAGCATTTATGCTGCGGCGCGCGCCCGGGCGCAGCAAGACGTCCACCCCGCGCCGTGAAAGCGATGAGCCGGAATTTCTCTCCGGTTATTACAAAGGCATGACAACCGGCACGCCCCTGGCTGCCGCGATCCGTAACAGCGACACCCATTCGTCAGACTACGCTGAATTTTCCAGCGTCGCGCGCCCCGGTCATGCCGATTACACAGGTTTTCTGCGTTATGAGGGCTATAACGATATCCGCGGCGGCGGCCATTTTTCCGGGCGGCTGACAGCGCCGCTTGTATTTGCGGGCGGCATCGCAAAGCAATTGCTGGAGCGTGAAGGTATTTTTATCGGCGCGCATCTGGCGCGTGCGGCCGGAATCTCCGATACGCCCTATGATCCCGTTCATCTCGGTGAAGAAATGCTGCGCCGGGCCGGTCTGCGCGATTTTCCAACAAACGATGAAGCCGCCGGCATTATGATGCAGGACGCGATCGAAGAAGCGCGTATGGCGCTCGATTCCGTCGGCGGCGTCGTAGAATGCGGCGTCATAGGCTTTCCGGCCGGTATCGGTTCTCCCATGTTCGACGGGCTTGAAAATCGTATGGCGTCCCTGCTGTTCGGTATCCCCGCAGTCAAGGGCGTTGAATTCGGCGACGGTTTCACAGCGGCCGATCTGCGCGGCTCACAGCACAATGACGCGTTTGCGATCCGCGGCGGCGCTATCGTAACGGAAACAAACCATGCCGGCGGTATCCTTGGAGGTATCTCCTCGGGTATGCCGATCATCGTGCGCGCCGCCTTCAAACCGACCGCTTCAATCGCTCAAACGCAGCAGTCTGTCGACTTTATCGAGCATACGCAGGGCAATCTTAACATCCGGGGACGGCACGACCCCTGCGTCGCTGTGCGCGCGGTCCCGGTGGTGGAGGCGGCCGTCGCCATCGCGGCGGCCGACGCGCTGATAGAAGCCCGCGGCTATGAAGGCCTGCAAAGGCCCTGGGGACCAGAGGAGGAATGAGAAATGCAGAAAACTATATCCTTTCGAACCGCACAGGAACAGGATATCCCGCTGATCCTGTCTTTTATACGGCAGCTCGCCGAGTATGAGCGTATGCTTGACGAGGTTGTTGCAACAGAGGAGCTGCTTCGGGAATGGCTTTTTGAACGAAAAAAAGCGGAGGTTTTCTTTGCGGTTGACGGCGGACATGAGGTGGGCTTCGTACTGTTCTTCCACAATTTCTCAACGTTTCTTGGACGCGCCGGCATCTATTTGGAGGATTTGTTTGTCCTGCCTGAATATCGCGGCCATGGGTATGGCAAGGCCCTCCTCCAACAGTTGGCCCGTATCGCCATTGACCGCGGCTGCGGCCGTCTGGAATGGTCGTGTCTTAATTGGAATCGTCCAAGCATCGATTTTTACCGTTCGCTCGGAGCACGGCCCATGGACGATTGGACCGTTTACCGCGTTGCCGGCGATACGCTTACAGAGCTTGCCCGCGACGTCTGAACAAAATATCGGATTTGAAGGGAGCGGCAGCCTACGCTGCCGCTCCCTTCATATTACAGTCCTTCAATCGCTTTATCAAAGCGAGGCGCAAGCCCGATCCGGTCTGGACCCAAGTGGACTTGGAACTGATAAATATCATGCCCCGGAAAATGATTGGCCTCGATGATTACCGGACCTTTTTCCGTCACCGCAACGTCCCATCCAATATACCCAAGCTCAGGCACGGTGAGCGCCGCGCGCTTGACCAGCGCCACAGATTCCTGGTAAAACGGGATCTGCACGCCGACAAGCGGGACATCCGTCATTGGGTGGCGGTCATAAGCCTTTCCATCCTTATCCGCGCCCGGCGTGCTGATTTTACCTGTCTGCATATCGACAATCACAGCCATGCCGCCGCTGTTGAGATTGTCGACGCGTTTACCGTTTCCAATCCGCATACTGGAAAAAACGAGATGAACCGTATCATGGTTTTTGATTGTCACAAGACGCAGCGTATTGACAGACAGCGGATAAACATGACTGATGTCCGGATGCTGGACAATAAATTCCTCCGCCAAATATTGCCTGCCTTCGCGCAGCATATCAAACAGCCCGACAATTCGCGTCTGTGTTTCAATAAATTCAATGCCGCGGCCACATGTGCCATCAAGCGGCTTTACGACGATCTGTGGATGCTTTTCACAAAAAGATTCGAATCCGGCTTCATCCGTCTCACGCAGATCGATCCACTCCCTCCCGTGAATCCCCTCAAACCGCTTGAGAAATTCCACCTTATCCTCAAGGATATGCCAGTTTTCGCGCGGATTAAGCATCCGCACGTAAGCATTGTTTTTTCCACGCGTAATATAGGTCGCCCGCTGCGCGGCTGTTAGACGGTCAAATTCAAAAACCAGGTAATCCATATACCCCGCTTGATAACGAAATCCACATGCGACAATATCCGCCAGCGACGCCAGCGTTCCTTTCCCGGAGCGCACATGCACCTTGCGCGTCGTTTCCAACAGCGCGCCGTAATCCATTCCGGCGATCCGTTTGAATATATAATTTAAGTTCGGCATTGGCCGTCACCGCTCTTTCCGCTGAATGCAATAAATGACATCATCGGCCGCTTGGGAGAGACCGCGCCCCGCCGAACCCAATAGCCATAAGATGCTTGTAATTTTAATTTGATACCATGTCCATCCATAAAGCGGCATGATTATCATTGGCCATCGTGCGGCAGCAGATATCGCCTGCAAATCGCCTAGGCTACAACTTGTATAATAACCGCTTTTCGGTTATTATACAACGCAATCCGTCAAGATTCAACCTCAAGGGTAATTTATGGAGCGTTTTACAATTCTCTAAAATGAATGCAGTAAAATTAATCTTACTATACACTAAATAATCGCCGATACAAATTTCCAAAAACGTATTTGGAAAAATTAAATGAATTGAGGGAATATGATTATGAAGTATACTGCCAACATTTTAATTGCGCTCGCCGCCGCAGCTACCTTTACTGCCTGTGGAAATGCTGCCGTGCAGGCGCCTGACACCTCCTCTGCACCGGTTTCCTCCACCATTTCTTCCGCCGCTGCTTCTGAAATTGCACAGCCTCTTTCGGCAGAAAACCCGCTCGCCGGCGCCGCTTCCATGCCGGAAAGCAAAATTGCCGTGGCGGACGCCGCAATTTACCGGGGCGTGGTTGAGGACTTTGCTGTCAACGACAAGGGCCAAACCGTTTTAATGATGCGCCGTGCCGTGGGCAGTCGTTTTTCACCACGCATGAACTTTGCACTCACTGAAAACACTGCATACAGTTTTGAAGAATCATCCATCGGCAACGGAGCGTTTTTAGAAGTCTACTACAGTGCCGGTACAACGCAAAGCGATTCAACAACTCCCATTGAAACGGAGGCCATAGCGATCAACGATCTTGGACTTGAAGATCTTGTCAATTATAATGGAACGCTTGTTGAGGTATCACCGGATCCTGATAAGGAGGGGGCTGGCCAGCTTCTTCTCGATCCAATCGATCCAAATGGTATGCAGTATGTATTCAATTATGACAGCAGTACACAATTTTATCTCGATTTCGACGCCCTTAAACCAGGCGTTCAGTTAAACGTCCTGCACAGCGCCGCCTCTACACGCAGCCTGCCGCCGCAGAGCGCCGCGTTTGAGATTGCTCCCTATACGGCTCCCAGTGCAGATGAATTGCCCCTTCCTATACCTGATACATTTGGCTCGGATGCATCCGCCGGTGAAAACCCCACCGTCTGATTTTGATTTATTGAGAAACCGAACGCACCCCATATCGTCGCCCGCTGCAACCGCAGCGGGCGGCCTTTCCGTATCAAAACATTTTCTTGTATGCAGGAATCGTTCTTGATGCGGATTGACTTTCAGACTGTCGAATGGTATAATTTTTTGTAATCTTTGCACAACCCCCAACCGGACGCATCGGAGCGCCCACAATACGATCGGAGGTTAATTCTACATGAAAAAAATGGTGTCGCTGCTGCTTGCTGCTGTTTTGGCCGCCGGCACGTTGTCTGCCTGTAAAAAAAACGATCCGGAACCTGCGGAATCCTCGCAGCCAGAGCCTGAGCAGATCTATCAGGACGGCGATTATCCTGTATCGTACACTGTTCCCGCGCTCGACCGCACGATGGATTTTATCACATTGAGCATTAAGGACGGACAGATCGAAATTTCTGATTATGGCTGCCGTGAGGACAACTCTATTCCTGCCGACAGCGCAAATGAAGGCTCCACCAGCAGCGACGCCGCTCTGCCGTCGGTACCTGAAACGGCGTCGTCTGAAGCCGCGTCGTCCGAAGCTGCTGCAAGCGGCCATGAGGGCGCCACCGAATATGAGATGAAGGCGCTGCTCCAAATGGATGAAATTGTGGACGAATTCAATGCCGTCGGCCACGATGTGGAAAAGATGGAACTTATTGAGGGAACAGACGAACATTTTTACCGTTTCCAACGCATGGTGCGAGAGGCTTTGGAAGCCGCTAAAACCGGCGATACCCAGGAAATTAAGCTTGGCAAATATGCTGACGGCGACTATGAAGCGGTCATGCCTGAATTTAACGCAGCAGGCTGGAAGGAATATATTCGCCTGACAGTCAAGGACAGCCAGATCACAGATATTGAATTCAATGCGACAAAGCTGGACGATTCCTCTGTACTGATCACTGAGGATCCCGAACAAAATCCACAGGGGCAGTCCGACACGCCCGCCGATTATTATCCTGCGATCGCTCAAAGCTTCACCGAGGCCGGCGAGGATTTGAACAATCTGACAGCTCCAACGAACGGAACGGCCGCATTCAAAGCCTTCTCCAAGCTGATGAAACCGTTGTTGGCCAGCATGATCTCGGGCGGCGAAAAGAACATTGTCGCCCCTATGTATGTAGATGGTACATATAAGGCGCAAATGAAGGAATTTGATGAATACGGCTGGAAGGATTATATTGTTCTTAATATCAAAAACGACCAGGTTACAATCGAGGAGTACGACGCTTTCTCTCAAGCTGATGAAACCAAGCTGAAGTCTCAGGACAGCGAGTTGGCGTCCTCCATGAAGGAAAAGTCCGGTACCGATCCTGCCGCAGCTTCAAAGCAGTTGATTGATAACTTTGAAAAAGCGGGCGGCGATCCATATACAATGGACAGTGTCGCCGGTGCAACTGTTTCGTCCAATACATTCCGCTTGATGGTCGCACAGATTCTCGCCACCAGCGCGGTCGAGGGCGATACGGAAAATACGCTTGAGATCGAGCCTTTCCCCGCAGAGCTTTAAAATTATCATATTATAAAAATAACCGCGGCATATGCCGCGGTTATTTTTTCTCCGCACGATAACAAACGAAAGTCCCCGCATATATACGGCACTGGATGAGGACTTATCGTTACCTTGCGTTTAAGAATGATTTTTCCGGGAGCGGGCAGCCAAGCTGCCCGCTCCACTCTTTTGTAATTCTTTTGTTACTTTTTATAATTCTGCACTCAGAAAATAGTGCATTAGGCCGGAGAAATTTTTCGGCGTTTCCATTGACATTTTCTCTAAATTATGATATATTTTTTCACATAAAATAATACGTTTACATTCTATGTAATATTTTTCAATAATATATATGAAAAACAAATGGGAGTGAATGATTTATGGAAACCATTGAAAAATTCAGCTTGAAGGGCAAGGCGGCTATCGTCACCGGCGCCACCCGTGGTCTGGGACAGGGTATCGCCATAGGTCTGGCGGGAGCGGGCGCAGACATTGTGGGCGTCGGCCGTTCCGATCACAGTCAAACAAGGGAAAAAATTGAGAAGCTGGGGCGCCGGTATTTGGAGCTGAAATTGGACATGGGAGAAAATACCACCCCGGAACTTGTGGTCCAAAAAACGGTGGAGCAATTCGGCAAGGTCGATATTTTGGTTAACGCCGCCGGTATTACCCGCCGTGTCATGGCCATTGACATCAGCCGGAAGGACTGGCAGGACGTTCTGGATGTCAATCTGACTGCCCTGTTCTTTATGTGTCAGGCTGTGGCACGTCAGTTCATCAAGCAGGGAGGCGGCGGCAAAATCATCAACATTGGCTCCATGACCTCCTATCAGGGCGGCATTAAGGTGATCCCATACACAGCCAGTAAGGCTGCCGTGCGCAACATTACCATGCACATGTGCAACGAGTGGGCCGCTCCCTATGGTATCCATATCAACTGCATTGCCCCGGGATATATGGTGACGGATATGACCGCGCCCATGCGCTCTGAGACCTCCCGCATGGCGGAAACTAACACCCGAATCCCTATGGATCGCTGGGGTGTTCCCGAAGATCTCGCCGGCGCGGCCATCTTCCTGGCCTCCGACGCCTCCGACTACGTAAACGGCTTTACCATAGCGGTAGACGGCGGCTTCCTGGCCAAGTCCTAAGTCCCTGCCAAAAAGGAGCTGTTGATTATGGAAAAGAAATATCGGGCCGGCCTAATCGGTGTGGGTTCTATCGCCCATATTGCCCATCTGCCCATCCTGGCCGCCCGGAACGATGTGGAAATGGCAGGAGCCTTTGCCGAGCATATCGGGAGCGTGCAGCTCACCCAAAAGAGCTACGCTATCCAGCACGCGGTACATAATATGGACGAGCTGCTGTCTCTGGGACTGGACTGCGCCTTTGTCCTCTCACCCAAGACAGTCCACGCCGAGCAGGTGATCCGACTGTTGGAAGCAGGGGTTGATGTATTTTGTGAAAAGCCCATGGGCATGACCCTGAAGGAGGCTTACGACATGGCGGATGCCTCCGCCCGGACAGGCAGGAAGCTGATGATCGCCTTTAATCGCCGGTATGCTCCTGTCTACCGCAAAGCGAAGGAGATCTATGGGCAGATCTCCCCTGACGTACTGATCGCCCAGAAGAACCGTCCTGCCAGTGAATACCGGGCTACCCTGGAAAATGCCATTCACATGGTGGATATTCTCCGTTATTTCTGCGGCGAATGTATCAAGGTGGAGGCCTGTTCCAAGTTCACCGATCCCCTCTACGAAACCCTGACCACCGCCCAGCTTCAGTTTGAAAACGGCTCGGTAGCCATGCTGGTAGCCAACCGCGCCTCTGGACAGTGGGTAGAAACGCTGGAGATGCATGGACATAACAAAAGCGTACTGGTCAACTGCCCCGACTCCATCACAGTGACCGACGCGGAGCAGTCTCATACCACCTCCATGACGCCCCTGGCCTACGGTTGGGCCAAGGTGATTGACAAGATGGGCTTTACTCAGGAGGTAGATCACTTTTTCGACTGTCTGGCCCACGACAAGGAGCCGCTTACCAACGGCGCGGATGCCTATAAAACCCAGGAGCTGATGCACCGTATCCTCACCGCCGCCGGACTGCCCGGACTGGAATGAGGTGGCCGCCATGTTCCAAATTGCCGGACATACCATGGGCACTCCGGAGTACACCCTTCCCCATGCCCTGGATCTCTTTCACGCCATCGGGCTGGACGGGGCTGAAATCGTTGTGCAGGATGGTTACCAGTGCGCCATCTCCCAACAGGCTAAACCCGGGGAATTGGCCGCCCTTCGTCGGCAGGCCGACCGGCTGGGCCTGCGGATTATCGCCCTCACCCCCTACTACTCCCGGTTTAATGACCTGGATCCAGTTGTCCGGGAAGCGGAGATTCAGGGTGTCTGCCGGGTCATCCAATACGCCCAGGCTCTTGATTCGTTGTACATCCGGATCTACGCCGGAAACTTCGCCCAGGGAGACGCCGATCCGGATGGCCAAAAACGCCGGCTGCTCATCGACAGTATGCGCCGGCTGGGAGATTTGGCCCTGGATCGCGGAATGAAACTGGTCATGGAGAATCACTTCAACACCATGACAGTTTCCGCCGCAGACAGTATCTCCCTGGCCCGGGAGATCGGCCACCCAGCCGTTGGTATCCTGTATGACCAGGCCAACCTGACCTTCACCGGGAACGAGTCGTGGCCCCAGGCTCTGCATCTTCAGTTTTCCAAACTATATTATACTCATGTCAAGGATCTGATCTTTCGGGAGGGCTGCCGTGATTTCACCTCCTCCGATGTCTCCCACCCCACAGAGGAGGAGCGCAACGTGATCACCCGGATTGTAGGGGAAGGCGTAGTCCCCTGGCCTGAAATTCTTCAGAATATGAAGGACCGGGGATACTGCGGATGGCTTTCACTGGAGTATGAACGAAGATGGCACCCCCAGGACATCCCCGACGCATCCGTCGGCATGAAGAAGTCGGCGGACTATCTCAGGTCTTGTTTCTGCAAGTTGACATAGACAGACAAAACAAGAACACACACTGTCCTTTTAAGGAGGATCGCAACATGAAAAGAATGAAAAAGGCTCTGTCCCTGGCTCTGGCCGCCGCTATGTTAATGACTGCGGCCGCTGGCTGCAACAGCTCCGGCAATTCCGGCAATCTCACCAGCTCCGGTGAATCCGGCAACTCCATCAGCTCCGGCGGATCCAACTCCTCCAGCGGGTTGGGCAACTATCCCAATCAAAACGTCAACGTCATCGTCCAATACTCCGCCGGAGGCGGCACCGACCTGTCTGTCCGCGGCGTGCTCGACGGCGTGCCCGATTTCCCCGTTAACTTCTCCGTGGCAAACGTCACCGGTAACGGCGGTCTAATCGGGCTGACCCAGGTGGCCAATTCTACAGCTGACGGATACACCCTTGGCGTGGTCAACACCGACTTTATTATCAATATCATCCAAGGCAACACCGATCTCACCTTGGACGACTTCTCTCCCTTGGCCTGCGCCCTGATGGATCCCTTCGTTCTTATCATTGGCAACAATGAGAACTACTCCACCCTGGAGGAATTCGTAGCCTATGCGAAAGAGCATCCCGGCGAGATCGTTGTGGGTGAAACCGGCACCGGCGCCGCCCCCACCCTGGCTATCTCCGCTATGGAGAATGCCTTGGGCATCGACGTATCCAATGTGACCTATGAGGGCAGCGCCGACTGCGTCACCGCCATCGTAGGCGGCCACATCGACGCCACCTTCGCCCAGCCCAGTAACGCCACCGCCCAGGTGGAGGCCGGCAATGTGAAGATCATCGGCGCCCTGTCCAATGAGCGTCTGGAAACCTTTCCCGACGTGCCCACCTTCGCCGAAGTCTTTCCGGACGAGGTCGACTATGAGATGATGGGCTTCTGCATCATCTCCTGTCCCGCCGGCGTGGACTCCGCCATCCAGGACTACCTGTCTGAAAACCTGCGCCAGGGCGTCGACAGCGAAACCTTCTCCAATACTCTGGATACCCTGGAAATGCAGACCGAGAATCTGGCCCAGGAGGAGATGACTGCTTTTCTGGAGGGGCAGATGGAACTATATACCCAGCTTCTCTCCGGCCAAGCGTAATCCATTTCTTTGCCTTTTTGGGGCGATCCCCCTGAAGGCCCAACTCACATCGCTTCCAGGCGCCGGAAGGCCGGAATGAAATATCGATTCCGGCTCTCCGGCGCCTTCGTCAGAAAAGGGAAGGACTGTTACCTGTGAGAAAATATAACTATATCTTATCCATCGTACTGATTGCCGTGGGCGCAGCCGGGATTTATATGGCCGCGAACTTCGAAACCCGGAGCGGCAACGCAGGCGACCCCGGGGCCGCTTTCTGGCCCATCATGTTGTGCTGCGGCCTGATCCTATGTTCCGTCATCTTACTGACGCAGACCATGTTGGAAAGCAAAAAGGCCGCCGCCGCTGAGGAGCCGCTGATCGACTATCGCTCTGCCGGCGTCCATTGTGTTTTTCTGATTTTTGTTATCATGATCGCCTATGCCGTCATCATGAGCCTGTTCAGCTTTATCCCCGCCACACTGTTGTTCGTGGCGGCTGTCATGTTGGCAATGGGTGAGCGCCGTCCCGCCTGGATCGGCCTGACCACCGTGGGAATCACCGGATTTATCTATGTAGTTTTTACGGTAATTATGGGCGTCGTTCTGCCGCAGGGCAGGTTCTTCTAAGGGAGGGATTGGATCAAATGTTAACCGCTTTTTCCGCCGGCCTTGCGTCGGTCTTCACCCCTATGGGGCTGCTGTCCATTTTAGGCGGAGTCCTGTGCGGCATTTTCGTAGGCGTGATGCCGGGGCTGTCCTCTGTCATGGGCATGTCCATCATGCTGCCGGTCGCCTTGTCCCTGGACGGCAACATGGGCGTTCTGATGATGCTGGGCATCTTCTGCGGCGCTATTTACGGCGGTTCTATCACCGCCATTATGATCAACACCCCCGGTACCGCTAACTCTGCGGCTACCTGTCTGGACGGCTACCCCATGGCCCACAAGTACCGCCAACCGGGCCGCGCCATCTCCATTTCCACCACGGCTTCCACCTTCGGCGGTCTGTTCTCCGCCGTAATGCTGCTGTGGACCTCCCCCATTCTCTCCAGCTTCGCCCTGAAATTCAGCGCCCATGAGAGCTTTGCACTGGCCCTGTTCGGCGTCAGCATCGTGGCCAGCATCTCCAGCGAAAACGTACTCAAAGGCATCATGGGCGCTTTAATCGGTCTGCTTCTGGCTACTGTGGGCGTAGATACCACCACCGGCGCGTACCGCTTCACATTTGACACTGTGTATCTTACCGGCGGGATCTCCAACATCCCGGTGCTCATCGGCTTGTTCGCCTTCTCCCAGGGTCTGATCAACATTGCAGACAGTTTCGGCAATCACCGCGGAAAGGTTGCCCAGAAGCTGGAGCGTATCCTGCCCACCAAGGCGGATCTGATCTACTGCCTGCCTACCTTCATCCGCTCCAGCATCATCGGTACCCTGATCGGCGCGATTCCCGGCACCGGCGGCGACATCGCCTCTTGGGTAGGATATAATGAAGCCAAACGCTGGTCCAAGCACCCCGAAAAATTCGGCGACGGCGCCCCCGACGGCATCGCCGGACCGGAAGCTGCCAACAACGCAGTCTCCGGCGGCGCTCTGATCCCCCTGCTGTCTCTGAGCATTCCCGGCGACGCCTGCACCGCTATCATGCTGGGCGCTTTGATGATGCTGGGTATTACACCTGGTCCCCTGCTGATGGTGGAGTCTCCCGACAAGGTCTATATGATCGTCATCGGTCTATTCTTCGCCAACATCTTTATGGCTGTCTGCGGTTTTGGCGGTCTGAAGATTTTTACCAAGATTGCCGCGGTGCCGGAGGTCATTCTGAACCCCCTGATCTTTGTCTTCTGCTTTGTAGGCACATTCGCCGTTAACCATACGGTTCAGGATATCTACCTTATGATCATTTGCGGCATTTTAGGTTTCTTCCTGATCAAAATGCAGTTCTCTATCCCGCCTATCATTTTAGGTATGATTCTGGGCGGCATCCTCGAGAAAAATTTCCGCCGCGCTCTGGTGCTGTCCGGCGGCGACTGGACCACCTTCTTCACCCGCCCCATCTCCTGCTTCTTCATCATCATCGCCGTTCTCTCTCTGATCTATCCCTTTATCTTCCCGAAGATCAAGGCGCATTTGGCCGCAAGGAAAGGTGAGAAGAATGGCTGATCCCTGCAAGTTCTGCGAAGACGCCTCCCTGCGTCCGGATATGGTGGAGGTTGGCCCCGTCCCTGGAGGAGTACTGTACCTCCACCGGGATCAGACGCATTCAGGCCGGCTGCTTCTGGCCTCCCGGCGGCACGTAAAAAAGGTCACAGACCTGTCTTTTCAGGAGTACCGTGAACTCATGGACAGCGTATACCGCGCGGCTCAGGCGGTCACTGACCTGCTCCATCCCGACAAAATCAACTATTTGATCTTCGGGGACACCAGCACCCATCTTCATGTCCATATCGTACCCAAATACCGCGACGGCAAGGACTGGGGAAAAATTTTCCTGACTGACGAGCCAACCCCCGTCCTTCTGCCGGAGGCGGAATATCTCTCCCTCCGAGACGGCCTGCGTCGCCGACTGGGGCTGGAGTCCAATCAGGAGGATTTTTCATGGGCAATATTTTAATCACTGCATCCCACTTCCGGACTCTGTGCCAAAAGGCCATTCATCTTCTGGAGTCCAACGGACACCAAGTCATTCTCAATGATCATGAGCTGCCCTACTATTCCTTTGAGGAGCTGGCCGTCTGGGCGCCGGAAATTGACGGGGCCATCATAGGCATGGACCAGTGGAACGAGCAGGTATTCCACATTGCCCCCAAGCTGAAAATTCTGGCGCGGTTCGGCGTAGGAGTGGACAACATCGACCTGGAGGCTGCCAAGCGGCACGGCATCCAGGTGGTTAATGCCGCAGGCATGAATGCCAATGCGGTGGCTGAACTGGCCGTTGCCATGATCCTCAATTGTCTGCGCGGAATCCCGGAGCTGAATCGCAAACTTACCGACGGACAGTGGAGCCGCGCGGTGGGCCGTGATCTGCTGGGAAAAACCGTGGGGCTGCTGGGCTTCGGCGATATCGGGGGGCGGGTGGCCAAAAAGCTGTCCGGATTTGAAGTCCGACTGCTGGCTTACGACCCCTATCCCAATCGGGAGAAGGCTGCCGCCTTGGGAGTTACACTGACCGACCTGGATACTGTGCTGACCCAAAGCGACATCCTCAGCATCCACATGCCCAGCATCCCTGCCACCCGGCATGTCATGAATCGGGAGACTTTTGCCAAAATGAAGCCGGACTCCTACTTTATCAACACTGCCCGGGGCGCCCTGGTGGACACCCAAGCCCTGGTGGACGCCGTGGCCGGAGGTCATCTGGCCGGGGCCGCTGTAGATGTCTATGAACAGGAACCCCTTCCCATGGGCGCCCCCATCCTGCACACCCCCGGCATTCAGTGTATCCCCCATGCGGGGGCGGAAACTCGGGAAACCTATTCCAACATAAGCATGATGACCGCTCAGGCCGTGATCGACAGCCTGAGCGGAAAAGAGCCGAAAAACTGGCTCAATCCATAAGGAGTGAAGCAGCCATGAAAAAAATGAAGGGTGTTATTACCGCCATGACCACCCCTTTCGACAGCCAGGACCGGGTGGATGTCAAAGCCTTGGAGGAGCAGGTGGAATTTCTGATTGAAAAAGGGGTGAATTGCCTCTACCCCTGCGGTACCACGGGCGAAATGCTCAACATGACACCTGGTGAGCGGGAATTGGTGGCCGAAACTGTGTTGAAGGCCGCCGCTGGAAGGGTTACCGTATACATCCATGTGGGCGCCATGACTCTGAAGGAGACTGTCCGTCTGGCCTGCCATGCGGAGAAAATCGGCGCAGACGGCATCGGCGTTGTCACCCCCGCCTTTTTTGGAGTGAAGGACAAGGCAATGCTCCGCTACTATCAACAGGTGTCTGCCAGCGTGTCGTCCGACTTCCCCATCTATCTCTACGCCATTCCCCAGTGCGCCGCCAATGACCTGTCCCCCGAATTGGCGGCGCAGATCATCGCTTCCTGTCCCAATGTGGTGGGCATCAAATACAGTTATTCGGATATGATCCGACTGAAGGACTATCTGAACCTGAACGACGGCAAATTTTCCGTACTGTTTGGCGCGGACCGCCTGTTCCTCCCCGCCCTGGTCATCGGCTGCGAGGGCACCGTCTCCGGCTGTTCCGGCCCCATGCCTGAGCATTTCGTCAACGTCTACCGCGCCTATCTGGCCGGAGATATGGAAACTGCCCTAAAGGAGCAGAAAATTGCCAATGAAATCTGTGAAATCATGAAAAGCGGCGCCGATATGGGAATTTTCAAGGCCGTGCTGCAGTTCCGCGGTCTTGCCGGCGGTCATATGCGCGCCCCCCTCATGGATCTGGACGAGGATGAGAAGGCCGCCCTGCAGGCTCAGATCTCCCCATATCTTGACCGATGAGGTGAAGGACTTCAAGCAAGGCTGTGTTCTGGAGTCTGCGCATCGCGCCGAAGCCCACCCCCATAAACAGGGGCATTACGCCGGCTTCTCTCAGCTTTTGCCGCCCGTTGACACGCCCTGATATCTCCCGGTTTTTCTTAGATATGCAGCGCCGGCCTCCAAAAACGGGTCGGTGCTGCTTATTGTATCCACCAAAAGAAAACGATAACAATTGACATGATAATCAGCTCATGATATGCTGTCATAAGACGGATGGGTTCCTGTCCGTTAGCTCTCCCTCTGCATGGGAGGGTGGGATCTGGCTTGGTATTTTATGGTCCCCGGCGCACAGACAATCAAGGAAGGAAGATTATTATGGCGGCAACCTTAAAAGACGTGGCCGAGCACGCCGGCGTCAGCATCGCCACTGTATCACGTGTATTAAACGAGCCTGAAAAAGTGGCCGAGCAGTCCCGAATCAAAGTATTAAATGCTATTGACGAACTGGGTTATTCCTCCAATCTGCTGGCAAAAAGCCTGCGAAAGGACGGGCTGAATGCGGTGTTTGTCCTGCTTCCCAGTCTGAGCGATCCCTTTTTCGCCCAAATAAATCAGGGGATTTCCGATGTGCTTGCCTCCTATGGCTATCTGATGCTCACCGTAGCCACCGAGGGAATGCACAATCTGGAGGAGGAGTATCTGCTCAAGGCCAAATCCATGGGGCTGGCAGGTGTACTGATCTACACTGCCCATCGGCGCATGCCCTCCAGTTGGGAGGCCTTCTGCGCCAATTTTCCCATCCTGTTTCTCTCTAATACCGATCCCCTCGGTGTGCCCAATGCGGAGCAGCTTCTCATCCCCTGGGGTGAGTTAGGCAGCCAGATAGCCTCCTATCTGCTCAAACAGGGCAGGCGTCGTTTTCTGTATTTGGCAAACGATATCTCCGGATTCTCCCCGGACTTTCTGGCAGGTCTTCAGTCCACAGTCCAGCAGGCCGGCGGCCTCTGCGGGCACTGCCGGGCCGACGCCTCTCTGGACGATGCAGCCCGGGAGTTGAACCGCTATTGCCGCCAATCGGGAGAAACTCCGGACGCGGTAATTACCCAGAATTGTTTTCAGGGAGCGGGCGTCCTGCTCTCTCTGGCCAGCCAGGAACTCCATGTCCCCCAAGATGTTGCGGTTCTCTGCCTGGAAAATTCCCGTTTGGCCCAGCTCCCCACTCCTCAGCTATCTGTTTGGGGACCATCTGGGTATCAGGTGGGTGTGGTGGGCAGCAGGCGCCTGCTGGATCTGATCCGCGCCGGAACTGGTGAGACACTTCCTCCCCTCGGGGATGAAATCGGCTTGACATTGATTGCAAGGGGGTCCACCGATGCCGCAGAATAATTTCCCCAGGATTGTATCCCTCGGCGTGCTCAATCTGGACTTCGTTATGGAACTGAGCAACGAAATGATCGGCAAAAAGAAAATGGGCCGGCAGATTTCCATCAACGCCGGCGGCCACGGCAGCTCCCAAGCCATTGCCGCCGTCCGCTGCGGCGTCCCAACCGCCCTGATCGGCAAGGTGGGAGACGACGCCTTCGGTCAGCAGATCCAGTCCACTCTGGAACTGGAACATGTGGACTGCCGCTTTCTATCCAAAACCCAGGGCGTCTACAGCGGCCTTGCAACCATCATCATTGAGGATCTCGCGGATAACACTTTTATTGATTTCCTGGGAGCCAACTACGAGCTGACCAACCAGGACATTGACCGCTGCCGGGATGCCGTTGCCCAAGCAGATTTGGTGATGATTCACATGGGTCCCTCTATCATGGAGGTGGCAACTCACCTGATCGAGCTGGCAAACCAATGTCAAACCCCGGTACTGGTCACACCTTCGGTACTTTCCTCCAATATCTCTCTGAATTTTTGGAAAAATGTGGACTATCTGGCTATGAATCTGGCTCAAGCCTCCGCCCTCTGCGGCCTTAAGGGTGAAAATGCCAAGACTGCGCGGATTTCTGCCAGCATTCTCTCCGGCAAAGTTCGCCGCGCTGTCATGGTTCAAATGGATGATGCAGGTGTCCTGGTTGCGGAAAACGGCGTGATCAACATCATGGACACCTCTACCGGATGTAAAATTGTGGATTATTCTGGCGCTACCTCCTTTTTTACTGGCGTTCTGGCCGCCGAACTTGTCAAAAACAAGTCTATTCCAGAAGCCGCTATCAAGGCCCATCGGGCCGCTCTCCTGTGCATGGAGAAGGTAGGCGTTTATAGCTCTTTCCCATCCGCAGAAACGCTCACATCCCTCTAAAATATAAACAAACCTGCCTGATTTGAACGAATGGTTGTCATCGTTCGGATCAGGCAGGGCCATTTTATAACTAAAATTCCTATTTCGGCGGGATATCGATCTGGCGGCGCCCCGTCAAGTGCTTTCAGCGTCCAGGATTACAGATCAAATGCATCGTGAATAGCATTGACAGCGCGCTCACTGTCACCGAGTGCGACCAAAACAGAAATCTTTATTTCGCTTGTCGAAATCATCTGAATGTTGATGTTTGCCTCGGAGAGCGCCTCAAACATCTTAGATGCGACGCCGGGATTGGACTGCATACCCGCGCCGACAATCGATACCTTTGATATGTTATCATCGCAGATGATACCCTTTCCACCGCAGCGCTCATTGATCTCCTCCATCAGTTCCAGCGCAAGCTGCTTATTCGAACGGCTGACTGTAAAGCTGATGTCCTTTGTACCGTCGCGTCCAATCGACTGCAAAATGATGTCGACATTGACCTTCTTTGCCGCAAGCTGCGAAAAAATTTTAAACGCAATACCGGGCTGATCCGGCACCCCGATGATTGAAATACGGGCAACGTCATTATCGCGCGCCACACCCCTGATCAGCATTTTTTCCACTTTGACGACCTCCTTGATCTTGGTGCCGGGATTCTTCGTATAGCTGGAAAGAACCTCCAGATTGACATTATACTTTTTAGCCATTTCTACAGACCGGTTATGCAGCACACCCGCGCCGAGCGTAGCCAGCTCAAGCATCTCGTCATAGGTGATCTCATCCATTTTATGCGCATTTTTCACCAGGCGCGGATCCGCTGTATAAACGCCGTCCACATCTGTATAAATCTGACACAGATCAGCATGCAAAGCGGCGGCCAGCGCGACCGCGCTTGTATCAGAGCCTCCGCGTCCGAGTGTTGTGATATCATCATAACGATTGATTCCCTGGAAACCTGCCACAATAACAATATTGCGTTTGGCAAGCTCATTATCGAGCCGTTCCTTATTGATGCGGCGGATACGCGACGCGCCATGGGTCGAATCCGTCAGCATCCCAGCCTGCCACCCGGTCAGCGATATGACCGGCAGCCCCATGCGTTCAAGAGCCATCGCCAGCAGCGACATCGATATCTGCTCACCGGTTGACAACAGCACATCCATTTCACGCTTGGAAGCCATAGGATTGATCTCCTGCGCCTTTGCTATCAGATCGTCCGTCGTGTCCCCCTGCGCTGAAACAACCGCAACCACATTGTTTCCCGCGCGGTACGTATCAGCAATGATCTGCGCCACATTAAAAATCCGTTCGGCGTCCTTGACGGACGTACCGCCGAACTTCTGCACCACCAAATTCATGTTGATTCCTCCGTATGTATATCGTATGACCAGGACACGCGTTTCGTTCAACCGTGCGTAATCTTTGTACCGGTATTGTCTATAGACAGTGTATGCACCCTCCAGCCGCCAAGCCCCATCCCAGGCAGCCGGCGTGCGATACAATCGCCAAAGTCGCGGCAGGATGCATCGACAATCGCCATGATCGTCGGCCCCGCGCCGCTGATGAACACAGCATATGCCCCCAGATCATAACACGCTTCCATCACCTGCGGACAGCCGCGGATCAGCCCCATGCGATATGGCTGATGGAGACGGTCGTCAGCGGCAACGCGCAGATTTTTATAGTTTCCGCTGTAAAGTGAAACGGACATCAGCGCAGCGCGCGACAAATTGAAAACGCCGTCGCGGCGCTCGATTGTTTCCGGCAGAACGGCACGCGCATGCGCCGTTTTAAGTTCAAAATCCGGAACAACTGCAACAAAGCGCAGATCGTCCTTAATCTCCTGCTTGACATACCAAACGCGCCCGTTTTCAAAAACAGCCGTCACTAGGCCGCCAGTCAAGGCGGGGGTGGAATTATCGGGATGACCTTCGATACCGGCGGCGAGGTTGATCAGTTCATCATCTGAAACAGGATTTCCCATCAGCCGGTTTGCCCCTTTTAATCCCGCGATGACGCATGCCGAACTGCTGCCCAGGCCGCGCGCAAATGGAATGTTGTTGACCTGGCCGATCCGAAGCCCACGAAACGGGACGCCGCAAAGCTTATACAGATGCTTTGCGGTTGAATAGATCAGGTTATCTTCCCCCGTCGGAACAGGCGCACCGTCCAGGGCCTCAATCTGCACGCCGTCCCATTCCTCCATAGTCACTTCATTATACAGTCCGACGGCAAGCCCGATCGAATCGAAGCCCGGACCGATATTGGCGCTTGTCGCCGGAATACGCAGTCTGATCATTGATCCGCCAGCACCCGAATCTTTCCAAGGATGTCGACGCCCGCCGCCGCCAGCTTGCCGCAGACATCATCAATTTCGCGCTCTGTAAGCGCCGGTGTGATAAACGCCGCTTCGTTTGTCGGTTTATCGGGACGTGAAAGCGCCTTAACCTTGCCGAAGATCTTGACCGCTTCTTCAAGCGCGTTCGTTTCAAATGCACGGCAGCGCAGGTACATAGCCGTAACATGATCGCCCTGCGGCGCCACATTGCCGCCCTGTGACGGCTTCCAGCTCATGGATGCGCTGCTGCCGTCTGCCTTTGCGCAGGCAATCATATCGCTGACAACCGCCGAAGCCGTCGGCAGTTTGCCCGCTCCCTTGCCATAGAATACAACGTCTCCTGTCGCGTCCCCGCGCACCAGAATTCCGTTAAATACATCGTCGATCGTTCCAAGCTGCGTTTCGCGGTTGATAAATGCCGGCGCGACATATGCCGTCATCCTCTTTCCACCCTCACCGCGCCGGGCCGCGCCTATCAATTTGATCACACAGCCGCAGCTCGCCGCATAGGCAACGTCCTCCGATGTGATTTTTGTGATCCCCTCGGCGGATACATCGTGCGGATAAACATGCTCGCCGAATGCGAGCGAAGCTAAAATACAGATTTTACGGCAGGCATCGTGCCCTTCCACATCAGCGGCCGGATCGCGCTCCGCATAACCAAGGCGCTGTGCGAGCGCGAGTGCAGATTCAAAGGACATTCCCTCACGGAACATCTTCGTCAAAATAAAGTTTGTCGTCCCGTTGAGAATACCGATCACTTCCTCGATTCGGTTGGCTGCCAGACAGGAATGAAGCGGACGGATAATCGGAATACCGCCGCCGACGCTTGCCTCAAACAGATAATTGACATTATTTGCGCGTGCGATTGCCAATAGCTCCGCGCCATGCTGCGCGACAAGCTCCTTATTAGAAGTGACGACGCTTTTTCCACGCTCCAGGCAGGCCTTTGTAAAAGTGAGCGCCGGCTCCACACCTCCAATCACTTCAGCAACCACACCGACCGAAGCATCGTTTAAGATCGTATCAAAGTCCTTTACAAACAAATCCTTATAGGGGCTATCCGGAAATTCACGCACGTCAAGGATATACTTTAAGCCGAGCGGTACGCCGGCTTTTTTTTCAAGAGATTCCCTGTTGCGGAAAAATACTTCCACGACTCCGGAACCAACCGTACCATACCCTAAAACCGCAAATTGAATCATTGCGAATCCTCCATCTGCTATTTTTTAATCAAATGCTCCTGGTATTTTAAATCGCTTTCGCTTCAACGACACCGTCAAGCGCGCCCAGCATATCCAAAATTTCACTGCGCGACCGGCTCGAAGCTCCTGTGCGCACGGAAACAGATACTAGCGCCACACCATCAACTGGAATATTTTGATTAACAGTAATAATATTTGCTCCCGCCCGATACAACTCGCTGAGCAGAAGCGAAAGCACGCCCGGACGGTCCTCAAGCGTCAGATAAAGCGTTGTGATATTTTCGCTCATGCGTTCGTCATAAAGATAGATCGCGTCCTTGTACTTATAAAATGCACTGCGCGATATACCGGCCATCTGTGCCGCCTGCGACGAACTTTTAGCCTTGCCCTGCGCCAACAGCATTTTTGCGTCTACTACCTTTAAAAACACGTCTGGCAGCACCTTTGCGTCAACAAGCAGGAAATTTACATCCTCCATCAACGTCCACCTTTCAAATACTTTTGTATTTCACACAAATACAATATACCATACCTGCGGCAGAAAGTAAACCGTCACTTTGCAATAGAATTATTCTGAAACAACACATAGATTGTCGATATTGCCCATTCTGCAACGCCTGACACTGGAAGCCATTTTGCCAAACCCAGCGGTTGTTTGCCAATGTTTTTCATAGCGCCGTCACCGGTGTTTTTTGCACGCTTTCCCGCATACTATTTTCATGGAAAGCGGGGTGAAGCGCATGAATGAAACAAAATTTCAGACTGTACTGACAATCGCATACTGGGCCTCAATCGGCGGACTGCTTTATTTTCTGGTGCGGTATCTTCTCGTCTGGACGCTTCCTCTGTTCTTTGGACTTGCGATTGCCGCCCTCACACGGCCTGCCGCCCTCACACTCACAAAAAAGACGCGCCTTGGCGAAAAAAGTGCTGCCATCATCAGCCTCTTGCTCTTTTATCTGCTTGCAGCCGCGCTGCTTGGACTGTTTTTGACAATCCTGCTCGCGCAGCTTTACGAACTTCTCGACCGGCTGCCCGTGCTGTACACCCAGAATATCGCCCCGCTGCTTGACCGCCTGGCCGGGTGGTTTTATGGACTGGCAGGCCGATTTGATCCGGGCGCCGAGGAAGGTTTGGAACGCTTTTCACAGGCCGTATCCGATGCTGTACGACAGGCCGCTGTCGACGGCTCGGCGCATTTGGTCACAATCGCGGCGGGCGTCGCCGCAAAACTGCCGATGCTTCTGATCACTGCCGTGTTTTCAATTGTCGTTTCCATTTTGACAGCCGCAAACTACCGCGCTGTCGGCGCGGCGGTCTGTTCGTTGGTTCCCAAGCGCTGGCAGCCGCGCGTGCGTGAAACACAGCGTTTTCTTCGCGAAACAATCTGGAAGCTTGTACGGGCCTATATCATTCTGCTTGCCATAACATTCGTCGAGCTGTCTCTTGGTCTTGGACTGCTCGGCTTCGACTATGTGCTGCCAGTCGCCGCTGTGATCGCCATGCTTGATATTTTGCCTCTTGTCGGCACAGGAACCATTCTCGTCCCCTGGGGAGCCGCATTGATCGCAGGCGGCGATATGCCCGGAGGGATCGGCCTGCTTTTGCTGTTTGGCGTCATTGAAGTGCTGCGCAATATTCTGGAACCGCGTATTGTCGGCGGCCAGATCGGGCTGCATCCGATTGTTACCATTACATCCATGTATGCCGGGCTTAAAATCGCCGGCTTTGCCGGCATGTTGGCCGCACCTGTCGTTGTTATGCTTGTCCGCCACCTCTCCACTTCTGAGCCGCCATCCGATTATATGCCTGAACATGCTTAGGGGCTGTTAAAGAAATCGAAAATACCGTCTTTTTCTGTAAGCAGCAGCGCCTGCTGTGTTAAAATTCAGAACACATCCAATATTTTGCCTTACAGCCGCTGCTGCTTACAAAAAGGCCTCGATACGGCCTTTTCCATCAATCTTCTTTAAACTCCCAAAAGGCGTTCTACTGCATCCGGCAGCTCTGAAGCATCTGAAACGACAATATCAGCCCCTGTGACTTCCGAAGGCGCAAGACCATAACCGCAGCCGATCACTGGGATACTAACCGCACGTGCCGCCTCTATGTCAAAGTGCCGGTCCCCGACCATCACAGCAGCTTTGGGCCGGTAGGTTTCAAGGATTGATTTCAAAAGATGCTGCTTATCCCATCCCGGCCGGCTTTGCGGGATATCGTGGAACAGATCGAGCAAACCAATTGACTCAAGAAGCGGGCGTGAGTAATGCGCCATTGCATTCGAACAAAGTACAATCCGGCAGCCGCACGCCCGCAGCGCTTTTATGCTCTGTGCAATTCCAGGATAGGCGCGGGCATCGGTTGACATATGCGCCGCAAGCTCTTGCCGTACATAATTGTTAAAGATACCATAATCCTCCATATCGCCTGCCGAAATAATCTGGGCGTTGTCCAAGGTTGTACCTCCAATCATGGTCAAAAGCACCTCATCCGACAAAACCGGCCGTCCCATTTTTGTCAGAGCCATTCGATAAGCGGGCAGCAGGAACAGGTCTGAACGGCTCAGTGTTCCGTCCAAATCGAAGGCTATCAATTTTTCCATATCGTAAATCCTCCAAACACCGCATTATTTTTTATAGATTTCGCTTTGCAAACTATAAAAATTAGCCATCCGAGCCGTCCCCGGCGCGGACAGTTTGATTAATATGCACCTGCCCGCAGAGCGGGCATATGCTGCAAAGCACTTGTAAAGCAACTGTTTTTAAGTATATCATACAACCATCAGGAATCATATTGTGCAACCTTTAAAAATTTTCCTTTGTTTTTTTCGGGAATAATGGTATACTTATAGTACATATAAACCACCAGGCCACAGCGTCTGTAACGGGCGAATTCAACGGTCGAAAGGATGCCTCGAAATGGAAGAAAACGGGTTCAAGACAGCCGCGTTTGGCGGATTTGATAAAAAATCCGTGCTTAGCTACATAGATACGTTAAATGAAAAAATGAATGCAGCCGAAGCCGACTATGAGAACAGGCTTGCGGAATACAGCCGTGCGCAGGAGTCACAGGTTGCACATATCAAAAGGCTGGAGGCACAGCTTGCCGAACAGGACGGTAAATTGACTGCTGTAGCCGAGCAGCTTGAAAAAGAACGCGAAGTAGCTCGGCAGGCTCAGACTATGATCACCGACCTTGACGCGCAAAATCAGGATTTGAAAAAGCAGCTTTCCGACAGTGAACGGGAATTACAAATTCAAATTGAACGCAGCCGCCAACTCCAATTTAAGGTGGAAAGCCTTGATTACAAAAGTAAAAAGTATGATGAAGTTTCCGGCCAGATTGGGGATGCGATGATTGAAGCCAGGCGCAATGCCGATCAAATCATATCCGAGGCGCGTACAAGCGCGGCCCAGATTGTTGCGGAAGCGCGCCATCAGATGCAGGGCTTTCATTCCGAGCTTTCCAGCTTCAAGGGCGATGCCTCGCGCCTGCGCAAATCGATCGAAGAAATTCTGTTCGTATTGAACGATCGTGTCGATGTTATGCAGGAGATTGTGCGTCAAGTGGAGAAGCGTTTCGACACGGATGCCATTCGTCTCGATTATACGACAGATGAGAGCGAGCCGTTTACCCTGCCTGACGACGAAGCCGGATATCTTGGAGGTCAGACGGATGAAAACGTGGCAAATTGATGCAAAAGACTTAAGGCGGCATGCGCCTATGCTTCGGGCAGGCGATCATGTGCTGCTTTCCGGGGAAATTTACACAGCGCGCGACGCAGCGCATAAACGTATGATGGCGTCTCTGAATGCAGGAAAAGCTCTCCCGTTCCCCTTGGAGGGTGCTTGCATCTATTTTGCCGGTCCAACCCCCGCGCCGGCCGGTATGGCAATCGGATCCTGCGGGCCGACCACATCAGGCCGTATGGACCCCTATACCCCGACTCTTATGGATTGCGGTTTGGTCGCGACCATCGGTAAGGGGGCGCGCAGTCAGGCCGTATGCGAATCTATTGTGCGCAATCAGGGCGTTTACTTTTGTTCGATCGGCGGCGCGGGGGCGCTTGCCGCACAGTGTATCAAACGCTGCGAGGTCATTGCTTATAATGATCTGGGATGTGAATCGATTAAAAAGCTGACCGTTTCGGACTTTCCCCTGATTGTTGCAGTCGATTGCATGGGCACAGATTTATTCGTATTAGGCCGTGCGCAATACGCACAGATGCAAGCGGTATAACGATGAAGGCCGTCCCCTTTTTTTGAGGGGACGGCCTTCATCTTAGGTCAATGCCAATATTTTTATTCATCGACTCCGACCATTACAGAAGTCGCTTTGATAACAGCATAGGCGGTTTTTCCAACCGTAAGTCCAAGCTCTTTAATCGCGTTCATGGAAATGGTAGAACTAATTATATTTCCACCGCCAATATCGATCTTGACAATTCCATTGACTGCACCCTCCTGGATATCGATAATGGTTCCTTTTAGCTGATTTCGCGCGCTGAGTTTCATCTTAGCAGCTCCTTTTAAACAAAAATAGTATATGATTATTGTATCACGTACCGAAAAAAATATCAATAAGGTTCTTCCAACAGCCAGAAAAGGTTCATATTGTATCTGTTTATCGAAACAATTTGACGTATAACCTAATGATCGTCAACATGCAGGCCGGCACGGCGCGCCATTTCATCCGCAAGGAATGCATCGCGTAACAATTCTTTATAGTCAAACGGCGGTATTTTTCCTTCAAGCTCCGCCAGCGGCACAGCGATTTCCTCAAATGAACCGAGCAAATCGATAAAGGCAGATCTGCCGACACCGAACGATGCGGCCAACGCCTCCATGTCTTTGATGCTGCACATCAGCTTTGATGCAAGCGCCCGGCAAATAATACGCATGGCCTGTCCACGTCCCGAAGGTCCCACATACCGACACTCTGGCGCAAAACATCTGATCAATGACTGAACTGCTGAAAAACTTTCCCCGTTTCCTCCTACGAACATCGAAAACGGTTCTGTCAATCCGTTGCGGCCAAAGATACCGCAATCAAGATAAGAAACGTCGAACCGGCGCATTCTATTTGCTATGGAATGCGCCAAGGCAGGCGATGTGTCCGTCAAATCTATTATAATCTGGCCAGTATGCAGAAACGATGAAACAGCATTACAAAGCGCCGTCAACTCCGCAGGAGCGGCGAGCGCGATCACAATACGCTCACACTGATCGAATAGTTCTGCTGCTGTATCGCACCGAACAATTGTACCGCATCGCCTGCCGTCCGGGTCATATGTACAAATATCATGCGCTGTTTTCGCAAGCAGATGCCCTGCAATGATACAGCCGGCCGCATCAAGGCCAACGACCCCAATCTTCATACTTCGCTCCCCCTGTCTCCCTTGAATGATTATAACAGGTCTACGGCTGCAATTCCAGAGTAAATCTATTTTCAGAGCAATGATATCTCGACTATAATCAAATATATTAAATTATAATTCACTATTGACTTTAATAATATTTAAGTATATAATAAATATTATTAAAGAAGGTGTTGAAATGGCGATTGAAATCATGCCCGAGTGGTTGGCTAATCTTGATCATGAAGACCTTGTATTTATTAAAAAATTTTTGCTGGCGTCCGGTTCGCTCAAGGAAATTGCCAAGCAGTATGGCGTCACTTATCCGACGGTACGGCTGCGTCTTGATAAATTAATTCAAAAAATTAAAATCAGTGAGGATGCAGAAAACGAACCGTATATCGCCCTGATTAAACGTTTGGCAGTCAACGATAAACTTGATTTTGATACAGCAAAAATTTTGATTCATGAATATAAGAAAATCCCAAAGGAGTGAATACCATGGCAATCGCCACCTTTATTTTGATCATCCCCCTCATTGCCGTTCTGGTTGTTTGTATCGGGGCGATCCTGCTTCAAATTTATCTTTCCAAAAAAGAAAACCGATTGTTAGGATTGATTCTGCCCTTACTGACGCTCCTCAATTCCCTGCTGGCAATTCTGAGCCTTTCAAAATCGTATTCTTATAGCGGACCTTTTTGGGCTGCCATCCAAACATTTCTTATTATGAATATCCCTACGGCGATCCTTATTTCCATATATTTTTTATGTCAGCATAAACAAAATCGTAAAAAACTGCTGGAAAAGATGAATATACAGGATTTGGAGTAGATCTATATCAGTATAAATTGAAATAATCGCCGGCAAATGCCGGCGATTATTTTTGTATCATTCGGTCGATCACGGGCTGACCGTATAATTGGGCGCTTCCTTTGTGATATAAATATCATGCGGATGGCTCTCTTTAAGACCCGCGCCGGTGATCCTGATAAACTGCGCGCGCTCGTGCAGGTCGACGATCGTTTTGCATCCCGTATACCCCATACCGGCCTTGATTCCACCAATCAATTGGTAAATGGTATCCGCAACGGTTCCCTTATACGGAACACGGCCCTCAACGCCTTCAGGAACCAGTTTCTTTTTTGAATCCTGAAAATACCGGTCGCTGGAACCCTCACCCATTGCCGCCAAAGAACCCATACCGCGATAAACCTTGAAGCTGCGGCCCTGGTAAATTTCTGTTTCACCTGGACTTTCTGCGCATCCTGCCAGCAGCGAACCAAGCATAACCGTAGATGCTCCGGCGGCAAGCGCCTTGACAATATCGCCGGAAAACTTAATTCCGCCATCGGCAATGACAGGAATACCATATTTCGAAGCGGCGCATGCCGCATCATAGACAGCCGTAAGCTGCGGGACACCGATACCGGCCACCACGCGCGTTGTGCAAATGGATCCGGGACCGATACCGACCTTGACGGCGTCCGCCCCCGCTTTTATCAGATCCTCAGTTGCCTGCGCCGTCGCGACATTGCCGGCGATAACGGGAATATCGGGATATTTTCGCTTGATCTCACGCAGGCAATCAAAAATCATAACATTATGGCCATGCGCGGAATCAAGAGACAACACGTCGGCCTGCGCCTTGACAAGCATATCCACACGATCCATAAAATCGCGTGTAATACCAATCGCCGCTCCGACAAGCAAACGGCCGCCTTTATCACGCGCCGAGTTTGGATACTGGACGGCTTTTTCAATATCCTTGATTGTGATAAGTCCCTTGAGGTACCCTTGTGCATCGACAATCGGCAGCTTTTCAATCTTATGCTTGCGAAGAATCTGACGTGCATCGTCAAGCGTCGTGCCGACTGGGGCGGTCACGAGGTGGTCCTTTGTCATGACCTCCTTGATTTTGATGCTGTAATCCTCCAGAAAACGCAAGTCACGGTTTGTCAGAATGCCGACCAGCTTACCGTTTTCACAAATCGGCACGCCCGAAATTTTATATTTACCCATGATTTCATCGGCGTCGTACACAAAATGCTCCGGCGACAGATAAAACGGATCAGCGATCACTCCATTTTCAGAACGTTTGACCGTATCGATTTCATCGGCCTGCGCCTCAATGCTCATATTTTTGTGGATGATACCGATACCGCCCTCACGCGCCATCGCAATTGCCATCTTCGAAGTGGTAACTGTATCCATCGCCGCGGACAAAAACGGAGAATTCAAATGGATCCCACGCACCAGCTCAGTGCCAATCTCCACGTCCGCCGGAACGATCTCCGAACGCGCTGGGATCAGCAGCACATCGTCAAAGGTCAAACCTTCCTTCAAAAACTTTTCACTTGCATTTGTGTTCAGCATACGTCCTCCATTCCTTGCTTTTCACAGCCAACTGTTCACTTGTCAGGTGTATATTTTTATTATCATATCACTAAATACGCCTGTGATCAAGAGATTTTTGTCTTAAATTTCCGTAAGTCGAAAACAGTCAAGATGCTGCTTGACCGCTTGTGAAACACATGGTACAATAACCGCAAAGCACTGTGCCGGATTCTGCCAACTGGTCCTCCGCATACAAGATCAGCAGTTTTGACGGACAATTGGGACATGCCGCTTCACAGATATGATATCATGTCTTTAAATTAAACGACGGTTTGCCGTTATACCATGGGGGTATTATTCTGATGAGAAAATTTCTCTGCGGCGCGCTGTGCGCCGGTTTATTTACTTGCGCCATCTGGATGACTGGCTGTGAGGCGCGCAGTGCGGCCAATATGCAGCCCTCCTCTGAATCGGCTTCTCAAAGCGAGCCTTCTTCTTCTGAAGAACTGGCGGCTTCCTCCCTTCCTTCTTCATCCGAATCGCCGTCAAGTGAGCCTGAGGAAGAATATCCGCTTCCCGAATTTAGCGAGACGGATCAAAAGGTTCTGGAAACCGATCTGATCCAATTCATCAGTTTTTTTGGTACGGAAGGCACAGCAACCGCATCAGAGCTTGATTCGCAGGATGTGCTGTTTTTCTGCCTTGTTGAAGCGTTCCGACAAAAAGATATGCTGGGTTACTATTTCGAACAGAATGACAGCGGCGAATATCTGATTCCATCCTCTATCGTCGCGCAGCAAGCAAAAAATCTGTTTGGACTTGATGGGTTTGCTCCAACAGATTCCACACGTTATGATGCTGACAATGACGCTTATCGTTATTCTGTCGGTCATGATGCCGGCAGTTATAATTATGCGTTAGCAGATCCAAAAGGCACGCCTGACGGCGGAATCGCCTATGAAATCGATTTTTTTGCACCTGAAGATCTCAATTTTGAGCAGCCGCCGCTTTATACTCTGCGCCTGTCTTTTTCAATGGCCCGGATCAATGGAATGCCCTATCTGCAATTTATTTCCAAAGAAACGATTTGATATAAAAAGGCATCCCCGCGAGGGGATGCCTTTTTATATCAAATTATGGCGGCTTCTGTAATCGGCCAGCAGCAGGTCGACCATGCGTCCGTAACTTTTGACGCCGTCACTCTGATGATTCATAACCAGATAAGCATTGTTTACTGCATCAGATACTTCAGCTACCGGTCCTTCAAATTGCGCCCAATATGCATTATTATCAGCGAAATCCCGCCGCACACCATCGGAAAATGTTGATGCCACATCGCGGTACAACGCCTGATCCGTCTCATACAGCCGATTGCTTGCATGAATCAGAGCCAACATAACGCCGCTATACTGAAATTCTATCGAATCACTGTTAATGCAGGCGAGATAACCGATAAAATTCGCCTCATCCTCACGCATAAAACCGCGTGTATGCGCCAACTCGTGGCACATCGTCGCTGGGATAGAATAATCCGGCGCATCTTTATTGATGTTAGCCTCAAATGTAAACAACGTAAATTCGCCCGTCAGCTGCATATGCGACATAAAGCGCGAATTTATCACCGGCTTTGGTATGATTGCATAGTTTGGAAAAACCGCATATTCCTGTGCGAGCATTCCAAAGGCATCGCGCGCTTTGTGAGCCGTATCAGAAAAGTCAGAACCCAGACGCATCACACCCGATGCATCCTCTCCAACATCCAGCCGCAATTCATTCGCGCGCGCGGACAGCTCAAGGCAAAGGGCCGCCAATTCCTGTGCGGATGAATCACGGATTTGCAGACCGCTTGTCTGTGCAAATTCCAAACGATGGTAATTCAGTCCACAGGTCGTAACAAATATGAAAAAAATGACGCATACGGCTTTCGGCAGCAGTATCAGCAGGCGCTTCCATGCGACGCGCACCGGCGCGGGACGGTGCAGCAATGCAAGCGGCAGACACACCATCCCATATAACAGCAACAGCGCAACAGCAGCCAGCAGCGCCAGCAACCCAATTTCAAACAGTGAAAATGGAAAAAGAGAAGTCAACGCGCCGATTGAACCGGCCATCAATGGATAAATGGTTCTGGAATAAACCTGTTCCGTAACCGCAGGAAAACTGTGTGCAAGCCAGATCAATAAAAGTCCTGCGGGCAGCAGAAACAATGTCCACCAACGCCGTATCCATAAACCGATGCGCAGCTTTACCGCGGCTCTCATCTCCCCCTCCGGCGAGATGTTTTTAACAGCGTTCCCATGCGGCTATACCAATGCGGCGCAGTCGGCTTCGGTCAACGTCAGATCAGAATCCGACATGCTGTCCTCCAGCTGCTCCACTGTAGAACAACCAATGATCGCACACCCCGGTACGCGGTTTGAGGTGATATATGCAAGGCTGACCGCAGCGGGCGACTTTCCGGTCTTTTCACACAAGGCGCGGATATGTTCAAGTCTGCGCCGATTTTCCGGACAATCGTACCGTTCCATGTATTTTTGTTTCAGAGGCTCGCCCGCAATCAGTTTTGAAAAGTAGCCGTTTGCCTGTGGAGAAAATGCCATCACTGGCAAGCCGTTTTTTATGTATCCGGCATACTCTGTTTCATTCATCGATACAATGGTTGGGTCAGGCCAGGCATTTGGTTTCACATAGGCGGCACACCACTGGATTTGTGAAATAGCAAAAGGCGTCTTACCATGTGCACGCGCATAAGCATTGGCTTCGTCAATTCGGGCGCATGTCCAGTTAGACGCGCCAATCGCCCTGATTTTTCCTGCCTTTACATGCTCATCCAAAGCATCCATAATTTCTGAAACAGGCTTTTCAGGGTCGTCTCTATGCAAAAAATAAATATCTACATAATCAACGCCGAGTGCTTTCAGCGACATCTCCAAGTCATCGGCAATGCATTCAGGATTCACACGCCGTTTTGAAATATCCTCTATCACAGGATGGGCGCCTTTTGTTACAAGGATCACCTGATCGCGATTTCTCCGGGTACGCAGCCACTCCCCCACAATCGGTTCGCTGTGCGCAAATTCGGCGTCAAATGGCCGCGCACGGCCATAAAGGCGCGCTGTATCGATCACATTACCTCCAAGCTCCAGATATCGATCCATCAGCGCAAATGCACGCTCTTTTGGAATCGTTACACCAAAATGATCAGCTCCCTTAGCGATTTTCGACAATTTAAGTGTACAGCCTGTCGACTTTACATCCATAAATTTCATAATACATCCCTCCTTACCATTTTCTGCACGGCCTGCGGACAAGCCGCCCGCCGGAGCTGCCGTATCTGTCATTTATTATAATATTTTCTTTTATTTTTTACAACCTGTTCCCCACTTTCCAGCACTGGAAAAGTCAGGGTTCCAAAAATTTCTTGTTCGTTTACAGCGTTGCATTTGTCATAGAACATGGTATCATAAAAGCAAGATCATTTTTTAAAGGGGATGCCAATATGGGGGACAACTTGATTCGGGTGGTTTCCTTTAATCTCAAACGCGACTTTGGGATCGCGCTGAACCGTTCACACAAATGGGGGCAGCGGCGTGCTTTGGCAGCACAATTTATTCGTGAAAGCGGAGCGACAATCGTCGGCGTTCAAGAACTTCTTCCGAATATGCGCGACGATGTCAGCCGCCTGCTCGACGTCGATTACAGTGTGCTGGGATTCGGACGTTTTTCCGGCGCCAAGCCAAACAGCGACGAACACAGCGATATTATCATAAAAAATGATAATGCCAGTGTGCGCCTGATAAAAACCTTTTGGCTGTCAAAAAGCCCGGAACGGCTTTCACGCGCCTATTTTGCCGTATTTCCGCGGATCTGTACGGTTGCGGAGGTATATCTGACAAAGCTGGACCGTTGTGTTCGTGTGTTCAATACGCATCTTGACCATATCTGTGGAATCGCTCGTACACTTGGTATCCGAGTCATCCTGGACTATATGCGTTCTTTCAATGAGGAGCGGCCTATGCCAACCATACTGATGGGCGATTTCAATGCCAAGCCGACAAGCCGTCCTGTACGCTTACTGCGCGCCTGTTCTGATGAATATCCGCAGCTGCATCTGACAGATGTGTATACAAGGTTCCCGGCACATATAAACAACACGCTTCACAACTTCAGCGGCCGGGTCCGTCCAGGCGCACAGCCAATCGACTATATCTTTGTTTCAGACGAATTTGAGATCGTAGAAGCCCATATTATGACGGATTCAGTTGATGGGTATTATCCGTCGGATCATTATCCGTTGGAAGCAACGCTATTGCTCAAAAGCTGATGGCCGCAATATAGAAAACGCCCGCGGCTGCGCCGCGGGCGTGCTTTTTTTGAAATCGCCGTTACCTTTTCCGGAAGGACTGGCAGTCTGTGCACTGATCCATCGACGGATTGTTTTCGTGCGTACCGACTCTGATGCAGTCGAGCGCACAATAATTCGAGGTGGAGCAATGATTTGCACACTGGGTTACGGTGCATTCAATGCACTTGTTGGCCTTGCAGTTATCCATTTGAGAACGCCTCCTTTTAAAGTCTTGTGTTTTTGCAAACGGGGACGCAACCCAATTGTTACGTCGATCTTAGTTTGCCCGTCTGCCGCTGCGATATGCGCACCATTACCAAGCTTCAAAAGGGAAACCGGTCCTTCGCAAATTCATCAGAACTGCGACGAACCGGTTGAACCAAAGGATACCCGTTATACAGCATAACTCTGCCGCAATCAATTAGCATTTTTTAGCCGCAGACGCAGCTTATCGGCAATCATAGCGACAAATTCACTGTTGGTCGGCTTGCCGCGCCCGTTGTGAATCGTATACCCAAAGTAGCTGTTGAGCGTATCGACATCGCCGCGATCCCACGCCACTTCAATTGCATGCCGGATGGCGCGTTCAACACGTGATGCTGTTGTCGCATATTTCTTGGCTACAGTTGGATATAACAGCTTTGTGACAGAATTGATAATCTCGGGTGTTTTTACCGCCAGCATGATCGATTCACGTACATAGTGATATCCTTTGATGTGCGCAGGCACGCCAATCTGATGGATGATTTCTGTCACCATAACCTCCAGATCAGGTTCGCTTCCCGCCACGGCCTCCGACCCTGGAAGGCTGGCTCCCGAAGGCATCCCCGCCATCTTGATGACGCGTTCAACCATAACCTCCGGATCAAACGGCATCAAAAAGAAATAACAGGCGCCCGCAGTAATCAGTTCGTTCTCCAGCATCGGATTGCTGAAAGTGGAGGTGATCATAAAACGTGGTTCATATCCAAGATTCATTTCCCTGACAGATTTCATCACGCCTATGGCGTCAAGCCGCGGCATAAAAACATCCATCAGCACAACCTTCGGACGCATCTCTCCAACCATCTGAACCACAGCCAGACCATCGCGCGGTACGATCACTGCCTCAAATCCGTATGTTTTGAGCAAGGATGCGCATTTCGCGCAATATTCGCCCGCACTCTCCGCAATCAGCACTTTTGCCTTTTCTTTCATCCTTTCGATAGTCCCTTCTTTGCGTTTCCCTAAACAAATAGTATCACTTTTTGCAAATTCTGGCAACCTTTTTTAGACAATTTTGACCTAGAAAGTTAGAGGACTTTCCAGCATTTATTTGTGTAATATACTCATGTCATTTTCGCCGCTGTTCGACGCTTGATGACATTTTCTCCATGTTTTCCGCAAAGATACCGTATCCTCGAGTCGGATCGTTGACGAAAACATGTGTAACGGCACCGACAAGCTTACCGCCTTGCAGGATCGGGCTGCCGCTCATACCCTGAACGATACCGCCTGTCTTTTCTAAAAGCCGCGGATCTGTGACGCGGATCACCATATTTTTAGTTGGATTATTTTCTGCAATACTAACTTTTTCGATGGAAATCGAATATTCCTGCGGGCCCTTGTCATCAAGCGTGCATAGAATCGTCGCCGGACCTTCCACCACTTCATAACGAAGCGCAAGCGGGACAGGTTCCAAAGCCGTATCCGGTTGTCCGCCCGTTCCAAAGATGCCTACTTGAGAATTGATCAGCAGTTCCCCTGTTGTGTCACCTGTAAAGCTCCCACGCAGTTCACCCGGCGAACCGCTTGTGCCTCGATGCACACCGGTAATGGTTACGTCAACAATTTCACCAGAATGCAGTGGCATGATGTCTCCTGTGTCAATGTCACAAATCGCATGGCCAAGTCCAGCAAACACATCTGTCGATGGATTATAATATGTGAGCGTTCCAATACCAGCCGATGAATCACGAACCCATATACCTGCCCGATAAACACCGTCATCGCTCTTAACAGGCTGCATTTGACACGTCATCGGTTCGCCATTGCGCTCCAAATCAATGCGTACCGGATTGCCTTTGCTGGCCATTACAATCCTTCCCACATCCTCATTTGTTTGAACTGTGTTGCCATCCATTGCCGTAATGATGTCACCGACACGCACACCGGCCGTTTTGGCTGGGTTCGATGAAGTGCCTCCACTTGCAATATCGCTCATACCAACGACGATGACTCCCTCGGTAAACATTTTGATTCCAAACGGCGTGCCGCCTGGAACTACCATTTCACGGTCGACAACCTGCACCTGCACCTGTTTGATTTCAACGCCGTATGGCAGGCGCAGATCAACATTATAGCTGTTGCCCGCAGCCGAATAGACTTCTACCGGCATACTGCCGCGGCTGGCCTGGGAAGTAATCGGCAGAGCAGAATTGATTGTAAGTGTTTCACCCGCCGCAACATAATAATGATCCGGCAGGATGGACTGTGTATAGAGCGCCAGCGTCTGTACTGCGACGATTGCCGCCGAGAGCACGCACGCAAAGCGTTTATAATGCTTTCTCATTGGTATGATCCCCCTACAATTTTTTAAGTTACGTGTCTACTGTTCCACCGGATAATCTGATTATTGCGGGGAATAACTTCATTAAAATTTTCAAACAAAATTTAAAGGTCTGCAAAAGCCCGCCGCAACGGCCATCCCATATTTTCATTGTTCAATCTGGCGAACGATTTCCTTGCATGTTATAATAAAAGCATCCAGAATTTTTGGAACGATTTTTTAAAAGGCGGTGTCAGGGATGCGGGTGGCAATTATCGGTTCACGTGAAATTGGACCATTTGGTACGGATGATCTTATCAGGCATATCCCGCTCAATACCTCCGAGCTTGTCAGCGGCGGCGCGGCGGGAATTGATGCGATGGCGGAGGACGCGGCCCGCAGGCTTGGACTTCCAATGACCGTATTTCGCCCGGACTATGAAGCGAATGGGCGTCTTGCGCCTTTAATTCGCAACAGCAGGATTGTCGATTACGCAGATCTTGTGCTTGCTTTCTGGGATGGCCATTCACGCGGCACAGCATATACATTGCGCGTCTGCGTCGAGCACGGCAAGCCTTTCCGTATCATCTCTGTCCCAAGCGTACAGCGATAGCTGACCATAATGGGCCGCGCGGCGCGCGGCCCATTATGATTTTTAATACTACGACGCCATACTCACGCTTCGACCCCGGTACTGTCGATGGTACAATGTACAAAAATGTTGTAACCTGCCGTTGCAATCACCTTTGACCAATCTGCTTCATGCGCTTTGTAAAAATCGGGGTACCTCTGTCGCATTAGCAGCGACAACCCCATAACATCATGACCTTCACGCTGTGCATCAAGCACCGCCGCCTCGATCTCTCCACGAATCAGATGCTCCTGGAGGGCCGCTGTATAAATACGCGCCTGTTCATCAAACAGCAGGCTGTCCGGCAATTGTTTTTCAAGCGCCGTACTGCGCACTGTCACATCGATGTTAAATACAGGCACATCGCCTGTCAAATCAACCTTTATCTTTGTTTTTTGATCATGTGTAACAGCAGCCACCCTTCCGATCCGGTCATCTCCGACTGTTACCGTAGCGTTTTTCATATCCTTGCGCATCCATTCCAAACCGCGTGTAGCCGCAGGATTGAGAAAACCCACAAGTTCTTCGCCATCAAACATTGCACTGCCGGACAGCCGCAGGCGCTTCTCCTCCTGTTCTCTGGAGGAGTTCTTTGCCGCTTCTCCCCCTTCGGATGAATCCTGTCCGCCAGATGACTCATCCTCCTCCGGTTCTTTTTGAGACGTCTGCCCGTTGTCCTGAGAAAATAACGCCTCCGGGAGCGGTTCCTCTGGGGTTTGCGGCTTCTGATCACTCTGTGACGTCGGAACATATTCGATCAGTGCCAAAGTTCCGGCAACAGGCGGTTCCCCACGGACTGCATTTATCAAATCGATCATGCGGCTTTTGGGAGCCAAGCCGCTTTTATATGCGCTTTGCATTACATCGAGCAGCCCATCCGCCGAAAGTGCCGGATCATCGCGCCCCGCCTGAACCAGTTCCCCAGCCTTACCGCGCGCCACTACGATTGCTGTCGTTGGTGAAATCTGATGGTTGGAATTGAAAAAATCAAGGATGCCGTCGATTCCCGCTGCAACCGTTTCCTCCCCCAGGACAATTATCTGTACACTGCCCAAAAACATCTGACGGCCCTGCGTCACTGAGGCTCGCGTAAATACCTCCGTCAAGGTCCTGCCTGTCTCCTCTACAACGATACTTTTGCTGCTTTCGTCAGGCTGGTTGGGCGCTCCGGATGTCCCGACCGCCTCCCGTACCTGCAATGTCACACGATAAAATCCATCTTCATTCAAATCAATTCCTATCGTCTGCACGACGCCCCGCTCATTGAGCTTCACACTCTGCACGCAGCCGGTCAGCATTACAAGCGCAAGCATCAAAGCCGCTATTCTTCTCATGACGCCCCCTCCTTTTTGCCTGTCTGCTTTTGCGGTGCAAGTGTGCGCCTCAGCGGCAACAGGCACAGCGGCAGAAGTACGGCAAGCATCACAAGCGGTATGATCAGAATCATACGATTGCCTGCTTCATCCCAAAGACGCATTTTTTGTACCGTCAAAATCGCGATGATACCAGCCGCAACAGCACAGATCAACGCGCCAAATCCAACGGAAAGCTTCGGCGCCATGCGCCGAAGGCAGGTATATCCACAATAAAGATAAGCCGAAGCACGTAAAAAAGATATACCTGTCCATGTCAGAATATGAAACAAATCCATACGTCCGAACAAAGAGACGCGCGCCACAGCTGCGGCCGTTTGAAGCGGAAAGAGGCGTGTCGCGGCGAATCCGCCAAGCGCAGCAATCAAAAATATTGTCAGCACCATACAGACGGCCAGTGACAAAACCGCCCACCATATATATGCTTTTCCGGTCCCACGGCTGATACGTGGCACAAGCAGAATGAACAGAAGAATTTCTGCGTTCGATGCCAGAACACGGATTGTACCGGGTATAACCGGCTCGGGTCCGTCCACCAGGGGCCAGGCGACGCGCACCAGCTCAAATTCGGGGAGCAGCGATCCCAGGATCAGAACTCCGACAATCAATGTCAGTGCAAACAAAAACGCGCTGAACCTTGCAATTGACTCCAATCCAAGCGATGCGGCATATCCGGCCGTGAGCAGAAAAATAACTATGAAAATCCATGGCGGCGCATTTTGATAGACCGTACTGATCATGAGGAAAACGAAATAGGCGGTTGTTTGAGCCGCCATATAGATGCAAAATAATCCAAACAACGCCGATGTCACCGTGCCGACCGGACGACCGGCACGATAGGCAGCCGTCAATAAATCCGGGCCGGCATGTTTTTTCAAAAGGAAAAACGGAATGATCACGACCAGCGCGCCGGCTGACGACAACAAAAGTACCAGCGGCGCTGCCGGTGCAGAAAGTGTTTCCCTCGTTCCTGAGGTATAGGAGAACATCGTGAAGATGCTGCATAAAACAAGCATCATGATTAACTGTCCGGCAGAAATATCATGTGGCTTTGTCCGCATTGTTTTTTCCTCCCTGTGTGCTGATATCGCTGCCGGTCAGCCCCTGTACGCGCAGATCCTCCTGTGCAAGCGTTTTCCATCCCCAGCGAAATAATACGTCGCGCATGGAGTAGAGTGAAAACGGCGTCGCCGGAGTTGTGGCCGGCACTCCCAACGGATTGACCGCACACAGGTTTGCCGCCACAGCAAAAAACGCGGCTGCCACGCCAAAAATTCCAAACATGCCGCCAATCAGAATAAACGCAAACCGCAAAATCGTAATCGGTTCATAAAGCGTCGGCACAACAAAAGAACTGATTGCGGTCACTGCCACGACAATCACCATCGGAGTTCCAATGATTCCCGCGCTGACAGCCGCATCGCCGATGACAAGCGCCCCTACAATACTGACGGCATGTCCGACCGATTGCGGCATTCGAAGTCCCGCTTCACGCATAATTTCATAGATGAAAAAGATTACCAGCGCCTCTAACATCAATGGAAACGGCGTTGTTTCCTCGCTGACAAGTAAACTGTTCAGCAGCGTGGCCGGAAGCAACTCCGGATGGAAGGAACCGACAGCCACATAAAATCCCGGCAAAAGAATGGAAAAGAAAAACGCGGCATATTTGAGCCAGCGGATAAAGGTCGCATAATACGGCCGGTGCGCGTAATCATCGAGACTTTGAAAGTGTTCATTGAATAAATATGGTACGATCAAGGCATATGGCGTACCATCGACAATCAGCCCGATACGCCCTTCCGCAACTTTGGCGCAAAGTGTATCAGGCCGTTCAGTATATCCGACGCCTGAAAAAAGCGACAACGGCTTCGCGTCCAGAAACGGTTGAATATAACCGCTTTCAAGGACAACATCCATGCGTACTTTTGACAGCCGCTCTTTAACCTTGCGCAGCAGTTCAGGGGCGACAGTCCCCCGAAGATAGACAAGCGCGGCGTCCGTGCGGCTTTTTTCTCCAAACGTAATGATCTCAAACATCAGGTCGGGTGATTTAAAGCGCCTGCGCACCATTGAAATATTCGGGCGCAGTTTTTCAATAAATCCTTCACGAGAGCCGCGTTCGTACGTCTCCCCCCACGGCTCGGATACGGAACGTCCGGTATATCCCTGAATGCCAAAAACAATCCCTGGTTCTACACCGTCTATCAACAGGACAACAAAACCGGACATAATAAAACGAAAAAGCTCTGTATACGTATAAATTTCCTTTTGGTCGGGTGCAAGCAGCGCATGTTTGCGCACCCATGTAAGAACGGCCTGAGGCGACGCATCCGAAAGCGAGAGGGAAGTCAGCGGAAGCGCAAACATCTTTGAAAATGTATTTGTATCAACCATGCCTTCACATAGCACCACAGCACACGAAACGCCGCTGACCTCAAGCTCGTGGACAATCAGATCGCCTGTACCACCACATAACGCACGAATATCTATTAACCGCTGCAAAAGCACGCGGTCCATCTTTCGGTCCGCCGCACTGTCCGTCCGCGGCGGCGCATACGCTTCCGCAGGCGGCTGCGGCCGGCTTTTCAAAAAATTCCAGATGCCCATGTTATCATTCCTTCCTGGTGTGCGAAACCTACAAACACACTCTATTATTGCCATTTATTCGCCGGGAATATCCAAAGGTGTTATGGCTAGACTAAATTTTGTATTGAAATCCAGGAGGACTGATATCTTTGTTGATTGTATTTTTTCGAGTATTGCTGATTTACGCATTAATCATTGTCAGCCTGCGTCTGATGGGCAAACGGCAAATCGGTCAATTGCAGCCCTCCGAGCTTGTCGTTACAATCCTTGTTTCAAACATCGCCACTATGGCTATTGAGGACAATAATGTCCCGCTTGTCAGCGGCATCATACCAATTCTGACGCTCGTTTCCTTCGACGTTATTATTTCCGCCCTTACGCTTCGTTATAAAAAAATGCGGCGTCTCGTATCCGGAACGCCGCGTGTAATCATCCGTGACGGAAAAATCGACCAACAGCAGCTAAAAGAACTGCGTTTTACAATCGACGATATGATGGAGGAATTAAGGGGCAAAGATATTTTTGATATCCGAGACGTAGCCTTCGCCATCGTAGAAACAACAGGCACACTATCTGTTTATCCCAAATTTCAGGCACAGCCTGTCACTGCTGAAATGCTCAAGCTCAAACCGTCGCCCGGAGATGACGCGCCGCCCGTTGTTCTGATCGCTGACGGCGTTGTGATCGACAGCGCGCTTGATTACTGCAACCTCCGCTATGAATGGCTTGAAAAAACTGTCACCGATCATCACTATGTCATTAACGATATCTTTCTGATGACCTGTAACCGTCAAGCCGATTATTTGATCGTCCCCAAGGAAAAAAAGGCGCCTGTCAAAAAGGAGGCTTCCGCATGAAACGAATTGTGATCGTTTGTTTCATCATGGTTGGTATTATCGCCACTGGCGTCGGCTCTCTGGTGCATCTGATTCGTGTATCTGATGAAATGGACCAAATGCTCTCAGAGGTTGCACAAGCGATTGACCGGGACGATCTGGAGGACGCAGCCAGTATTGCAGATCAGTTTTCCAGCGCATGGAAAAAAAATGAAGCTGTCATGACACGATATATCCACCACGACGAATTGGACATGATCAATGGCGTGGTCGCACGGCTCCCCGCGCTCGCACAGTATGGGGCGAAGGCGGAGTACGCTGCCGAAGTCGACCGCTTGCGCAAGCTGATCAGTCATATACGCGATTCCGAAATTCCGAACCTGTCCAATATCTTTTAAGATAAAAGGAGGTCCCGGCTGGCCGGGACCTCCTTTTATCTTCTTTTCCTGCATGACAGCTCATAGCCGCCCCGTATCATAATGATCTTTACCTCGTATAAATCCTGATCGAGATAGAACGAGACGGGCATTTCACGGCTGACAAATGTCAGCCGCTCCTTACTACCGGCAGCATATGATTCGACAGCTTCACAAATGATTCGCGCGGATGGATAAGTCAAAGAATCCTCCAGTTCAATTTGAAAACTCTTTCGAAACATCAATGATCACTACTTTCGTGTGAATAGACTTATCCACGTTGATGGAGCGGAACATAATCGACACGCGGCGCGACGCTGCCATAGGCCGGACGGATGATCTTTCCAGCGTTGGCAAGCTCCTCCAGACGATGGGCGCTCCAGCCCGAAATACGCGCAATCGCAAAAATCGGCGTGAAAAGTTCAGTCGGAAGATTGAGCATGCTGTAAACAAAGCCGCTGTAAAAGTCGACGTTCGCGGAAACGCCCTTGTAGATTCGGCGCTCCTCGCCGATTACCTCTGGGGCAAGACGCTCAACCAGCGAATAAAGCTGATATTCGCGATAGAGGCCTTTTTCCTCTGAAAGCGACTTGACAAATTTTCGGAAAATATCAGCACGCGGATCGGACAGGGAATAAACGGCATGGCCCATGCCATAGATCAAACCCGCATGATCAAACGCCTTCTTATTGAGCAGAGCACGTAGATACTGACGCACCTGGCTTTCATCGGTCCAATCATCCAGCGTCGCTTTCATATCTTCGAACATACGCACCACTTTGATATTCGCACCACCATGCCGGGGACCTTTCAGCGAACCGATCGCAGCGGCGATTGTTGAATATGTATCTGTCGCTGAAGACGAAACGACATGTGTTGTAAAGGTCGAGTTATTGCCGCCGCCATGCTCCGCGTGAAGCACAAGCGCGACGTCAAGCACCCGCGCTTCAAGCGCGCTGTAAGAGCTGTCAGGCCGCAGAATGCGCAGCAGATTCTCCGCAGTGGAAAGCGCCGGGTCCGGCGCGTGTATGTACAGGCTCTGTCCCTCGTGGTAATGATTATATGCCTGGTAGCCGTATACAGACAGCATTGGGAACAAGGCGATCAATTGCAGGCATTGACGCAGAACATTCGGGATACTGATATCATCAGCACGGTCGTCATAGGAATAAAGCGTCAAAACACTGCGCGCAAGCGTGTTCATCATATCACGGCTCGGCGCTTTCATAATAATATCACGCACAAAGCTTGTCGGAAGGGTCCGGTAACGCGCCAAAAGATCCGTAAAGTTCTTTAACTGTACCTCTGTTGGCAACTGGCCAAACAGCAGAAGATAAGTAGCTTCTTCAAATCCAAATCTTTTCTCAGTGATAAATCCATTGACCAAATCCTTAATGTTGATGCCGTGGTAAAACAACTGTCCTTCACACGGAATAATAGAACCGGTTTCGTCCGTCGTGGTTGACTGGATATCTGAAATCTCCGTCAAACCAGCCAGAACCCCTTTTCCGTTTATGTCGCGCAGTCCACGTTTGACATCCAGCTTTTCATAAAGCGCGGGATCAATGGCGCTGTTCTTTTGGCTGAGCTTTGCAAGATCAAGAATTTCCTGCGTGATCTCAGAAAACGGATTGGCCGACATAAGCAAACACTCCCTTTCACCTGTTCTTTTTTATATTCATTTTCCATAACACCAACATCCAGGCTAAAGCCTCTTCAGCATGGCCCATACTTCAAACAGAACGAATTCCCCACTATATCATATGGTAATTGTATTAATTATAACAAAAATTTATTGCGAAATTATGAATGGCCCTCATCAAATTTACAGTTGTTCCCACAACGTAAGATAAGCCCGAAAAGCCGAAGGCAACGGGTAATCGCTCTGTAGCCGGCGCGGGTCAATCCACTCAAGCCCCTCTTTTTCCAGCGGCTCCTCAACTGTAACGCGCCATCCGGTCATATGCCATTCAACATGTGTGAAAATATGCTTTGCATCTCCAAGCGGCGCTATGCGCAGCGGCGCCAACCCAAACCCGCGGACTGCTTCGATCACCTTTGCGTCGTCCAAACGGCCTTCAACAGACGGCAGCTCCCACATCCCCGCCAAAAGCCCGCGCGCTGGGCGCCGCCGCACAGCCAAAAGCGCATCGCGCGTCAGGACAAGAACTGTACGCTCCTCAATCCGACGCGGTTTTTTAGCCGCCTTGACCGGCAAATCGCCTGCCGTCCCGTTCGCATATCCTATACACAGCGGGCGAAGCGGACAGCATAAACATTCCGGCGGACCATTCGGACCGCAGATTGTCGCCCCCAGCTCCATCATTGCCGAATTAAACGCTCCGGCGCGCCCCTGCGGAATCACTGCGCGCAGTTTTTTTTCAGCCGCGCGCTTGACCGCTGCATCCGCAATATCGCTGTGATCATCCTCCAAGCGTGTAAGTACGCGCAGCACATTGCCATCGACCGCCGGCTCTGCCAGCCCATATGCGATCGACGCAATCGCGCCGGCCGTATATGGACCAATGCCAGGCAGCTTGAGCAGTTCGTCGCAGGATCGCGGCAGTGCGCCGCCATATCGCTCCATAATCAACGCGGCGGCGCGCTTTAAATTGCGCGCGCGGCTGTAATAGCCCAATCCCTCCCAGAGCTTTAGAAGACGTTTTTCTTCAACCGACGACAGCGACTCCACATCCGGAAGCGCCTGCATAAACCGCTCAAAATATCCCTTAACAGCTTCTACACGCGTTTGCTGAAGCATGATCTCTGAAATCCACACACGATAAGGCGTCACACCATGGCGCCATGGCAGGTCACGAGCATTTTTTTCATACCAGGCGAGCAGCGGCTCCACTATTTGCTCCAAGCGGCTCATACCAGCTTCTGCATCCTTTCGATCAGCTTCCGATAAACAGGCAGCATATGCGCCTCATTACACATACGCTCCAAACTGTCAAACGCGATCCATTGGACGCCGCTGTTTTCGTCAGGCTGCACAGAGATCGGCTGTTTTTCCGGCGCCATGAGCAAATAGGCCGCCGACAGATGCAAATGCGCCGACACATACATTCCATTCTTGACGTGCCCTGGGACTGTCAGTACATCAAGCGACATGATTTCCCGGGAAAGCGGCACCACATTGACGATTCCTGTCTCCTCACGCGCTTCACGCAATGCCACGGCCAATAAATCGCTGTCCCCGTCCGCATGGCCTCCTGTCCATGACCAACTGTTATAAATATTGTGATGAACCATCAGAGTTTTGTTGCGCGCTTCATTGACAATGAAACCAGATGCCGTCATATGCGCCGCAAGGCTTTCCCGTGTTAAAATAGCAATCGGCTCGCGCAGTGCGAGCGAAAGAATCAAATCCTGATCGGCTGCTTCCTGTGCGCAGCCAGGCACAAATGATTGAATTGCCGCAATCAAGTTCATAAACCCCCTCCACTTCCGTTTTGGAACATTTGCAATTTGCTCTAAAAAACCAGCCCGTAGCCTGTTAGGAAAAATATTCCTGCCTGCGGCACGGGCAGGCAGGCAAAAAACTGTAAGCTCTTGCTATGAATTTCAATGCATTTTATAAAAATTGTACCATATCTTCGTTGAAATTGCAAAACAGCCGTCAGCAAAGCTGGCGGCTGTAAAAAAATCATACCTATATGCTATTATTGAAGCTGCGCCCGGCCTCCTGCGGCGGCCGTGCATTCCAAAATACGATCATAAGCGTCCGCATCTGCATAATATCGGTGTTCACCGTTTGTAAGTACCGTCAATGGCACCACAGAGCCGTCCTCCATGATGCGGTTCACCTGCGGTTCCAGGTAAAGCTTCTGCTCCGTTTGATCGCTGAACGCGAATGTCAAAATACCACCGGCTGTCTGAACCGAACTTTTCATTTCCCAATCGGATGGAAGCGCGCGAAAATTTCCAAGCTCATCCATCAGAAATCCTATAGAAGACTGACCATCATATCGCAGGCGCGTTGTTAATGTCGCGGCGGTTATATATTCCCCATTCCCTATGAATACGCCAATCCGTTGGGGCCGTCTTAACTGAAGCGGCTCACCCGCCGCCGCAATAGAAAATGGCGCGGACATGCGCAATGTGCGTACGGTGTCTCTTTGACGAATACTGACTAGCTTTACAACACGATAGTCCCCCGGCATCAGCCAATCACCGACAGCAGACAGGGGCACCTCACAGGCCGCCATACCTCCCGGCACAACCGTCTCCTCCCAGTCGTCGAAGGGCGCGTCAAACACCACGGGTGTCCATGAGCCGTCCTCCAACAATTCAAGCGCGAAAGCCGCGCCATACGTCATCTCACCGCCGGTATGATTTTCAATCGAAACCTTCAGGCGCTCCGTCCCTTCACTGTACTGCGCCTGCTCCGTTTCCATTGATACGGGCATAAACTGTGCAACTGTCATCTTCGCGCCCGTTCCCGACGCGAGGCGGATATAAGCAAGGCTGTAACCATATTGCTTGCTGTACTGCTCCTCGACCGCAATGTAATCATAGGTCCGGCGCGATATACCGCGCTGCGCGGCTGCCACAAGCTTCACGCGCGTGTTGTCGCTTTCACAGACGATACGTGCCCCGTCAAAATCAAGATCATACAGATACGGCCCGTCGTTCTCCTCAAAAACAGCAATTCTTATAAAACCCGGCGCACCTATATTTGTCTTTTCAATAAATGCATACAGGCGATCCTCATTCCATATATGTCCATATGGAGCAATCACAACATCGCCGCTGGTCACAGCGGTATCCACGGTATAGTTAGCCGGCAAATCTCCAAGCTCCAACCGGATATCCTCCGGCGCAAGCCCAAATTCAAAAACATATGAAATCTCCCCGCGCGGCCATGATGCCTTTACCTCATAGATATAGGACCCTTCCGATGGAACACTGATCCAGTTATCCGTTATGCTGCGGGTAACGGCGCGGGCATCATAATTACCGCGCTCTGAAAGCTCCCATCGCCGAATCTCGACCATGCGCGGCTTCTCTGAAAATATAAGTCTGATACGGCCTTCATCTGCGCGCCGTATAATTGACGGCATGCGCAGGGCAGCATCCAGCGGGTGCCGCGCATCGCTTACCTCAATCGAACCGTCCATAAATTCCCATTCATAACCGTCGCAGGCAGCCGTTACGCGTTCGGCTTCATAAACAAGCGTCAGTGACGGAAGCTGCTCCTTCTCTTTTGGCTTTTCTGCGGTAATCCGCTGTGCAGAAACCATTGTCATTGCAGCGGACAAAAGCAGGAGCAGCGAAAACGCCGCTCCCGCGATTAAATATTTTCTGCCTGTATGCATTATTTTTCCCCCCGTCACTCCGGCTGTCTATATCGGAACAGCTCCATCTGCCCGCCGTTTCGATCCTCCGCCAGTACAACAATATCTCCGTCCTGCACCACACGTTCCATACGTTCATAAGTATATCCGCTCGTTGTATTTTTAGGTTTCCCTGGCGTGCGGGTATCGTCCTCGGTACAATCCACACGCAGACCATTGAAATAGAGTTCAAGGATACGCGGCCCCCCCTGATCATAATCGGTTACGCGGATAATCGTCTGTTTTTGGGAAGCCATCTCATCAAAGAACGCGTTCAGACGGCTTAGATTTTCGATTTCTCCGCCGCTGATCACAATATCGCCATTCGCGGCAGCCTGATCCTTTGGATAGTCAAGCGGCGGACCAAATTTAGGTGTCAACTGCGGCGGATGCGGCGCGTCTGCCGGGCAAACCGTCACACTTTCGGCGATACGTACCGCTTCCTCCATCGGCATATTCTGTGTAATCACCATATACTGGTAGCGACTGTCGTTCCAGAGGACAAACTGGCTGCCCTTGTTATCCATTTTGTAAGCAGTTTCACCGTTCAGATCAAATTTCTCCAGTTGCGCGCCCTCTGTATTAATTGCTACGCCAGGTACACCGATGATGGCTTGGTCAAACGAAATAAAACCGCCGTCAGGGCTTTCATATGTCGACCAATTGACGTATTCATCCAGCATTTGTGAAGTGAGGAAATATCCGTCCGGAAGATAGGATGGACGGTATTCGATCAGCTTAAAATCCGGCTGACTGTCCATCTCTGATCCGTCCACAGGGCGATAGGAAATGTTGGAATATTCAGGATGCTTTTCCTCCACCATTTCATAGAGCTTATCACGCCAGGCATCGACGCTTAACATACATGCCGAAAGCCCCACAAACGCGGCCAGTACAAAAACAGCCGCTCTGCGTGCGGCAGCACGCAAATGCTTTCGCCATGTAAAACGCTGCTGCGAACGTATCAAAGCACACATCTGCCGCTCAAAATCTTCGGAGAACACATGCTCCGGCTCACCGGCCGGCGGACACTCAGACAATGTGCGATCTCGCGATTCCCGCAGCGCCCGTGTCAAAAGGTCGTCGTCAAGCCTCATATGTTCACCCCCTCTGTGTCCAGAATCTGCTCCAGCTTTTTACGTGCGCGCTGGATACGCTTTTTAACATTCTCCTCTGTCAAATTCAGCATCGACGCAATTTCCGCTGTCGAATAGCCGTTATCATATTTCAAAAGCAACACACTGCGATAGCTTTCCGGCATCTGGCCGATTAGCTCGATCAAGCAGTCATATTCCTCACGCGATTCAATTTCATTGCCCGGCGAGGCGATACGCTCCACTGACCAGTCCGCAAGCTCGTCAAACGAAAGGACAGCCTGTTTTTTTCGGCGGTTATACAAATTGATCGCAATGTTCTTTACTATAATAACCACAAAGCTTTTCGTTTGGGGACACTCGATCTTTGAAATATTCCCCATGTGGTCCATAATCCGCAGAAACGCCTGATGCACCGCATCCTCTGCGAGCTGGGTATCATGCAGGACACTGTTGGCTACATAGAACATCGTTTGACGATAGGTCAAATATAGCTGTTCGAATTTTGTTTTTTCCTGCTCTGTCTCCAGTACCGCCAGATATACCAGCATCCCGCCCCTCCTTTTCCACATAATTTTCTCATAATATTATCATATCATGAATTTCATTCATTTACAATCTCCGTTGGCATAATCCCGATATCAGGCACACAGACTTACAAATAAAAGCCCCCGATTTCAACCAGTTGAAACCGGGGAGCCTATTAAAAGATCCCGATGATATCCCACCAGAACACTTCAAATAAAACAACGGCCGCGACCACTGCTGTCTGTGGAACGCCAAGACGCAGCACATCCTTTTTTTCAAATCCGCCTCCATCATCACCACAACCCACCAAAAGATTCATATGGTGAAAAGGGAGCAGCCAATGCAGCGAAACAGATGTGTAAGCGATCAGGGCGGCGGCCAGAGGAGCTATACCAGCGGCTGTACCGAATGAAATAATTGCCGGACACGCGATTCCCAATACAGCCAATGCACTGCCTAACGCCATATGAAGCGCCATACAGATCAGCATGGCCAGCAATGCAAACAGATAAGGGCTGCGGACCGTCTGCTGCGGAATGATCAGTTCCGCCAGCCATACATTCATACCGACCGCCTTTCCAATCGAACCAATGGCCAGCGCCGCACACAGAAAAAACAACGTTCCGAGGTTTACGCCGCTCCAGGACTTTGCATCTAGCAGAGCATGCGGCGGCACTGCAAACGAAAGCGCCGCGATTAAGGCTATCCATCCAGGATGAAGTCCGTGCAGGGAATCTGTTATCCAAAACAGGACGGCCGCCGCCATTACTGCAATCACACGCATTTCCGGCCGGGTCAGCTTTCCCAAGTCCGCAAGCTGGCTGCGCACCTGCACGAGATCCAATTGGAACGCCTCGCGCTGCCTGTAGCTCAAGAGCTGGACCGTCCCAGTCAGCGCCAGGGCCAGCAGTCCCGGGGGCCCCATATAGACAAGCCATTGCAGCCAGGAAACCGTCGTGCCTGCAAAACCACCGATAAGTGGATTGAGCGTGCTGTCGCCGGTGAGCAGAATCATTGAAGCCGGAACCGAAGCAACAAAGACAGCAAGTTTCAAATTGGCCGCCGCCTTCTGTGAAAGCCCCGCAGAGCGCGCCGCATGCGACATCACGGAAAGCAGCAGAAACGACCGCGGCCATGGATGCGGAATCACAAAGCTCAAAAGAAGCCCAAGTAGGTAACAGGAAAATACCATGCCTCCATAGGAACGCGTAAAACGGCTGATAAACGCCAACGCCGCGCGCCGGCCAAGGCCGGACGCCTCTACAGCCTTCGCAATCAGAAAGCCTCCGACCACAAGATACATCGTGGGGGTCGTCCAAAGCCCGAACACCGTGGCGGCAGGCACAAGCTCGCTGTCCAGAAAAAGCGTGTAGCCGGCCAGAAGCGCCAGAGCGGTATATCCGGGATGCATCGCGCCAGTCGCCCACCAGCAGACGGCGCACAGGCTCATCGCAAGGCACTTTTTCCCATCCGGCATAAGACCAGGTATCGGCAGCAGCCAAACGGCCGTACAAATCGCCGCGCCGGCGGCAAGCTCTGTAAACGCCCGGCTAGTCGTCCTGCGTACCCTGCCGGCAGGATGCGCAGATACGCGATCTGTTCCATGCAGCCCGGCCATCATGAAACCGCCTGCATAACAGCAATTAAAACAGCGTGGTATTTATCCTGCGCGCGGTCGGTACGGGAAGTCATAATCACGGGGACGGTTGTCCCGTTCAGGACGCCCGCCGTAGGAAGCCCCGCCACATAGGTCAATGATTTTGTGAATATATTGCCGGAAGCGAGATCCGGCAGGATCAATACGTCTGCTTCCCCCGCTATCGGGCCAGCAATCCCCTTATGGCGCGCGGCCTCTTTCGACAGGGCGTTATCCAGCGCCAGCGGACCGTCCACAATGCAGTTTTTAATCTGCCCGCGCTCGGAGGCCTTACTGAGCATCGCGGCTTCCACAGTGGATATCATCGCTGGGTTGACCATCTCAACCGGTGCGAGAACCGCTACCTTCGGCTGAACGCATCCCAACCTGCGCGCCAGATCAACCGCATTCTTCATAATTTTAACCTTATCGGGATATTCCGGGGCAATATTGACTGCGCAATCGCTCGCCACCATCAGACGGCCCTGGAATTCAAAAACTGTGGCCTGGCTCAAAAGCTGTTTTTCCAGTACAAACCCGTTGGATTTGTCCAAAATCGCCCGCATGAAGTCTGCGGTTTGCATGATGCCCTTCATTGGGATATCGGCTTCCCCGGCCTTCACCAGCCTGCATGCACGGGCGGCGGCCTGTGCGGCATCCGGTTCCTCGATCAGCTCCCAGTCCGTTTCAAGCTGTCCAAGGCGCTTTAGAATCTCCCTGACCTGCTCTGTCCGGCCGATCAAAATCCCATGCGCAATCCCAGCTTCGCGCGCCCGTACCAGAGACGAGAGCGCGTCAAGGTCGTGCGCCCCCGCCAATGCGATCCGCGCGCGCTTGGCGCTATCCAATACAGCATGTTCAATCTCCTGAAAACTTTTAAACATTGTCCGCCCCTCCCTCAAACCAGTTCCTTGATCCGCTCCATGCCGCGCAGCGCGTCATAGGCGCTCAGGGCCAACGACTGCATCTCGTACTCGCCCGGATACAGCGCAACCGGCGCGATGAATTCCACACGCCTGCGAATCCAATCCATCATCATCAAGGAATGCGCCATCCCGCCGGTTATGATAATCGCATCCACTTCGCCGCAGAGCACCGCCGCACAGGCGGCAATCTCCTTGGAGGTCTGGTAACACATCGCTTCCAGCGCCTCCCGGTGTTTTTGGCTGCCCTTGGCGGCCTCCTGTTCCGCACGATATGCGTCGGCGTCGCCAAGATAAGCCATAAGCCCGCCTTCCCCATTTATTTTGCGCATCATCTGCTGATATGTAAAGGCGCCGGAATAACAGGCATCCACCAGCGCGCCCACAGGCAATGTTCCCGTGCGGTTTGTTGAAAACGGCCCGTCCCCTGCGATGCCGTTATTCGCATCCACCAGGCGTCCTTTTTTATGCGCCGCTACAGTGATACCGCCGCCCATATGTGCCACGATTAAATTAAGCGCCCTGTAGTCCTTGCCCTGATCCTTGGCAAACTGTTTGCCAACAGCCCTGTGATTGAGCACCTGGAAACTGCTGCGGCGCGGCATCTCCGCAAGCCCGCTGTACCGGGCCAGCGGTTCGAACTCATCCGTGGTCGGCGGATCTACTGTCAGGGGAACCGGCCCGTATCTGGCAAATCCCCAGGCGATTTGCAGCCCTAAATCCGTGGGGTGATTGCCATAACGTTCGCTGCGCGACTGCTCCAGCATCAATTCGTTGACGCGATAGACGCCCCCAGACAGCGGCTTTGTGTGTCCGCCGCGCGTCACAAAGGCATCCAGCTTCTCCACCCGGATTCCATGAGCGTCTAAAAATCCGCAGATCGCGTCCATCCTGTAGTCATACTGTTCCCATACGGTTGCAAAGCCCTTTAAATCGCTGCTTTGATGGGACAGGTTCTCCTTAAGGACACAGCGGTCATTTTCATAATAGGCGATTTTGGTCGAAGTGCTTCCCAAATTGATGGCCACGATTTTATAAACCTTCATTGCAAGCCCCTTCCTATCCATTTTAAAAAGGAACCGGGGAAAGGCGCCCCCGGTTCCTGGTATTTGAATTTACACGCTTTTATCAACCAGCGCCTCATACCGTTCCCGCACCGACTTTTGAATTTGTTCGACCTGATCGGCTGGGACACCTTTGAAACGGCCCTGCAAATTCAAATAATCCGCAACCGGACGCAGCTCCTTCGGCTTTACGTTGACCGTGGTCCTGCCGCCCTCAACTTCATAAAGCACCCATGCACCGGTATTGATTGCCGCACGGCAAACCTCAATCGATTTGGCCGGTGGATATCCCCATCCTGTGGGGCAAGGCGCATGGACATGGATCAGAGAAGGGCCTGCGGTATCCCTGGCCTTTTGAACCTTCCTACGCAGATCCGGAATATTTGCCACCGATGCGCTGGCCGCATAGGGAATCCCGTGCGCCACCGCAATCGCAATCAGGTCTTTTCGCGGCGTAAGCTTGCCGGCAGGAGTCGTCGTGGTGCTGGCACCCATCGGTGTGGAACTTGAGGACTGGATCCCGGTATTCATATACGCTTCATTGTCATAACAGATATAAAGCACCCGGTCCCCGCGCTCCACCATTCCTGAAAAAGATTGCAGGCCGATATCAGCCGTAGCCCCGTCCCCCGCGAACGCCAGCACGGTGGTATGATGGTTTCCCTGCGCCTCAAGGCCCGCTTTCACGCCGGCCGCCATCGCCGCCGTATTCTCCAGGTTCCCCTGGAATCCGCCAAGCCTCATACCGGCTTCCGGTCCGAATCCGCAAAAAAGCGCGGAGCAGCCCGGCGGGATAATGACAACCGTATCCTCCCCCAAAACGTCCAGGACATTTCTGAGGATCAGCTCCAGGCCGCATCCCGCACAGGCGCTCACCCCATGCGCAACAAGCCCCTTCGCTTGCTTAACGACATCAAACATGCTTCAACACCTGCCTTATATTCATGGGATGCTCCTTCAGATCGATCCAAGCCGGTTCTTCACATACCTGTGTGTCCTTTTGCGCCATGTCCTCGAAAATATGCCGGATGGTGTCCATGCTGATATCGCGCCCGCCCAGGCCGCCGATATAGCCGCACACATCGATCTCCATGCTTTGAAGCGCCGCGCAGACCTCCAGCCAGACAGGCGCCCCCTGCGCGCCCAAGCCGGCGCTGCGATCCAGGACGGCTGCATGCTCTGCGTTTTTGAGCAGCGCGGCCACCTGCCTGTACGGGAACGGGCGGAAGGAAACAATTTTCAAAACGCCAACATGCTGCCCCTGTTCACGCAGCCGGTCGGCCACATATTTGGCCGTACCCGCCATTGAGCCGATTGTCACCAGGACTGTCTTTGCATCCTCCAGCCGGTAAGGCTCGACTACATGGTGCTCGCGTCCGAACCGCTCCTGAAACTCCGTGAATACCTCCTCCATCACCTCTGCGGCCGCAGCAAAGCCGCGGCTCTGCTGATAACGCATCTCCGTGAATTCATCCGACGAGGTCAGATTATTGACGATCATCGGATCTTCCGGGTCGATGTAGCTGTTATGCCGCCGGTAAGGGCCGATAAAAGCGTCCGCCTCAGCCTGTTCGGCGACCCGGACCTTCTGCATGGAATGCGATAGGAAAAATCCATCCAGACAGACCATACACGGCAGTTGTACACGACGGTCCTCCGCAATCCGATATGCGCACATGGTCAAATCATAGACGTCCTGCACATTTTCACAATAAAGCTGCATCCAGCCGCTGTCACGTTCCGCCATGCTGTCCTGATGGTCGCACCACAGGCTCCATGGGGAGGCCAGCGCACGGTTGACAACCGGCATCACAATCGGCGCGCGCACGCCGGCGGCTGCGTTCACAATCTCGTGCATCAGGGCAAGCCCTACCGAAGCGGTGGCCGTGGCGGCGCGCACGCCGGTCATCTGCGCGCCCAAAGCCACTGACAGGGCGGAATGCTCCGATTCCACGCGCACATAGTTCGCGTCCAGCTCCCCGTCCGCCACCGCGTCGGCCAACTTTTCGGCGATGGTGCTCTGCGGTGTGATTGGATACGCAGAGATCACCTTGACGCGCGCCGCTTTAATTGCCTCGACGGCGGCGGTATTCCCATCCAGCATCTTGTCATGCGCCATTATGCGTCACCTCGTTCCGATACCATTTGAATACAGCCTTTTGGGCATTCATTTGCACAAATCCCACAGCCCTTGCAGTAATCCCACATAAATTCCACACAGTCCGGCCGGTCCTTATGAATCGTAATGACATCCGCCGGGCAGTAACGCTGGCAGACACCGCATTTAATGCAAGTCGAAGCGTCCACCTGCGGGCGTTCGATCCGCCAGCTTCCCGTGTTCGCTGCGTCAAAGATATACGCGACCGGCCCTAAAATATCACATCTCGCAAGTCCGTTCATAGGCTTCTCTTGCAGCGTTTGCATTCTTATCCCCCGCCTTTTCTCCAAACGTTTCTTTCAGCGCCGCCATCACTGATTCAATGGAAACAAGTCCTGTTTTGCTTAACGCGCCAAGCATTGCTCCATTTGGAATCGGACGCCTAATCCATTTCAGCGCCACATCAACCGCATCGGTATAATACGCCTTTTGGAAGCCGTATTGCTCCATATATTCCGACGCTTCCCGTTCCGATTTTGTATTGAGCACCAGAACCGTACCGTCGTGTTTACCCTTGCCGACGTCAATATTTTTTTCCCTTACAGACGGGTCCATTACAAGCACGATATCGGGCTCATACACAAAACAGTTGAGCAGAATCGGTTCATTATCCACCACCACGTCGGTATACACCGGCGCGCCGCGCCGTTCATGGCCATAGGCGGGGATGGTAACGGCATATTTACCCTCATAGATTGATACCGCCTCCGACAGTACCTTTGCTGCGGTCACAACTCCCTGACCGCCCAGGCCGTAAAATTTCAGCCGGATCATATCGGCCCTCCTTTGATTGTTAAATTCAATTCCTGATGGATTGCAGCAAAGAATGGATTTTCTTCACCGCCCCGTCGAGCTGCCCTTGTTCCTCACCGGAAAGCGCAAGCTCCATAATCTCCGTGATCCCCCGCGCCCCAAGACGCGCCGGTACACCGACACTGACCGCCCGGTATCCATATTCACCATCCAGTATGACGGAACACGGCAGCACCTGTCCGCTGTCGGACGCAATTGCTGCTATGATACGCGCCAGTTGTACGCCGGAAGTCCACCCGCTGGTTCGCCCGCTTTGCAGCGCCTGATAGCGGGAAAACCAGGAGCGCGTTTCCAAAAGCACAGCCTCCTTCTGCCGTGCATCCAGCCGCACATGTTTTTGATCGATAAAAATACGGCTGAAAAGCGGGACTGTTTTTTCCCCATGCTCACCCAAGCAGATGGCGTCCACCCTGTCCGCCCCGATATTCAATACCTTTGCAACGGCCCATTTCAGCCGCAGCGTATCGTTCGCTGAAAAGCCGATAATCTGGCGCCGACCCAGGCCGGTGCAGTCTTGGATCACAACATTGATCACATCCACAGGATTGACCGCGTTGATAATCACATGGTTTTGATTCAGCCCGCGCAGCTTGGAGCAAATCTCCGTCACGATATCCCGGTTTGCCTGCAGGTAGCTGTCGCGCGTGCCGGTTCCAGTTTCGGGAACGCTGGCGGTGATCAGGATGAGTTCGCAATCCTCAAGCCGCTTGTAATCCCCCTTTGTTACTTTTGTGCGTGAGCATGACGAAAGCGCCTGATCCATGTCCATCACATGGCTCATCGTCATGTTTTCCCGGATATCCAGCAGCCGGATCTCCTCCAGCACGTCCATTCCGCCCGCACAGAACGCCGCCGTGCTTCCCAGAAGCCCCGCGCCCCCAATGACCGCCAGTTTCATTCCGATCCCCCGTTTCTGCCGCCCGTCTGTTTAAAATCCGCTTTGATCTCCGCCAAAAGCTCCGGCATACAAAACAAGCGCATCGCCGTGTCGGCAATCACTTTCGCCGCGTAGAGCATCCCCTTCTGCCCGATCGACATACCCGCGCAGGCGGCGACCTGCCAGGTGTGTCCAGGCGTTCCCACTGGCATGCAGCAGGTAAAGACCTGCCCGGTCGGGACCGCCGCGCTCACATCCGAAACGTCTGTGGAGCCGGCAAGGAAGGCCGGCGCGGCCTTGAGCGGCGTCACGCCGCTATGAAGGATCTGTCCCTCCAGTTCCATAACAGAAAATTCAAGCAGCGCGTTTCTGCGCACCTGATCGGGAAACGTATCCTGGAGTTTTTTGGCGAATTCCAGTTCCTCCTGCGTCCAGTCCGGAACTGGGACACGCGTCATGCTTTCATAAAGCAGGCGGTTGAGCGGCCCGTTCAATATGGTGTTGCTGCATCCGCTCAAAACCTCGTGCATAACGGTCGTCCCGGTCATCAGCGCCGCGCCGTTTGATACGTCGATCAGGCGCTTTGTGATCTCCTCCACCTGTTCCTTATAAGGCGCGCGCACATAGTACCAGGACTGCGCCCGCCCCGGCACCACATTCGGTTTTCCGCCGCCGTCCGTAATCACATAGTGGACCCGCGCTTGCGGGATGATGTGTTCGCGCAGATAGTTTGCGCCAACATTCATAAGCTCCACCGCGTCAAGGGCGCTTCGCCCCTGTTCAGGCGCGGCGGCTGCATGGGCGGTTTTCCCGAGAAATGTAAATTTCATGGAGGTCATCGCCGAATAGGAATAGTCGGACACCGTATTGCTGGCCATCGGATGCCATGTCAGGCAGACGTCGGAGCTGTCAAAGGCGCCCTGCTTTGCCATCACGATTTTTCCAAGCATGATCTCCTCCGCCGGGCATCCGAAGTACTGCACGGTTCCCGGCAAACGGTATCGCTCCAGCAACCCCCTGACCGCCGCCGCGCTGCCAGCCATCCCACTGCCTAACAAATTGTGGCCGCATGCGTGGCCCGGCGCGCCGGCTCTTACAGGCGCCTGCTCCGGCAGGGCCTTTTGGCTCAAGCCCGGCAGCGCGTCGTATTCCCCCAGAAACGAAATCACGGGATTTCCGCTGCCCCACTTTGCACAGAACGCGGTCGGCAGCCCGCAGACACCCTCCTCGACTGCAAATCCGTTTTCCTTCAGATATGCCGCCAATCGCCGGCTGGAGCGGTGTTCCTCCTCTGAAAGCTCGGCGTATTCCCAAATTTCCCGGCTCAAATCCGCCAGTTCCTGTTGGCGGCTGTCAAGCGTCTGAATCAGTTCCTCAGTAAAGTCCTTCACCTGACCACCAAATCCTTCACAACGTTTTCATTTTTCGGACCAAGTTCGAGCGATTCTTCCCAAACCCGGCAGGTACAGGCCAGCCGCGTCTTGCCGTTCACACGCACCGCGCACCGCCCGCAGATTCCCTGGTTACAGACGCTGTGCCGGTAATAGGAAAGCGTGCCGTCGAGCTTTTCATAGATATAATCGAGAACGTCCATCACCGTATGGCTGCCATCCGCCGGCAATGGGACCTGATAAAGCTGCAAATGGGGACGGCTGTCTGTTTCAGGGTCCCATCGCGTCACCTGTACATTCATCCTTCACCCTCCTCACAGGATATCCGCCAGATAGTCGGCGACTGAAGTGTAATCCCGGTCCGGCAGCGGCAGACGACCGGCTCTCGGCCGGATGCGCCCCTGTGTCAGGCGGCCGTCCTCCAGCTTTGCGGTCAGGCGGCACAGATAATGGTGATTGTCCACGCCAGGATAGTCGGCACGGATATGCGATCCTCTGCTTTCTCGGCGCTGGCCAGCGGCCAGCAGGGCGGCCTCCGTCAGGACAGACAGGTTTCTCAGTTCGAGCCAGCCCAGGTAATCCAAATTGCAGCGCCGCGATTTTGACGCAATGCCAACCTGTCCGAGTTCCCTGCGGATTTCCCGCACGCCGTCGAGCGCGCAGCGGATTTTTTGTTCATCGCGCACCACATTCAGACCGCTGTCCGCCAGAGACCGAAGCCGCGCCGCCAGTATCGGCACGCGCATTTCCTCGACAGGCCTCTCAAAGACCGACTCAAGCTCCGCGACTATTTTTTCGGCCTGTGCGGACAGGTTTCCGGGGCGCGCGGCTCCCGCCGCGAAGGCGGCGGCCTCCAGGCCGGCGCGGTATCCGTGTGCAAGCATTTCCGTCAGCCCGTCGCCTGCGCGCAAGGCGCCAAACAGGCCGCTGGTCGTTTCGCCCGCCGCAAACAGCCCTTCAAGGTCCGTCTGCATCCGCTCGTTGATCACGACGCCGCCGTTGCTGTACTCGTTGCCCAACGCAAATTCCAGCCTGCGTTCCCGCAGGAGCAATTCACGCACCCCGGCAAGGTCGACGCCGTTATAATAGCCCTTTTTATGCCAGCGGGAATAATGCTCCGTAAAGAAATCAAACGCCTGGTTGATCTGTTCGTCCGTGTGCATGGAGTAATCGAAAAAGAGGTTCCCATTCATTGTGTCACACGTGGAACCGGTACTCCAGAAATAGCTGTAAATCAGTTTTTTCAGTTTGTTGCTTCCGGCAACATCATCAAAAGGCGCAGGGATTTCAAGCGTCTTGCCGGTGCGGTCAATCACCTTAAAAGAGAGCGGCATAAACACTGGGATTGTAAACAGATAAGGCAGAATGGAACCGCGCAGATACGGCGGCTGGACAGCGGTTGGGATATAAAGCAGAAATTCCATGTCCGCCAGCCGTGCGCCGGCGCGCAGAGCCATAGCCATACCGTCGCCGGACATTTCGCTGATGGTATTTTTCAGCGTATGCGGCTGAAATCCGCCCGTAGCGAGCACCACGCATTTCGCTTCGAACACAATGTAGTCCCCAGTGTAGATATCAAGCCCCAACGCCCCCGCAACCCGTCCGCAGTCGGTCAAAAGCTCCAAAACCATCACATCGTCATACACTTTGCAGCCCACGGCGCTTTTAATCCCCTGCTGGATGGTTTTTCCGACAGAGCTTCCGGAAACCGCATACAGGCCGCTTTTTACGAAAGGGAAATTCTGACCGGCCGCTCTGGACCATTCCAGAAACTGTTTCGTCATCAGCGGCGCTTCGGTTACAAACTGTTCCGCCAGCGCCTGGTCCGACAGGAAGAATGAAGCCTTCACCACCTTTTCAAACAAAGCCTGCGGCGTATAGCGTTCATCGGCCTGCGCCTCTCCCAGGATATGCCTGGCACTGTAACCGTCCACGCCAAATCCGCCGCCGACCATCATCGCGTTTCCGCTGCGCCCGGCTTTCCCTTTTGACACCAGCGCCACGGACATCCCCTTCCGCGCGGCCATAAACGCCGCTGAAACGGCCGCGCCCGAACCGCCGATGCAAAGCACATCGCAGCTTACGCGGGTAAATTGCGCCGTCCGCATGATATGTACCTCCAGATCACTTGTCATAGGTAAAGTGCATGACGCACTCGTCGTCCCCCAGGCATTTGTTTTTCGGCCGGTCCAGATGGAACCCAAACCCGCCGTAGAGGATATAGTCAATTTCGCAGTAATATGAACCGAGCTTGATCCCAAGATCGCCGTACCGTTTCCAGACCTCGTGGAACAGACACTGCTTGACCACGCCGCGCTCGTCCCCATTGATCCAGCCGCAGTCCGGCATGTCGCGGATGGTAAAATACTTTTCAAAATCGGTCACTTCAACGCCTTTTTCAGCGGCTTCCCGCTTCATGGAGGCAACCCGGTCCTCACCAAATTCCTTGAGTGCCGCGCGAATCACCTGCGCGCCTTGTTCTTCCCCCATCGCCTCCACAATATGCTTGGCCATATAGTAATAGCATTCCGCCATCAGCTTGCCGAAGCGCAGGCCCTCGCTCTCGTCATGACGGATGATACCAACTTCGTTCATAATAATTCTCCTTTTTTCAATAGCTTAAAATTATACGTTCATCATGTTGGGCAAAAACAGTGAAATTTGCGGGATAAAACAGACCGCAAGCGTAACGACAATCAAGATCAGCAGGTACGGCAGGATGCTCTTGCTTACCTGCATCATGGTCCGCTTGCGCATACCCATGGTCGCGTACAGGTTCAGGCCGAACGGCGGGGTAATATAGGAAATCTGTACACACATCACGCACATAATGCCGAACAGGATCGGGTCGATGTTGAAAATTGACAACGTGGGCGCGAGGATCGGTCCTAAAATTACGATCAATGCAATCAAATCCATGAAACAGCCGGCTATAAAGAAAATTGCCACCAAAATCAGGATGAATATGACCTTGTTGCTGACATACTCCGCGATCATACCCGAGATCAGCGCCGGAATCTGCTGTGTGGTGATCAGCCAGTTGAGTACCGCCGCGCAGGAAATAATAAAAATAATAGAACCGGATGTCTTGAGCGCGCCGTAGGCCTCTTGGGCAATCTGTCCAAGTGTCAGCGTCTTATAGACGAAAACCTCAATCAGAATCACATAAATCAGGGCAATCGCGGCCGCCTCGGTCGGTGTGGCAAAGCCGAAATAGATCCCGCCCAGTACTATAAAGGGATACAGCAAAGCCCAGATGCTCTTTTTCCAGATCTCCTTCTTTTCTTCTTTTGTGTATACCTTTGTGTCCTGAATATTGCTTTTTTTACATTTAAAATAGATATATACGCACCAAACGGCCGCCAGCAGGATACCGGGGATAAAACCAGCCATGAACTGCTTGCCCACCGAAGTGCCCATGGCAACGCAGATCATAATCATCGGCGCGCTCGGAGGGATCAGGATGCCGATCGAACCGCCCGCGGTGATGGACCCTTCCGCCATTTCCTCGGGATAGCCCATCTCAATCAACGCCGGGATCATGATGGTGCCGATCGCCACCACCGTCGCCATGCTGGAGCCAGAAATAGCGGCGAAAAACGCGCACGCGCAGATGCCGGCGATCACGCTGCCGCCCTTGATCGGGCCTAACAGCATGCGCATGACATTGATCAAATGGCCGGAGATACTCCCCTTTGCGGCAATATTGCCTGCCATGATAAAAAACGGGATGCCCAACAGCACGAAGTTATTCAACCCATTGAACATCTGTTCCGCAACCAGCATCAACGATATGTCTGAAAATGCGACGATGCCCAATACGGACGAAATCAGCACGACCAATGAAACTGGGATGCCCAGGATCAGAAGCAGGAAAAACGATATGACAACAATCATGAAGGCTCCCCCTTCCCCTTCTGTTTCATGGATTTCATGATATCCGCCGGCTCAAGACAGCATTGCAGCAGAAACCGCAGGGCCATTACACTCAGGCAGACAGGCATCGCCAAAAACGGCACCCACATCGGCAGGCCCCAGAGGGACGAGGTTTTTGTGCCGATCCGGATGTAATTGGCCAGTTTGATCCATGAATAATAGCTGACCACGCCAATGCAGCCCGCACATAAAAGATTTGTCAGCACGCTGACCACGATCCGCGGCAGCTGCGGCAGAGAATCCTTAATCGCGGACATGGCCGGATGAGAGCGGTCCTTGACGGCGATTGCGGCGCCTAAAAACGTACCGTAAACCATGATGTATTTTCCCAATTCCTGAAGCCAGGAAAGCCCGAATCCAAAAAATTTTCTGGAGAACACCTCAAACACGATGCAGCATCCCAACAGTAAAAACGGATAAACAAGCAAGATCCGCTCGATCCCATCGATCGCCTGGCTAACCTTTTTCATAGTTCATACCTCAAAACCTTTCCTCGGTTCCTTCAGCGTTGAGCCGAACGGTTTCTATTTCTTGATGCTCGTGACAAAGTCATAGTACTCCTCGCCGATCAGAGGGACATATTTATCGTACACCGGCTGTACCAGGTCCCGGAACGCCTGGAATTCCGCATCGGTCAGATGGATTACCTCAACGCCAAGCTCTGTTTCGGCAACTTCATATGCGCCCGCGTCGGATTTATTCGCCTCGTCCACCAGGATCGCCTCTACCTCTTTGCAGGATTCCCGCAGGATATCGCGCTGCTCCGGGGAAAGTTTCTGATAAGCTTGATCGGAGATAAACAGCGGGCTGAGCTGGAAATAGTGCATGGTGTTGGTAAAGTATTTGGCGACCTCCGTAAATTTCATCATGTTGGAAGCGAAAATACCATTGTCCAGGCCGTCGATTACATTCTGCTGTAAGGCGGTATAGACTTCTCCAAAGGCAAGCTGCGTTGTGGTAACGCCCATCGTATCAAACGTATCAGCCAAAATAGAACCTGTGTTGACACGTATTTTCAGACCTTTGAGATCCTCCGGTGTCCTGACGCTGTGTTTTGTATTCAGGATTCCGCGCGCCGCCATCAGCGGCGTCCCAAGGAAATGGACGCCCTTTTTTTCCACAATTTCCGCAGTCTTTTGATAATACTCCTCATTGGCGATTACGGAACCAACCTGTTCAAAACTGTCAAAATAAAAGGGCAGCACGATGCAGTTAAATTCCGGGATGGTTGTTGCCGCCACATTCGCAGAAATAATGCCCATGTCCATTGTTCCGGAGAAGATGGAATCCAACATGGTTTCCTCACCGCCAAGCTGTCCGTTCGGGTAAATTTCCACAATAACGGCTCCTCCGGTTTTTTCTTCTACCGTTTCTTTAAATAGAACTGCATTCGCATGCATGTCCGAAGTGTCAGGAGAAATATGCCCAAACTTTAATGTGATGGGATTTTCAGGGGTTGGATAGCTGTCGGCGCCTGCTGTCTCCGCCGTGCTGGGGACAACGTCCGGTTGCGCCTTCTCCGCGCATCCTGCAAAAAGGGAACAGACAAGAATCGCTGTGAGCGTGATGCTGATAATCTTTTTCATAATACGCCTCCTAAACTTTCTCATGTCTTTCGGATCACCGGATTAACTTTTTTCAGCCTCCTTTTGTTTCTTTATAAGAAATATCATTTCTTAATAATTAGTATAAGTGATTTTAAATGATAAGTAAATATAATTCAAAACTTTTTTTGTAAAATTTTACACTGTTTTTTAGGCTATAATCAATAAATAAACAACAATAGTTCTATATGCGAAACGATCTCCTTTGCTATGATTGCAAAGGAGATCGTTTCATGTTATTGGATCTTCTATTCATTTTTCATATCCAAGCATTGTGGACGCCTCTTTGGCGGCGCTTATAAGGGCCTTTAAAAGCTTCTCACGGTTTTGATGCATACGTGCCGACGGTCCCGAAATGCTGATCGCCGCGATCACAGCACCGCTGAAATTACGGATTGGAGCCGCATAGCAGACAAGCCCCACCTCGCTTTCTTCCATATCTGAGCCATAGCCATTGGCACGGATCGTTTGCAGGCTCTGTAAAAGCTGCTCCTGTGACGTAATGGTAGCTGAGGTCAACTTGTTGAATGTCATCTTCTCAAGTGCGGCATACAATCGGTCTTCAGGAAGATAGGCCAGCAGAACTTTTCCCGTACCTGTGCAATAAGCCGGCATCCGCACCCCGATCTGCGAGGCCATTCGGATAGAGGTGTTGCCGATCTCCTTGCCAACAAATACAATCTCTGTATCGTCAACAAGTATCGCCAAATGCGAGGTTTCGTTGTTTTCGTCTCGCAATTTTTGCAGAACAGGACGCAGCAGCACCATGAGATCCTGCCGCTCTGAGATATTGCTCCCAAACCGGACAAATTTCATCCCCAAGCGGTATTTGGCATCCGGGGTTTTATAAACAAACTGTTTGGCCTCCAGAGTATACAGCATACGAAATGCACTTGTCTTGCCCATATGCAGCTTTTTGCAGATTTCGGCAAGGCTCAATTCCTCATGGTCGTTTAAAAGATCAAGAATATCCAATGTATTGCTTACAGAGCTTAATAGATATTGATCCTCTTTCATTTTACCGCCACCTGTTCCGTCTCTTTTTTTCATTGTAACATAACAATGTAGCCTTTACAATTCCTGGCGTTTACAATTCGCGAAAAAGGCGGCGGCCCCGCTCTCCAGCAAAACCGCCGCTTTTTCTAAATGTCTGCAAGCAGGGCGTCAGCCTCCGACTACTCGGGCAATTCCGACAATTCCCATAGCCATGACAATCACAATCAGGACAGGCGTAATGATTCGGATACACCACAGCCACGCCTTTTTCAGCTTGAAAGACACACCGTCCGATTCAATATGCGCCAGCAAACGCTGCGGCCCCCAGATCCATCCGACATAAACACACATGGCAATACCGCCGAGCGGCATCAGAAAATTATCGGTAAGCACACCCATGAAATCAAAGAATGTATAATTGAAAATCAACATATCGCCAAGCGGTCCGAACGACAAAGAACTTGGCACGCCGAGTAAAAAAATCAAGACCCCAAGCAAAAGTACTGACTTGACACGGCTCCAGTGAAGATCATCCATTGTATAGGAAACAACGCATTCCAGCAGGGCAATCGCCGATGTCAGAGCCGCAAAAAACATCAAAACGAAAAATAGAATCGCAAATACAGCGCCCGCAGGCATGTTGCCAAACACATTCGGCAGCGTGCCGAAAATAAGTCCGGGGCCCTGCGCCGGTTCAAGATTGAACGCAAACACCGCAGGGAAAATCGCAATGCCCGCAAACACTGCGGCCATTGTGTCCAGCCCGGCCACAGTCGCACAACTGCGCGGAATATTTTCACTGCGCCTGAGATAGCTGCCGTATGTAATCGTGATACCCATACCGAGACTAAGCGAATAGAATACTTGTCCCATAGCAGCCACAATTGAATCGAAGCTGAAATTGGAATCCGCAGGTGTAAAAATGAAACGAAGTCCGGACATCGCTCCCGGCAATGTTACAGAACGCACAATCAACACAATCAGCAGGATAAACAATGCCGGCATCATAACCGAGGACGCCTTTTCAATTCCCTTGGTCCCTTTATAACAAATAAAGCAGGTTAGAGCCATAAATATAAGATGCCATACAACCGGTTCGACCGGCTGGGCAACGTATGCCGAAAAATCAGCCGGCGCTGAAAAGGTAGTTGCATAGGACGCGATATATTTGAGAATCCAACCGCCGATGACGCTGTAATAAGACAAAATGATAAAGGCGGAAAGCACGCCCATGACACCGATAAACGTCGTTTTTCTATTGATCGCATGATAAGCGTTGACCGGGTTTTTTTGTGTCAGCCGGCCGATTGACATCTCTGTAATCATTACCGGCAATCCGAGCGCCAACACAAAGATCAAATATGCCACCAAAAATGGAAAACCGCCGTTGCGTCCCATCAGGTATGGAAATTTCCAAAGATTTCCCAAGCCGACAGCCGCTCCGGCTGTCGCCAGAATAAACCCCATTTTGGAAGCCCACTGGCTCCTTACAATTTTCCCCTTATGCGCTTCATGATTCATTCGCATTATCCTCCAGCATTTATTATTTCTGATCCGTAAAACGGATTTATTGACTAGACAGACTGATATTCTTCCTCCTTCTCCTAAAATCATCTAAATATTTCAAATCCCAGCCGTCCTGAAGGACGGACAATTCGGATATTATTGGCAACGAGCTTCCCGCTGCGACAGATGAATCTCTTTTATTCACATTCGACAGACCACCGCCGTCTCTATTACCACAATGCAACATGGTTATGTGCGCAAGCATAATCTCCGTGCGGACAATCTTTATTGCAGCACCCCAACCTTTGTAAAGTCCTCCTCGTTTACAACACACGCCACATGTCTGGCTGCATCGTCGCCGTCAATCAAATACTGAAGGGTGGCACGAAAATTCTCAAGTTCCCTTGCGAATATGCACTCCATATGGCTGACGGTGCCGATAAAATCCTTTCCCATATATAATTCAACCGCCTTGCGGGACACATTCAGACAAGTCGGCATATCCATCAAATCATATAAGGTACCTCCTATTAAACGTCCATATCCTGTAAAATACCGATGGATACCCGGAATTTGAAATTCCTGCAAACCGGCGCGCGCTTTCAATTCATAAAACCGCGGCTTTAAATCCTCTGAAAGCACCTGCGGAAGCACAATATTCAGCTTTTGTTTCATACCGTTAAATGCAAGGTGTTTTCCTTCTGATAATACATAATTCTCTGTCAACAGATGCCTGCATACCGGCTTTACAAAATTTTCAAAGTAAGAAAGCGCCGTAGCTGTGGAAGGCAGCATCGAAATACGTGAAATCTGGCGTTCCTCACGAATTTTGCCCTTAATTTTTTTACATTCCTGCGGCAAGTCTTTTTCATTTTTAAAGAATATGTAGGTAATGCCGCTTAAATCAGAAGGAACCCGCACTCCTTTCTGAATCAATGCAAACGTACGGTACCGGCTCAGGACGCCTGTGAAAATACCATGCTCAAACAGGACGTTGTCGCGCGCTGTAAAACACTGCTTTTTTCTGACGACCGCATGGTCGTCCTTTGTATACAGCACAACAGCGTAGTCAAATCCAGCCGCCTGTTTACAGAGGTTTTCCAGCGTCGATTCCCCCAGCCTGAAAAAATTATCTGACCACAGTATAACCTTTCCGATATTTTTCAAGCTAGCCTTCACTATCTTGGCATATTTTTTTCCTTCTGCTGACGACGCTATAAAAATACGATCCTCTGCGCTGCGCATGGCGTCCTCTCCTTTTGCTGTCTCCAATCCCTTTACGTTTCTTTCGAATTCGTTTTACCCTATCCTTCATGATCCCTGCGTTTTAAAACTGTATCAGAGCAATCCAAAAGCTCCTGATAGCGAAAGCAGGACTCCAGATGGTCATTAATCATACCGCATGCCTGCAGATGAGAATAAACAGTAACTGAACCCATATACTTCAGGCCTCGGGTCTTCAAATCTTTACTGATAAGATCAGATAAGCCGTTTTTTGCTGGTATGGTGCCTTTTTGATGCCCCATATATAAATAGGTTCTGCCGTTTGTAAACTTCCAAATATATGAACTGAAAGACCCAAACTCCGAGCGAATCTCCTGAAAACACCGCGCATTGTGAATGACAGCCTGAATTTTCCGCGGGGATTTAATCATTCCATCCGTATTCATGATGCGTTCTATGTCCCCGCCGCCATAAGCCGCCACTTTATCAAAATCAAACGCGTCGAAACATTTGCGGAATATATCGCGTTTTTGAATCATCATATTCCAATTCAATCCGCATTGCATGACCTCCATCATCAAAAATTCGAACTGCTTTTGATCGTCATACAGCGGAACGCCCCATTCTTCATCATGATAGCGCCGCATCTTTTCATTGCATTCACACCAAGGACATCTGTTCATATGGCCCACTTCCCGATATGCATTGTTGTTTGGTTTTTCGCTTGGCCGGTTTATGATTCTTCCGGTCCAATCCGATATATTTCACTCTTATTTTAGACGGGACAACAGAGCGACCGCTTCCACATGCGCAGTGCGCGGGAACATATCGACCGGCCGGCAGCGGCGGGGCGAATACCCGGCCGCCGCGAGCGCGGCGCAGTCGCGCGCCATGGTGGCGCTGTCACACGAAACCATCACGACACGCTGCGGAGCCATCGCGGCGACCGCATCCAGCACCTCCGGCGCGCAGCCCTTGCGCGGCGGGTCCAGCACAATAACGTCGGGCCGCACCCCTTCCCGCGCGAGCCGGGCGGCAGCTTGTCCTGCGTCCGCACAGAAAAAGCGCGCGTTTTTAATTCCGTTGCGCGCAGCGTTTGCGACAGCGTTTTCAACCGCCTGCGGAACGACCTCGACGCCAATCACCTGCCTGCACAGATGCGCGAGCGAAAGCCCAATCGTTCCCGCACCGCAATACAGATCCAAAAGCGTCTCCTTACCTGTGAGCGCCGCAAATTCGGCAGCCACACCATAAAGCAGCTCCGCTCCCGGACTGTTGACCTGATAGAACGACTGTGCAGACAGCTCGAACCGCACGCCGCACAACACATCGGAAATGGCCGGCTTTCCATACAGGACACGGCTGTGCTCGCCGATAATTACATTCGTATTTCGTTCATTCACATTCAACAGAATGGATACGATTTCGCCGCAGCGGGAAAGCAGGAGATCGACAAGCGCGTTTTTATTCGGCAGATGCGTCCCGTTGACGACCAGGCAGACCATGATCTGTCCCGAGCGATGTCCGCGACGCAGATAGACGTGACGTATAAGACCGGCCCCTAAGCTCTCGTCATAGGCTGGAACATGGTATGTATGCATATAAGAAAGGACCGCCTCCAAAAGCTCCCCAAAAACAGGCGGCTGCAATTTACAGGTGTGGCAGTCGATGACCTCATGTGTGCGCGGTGCAAAAAAGCCGGCGCACAGCCCGCCCTTTTGCATCCGAACAGGATACTGCGCCTTGTTTCGGTACCCATCGGTGACTGGCGACGGCTCAATAGGCTCTGCCGCAAGCTCCAACTTTCCGATTCTCCTCAGGTTTTGCTGGACAAACGCCTGCTTGCAGCGCAATTCCGCCTCATAAGAGATATGGCGGAACACACAGCCTCCGCACCGCCTGCTGACAGGGCAGTCCGGCTCGATCCGATCCGGTGAGGGCCGCAAGATCTGCTCGATTCGTCCATAGCAATGCGTGCGGTTTACCTTAACAATCCGCACACACAGGCGATCCCCTACAGCCGATGCGGGCACAAAAACAGCCATGCCGTCCAACCGGCCGACGCCGTTGCCATCATGCGCCATATCGATGATATCCAGTGTGACCAGTTCATTTTTTTGCGGCATATTCGCGCCCCATCCCTTCCCTGTGCCGCCGCATATCCCAGGGACGGCTTTTTGCATTGACAATACATTTTGATTATTCTATCATAAAGCTGTTGGGATGGCAACGAAATCCATAACAAAAGAGGCGTTTCTTGTGATGAAAAGATGTTTTTCCCTGCTGCTTGCTATCGTCATGGCTCTGGCTGCAACTGCTTGCGGAGCAAAGCCGCGGAAGGTTGACCCTGCTGCATTTTGTATTCAGGAGAGCGTTGCGCTGACACAGGAAATGGGCGCGATGGCCGCCAATCAAATGTATATGGACCTGGTATCCGATTCTGAGGAAGTACGTAAACTGACTGATGAAATCGGCGCGCAGGATTACAGCAGACCTGTACGCGTTTATTTGATCGCCCTTCCGCCATCCGTCGTCAATCAGATTTTCAGCCTGGCTTCACCCGGCGAAACGCTCCCTGACGATTTGCAGGAAATCCTCTATAAACGTATGAACGGCGCCATGGCGGCCAGTTTCATTAACGGCCGGCTCGGCGGCGTCTCTGTGCTTGCCGCAGCCAGTCTGCTTACAACGGAAAAAGCGTACATCGAACCGGATGGCTGGCCTGGCGGGCAACTGCTGTTTTTACAATATGAAGGCGGCTGGTCCAGCGTCGTTTCCTTTGCTCACGCCGGCGAGGGAGTCATCGGGGCAAAAGCGGAATTTGCGCTTGTCTCCGACGAAATCGTCTCGGATCTTGATAGTCTGATCGCCATGTTTTTGACAGATACATTTGAATTTGACTATATAGTTTATGAGGGCGACGAGCTTGCAGCTCTGCTCGGCAGCGGTTCATAGTTCTGTTTGACGGTGCGGCTTGTGTGCGTTATGTGATAATTTTTCTAAACTTATATGAAAACACATGCAGTAAACAGGGGAAAACGCGGCACCTATTAGAAGGTATTCTATCAAACGAGGGGGATGGCCTTGGAACAGACGGCACAGCCAAAAAGCATGCTGAGAACGATTATCAGCGTGCGGCATCTGCGCAAGGTGTACCGCATAGGCGACGAAAAAGTCGTCGCGCTCGGCGATATCAACCTCGAAATTTTACAGGGACAGATTGTCTGTATCGTCGGCACTTCCGGCTCTGGAAAGTCGACGTTCTTAAATCAGCTCGCCGGGCTTGAAAAGCCGACGCGCGGCGCGGTGTACATTGGAAAAACAAACATTTCTCGCCTGTCTGAAAACCAGCTTGCCACCTTCCGGCAGCGGTATCTTGGATTTGTGTTCCAATCCTACAATCTGCTGCCGACTATGACGGCGCTTGAAAATGTCTCGCTGCCGCTGATTTTTAAGGGCGCGCCCAAGGCTCTGCGCGACAAGGCCGCAATGACAATGCTTGCCGCAGTGGGCCTGAAAAAACGCGCTTACCACCGCCCGACACAGATGTCTGGCGGCCAGCAGCAGCGCGTCGGCATTGCCCGCGCGTTTGTCACACGGCCAAAGGTCATTTTTGCGGATGAACCGACCGGCAACCTCGATACAAAAACGACCATTGATGTGATGAAAATGATGGTCCGCTTTGCCCGCCGTTACCGGCAAACGCTGATCATCGTCACACATGATCCCGAGATCGCCGACTATGCCGACCGCGTTGTTACGCTGATCGACGGCGCGATTACCTCTGATGTATCCCACGAACCGATCTACGACGGCAAAAGCGAACAGGGGCAAACCCTCCTCCCTGACGAGCTGATCGTTCCGGACGACGAAATTCCGCAGGGCCCCATTGATGCATCTGAGGACGAGCCTATACCGCCGCTGGCCGATACGCTTTTATTCCCGGACAGCGATCCTGCGGATGGTTTTCACCAAGCCGGCCGCACACCGGCAGTAAAGGATACAGACACTTCTCAAAGCGACCCCGAACCCCCGCCGCCAGCAAGCGGCGCTTCTACCGATCATCCCGCGGCGCCTGACGATGCGCGGCAAAAAGGAGACGTTTCGCCATGAATCATTTTCCCGCACGCGCGCTTTCTCTGATCCTCGCTGTCCTGCTTTTGTTGTCGGCCGCGGGTATTTCATTCGCCGCCGTCCTGTCCGGTACACGCGTTTATGCCGAGGAAGGGTCTTCCAGCGCCCAGACTTCCGCTGAACCCGAAAGCGCGCCGCCGCCAAAAACGAGCGCGCCTGACATCATTTTTGTTTCCTCCAGCACGTCTGGCGGCCGTTTGACCGCACAGGCTGACAAAGCCGACCATTCCACGCCTGACAACGAGCGCAGCAGCTCCGCGTCAAATGGCAGTAGCTCTGCAGCAGACAGCAGCAGCTCAGAAACAAGCAGCGATAACAGCCCAGACGACGCAATCGCTGAAATTCAAAGCCTGACCTTCTTTAACAACGACGGCGCGCCTGTCAGTGAAGTACGTCCAAATACACATGTCACCATGAAGGTTGAAATTTCGGACGAAGGCGTTTCCAGGGATGAATTTCTTGCCATCCGGGACCAATTGCGCGTCAACATCAACAGGGACACCTTTCAGCCGGACGAAAGCAACGGCCTGGGCTATTCGATCGAGCAGATCAATACCTGGAAGACAACGGGCGTCAAATATACCATCACTTTTCCCAATCTGTTTTACACAGGCGAAACGAATAAACTTCTGCTTGTTGTAAACTATGGGATGGTTGGATCAAATGAAATTGTCCGCAGCTTTCGGCGCGACAGCATCGGAGACCTGATCGTGCGCGACAAGACCTCCCGCGACGACAGGTATGACGACGAAGACGACGACGAATCTTCGAGCAGGCCGGAAATCGCGCCTCCCACGCCGACGATCATCGTTTCCGAATACGACTATGGCGGTGGCAATGTGACAGCCGCGAGCAATTTCAATCTCAAGATGCGTTTTACAAACACGAGCAAAAAGCTCCCTGTCGACAACATCGTCGTCAAGCTGACCATGCCGGAGGCGCTTACGCTTACAAGCTCGTCAAATACCTTCTATATCGAAAAGATGTCGCGTGAATCCTCCGTTGAGCGGACAATCGGCGTCTCTGTCAAGCCGAATGCCGAGCCGGTTTCCCAAGCGATTAAGCTCAGTTTTACATATGAAGCGGTCATCGACGAGGAACGCAAGCAGCTTACCGCGGAACAGGAGATCAGCATCCCCGTTTCACAGCTTAACCGCTTCTCTGTCGATCCGGTCGAGGTGCCCTCAGAAATCCATGTCGGCGACGATACAAGCGTTGAGGTGAATTTTGTAAACAAGGGAAAGACGCCTGTTTACAATGTCACCGCGGAAATTTCCGGAAACATCTCACAGCCGGGCCAGCGTCAGTTCATCGGCAATGTAGAGGAAGGCAAGGAGGATTCTGCTTCCTTTACGCTCGGCGCAACGGAAAGCGGCGAGATTTCCGGTGAAATCCTCATTACCTATGAGGACGCCAATATGAATGTCAGCGAAATCAGGCAGCCCTTTACAACGACCGCTGTTTCTTACGACGAGCCGACAGACGACTCCATGATGACTGGCGGAATGCCCATCGATGATCAGCCGGCTGTCACACCGTGGTATCAGACAGTCCCTGTATGGGCCTGGATGGTCGGCGGCGTCGTTCTGGTCATCTTCCTGGCGTTCATCATCAAGCTTCTGCGCGCGCGTCAGAAGGAAGAAGTGCTTCTGGAGGAAGACGATGAAGATTTCTGATATGATTTCCATGTGTTTTGGAAATCTGTTCCGCCGCAAGATGCGCACCATTTTGACGGTGATCGGCGTCGTCGTCGGCACCTGCGCGATTGTCGTTATGATCTCGCTTGGTCTGGGGATGAATCAGCAGCTTGAAAACACGCTCGCGCAAATGGGCAGCCGCCTCACCACGATTGATGTCATGAACTACCGGTACAGCGGAATGAGTGACGGCGACAATGCGGTTATGGATGACGCTGCCGTCGAAAAAATACAGAATTTGCCCGGCGTTGAGGTTGCAACACCGATTTACTCCCCAAATCTACAGGCGCGCATTTATGCCGGCAAGGATGACCGCTATCAAATGCAGCTCTATGACGTAACCGGCATGTATGCCGAGGCCATGCCCAAAATGGGGTATACGCTTTTGGAGGGAGAATATCCCGCAGGACCGCAGACCGACAAGAAAAAACCGATCTATGTTGTCGTCGGAGAATACGCCGGCTTCAGCTTTGAGGATACCAAAAAGAAATTCGACAACTACCGTTGGCCTGAAATGGATGAAAACGGCGAGTTGAAGCAGGAACCATTTGTCGACATTATGAATGACGAGTTGATTTTGCGCAGCGACAAGCAGGATGAGGACGATCCCGACTCGAAGCAGTTTTCGCGTGAAATCAAGCCGATTGGCCGCGTAAAAGAGGATTATGACAAAGGATGGGTCACCTCGCAGGGGATTATTATGGACATTGAGGATGTCAAATGGCTCGAAAAGGAGTATAACCGCGTCAACAAAATCACAACCAGCAGCCGTGATAAGAAGGGCTACACCAATGTCACAGTCAAGGTCGAGACTATGGAGGATGTGGAGCCGGTCCAGGCGGCCATTGAAGCGATGGGCTTCGATACAAATTCCATGGAGGATGTGCGCAAGCCCATGCAGGAACAGGCCCGCCAGCAGCAGATTTTTCTTGGCGGCCTTGGCGGCATCTCCCTGCTTGTCGCTGCCATCGGTATCACAAACACGATGATTATGTCGATCTATGAACGCACCCGTGAAATCGGCGTGATGAAGGTGCTCGGCTGTAAAGTGAAAAATATTCGTTCTGTTTTTTTGATGGAGGCCGGGGTCATCGGATTTTTCGGCGGCTGTATCGGTGTTGCAGTCAGCTACGGCATATCCTATCTGATGAATGTCTTTAATTTTTCGTTCAGCGGCAGCAGCGGCGGTATGGGCGGAGGAATAAGCTATGGAATGGGATATATGATGGGCGGCGGAATGGATGCAGGCGGCGCTTCGGTGTCGGTTATCCCGCCATGGCTGGTCGTCGCGGCCATTGCCTTTGCAACCCTGATCGGTCTGATTTCCGGCGTTTTGCCGGCCAACCGCGCCATGAAAATCTCCGCATTGGAGGCGATCAAGCATGAATAAATCCTTGCGGCTTTTTACAGTCGCGGCGGCCCTGGCGGCCGCCGCGGCGCTTTTTTATACCTGTGCGCGTCAGATACAAAAACAACGTTTTATTGACGCGCGCTTTACAACAGCACATATGCGAACAGTCCAAAGCGAAACGGGACTTCCCCTGGACCTCAATGAGCTGATTGGCCGCCCTGTTCCCGATACGGCGCAGGACGGATGGTTTCTCTACAGCGCGCTTTATTATCCGGGCGCGGATACAGTCGTTTGCACTGTGTCCATGCCGTTTTCAGACGCCTCGGCACGTCTGATTCATTCCGATGGAACAGAAGCCGCCGGCTGGTATATGCCGCAAGCAGAGCGATTTGGCATACAAAAAATATTTTTCGAGGAATGCGGCTTTCCTGATTTCGCATGGCTGGCCATTGAAGGCAGCGGCGGCAGCGCATGGTTTTTGATCGATCGTGAATTCGCATACCTCTACGAAGCGGATTAGAAAAACGGCTGGGGCTTGTCAAACAGGTCCGCATGTTGTAAGATGAAATAGATGTCCATTTGCCGATCCGGCATGGCCGTCTGATGATATATGGAAGGAACACAACATGCTTGATTTGACAAAAGGACCAATTACAAAATCCATGCTGCTGTTCGCCGGGCCGATGATCCTCGGGAATCTGCTTCAACAGCTTTATAACATCGCCGACACGCTGATCGTAGGACAGTTTCTTGGTCCGGGTCCGCTTGCCGCGGTCGGTTCATCCTTCACTCTGATGACGTTTTTGACATCAATCATTCTGGGGCTCTGTATGGGCAGCGGCGTCGTTTTTTCCATGCTGTTCGGCGCGGGAGAAACCGACCGACTCAAAAATAGTTTATTTATCTCATTTGCGCTCATTGGTGCGGCGGCTATTGTGATCGAAATACTTTCTCTCGCGCTGCTCTCCCCCCTGCTTACGGTTTTACAGGTTCCCGCGGATATTCGCGCTGAAACCGGCGCATATTTGCAGGTGATCTTTCTTGGCATCTTTTTTACCTTCATCTACAATTATTTTGCCTGTGTGCTGCGCGCCATCGGCAATTCTGCCGTACCGCTGATTTTTCTGGCAATCTCGTCGGTGCTCAATATCGTGCTCGATCTCGCGTTTATCATTGTGTTTGAAATGGGCGTAGCCGGCGCCGCCTGGGCCACCATCATCGCACAGGGCGTCTCCGCCGGCAGCATTATGGTCTATTGCCTCCTGCGCGTGCCGCAGATCCGTCCTCAAAAACAACATCTGCATTTTGAGCGTACAGCCGCTTGGAACATTGCACGGTATTCTTTTTTAACCTGTATCCAGCAATCGGTCATGAATTTCGGTATTTTAATGATTCAGGGACTTGTCAACAGCTTCGGCGTCTCCGTCATGGCCGCGTTTGCAGCAGCCGTCAAAATCGATTCCTTTGCGTATATGCCCGTGCAGGACTTCGGCAACGCCTTTTCAACCTTTATCGCTCAAAATTACGGCGCAGGAAAACAGGAACGCATCCGCGGCGGCATCCGATCCGCGGTTTTCTGCGCGTTGGCGTTCTGCGCTGTTGTTTCACTGATTGTCTGCCTGTTCGCGCGGCCCCTGATGCTGATTTTTGTTAAGCCGGAGGAAACGCAGATTATCGCAATCGGGATGCAGTATCTCCGTATAGAAGGCGCCTGCTACGCCGGCATCGGATGTTTGTTTCTTTTATATGGCCTGTTCCGAGGGATTGGCCGGCCGGCCGTATCCATTGTTCTGACGGTCGTTTCACTGGGCACGCGGGTGGTTCTGGCTTATCTGCTTGCGCCCATTCCCGCGTTCGGCCTGCCCGCAATCTGGTGGGCGATCCCAATCGGTTGGTTTTTGGCTGATTTCGCCGGCCTGTTGCTTTATCGGAAAGCGCCGCGGCAAAAAGGCCGCCTGTCAAAGCAGACGGTCTGAAGGGACGTAAGACGGTTTTAAACCATTGGAGACTTAACTGCGCTGAATCCTTGCTTTGTAAATCAATAGAAAGGGGTCCTTATAAATGATCTGCGACATCTTTAACAAGCTTTGCGAGCATCGTGTTGTTTCCATTCTGCGCGGTGTTCCATCCGAAACGCTTGAACCTGTTTTGGATGCGCTCTGCAAAGGCGGCGTCTATGCCGTTGAGATCACAATGAACACCGATAATGGCCTTGATATGATCGAACGCGCCAAAAAGCATGTGGGCGGCCGGATGATGATCGGAGCAGGTACTGTGCTCGATGCTCAAACAGCAAGGCTGTGCATTCTGGCTGGCGCGGACTTTCTTCTTTCGCCGGTCCTTGCGCCGGATATGATCGCCCTGTGCAATCAATATGACAAGCTCGCGGTTCCCGGTATTTTTACACCGACCGAAGCCCTCCAGGCCCGACGGCTCGGCGCGTTGATGATCAAGGTGTTTCCGGTTGGAAGCGTCGGTCCGCAGTATATCCGCGATTTGCTCGGTCCTCTCGGTCAGCTCAGCCTGATGCCGGTCGGAGGCGTCACGCTCGAAAACGCCGCAGATTTCTTCAAAGCGGGTGCTGCCGCGATCGGCGTCGGGTCCTGCTTGGTCAGCGGCGCGCTCGCCGCAAAGCATGATTTTGATGAAATTACACGGCGCGCGAAAGCCTTTCAGGAGGCCGCCGGTCCGCGCGCATAAAATAAATCCGTTCGCCTGATTAAGGGCTGTTTAAAAAGCAGAGGCGCGGCCGCAAAAACGGCCGTGCCTCTGCTTTTCTAATTGATGTTTTCGCGGATCTTAATCACCGTATTTGTAATATGATTACACGGCGCAACCTGTTTACCGCTCATATAATAATCAAACATCATCTGTACCGAACAGTATCCCTGATCTTTTGGCTCCTGTCCGATTGTAAAATCGATCACGCCATCCTGTACCAACTGGCGGGTCGATTCAATCTCATCATGAGAGAGAATGTAAATCTGATTCTGCCGCTCAAGTTCTGTGACAGCACGGCACACGCCTGCAACGCCGGCCGCCGCAATATAGATGCAGTTGATCTCCGGGTGCGCCCTCAAGGTCCCCAGCGCCATTTGATAGGCATATTCATCATTATCGAGCGCCTCAAACACGTCGACCAGCTTATACGGTACCTTCTTTTCCCGGAGGGTACGCGAAAATCCGCGGATACGATCGTTGTGCCCTTTCATTTTAAGCGAACCGGTTACAATCAGAAGATTAAGCTGATCCGACGCCATCAGCGCAAGCAGCCCTGCGGCCGTACTCCCCGCCTGCAAATAATCGCAGCCTACATAACAAAGCCTTCCGGTTTTTGTAAGATCGGTATTGACCGCAATGACCGGGATTCCAGAATCAATTAATTGATTAAGAAATGCCCGGATTTCTTTTGTATCGATCGTTGAAACGCAGAGCGCCTGGCAACCGGCCTCCACAAGCTTTCGTATTGCACGGATATGAACGCCCGCATCATACCCCTCCACTTCCTGCAATACAAGCGTCACACCGAAATCGGAAAGCTCGTTTTCCGCCTGCTGGAAACCGGCAATTACATCGTCAAAAAATGCGTTCCCAATACTTGGAAGAAAGCACCCGATTTTGAGCGGCTGCTTGCGTGCCGCGAGAATTTTTCCCGCACGGTTCGGCTCATATCCCAGGTCGTCCGCTATCTTACGCACGTGCAAGGCAATCTCTGGCTTTACCCCCGGACGATTGTGGAGCACCCTGTCCACTGTTCCGCGCGACACCCCCGCAACAACAGCAATCTGCTTGATGGTAACGGACACCGGCTCCTCCCCCTTTTCAACAAACAGGCAAAACGGCAGCGCCGTTTTGCCTTGAATGCTTTTATTATACGCTATGACAGCCGGATGTGCAAGAATCGGCGCAGGCTTTTATGCAAATGGATTTTCATTGGGATAAAGCATCCCCTTCGGTTGGTTAAACGCAATATCCGGCACGCCAAGATAATCAAAAATGGTGTAAAGCGCCTTGCCGACATGACCAAATGCAACCGCGCCGTGATGCGGATAATGCTTGGAAATCAAAACATGGCGGTAAAAACGCCCCATCTCCGGGATTGCGAAAATCCCAATCCCGCCGAATGAGCGGGTCGCGACCGGCAGCACCTCGCCCTGTGCGATGTATGCCTGTAAGGAAGCGTCGGCGTTTGCATGAAGTCGGAAAAATGTAATCTCTCCCGATGCGATGTCGCCCTCAAGGGTGCCGCGGGTGAAGTCCGGCTCGCCGCCGTTTTCAAGCAGGCGGTTCTGGATAAGCTGATATTTGACCGCGCCGGCTTTCAGCCGGCAGAACGGAGTATTCCCGCAATGAAATCCCATAAAGGTGTCCCTCTGAGTATAAGGGAATTTACCGTCGATATCGGCCTGATACAAATCTGCAGGAACCGAATTATTGATATCAAGCAGCGTAACGGGCGCGCCGGTCACGCAGGCGCCGATATATTCGCTCACCGCCCCGTAGATGTCAACCTCACAGGCGACCGGAATCCCGCGCGCAGCGAGGCGGCTGTTGACATAGCACGGCTCAAACCCAAATTCCTTAGGGAACGCTGGCCAGCATTTATCCGCGAACACAACATAGTCGCGCGCGCCTTTGTTGGACTGGGCCCAGTCGAGCAATGTCAGTTCAAACTGCGCCATACGCGGCAACAGATCCGGATACTGATTGCCCTGCGCGCCGAGTTCGTCAGCCATATCCCTGACAATCTCATCGATTCGGGCGTCGCCTGCGTGCGCTTTGTAGGCGACCAACAGGTCAAGCTCCGAGTTTTCCTGAATTTCGACGCCGAGATCGTAGAGCGCCTTGATCGGTGCGTTGCAGGCAAAGAAATCCTGCGGGCGCGGACCAAAGGTAATCACCTTCAAAGACGCCAAGCCGAGCAAAGCGCGCGCAACCGGCAGAAAATCATCGATCATCCCACACAGCTCGCCGGCAGTTCCAACCGGATATTCCGGAATAACCGCTTTCAGCCTGCGCAGGCCAAGGTTATAAGAACAATTCAGCATCCCACAGTACGCGTCGCCGCGCCCGTTGATCAGATCGTTTCCAGTTTCCTCCGCAGCGGCGGCATACATAACCGGGCCGTCAAAATATTTTGCGATCAGCGTCTCGGGCGTTTCAGGGCCGAAGTTGCCGAGATAAACGAACAAGGCGTTGCAGCCGGCTGCTTTGACATCCGCGACCGCTTTCTGCATATCCTTTTCATTTTCAACCACAATTGGACACTCATAGATACTGCCGCCTTTGGACGCATAGGTTTCGGCAATCGCTCTGCGGCGGCGTTCAGACAGGGAAATAATAAAGCAATCGCGGGAAACTGCGATGATGCCAAGTTTAACTTCAGGGATGTTTTTCATGGATGATTCTCCTCACTCAATCGTTATATTGTCTCCGGTAAGGCCCGCAAACGCGCCGTTCTTTGCCTCATCAGAATCGGGATGGGCAATCAGCCATTTGTTGCGCGCATAGAGCAGCCGGTCCTCACAGAGCTGCAGCCCGGCTGCGGGCTTTTCGGTGTTGGTGCCGCGCGGCAGCACCACGGCTACCCGGAACCCCTCCCCGCCCGGCGCAGTCACCGGAGCGTAGTGCAGGGTCGTTTCATAGAGCAGAACCGCTGTTTTGGCAGGCGCGGCGAACGCTTCAACCTCGCCGGTATCGATCCGGCCGCCGCGTACCTTCCAAAGCGGCGCGACAAGAAAGACCACGCCGTCGTCTGTGATATTCAGTTCACTGTTGCGGTGGTATTCCAGGCAATTCAGCTTCCGGTTATGGCCGTTGCAGTAGCCGATTTGAACCGGCATACCGCCGAACAGATGATCGGAAAGAAGCCTATAAGCCGCAAGCGCCTCCAGCGTGGGGTCGCTTGGAACATAAATCGTACAGTCTGCGGGCTTCCCGCTGTTTTCGCGCAGCACCTTGAGCAGGGGCGCAAAATCGTATCCCTCCACGACCTTGCCATAGACCGCAAATTCCTTGTCAAATACAGATTTCATCGGGCAAGTCCTCCTTGTTACAGCTTTGAAAGCCTCTGGAAGCTCTCCCGAAGCGCCGGGTAGAGCGATTGATATACCTGATAAAACCGCTCGTACTGCTCAGAGGCCTGCGCATCCGGCTGCTGCGCCGGGTTTGTCTGAATCATCCCCCGGCAGGCTTCCTGCACGTTCGGATAAAGCCCCGCGCCCACGCCTGCAAGGATCGCCGCGCCGAGGGCCGGACCTTCCTTGGAGACGACCGTTTTCACCGGGCAGCCATAGACATCGGCCAGCATCTGCCGCCAGAGCGGGCTGCTTCCGCCTCCGCCGCAGGCGAGCATTTCGGTCGAGACAACGCCCATACCGCGCAGCACATCGAGACATTGCCGCTGTGAATAGGTCACGCCCTCCATCACCGCGCGCAGCAAATCGTACTTTGTATGGATCGCCGAAAGGCCAAAGAAAACGCCGCGGCTGTTCTCATCGAGCAGCGGGGACCGCTCGCCCATCAAATATGGCAGGAATATCAGCCTGTTCGCACCGATCGGAACCCGTCCGGCCTGTTGATCCATCAGGAAATAGGGGTCGACGCCCATCCCTTCCGCAGTTTTCATTTCTTCGGTGAAAAATTGATCCCGCAGCCATTTAAGCGAAAGACCTGCCGCCAACGTGCAGCTCATAACCGTCCATGCTCCCGGCACAGCCGAACAGAACGTATGCACACGTCCCTGAGGGTCAATCGTCACACGGTCTGAATGTGCAAACACAACGCCCGATGTGCCGATTGTGGTAAACGCCCTGCCTCTTTCAACAACGCCTGTCCCAACCGCCGCGGCCGCATTGTCGCCAGCGCCGCCCACTAACGGAGTCCCCGCCGCAAGACCGGTTAACGCGGCGGCCCTTGGGGTAATCTGTCCAGTGACTTCACAGGATTCATACATCTTTGCAAGCAAAGCGCCGTCAATCTCCAGCTTTTCAAGAATCTCCCCTGACCAGCAGCGGTTCGGCACGTCAAGCAGGTTCATTCCTGATGCGTCCGACACCTCGGTTGCAAATTCACCGGTCAACTGATAACGTATGTAGTCCTTTGGCAGCAGAATATGTCTGCATTTGGCGTACAGTTTTGGTTCATGACGGCGGACCCACAGGATCTTACTGGCGGTGAATCCTGTAAGCGCCGGATTCGCAGTAATCTCAATGAGCCGCTGGCGGCCAACAAGCGCAGTGATCTCCTCACACTCCTGCGAGGTTCGCCCGTCGCACCAGATAATGCTGCGCCGAAGCGGCTCGCCAGCCTCGTCAAGCATGACAAGCCCATGCATCTGTCCCGAAAGGCCAACCCCCTTGATCGCTTCGGGCGCCACGCCGCTTTCATCGATCACCCTGCGGACCGTCGCCGCAGCGGCTTGCCACCAATCGGATGGTTCCTGCTCCGCCCAACCATTCTTTGGCTGATAGAGCGGGTATTCAACAGTCGCGGACGCTATGGCCGCTCCGTTCTGGTCAAACAGAACTGTTTTCGTTCCGGAAGTGCCAAGATCAATACCAATCAGATAATTCACAGGTTTATCCCCTTCCGCACCGGCCAAAATCCCCGCCGGATATTCAGGCCGGAATTAATTTTATAATCATGCTTTGGCTGATCGCTTTTTGGAGAGCACGTCAAAGACGACCGCCGCCAGCAGGACAAGCCCCTTGACCGCTCTCTGCCAGTTGGAATCGATTCCAAGAATGGACATGCCGTTGTTTAACACGCCCATGAAAATCGCTCCGATGACCGCGCCTCCGATGGTTCCTGTTCCGCCGTATGCGGACGCGCCGCCGATATAACAGGCGCCGATTGCATCAAGCTCATAGTTGGTGCCGGCCGAGGGAGCGGCTGAGTTGAAGCGCGCGATGCAAACAAGCGCGGCAACCGCAGAGAGAAAACCCATGTTGGTATAGGCGAAGAAAAGGGTCCGGTTGGTGTTAATACCGGAGAGCTTCGCCGCCTTCTCATTGCCGCCCATGGCATAAAGATAACGGCCGGGAACGGTATTCTGGGTGTAATAGCTGTATACCAGAACGATTACGCCGAGCAAAATTAAAACGACCGGAATCCCCTTATTTTTGCCAAGCAGGAATGAAAGCGCCATCGCGGCCACACAGATCACAGCCAGGCGGCCCCACAGCATACCAGCCGGCTCCAGCTCGTAATTTTTCCGCACCTTTTTGCCGCGCTCGATCAATTGGGATACAACATAAACCGCACAGAGAATCGCTCCGACTGCGATGGTCACGCCAAAGACCAACCCTTTGTTATCCGCAGTATTGGGCAGGAAGCTGCTGAAATACTTGAGATAATCCTCCGGAAACGGGGAAATGGTCAGACCGTCGAGAACAATCAGCGCGAGGCCGCGCCAGAGCATCATGCCGGCCAAGGTAACGATAAATGCGGGGATGCGTACATAGGCGATCCAAAAGCCCTGCCATGCGCCGATCAGGATTCCCATAATCAGGCAGACCGCAATGGTCAGGTAAACATTCATCTTGTTATTAACGATCATGACGCCGGCGATTGCGCCGACCAGAGCGACGACGGAGCCAACCGACAAATCGATGTTTCCGCCTGTCAAAATACAAAGCAGCATACCGACCGCCAAAATGACGACATAGCTGTTTTGCAGGATCAGGTTGGTGATATTGGCAGGCGCGAACAGAGAGCCTTTTCCCGCCGCAGAGATCAATACCTGGAACAGAACCATGACCACAACAAGCGCGATTACCATGGTGTTCTTTTTCAGGATTTCTTTCGTTTTTGTCATCTGACTTCCGCTCCTTTGCCCGATTGTAGGATACAGGACATGATCGATTCCTGACTTGCTTCTTCACGCGGCAGTTCCCCCACGATCCGGCCCTCGTTCATTACATAAATACGGTCGCACATGCCAAGCACCTCCGGAAGCTCCGAAGAAATCATCACGACCGATTTGCCTTCGGCGACCAACTGGTTGATGATACAGTAAATTTCATATTTTGCGCCGACATCGATGCCGCGGGTCGGCTCGTCAAGAATCAGCACATCCGGATCGGCAAACATCCATTTTGCCAACAGCACCTTCTGTTGGTTTCCGCCGGAAAGATTCCCTACGGCCTGCTCGACATCCGCGCATTTTGTGTGCAGCTTCTCACGGTATTCATTCGCCACCTGAATTTCCAAGTCCTTATCGAGCACCCGGCGGCGGCTGACCTTATCCATCTTTGCCAGCGTGGTATTCTCCCGAATAGGGGCGCTCAGAATCAGGCCGTTGCCTTTGCGGTCCTCGGTGACGTATGCCAGCTTGTGATCGATTGCGTCCTGAACGTTGTGCAGACGGACCTCTCTGCCGTCCATCAGCAGCGTTCCGGAGATATTGGCTCCATAGCTTTTTCCAAAAATACTCATTGCAAGCTCGGTGCGGCCCGCGCCCATCAAACCGCTGATGCCGACTACCTCGCCCCTGCGAACATGGAGATTGACGCTGTCAACAACCTTGCGCCCCTCATAAAGCGGATGATAGACAGTCCAATCCCTCACTTCCATTCCAATCTCCCCAATCTGCTGGTGTTCGCGCTTTGGGAAACGGTCTGTCAGCTCACGGCCGACCATTCCTTTAATAATCCGTTCCTCGCTGAAATCGTCCACACCTTTGACCAGCGTTTCGATTGTTGAACCGTCGCGTATAATTGTAATCTTATCCGCAACATAGGAAACCTCATTGAGCTTATGGGAGATGATGATGCAGGTCATGCCCTGCTGTTTAAACTGTATCATCAGATCAAGCAGCTTTTGCGAATCTGTCTCGTTGAGCGACGCCGTCGGTTCGTCAAGAATCAGCAGCCGGACATTTTTTGCCAGCGCCTTGGCAATCTCGACAAGCTGCTGCTTGCCAACGCCGATATCCTTAATCAGCGTGCGGGAGGATTCCTTCAGGCCGACCATCTGCAGCAGCTCATCCGCTTTGTTGTAGGTTTCATCCCAGTCGACGCGTATTTTTCTGCCGCGTTCATTGCCTAGGAACATGTTTTCCCCGATTGTCAGGTATGGGACCAGCGCAAGCTCCTGATGGATGATAACAATTCCCTTGCCTTCGCTGTCCTTGATTTTATGGAACTGGCAGACCTGTCCCTGATATACGATATCGCCTTCATAGCTTCCATAGGGATAAATCCCGCTCAAAACATTCATCAGGGTCGATTTTCCCGCGCCATTCTCGCCGACAAGCGCATGGATTTCACCTTCCTCGACCTCCAGATTGACATTATCCAGCGCGCGGACGCCAGGAAACCGCTTCACAATATTTTTCATCTCAAGCAAGACATTTACCAATTGAATCCCCCTCCTAAATCCGGTAATGAAACGGACGGGCGGAAGCTCAGTTCCGCCCGTCCGAAAACCGCTGTCTGATTGGACGGTTTACTCAGCTTTTTCAAACAAGCTTTAGGCTACGTCCGCTTCTGTGTAATAGCCGCTGTCGATGAGCAGTTCTTTGTAATTGTCAACGGTGCAGACAACCGGATCGCAGAGATAGGATGGGATGACGCCGGTACCGTTATCATATGTTTCTGTGTCGTTGATCTCAGGCTCGGGACCCTGCATAACAGCATCGACCATTTTGACAACCTGGGAAGCAAGGGTACGGGTATCCTTAAACACCGACATATCCTGGTAGCCGGCAACGATGTTCTTGACGTTCGGCTTGTCGCAGTCCTGCCCGGTAATAATCGGCATATTTTCAGGCGTGTATCCGGCCGCAATCAAAGCGTTCTGAACGCCGTAGGCAGTCGAATCGTTTGAGCAGAGAACCGCATCCAGCCTCGTACTCTCCGGGCCGTAACCATTTGAGGTAATCAGGTTCTCCATACGCTTTTGGGATTCCTCCGCCGACCAGTTGGGCGTGGCGCATTGTGCCTTTTCCGTCTGACCGGAAAGTACGACCAGCTTTCCGCTCTCGATATATGGATTGAGGACATCCATTGCGCCGCCAAAGAAGAAGTTGACATTGTTGTCGTCCGGCGCGCCGGTGAACAGTTCAATGTTGAAGGGTCCTTCCGCATTGTCCAGATCAAGCGCATCCTTGATATAGTTGCCCTGAATGGTGCCGACCTTATAATTATCAAAGGTCGCATAGTAGGAAACCGCGTCGCTGTTCATAATCAGGCGGTCATAAGCAATGACTGGGATGCCGGCGTCCTTCGCGCCTTTGAGCACTTCCGTGAGCGCCGAACCATCGATTGAAGCGACAACAAGCGCATCGCATCCGCTGGAAATCATATTTTCAAGCTGTGAAACCTGTGTTGGAATGTCGTTGTCGCCTGCATATTGCAGATCGACCTCGTATCCGGCCGCTTCAAGCTCCGCCTTCATGTTGGTTCCGTCCTGGTTCCACCTCTGGAGGCTTTGGGTCGGCATCGAAACGCCGATCTTGCCGCCGCCCGCCACTGTGGACGGCGAACCGCTCTCATCCGCAGGCGCAGCGGAGGCCGCCGGTGCCGTAGAAGCCGCAGGCGCAGCGTTCGAGCTTTCTGCCGGCGCACTGCTGCCGCAGGCTGAAAGTGAGAATACCATAGCGGACGCGAGGATACTTGCTAAAATCTTTTTCATTTCCTTCACTCCTGTTTTTCTTGATTCATATTTAAACCGCTCTCCAGCGGATTGGAAACAGGTTGATCAATATAAATAGCGTAATTGTGCTCGTGCACAAAAATGTTTATAAAGAAATAGTTGCAAAGCAACTATTTCTTTTTGCGCATCTGCCGCTGAAGCAACCTGCTGCAGCATTCCGTGCACGAGCACATAACCTTTTGCATTAAGGATATTGTAAAAATATCCATTTGTCAATTGCTATTTCCTAATTTTGGAGCTTGTTACAAATTTATTTCGTCCCGATTGGACAAATGGACAAAATTTCAGCAAAAAAATCCGCAGCCGGGCTGTAAGCCCGGCTGCGGATTTTTTATTCAGACAGAACCGATTTTTCCGCGTACTGCTTTCCAAACATCATATCATACTGAAGCAGCCAGTGATCGTCAAACCACTGCTCCTGCTCCGGCGTCATCTGCTCCGAGAATGAGCCGTCCGGATTGACAGTAATCCCACGCGAACGCGCGCGGAAAACGTCCATCTCCTGTGAAAGAAATTCAAACATCAGCGGCTTTTCAAGTCCATAGAGATCCATCATCACCGGAGAGATATCGTATGCCGCAACCGTACCAAGGTCGACTGGCTTGTCATAATAATTGCTCCAGATCACCAAAGGCGTACCGTGCAGATTCGGACTGGAAGTGTCGCCCGGCGCAATATAGCCTGTCTTTTCATAAAGCTCATAACCTTTGCCGATGGTGTTGTAATGGTCGCCCCAGAAAACGATGATCGTCGGTTCGTCGACCTTTGAAAAATAATCGACGAGCGTACCGAGCATCTCATCGGCCTCCCGAACGCCGGTTGCAAAATCCTGGAGCTGTGAAAGCGTCTCCTGGGAAATACCGTCGGGTGCGCTTGTAATCTTGACAAGCTCCTCCTGCGGATAGTTCTTCGCATTATAGCCGGAGTGATTCTGCATCGTTACCGCATGGATAAAAAGAGGCCTATCCTGATTTCGCTGTTCATATTCGGAGATAATGCGCCGGCCCATCTCAGCGTCAGAGATCAGACCGCCGCTCCATTCCTCATCGCGCTTGCGCTCCGGATTCACAAAATCCTCCATTGCAACAAACCGATCAATTCCAAGATGCGGATAGGCGGTGTCCCTGCTCCAATATTTACGGTAGAAGCCATGGATGGCCAGCGTATCATAGCCCTGTGTCTTCAAATAAGCTGGCAGCGCGAACATATCACGCGTCACATGCTGCTGATAAGGCTTTGCGCCAAGCGGCAGATGCTCCACGGAATAGCCGGTCAGCGCCTCAAACTCCACATCACACGTCCCGCCGCCGAAGCTGGGCGAATAGGACTTGCCGACTGCCGCTGTCTGCCTGAGGCGGTCGAGCGTCGGCGTAACCGGCTCGCTGTATGTAATGCCCGGCAGCTCATTTACATTCCAAAACGCTTCATCCATAACGAAAATAATATTCGGTTTCTGTTCAGGCTCGGCGGCTGCCGCCGCATAGCTGTCCGCATAACGCGGCGCACGCGGAGCGTTCGCCGAAACCTGTTCAACCAGCTCCCGCACAGTCTGCTCACTGTAGCCGTCGGGGTCTGAAATATCAAGCGCCTGCAAGTTGGAGAGAAATCCTGTGATAACGCCGTGATTTCTGTAATAACGGTTCTGCATCCACATATCCGGCCTGATGCCAAAATAGAGTGTAGCGGCCGGTTTTAAATAGACCCCGAATATGAGCGTCCCCAGCAGAATACAGGAAACACCGCCTGTAATCACACGTCTGCGCCAGCCGCTTGGATTCGCTTTTCTGCGCGGTTCACGCAAACGAAGCGTCAATAAAAATAAAACAGAAAAAATGATAATTGTCCAGATCATGGAGGTCTGAATCTCAATATTTGCCTTTCCAATCACGGCGCTGGCTTCCGCCGCCTGGGATATATCCCACGGCAAAAATGGTTCGCCGCGGATTTGCAGCTTATAGTAGGTAATGGCAGCGGGAAGCCCCCCCACGATACCGGTTGTCAAAACCGCCAGTGAATGAAAGCCTGTAATTCGGCTGACAACAAGATAAGTCAACTGCAAAAAAAGCCATGCTAAAACAAAGCTCCAAAGATGTGCGGAAAGAACGGCGGCGAAGCCGTCCAAAGTACCGCGATGAATCCATTCTGTAGCGAAAAGCGCAATTACCGGAACCGAAAGGGTCGCGGCAAACCGCGCGTCACTGCTTGTAAACGTCAGACCATACACGGCCATCCGTTTTCTTCTTGGTATTTGTACCGCTGACTGGGACAATGCGGACGCCTCCGAATTACAAAAATAGAACGCCGATTTTACAGCGCCTATACATTATAGCTGTTCCGCACGAAATTTGTATGAAAAATCTGAAAACAATTCAATATTGCAAAACATTGACGAAATATGAAAAACCGCCCGTATGCGGATAAACATTCCTCATACGGACGGTCCTCACGATTTTAGAAAAATGCAGAAACACAGTTATCAGTCGACGTAAATTGTGATGTAATCTGTCACACGCTCATATCGTGAACTATCTGGAATAAACCGGAATTTATACTCCTCGCCGTCCTCAACACGCGTGCTCCCTGATTCAACCCATTCGAAATCCCCGGAAATCTCGTCGTCATTGTCGTTATAAGCAGTTACGTTTGAACGCAGATCACGGCGCAGATCGCGCAGACGATCCCCCCTGTCCGCATAGATCTCGTCGATCTCCAGATAAACATTCTCGTCTCCGTTATCATCACCGTCAACACGCACGCGGATGGTTCCGGTGGCTTCATCATATTTACTGCTGTCCGGGATGAAGCGGAACCGGTAATACCGGTTGTTGCGGACCGTTGTACTCTCCGATGTCACCCATTCCACATCGCCGGAAATCTTTCGGTTGTTATAATAGGCCGTGACATTGTCCTCAAGCTCCCCCACCAAATCGCGCAGGCGGTCCCCGCTGTCGGCATAGATCGTCCTGGTGCGGAATTTGATCTTTCCAGAGGACGAATATGATGTGCTGGAACCGCTCTCCACATCGTCAATATTGCCGACCGAGGAGCGCGACGGAATGTTGAGCGTCGCCGAACTGTCAACATTCGCCTTTGTAACATACGCACCATCCGACAGTGTCACCTGTGCAGAAGTTGCCACATTGAGCGTGCCGACATTACCCTGGATCACCACACTAACCGGCGAGTAGACATACATAATTCCTGCGCTGCCGGAAGATCCGACCACCACTTGAACGCTTTTATTCAGGCTGCTGTCAACTGTCAGAGACGACATAACGCCCTGAATCGTTACCGACGTCTGCTTTCCAAGCGTCACGCCAAGATAACGACCGTCCGTTGCGTGGAAGCAAACAAGCAGATCGCCTTCGCCGTCGGTCATGAGCTTCAGATCTGTCGACGACGCCTGATATGTACCGACAACCCGGCCGCCCGAAACAAACGAAATATTTTTTCCTGAAACGGAAACGCTGTAGAGATTGCCGTCCGCCGCATAAGCCAAAACGCCCAGAGCGACTGCAAGGACAAGCGCGACGCAAACTGTCAGAACACGCTTTTTCATACGAATCTCCTTCCCCCTTCACCGTTTTGGAAACGGATCTTTCTTATAGTTTATTATATCACTCCCCGCTATAAAACAAAAGCCCTATTTTCCGCAGTAAAAACCAAAGAAAGGGCGGGAAACACCCGCCCTTTTCCATTCTCTTGACTTTACTGTCACGACCTGCCGAATTCCGCAAGTTTCAGCCATGGGTTTTTTTCCTGCGCCCATCGGATATTCCATTCATCGGTAAACAGCAGAAGATAACGGTCGCGAAAATCCTGAACAAGCTTTGTATCGGAGGTAATGTCAAGCTGTTTCGGATCGAATTCCTCATTTTCAATCCAGCGCAGGTATTGATAGGAAAGGCCCTCCTGCCGGATTTCCACGTTGTATTCGTTTTTCAGCCGGTATTCAAAGACATCAAACTGAAGCGTGCCGACGACGCCGACAATGACCTCCTCCATGCCGGTGTTCGGTTCGTGGAAGATTTGTATGGCGCCCTCCTGTGCAATCTGCATCGTACCTTTAACAAATTGCTTACGTTTGAGCGTATCGGTCTGGCGGACACGCGCGAAATGTTCGGGCGCGAAGGTCGGAATTCCCTGAAACTCAAACTTTTTGTCCGGCATGCAGATCGTATCGCCGATTGAAAAAATCCCCGGATCAAATACGCCGATGATATCGCCCGCATACGCCTCGTCGATGATCTCTCGATCCTGCGCCATCAATTGCTGCGGCTGAGACAGCTTGATCTTTTTGCCGCCCTGCATGTGCAGGACCTCCATGCCTTTTTGAAAGCGCCCGGAGCAAATACGCATAAACGCGACGCGGTCACGGTGCGCCTTATTCATATTGGCCTGTATTTTGAAAACAAACGCAGAGAAACGATCCTCAAAGGGATCGATCACGCCGATGCTGCTCTCACGTGCGAGCGGAGGGGGCGTCATCCTGAGAAAGTCCTCCAAAAATGGTTCCACGCCGAAATTGGTGAGTGCGGAACCGAAAAACACAGGCGAAAGCCGGCCGTGGCGCACCTGCTCCATATCAAAATCATAGCTTGCTCCGTCGAGCAGTTCGATATCATCGACCAACGTTTGACGGTGTGTTTCGCCGATCATCTCGCCGAGCCGGGCGTCCTCCAGCGACAGCTCCACTTTCTCCACCTGACGCACGCCATTGGCAGCGCCGTCGCCGAGAAACGAAATAATTTCGCGCTTATGCCTGTCATAAACGCCTTTAAACTCCTTGCCGCAGCCGATCGGCCAGTTGACCGGATAGGTGCGGATACCAAGCTCCTGTTCGATCTGCTCCATCAAATCAAACGGATTGCGTGCTTCCCGGTCCATCTTATTGACAAACGTAAAAATCGGGATATCCCGCAACAGGCAGACCTTGAACAGCTTGCGCGTCTGCGGCTCAACGCCTTTTGCCGCGTCGATCACCATGACCGCGGAATCGGCCGCCATCAGCGTGCGGTATGTGTCCTCCGAAAAATCCTGATGGCCCGGCGTATCGAGGATGTTGATGCAAAAGCCTTCGTAATTAAACTGCATTACCGACGATGTCACCGAAATTCCGCGCTGCTTTTCAATCTCCATCCAGTCAGAGACGGCATGACGGGCGTTCTTTTTTCCCTTGACCGCGCCCGCGAGCTGGATAGCCCCGCCATAGAGCAGGAATTTTTCCGTCAGGGTCGTTTTGCCGGCGTCCGGATGCGAGATAATCGCAAACGTCCGCCGGCGCTCAATTTCGCTTCTGTAATCCGACAATCCGATTCCTCCAAAATTTGACCGGCGCGCCGCCGCGGACCGGCGCCTGCACGTCAATAAACTTTACACAAAAAACAGGAGCCTTGGCTCCTGTACTCCCCGCAGTATATGATACCATATCCGCAAAGCGGCGTGGTATCATTGCCCATCAAAAGGCGGTTGCCGCGCAAGCGGCGAGCCGCCCGGCATACCCCGGTAAAAAATAACCGCTTTGCGGTTATTTTACCATCTTTCCACGCCACATGCAACTATAATCTTTGGAATGCTGAATCCTCACTCGAAAAAACCGGCCGCCCGGCACAGGGCCGGGCGGCCTGAACGGCAAAACCGTCAGATTAACGGCTTATTGAACAGGAAAAGATCTTCATAATGGCCGTCCTTGAATCGGTAGCCGTTTTTTGCCGTGCCGATCCGTACAAAACCAAGCTTTTCATACAAGCGGATCGCCGCCGTGTTTGAAGATACGACAGCGTTAAACTGAAGTCCAACAAAACCATGCTTCCTGCACATTTCAAGCGAGTGCCGTACGAGCCGCTCGCCCATCCCTGTGCCGCGCGCTTCGGATGATACGCCATAGGACGCGTTTGCTATATGCGCGCAGTGCCCGGCATTATTGGGATGCAGGATATAAAAACCCACGATGCGTCCACCGCTTTCCGCAACGCCTGTAAACGTCTGTGAAGCGAAAAACGCACGCGCCTCCTCCGGTGTAAACGGTGTATCCTGCGGAAAGGCATTGCCCTCCGCCACAACTTCGTTCCATATTTTTGTGACTGCCGCAAGGTCCTTTTCCGTGTACTGCCTGATGGTCGTTTCCAATGGTCTGACCCCTCTCTGTCATGACTGTTTCGCACGGATCGCCAGCGCGCCGCCGTCCATATACACTTCAAGGTGCGTGCCGGGCGCCAGATCGTCCGCGATGATCATACGGGCCAGCATCGTTTCAACCTTTGTCTGCAAAAAGCGTTTGAGCGGACGCGCGCCGTAAACCGGGTCGTATCCCTGATCGACAATATACGATTTTGCCTCCGGCGTCAATTCCAGCGTAAGCTGCTTATCAGACAGCCGGCGCTGCAAATCCGCAACCAGCAGATCGACAATTTTGGTGATCTCCGATTTCTGAAGCGGCTTATAAAATACGATCTCATCGAGGCGGTTAAGGAATTCCGGGCGGAACTGCTGCTTGAGCAGGCCCTCCACCGCGTCGCGCGCCTCCTGGGTGATGTTGCCGGACGCATCGATACCATCGAGGATATACGGCGAGCCCAGGTTCGATGTCAAAATGATAATTGTATTCTTAAAATCGACCGTGCGCCCCTGCGAATCGGTGATGCGTCCGTCGTCAAGCACTTGAAGCAGGATATTGAACACATCGGGATGCGCCTTCTCGATCTCATCGAACAAAATTACGGAGTACGGTTTGCGGCGCACCGCTTCGGTGAGCTGGCCGCCCTCCTCATAACCCACATATCCCGGAGGCGCTCCAATCAGACGGCTGACGCTGAATTTTTCCATATACTCCGTCATATCGATGCGCACGATATTCTTTTCATCGTCGAACAGCGCCTGTGCGAGCGCCTTGGCAAGCTCCGTCTTACCAACGCCCGTCGGCCCGAGGAACAGAAACGATCCGATCGGGCGCCCCTGATCCTGGATGCCGGCGCGTGAACGCAGAATAGCTTCCGCAACTTTGGAAACAGCTTCATCCTGCCCGATGACGCGTTCGTGCAGAATGGATTCCATATTAAGCAGCTTTTCGCGCTCCCCTTCCATCAGCCGCGCCACAGGAATGCCTGTCCAGCGCCCGACAATCCGCGCGATCTCCTCCTCGGTTACTTTGTCGCGCAGAAGCGTCGAATCCTTCTCCGCTGTTTCGGCGCGCTTCTCCTCCTCCTCAAGCTCTTTTTTCAAAGCCGGAAGCCTGCCGTATTTTAGTTCGGCTGCCCGGTTAAGATCATATGTGCGTTCGGCCGCCTCAATATCGGCGTTTACCTGTTCAAGCTCCTCACGCAGCTTCTGCACCTTTGAAATAGCGTTTTTCTCATTTTCCCAACGTGCCTTCATTGCCTTAAACTGCTCGCGCATCTCGGCAAGCTCCTTCTGGATCTCATGCAGATGCTCCTGCGACAGTCGGTCCGTTTCCTTTTTAAGGGCAGCCTCCTCAATCTCATGCTGCATAATCCGGCGCGAAATTTCGTCAAGTTCGGACGGCATCGAATCCATTTCCGTGCGGATGACGGCGCACGCTTCGTCCACGAGGTCGATCGCCTTATCGGGCAGGAAACGGTCCGAAATATAACGGTTTGACAAAACAGCCGCCGCAATCAGCGCCTGGTCCTGAATTTTAACGCCGTGGAACACCTCATAGCGTTCCTTCAACCCGCGCAGGATGGAAATCGTGTCCTCGACGGTCGGTTCGGGGACCAGAACCGGCTGGAACCGGCGCTCCAGCGCGGCGTCCTTTTCAATGTACTGGCGGTATTCATTGAGCGTCGTCGCACCGATACAATGCAGCTCCCCGCGCGCCAGCATCGGTTTGAGCAGGTTGCCCGCATCCATCGAGCCTTCCGTTTTGCCCGCGCCGACAATCGTATGCAGCTCGTCGATAAACAGGATAATCCGGCCGTCGCTCTTTTTAATTTCCTGCAAAACAGCCTTGAGGCGTTCCTCAAACTCACCGCGGAACTTGGCTCCTGCGATCAGAGCGCCCATATCGAGCGAAAAAATGGTTCGGTTCTTGAGGTTTTCAGGCACATCGCCGCGTACAATCCGCTGTGCCAGCCCTTCGGCGATGGCCGTCTTGCCGACGCCTGGTTCGCCGATCAAAACCGGGTTGTTCTTCGTCTTGCGCGACAGAATCCGGATGACGTTTCTGATCTCGCTGTCGCGTCCAATGACCGGGTCGAGCTTTTGCGCGCGCGCCTGTTCGACCAGGTCGGAACCATACTTTTTCAGCGCGTCATATGTGTCCTCCGGCGTGTCGGAGGTGACGCGCGTATTGCCGCGCACGCTCATCAGCGCAGATAAAAACGCATCCTTTGTCAAATTAAACTGCGCAAACAGCCGCTTGAGCGGTTCGTTCGGCATCTCGAGCAGCGCAAGCATGATATGTTCAACCGAAACATATTCATCCTTCATGCGGTCGGCGAGCTTTTCAGCCTGCACGAGCGCTTGGTCGACCTCATGCGTGACATAAATTTTCCCCTGTTCGCGCCCCGGCCCGCTGACGCGCGGCAGACGCTTGACCTCATCACGCGCGGCTTCTGCTACGGCAGCGGGGTCTGCGCCCATTTTCTTAAACATCTGGCCGATCAGGCCGTCCGCCTGCGAGGCAAGCGCGCAAAGCAAATGCTGCTGTTCAATCTGCATGTGGCTGTAATCGGTCGCGATGTTCTGGGCTTCCTGGATCGCTTCCAGCGATTTCTGCGTAAATTTCTGAGCGTTCACTGAACACCCCTCCTATATATAAAAGTGTTTTTAACATATTTAGCACTCTACATATTAGACTGCTAAATATATAGTACCCCTTTCAATCGGAAAAATCAAGTCTAATTTGTAAACTTTAGAGTTTATTTCCTATCTTGTTTGGATGGGCTTTTTTGTAATCAAAAATGCCGATATTTTAAAGGTTTTTTAACTTTTCCAAAATTCAGTTGACGAACGGCTGTTTTTAGGGCTATAGTTAGAAGTGATAAAAATTGAAATATTTTAATAAGAAGGGTCTGCTTATGAAACAATCATTGTCTGCCCGCGTATTGGCATTCGTTTGCGCCTGTGCGCTCTGTGTTCCTGTATTTGCCGCTGAAAGGACGCATACCCTCTCAGAACAATCCGAATCTGCTCTCGGCGCAAAGGTTTATGACTATGAGCCGATCCGCACCGACCCGGCCGGCCGTTATAAGACGTATGGCAATACTGTCACCGTCGCCGCTTGTGAGCGCGTTTATGACGACGCCGGCAATCTCTACCGCGTGACTGACAGCACGCTGTTTAATGACAGCAGCGCGTTTACCCGTGCGATCAAAACAACGGTCAGCCCGATGTCTGTCGAGCGGATCGAGGCAGCCGGCGGTGAAATCGTCGGCTCCGGCGCGGCGTTTGTCATCACACTTGAGGATTATCTCGTCGACGAGGGCGTGACAGTCGGCTTTACAGTAACCTACACAGCGCAGAAGGATATCAAACTGCCGGTTGTAACGACCGGGAAGAACGCCGGCACAGCCGAAACGCTCGATGTCCGCCGCGGCGCGAAGATCGTACTCAACTACCGTGCGGACATCACCGGCGACGATTTGTCGGCCAGCAGCTATCTAAATCCTCTGCCCGACTGGTACGGCGACGTTGTCACGCTTAAGGACGGCCCCTATGCGGCCGGCGCTGAAGATATCTTTCTTTATCCCAGCAAGGACGGCGACAGCGACTATACCTGGGAGGATTCTGATATTATCGTCGCGGAGCTCAACGGCGGCGACTATACCTATATGTCGAAGCTGTCCACGCGCCGTTCCGACACCGGCCGCGATCACACCGCACCGCTTGGAGAATACTATACGCGTTTCTTTTCAAACTATCCGTCTGTCAGTGGCGCGACATTAACGCTGACAAATCCCTTTCTCACCTTTGACGGCAATGAAACGGTCCCCCATGGAGACGTGCATATCTATGAGGTAACGGAAACCGGCGATCTTCAGGATGTGACAAGCCGTTTTACCTATGGGGCGGATTCAAATGGACGCGGCGCTTTTATCGCCCGTATTGACAAGCTTGGCCGGTATGTTTTTACAGCAAAGCCGGTTGTATCGCTTGACGATCTGAAATAATCAAAGTTAAATTCATTTTTGCTGCCTGGTTATATTTGTAATTTGTTAATGAATTTGTAAAATGAAAAGCGAGGACTCCCAAACGATCAGGAGTCCTCGCTTTTCATTCATACCATCAATTATTTCAAACACATGCAATCCGACCAAGCAAAATATACATACGGCCGCCCATCTTCCCCGGCAGGGCAGAATTTAAGCAATACGCACGTAGCCATCGCTGCCGCCCATATGAATACGTATAAGGTGTTCCTCCTGCGCAGCAGCCTCATCGCTGCGATCCCAGAAAAAATGTACCCTGCGTGTCTCTCCAGGAGGAATTTCTGAGTTATTGACAGCTCCTACACCATGATAAATATGTATTCCGCTGCGGCTGTCAGATGCACCGTAAAGTCCCATAGGCGTAAAATGCGTCATATCCTCGTCTTCCATGATAGAACTGCTCAGAGGGCCTTCCACATATCCATCAAATACCCGGCGGCACTCAACAGAACGTAAAATATTTTCTGTTCTGCCAGACAGATTGGTAATGTCCGCAACGATCTCTATGTAGCCGTTATACGAAGATTTGGCGCCCTGGAACATGTAGGTTTCGGGATCGTTGGAGGCAGAAATCCGATCCCCCTGCCGTGCATCTACCAACACCAGGCGGTAATCACCATTTTCGAGTGTATCGCCGGCCTTCAGCATAGGTTCCATAAGCCCCGGGGAAAACGGCAGCGTATATTTTGTACCATCCGCATACAGGCAAAACTGAAACTCACCGCTTTTTTTTGCCAAACGGCGTGGAACCGTCGACACAAAGTACACACGACGGACTCCCGCAGGAACTTCATGAAGCGTCTCACTGGGTAAACGCCCGGAGCTATCAGGGATATAGCAGTCCCCTGCATAAAATTTCCCATTTGGCGTAAGGATTCCGGCCGATAACCGGCCCGCGAGTTCCAAATCCCGGTCGGTTTCAATTTCCACCTGCAACACGCTAAGGCAGTTTTTCTCGTTGTCTTCCGGATTGACGATCAGATAGGTGTGAACCCCTATTACTGTGCCAAAAGGCATGAGGCTGTTGAGAAAACCGGGCTGCTCCACACAGACAGAGACTCCCCCTTCCAAATGCAGCGTATCTCCCGCCGCCACCTCCTGCACTTTTGTAAAGGCAGGCTCATCACCCGGCTGCGACGGATTCCGCTCAGCTATTATAGCGATAAGAGCGAGCAGCAGGAAAATTATGGCCAAGGGTATCATACGTGGAGTGCTTGCCATTTCATCCTCTCCTGTAATAAATATTGGGGGAAGTATTCGTTATAGCTGACAACCCCAATGCATAACAACAGGCTATATTCTTTGATTTGATTATATGTCCCGCTCGAATATTTGTCAATCAAAATGGGCCTGCAAGCAGGCCCTCTTTACGTTTTTCACCGGTTTATGCGCCGAGCGCGATAGGCAGGAAGCCTGCGAGGCGGCTCACACGGTAATCACAGCCGACCGTATCGACAGCGTCGTCCGGCGCAAACCAGCAGGTTGCGATTCCCGCGTTCTTTCCGCCGGCCATATCCGAGGTCAATGAATCGCCCATGATAATCGCATGCGCGCGCGAAGGATTGCCGAGCGCAGCAAATACATGGTCAAAAAACTGAGCGCGCGGCTTGGGCGCGCCGATTTCCTGGGAAATGAAGATATCACGGATATAAGGCGCAATGGATGCGCGCGCAAGGCGCGACCGCTGCACCTCGCTGACGCCGTTTGTAACGATATACAGCGGCCGCCTCGCCGACAGCGCCCGGCAGAATTCCTCCGCCCCATCCATTAAAAAGGCCCCTTCCCCGAGCGCGTGCGTATAGAAACGGTTGACCCGCGCGCAATCGGCATGGACGCCGAGAAACGCAAACAGGCTTTCAAACCGGCGCACACGCAAAGCATCCTGGGTGACGGCGCCCTGCTCAAACTGTTTCCAGAGCGCATCGTTGATCTGATGGTACTGTTCAAGCACCCGGCTGTCAAACGGCGCGCCGAACGCCTCGCAGGTGCGCTCCAGCGCGCTGCGCTCGGCCCGGCTGTAATCGAACAGGGTGTCATCCGCGTCGAGTAAAATGATGTCGTATCCCATTTAACCGTCCCTTTCTTTTCCGCGCAAGATAAGCGCGCGTCGCCTGAAATACCTCTTTGGAAAGCAAGACGACTGCGATCAGATTCGGGATGGCCATCAGCCCGTTGAAGGTATCCGATACACTCCAAACGAGTTTGAGGTTTCCCGTACAGCCGATCCATGTCATCACGATAAACAGAAGCTTATACGGCGTCAGCGCACGTCTGCCGAACATGTATTCGACCGCACGGCCGCCATAGCACGACCAGCCTAAAATAGTTGCAAATGCAAAGCAGCAGACCGCAATCGATATGAAAGCGCCGCCAAATCGCCCGAAGCCCGACGAAAACGCCGCAACAGCAAGCTGCGCGCCGTCCCCGCCGCCAAGGTGCGCACCGGAAGTCAGGATTACAAGCGCCGTAATCGTGCACATCACTATCGTATCGAAAAACACCTCAAAAATTCCCCACATCCCCTGCTGGACCGGCTCCTTGACATTCGAAGCGGAATTGATGATTACCGAGCTTCCAAGCCCCGCTTCGTTCGTAAAGACGCCGCGCGCCACGCCGAAACGGACCGCGTTCGCCATTACAGTCCCAGCCGCGCCGCCGCCCGCCGCCCGCAGGCTGAACGCCTCCCGGAAAATGGAGGTGAACGCGTCCGGTATCTGCGCGCGGTTGAGAAAGATAATCACAAGCCCCCCGACTGTATAAAACAGCGCCATAAACGGCACGAGACGCTCTGTCACCGCTGCAACACGCCGCACGCCGCCGAGAATTACGACGCCGGAAACAGTGGCGACCGCAACGCCAGCAGCGGCCGGCGCGATCCGAAACACGTCAGAGAGCGCCCCCGCGATCGAATTGGCCTGCGTCATATTCCCGATACCAAAGGACGCCGCCGCGCAAAACAGAGCGAACAACACAGCTAACCATTTCCAATGCAGGCCGCGTTCGATATACACCATCGGACCGCCCACCCAGTCGCCCGTTTTGCCGCGGTAGCGGTAGAGGTTGCCAAGGACATTTTCGGCGTATTTGGTCATCATGCCGAGCAACGCCGACGCCCACATCCAAAAGACGGCGCCCGTACCGCCGGCGACAATCGCTGTCGCCACTCCGACAATGTTCCCCGTCCCGATGGTCCCGGCCAGCGCCGTTGAAAGCGCCTGAAACTGGGAAATCGCATGGGGATCGCGGTCATGCACCTGCCCGCCGCGTACAATCGCGCCGAGTGTGGAGCGAATCCACAGGCCGAACCTTCGAAACTGGAAAAATCCTGTTCCGACTGTAAAGTACACGCCCGCCAACAGCATCAGGACGATCATGGCCGGCCCCCATACAAGGCTGCCAACCCATTCGTTGACCTTTTCGATCCACTGCACCATGCCGCTCCTCCCACGCCGCGCCTGATTTTATTATACCGGCGCGCGCTTTTTGCGTCAATGCGCCGCACAATAAACGCCGAAGGCCGTGCCTTCAAAATATCATATGCGCGGCGGCGCGTTTAAAATGCCCGAAGCCTTACAGGACAACAGGCTCCCGCCGGACCGGCGGGAGCCTGTTGTAATAGCCGCTGCATCTTCTCAAAGCGGGGGCGTATCGCTGCGGTAAGCGCCATTTACATACAGTATGTGCGAACCGTCCTCAAATCTTTCCCCGGTTCCTAAAAAGCACCGCTCAATCGGATAGAGCGGCAGCCCTTTTCCCATTACGTCATTCTCTGTGATAAAGATTACCCACGTTTCCGGCAGCTTGTCGAAGTCCTCGCCTTTCTTCAAAAGGTTTGCGTCCATCATGCTGCTGTTGTACCTGGCTCTTTTTCTCCCGGCTCCTTTGTCGGAGCGCTGTACCTCCACGTTCAGTTTTGCCCCTGTGCTGTCCGTAGCCAGGATATCCAGCCTCACCGAACGGTTCAGCAGGTTCTCCACAAATACCTGGGTGCGGACGTCCAGCACCTTTAAATCCGGCTTTTCCAGCACAATCTGCAATACCAGTTCTATGCTTGCCGTATCTCCCTCAAAACACTTTGTGAGGAAATCATCATCAAGCAGGCGAAAGCCTCTTAGCCTCTGTAAATCTTCCTGATGTTTCTGGTCTATCTGTTCCGTCACTGTCAATCTTCCCACCTGCTTTCCCTTCTGTTTTCGTATCTCCATACTACCATAAACCTCCCGATTTTACAAGCACATGGCTATTTGTGCAGCACTGACGCTTAAAATCGTTACTTTTCATACCCACGCCAGTAACTAAATAAAGCCGATGTCGAGACAATCATGTCAAGACATCGGCTGCATCTTCCTCTTTTGCTTTTGGCGGTCGCTTGCGCTCAAAGACAGCCGCAACTTCCTGATACACATTCTCTCCATTTGTGCGCAGCAAATGAACTGTGCTCAGGCTGTCACAGATATATCCTAAATTTCTCTGGCTACGTAGAACCATTGCCTGTTTTTGTTTCCTTTTATAGACTCTTGCCAGCCTTTCGCATAGTGAATTATTTGCAGGAACTCTCTTATCATGTAGAAAAAGAAGTTCGCTTTCCTTATACTCTCTCAATCGGACAGATAAGTTATATCCTTCCCGATAATACTTGCCTGGCGGATCATCTGCATATTCCTCTTCGGCTTTGTCAAGTATCTCATCATATCTGGTCTCAAAAGCTGCTACGATTGCCGGGTCAAGTTCATCTTCTTCGCATAGCCCATTGCGGTAATGGAGCATCTCCTGGAACAATGCATGCATCTGGTGATTCCATTTGAGGCCTGGCTCGTTCTCTTTGCTGTCGATCAGATATCTGCAGTCATGCTGGGTACATTCCTGATGCCTGGTTCCATAGCTATAGAAAGTTCGGTCATGATCATGCACTACCGTATCCACATAGTCTGCCAGAGGTGTCCCTTTTATTCCTTCATGGCCTTTTTTCTCTCTTCCGATATACAATGCGGCGCCATTTAAAGGAGATGCAAGGACAAGCACCTGGGCGTTTCGGCCATTTACATTCGCATTCGTAAAATCCGCATTCATGACAGGGGAAGACAGAAGTCTCTTCGTGATCTCCTTTTTTTCCGGCTCCGTTTTTGACGAGAATTCTTCGCACAGACTGTTAATCATCCCGTCTGAAATTTCTACTTCGCCGCCTGTTAATTCTGAGAGCAGCTTTCGGATCTTGCCATGGGAAACATTACACTCATTACTAAGAAGGAATGCAAGGGCTTTCACCGTGCCGTCATAGTTTACGTCATTCACATAGCCATCCGGAAACGAGGCATGCACACGTGCACCTGTGCTCCGGCTACGGTATTCTTTGGTCGTATATTCAATTATCTTTACAGACAGCCGGAGCACTATTTTCTGCTTACGGATCATCTTCCCGGTTTCATAATAATCAGGATTATTTCTATATTTTTCCGGCGCAGGAATTTCATGCGTCTCTGTTGGCAGATGTTTTTTCCGCACATGCCCTTTATGACCAGGCTGACCGCCTGGCTTTTTGCCTGTTTTTACCCTGCTGTTCGGGATTTTTTTCCTCTTGGGTCCCTGCAGAGAAGAAGGAAGTGATGAATTCTCAAAATCCCTGTTTATCTGGGCGGTAAGCTTCTTATTGAGTTCTTTTAATTCTTCCGCCTCTGTCAATGCGGCATAAAGTGCCGACTGCTGGTGCTTCCATTTATCCCGCCATTGGTCCCGTGAGGATTCTGCTTTCAGCGCCCGTTTCGTCATTTTAGATAAACTGCTCGCTGCTTTGACCAGTTCTTTTTTCTTTTCTTTTTCCAGGTCTTCGAAAACCTGCATCCAGTTATTACGAACAGTAATCGTCTCCAAGTGTGATGCTGCCAGTTCCTTCTTCTGTGCCTCAATGATACGGTCTTTCTCCCGCAACTGTCTTTCATAATCTGCCTTCATGGAACGATAAGCTTCACCTGATTCGTATGCTTTTACCTGGGCGTTCAATGCCTTTACTTTATATTGAAGTGCCGAAACATACTCAAAATTTATCTTCATGGGGACCTCCTGCTAATAGGACATGATGTGGTAAGATTCTTTCTATGGCTTTTCTGGCAGATCAGAAAATATCGTTCGTAATTCTTCAATCAACTCCTGCTGGCACATACAGATTTTATCCAAATCTTCACATTGTTTCGAAAGTTTGTTTCCGGCATCAATTAATCTTTTCTTTTCATCTTCCAAAAGGCTGATCTGCTCCTTGAGACAGCAGATCTGTTCCTTCAGGGCATCAATCAGTTCATCCCTGGCCTGCAGTTCCATCTCCATAGAATGCGTCATTTCTTTCCAGTCTTTCAATAAAGATTCCATTTTGTCCATGAAAAATACCCGTCCTTTTTTGATAGGTAAAGTATACCAGAAACAGAAGGAAAAGGCGAATCTGGCAAAAATGGGATTCGTCATTTTGACGGGGGATAACTTTTCCTAAAAGGAATACAGACAGGGATAATAACGGCAGATTTTCCCGGAATTTGTGCCTGTCAGTAAAGATTGGAAAAAGATATACACATGAAAACAGAGAGCTAAAAGATTATCCACCTAATGCTCTCTGCGATACAATATTTTGTAAATAAAGTTTTTTTATTTTCAGCGATTTTAACAATGGCTTATTTTAGAACATTGTCTGGCGTGGGTGTGAAAAGTAACCGAAAGATTCCAATACGATATTCCATATAATTTACCGATGGATCGCATGTATCTATCCAAAAAAGGGCATAAAGCCCCCTGTTGACGTGTTTCACGTTTTTTAGATGCCAATGTTCCATCTTTTAGTATCGGCTCGGTATCGGACTGAAAATCATTTGAAAACCAGTCTCCAGATTGTCACAGATATTATCAATCACATCCGGAATGCTTTCCTGCCTCTCCGTGTTTTCCATTTGAAGCAGCCGTACGATATTATAAGCAAATTTGCGCAGGACCGACATCGTGTTCTTCCCCAGCTTTATGGTGCTCTTATCTTCTCCAAATGTTTCGTCCAGTACATAGTGGAGGCTGTTTTCGATCGCCCAGTGCTTCCTTTTGTAATCCAGCATCTCCTCCGCACTCAGCACCCGGCTCGCTGCCAGCCCAAACCATTCCCCCTCATGCCCTGTCCCTTCCGCTGCGGCTGACTTTGGCTGTTTTCTGCTCCCCTCTTCCAAAAATCTCTTAAGGCCTGGGGTGATATCGTTTCCATCCTCATCCTGTATCTGCATGATACGCACCTGTTTTGCCCTTCCCACACTGGCTATATAAGGACGGCGCTCCCTGATCCCTTCGGGATTGCCATAGGACTGGATGGTTCTGTATTCATATCTTTCCCTGTTCTTTTCCATGGTTCCGGTCTCGCTGTAATCGTTACCATATTTATCCTGAAACTTTTCCGGGTCCTTCTCCCTGTCTTCTGAAAAACCCTCAAACAGGCTCATTAATTCTTCATACAGCTCCGGACAGTTCTTTTTTACCTGAAGAACAAACTCCCCTCCATTGTCATGAATTGCATTCATGATGTTTTCTGTCGCACCGATTGCATCGATTGTGATGGTGCTCCCTTCTATCTCCAGCAATTCCACAAGTTCAGGGATCGCGGTCATTTCATTTGTTTTCCCATGGACCACCAGCTGCCCGATCACCAGCCTGGACGCAACATCGATCGCATTCAAAATATACGGCGTCTTTTCATCCCTTACTTTGCGCGCGGCAGCCCTCAGTCCCTTTCCATCAATTGCGATGTGTATCCCTCTCGTATTAAAAATCTCGCCGATCCAGTTGATAAGCGCAAGGGACACCATCTCCTCATCAACCGCGGCCAGTACCCTTGACATGGTTGATACGGATGGCACCCCGTTTGGAAATGGCATATGTCTCCGCAGCTCGTCCAGATGCCTTTTGCTCCATCTGACAATACGGCGCAGCTTTGTTTTTCCTGCCAGCAGCCCCATAATGATACAGACAAAGATTTCTGCCAGCTCATGCGGTTTTGACCGGCTGCTCCTGGGATCGGGGATATCACGCAGCCAGTCAATCAGAGGGCGGGTACAAAAGCCTGCCCTAATCCACCTCCAGTTTCAGATCCAGTCTTTCCAGCAGCTTTTTCTGTTCTTCCGATATTTGGGAAATCAGCCTTTTCCCGGAAATACTGACCATATATATGGAAGAGAGCTGCCGGAGTTCTTTAAAATCAACACCATACGCTTTCTTCATTCTTCTCTGGAGGGCAGTTTTCTGAGCCCCCAGCTGGATATGGGGCTCCAGCAGTTCCGGCACTTTCCGGAGCTGGGGGATATAGGATTCCGGAGATTCCCGGACAATGATAAAATCAAGTACCTCCTGCCAGTTTTTCCCCAGAGGTTCCTTCCATCCGGCAGGGCAGAGTATTTCCACGGCTCTTGAGAACCCGTACTCCTTCACAATGATCTCCGCATCATTCACGGCAATCTTTCTGGATCCGCTTTTTTCAATCCCATGAGGGGTAATCTTTCCAATATAAGTATCTACGGGAACCGGATTTTTCTTTCCACGGACACGTTTGGAAGAATGCTTATACAGGTAATAATTATTTCCAACCCTTTTTACTGTGGTTCCTGTTGTTTTCTGTTTTTGTACCCAATCCGGATATACTCTTTCTGACATAAAATCGCTCCTTTCCGTATGAATATAATATACTCATTCTTCTGAATATATTATACTCTATCTGAAAGGAAAAAGCCAGTTTTTTAGATTGTATGAGTACAAATCCCAAACCGGCTTTTAATCAATGTATTATTCAATTGTTTATTTCTTCATGAAACAACCCTGGCTGTTCATTCCCACAAACCTACACAACCAAATAAGGCAGATCGGCAGCAGGCGACACCCTAAAAACCCCCTAAGGTTCCCGCATATACAGCCGGGATGCGGGCGGTTCCAGACCAGAGCCAGGGCAGCAAGCTATAAGCAGGATCACCGGCAGCAGGGGCCACGCCGGGGCATTTTGCCACTTGTGGCGATTACGGAGACGGGAGCGGTCCTGTTATCTGGAAAATAGCGAAACCTTGCAAAAGCTGCCCGGATTGCGCAAAATGCGCGAAAATGCGCACGAAAAAAAGCGGATGTCGGGCAGATCGGGCGGGCTGGATGTTGAATTGTTGCGAAAAGTGGCACTAAAAAAGATGATGCCTGCGGAGTGGGGAGCACCCAAGGGACCGCCCCGGTTCCGCAGGTTCCTTAAATCGTGCAAAAGTGTGCAGTAAAAAAAGACCCGTGGTTCCAGATCGGAACAGCATCCCGGCAGATCGGATGTTACATTGTGACAAAATGTTACACAAAAAAAGGATGCCTGCGGAGCGGGGAACACCCAAGGGGATGCCCGGCAGCCCCTCCCTAAATCGTACAAAAAACGACGTTAAAAAAGACGCTGCCGGGCAGATCGGCGGTCTATCCTCACAAATGTAACACCCTAAAAGGGAGCTGGGGACAGTGGAACACTTCTGTACCATGTTATCAGAGTTTTTCCGTAGTTTTCCCCCAAAAGTGGGGGAGATACCAAAAACGTGCACAACCGTACCTGAAAGTGCGCTTGTTATCCAGAACGCTGTCCGAAAAACGGACATTGATTGTCGAAAAATTGACTGTCATCAGATTGATGTCAATGGCCCCAAAATTGGGGTGAATAAGCTAAACAAACGTTCCGGTGAGTACGGTTGTTTTCAGATCGCCCC